>ERZ761602.133-NODE-133-length-178057-cov-7.907889_pt1 | contig 178057 bp, 178 predicted proteins | sample MGYA00512165_ERZ761602 | MGnify/ENA primary metagenome ERZ761602 (study PRJEB28899, sample SAMN02445085) | bioreactor sludge metagenome | biome: EBPR sludge; isolation source: Thorneside wastewater treatment plant | place: Australia: Brisbane, Thorneside...
GGATCAAGGCGTCCCGCCTTGCGATCATTTTCCACCTGACGCCAAATTTGGTTGAACTCGGATTCCACCATACGTGGCGGCAAGTCGAAGCTGTGCGCCGCGTCCAGCTTGTCGAAGAGCGCCCGCTTGGCTTTCATGCGCGATTGCTGCGCGTGCTCGTTTTCGATGCGTTGCTTCAGCGCTTCCTTGAGGGCCGCCAGGCTGTCGAAGCCAAGCTCAGCCGCCCAAGCATCGTCCGGGTCGCCCGACTTTGGCGCCTTCACGACTTTGATCTTCGTTTCAAACTGCGCCTTTTTTCCTTTCAAGGACGCAACGCCATAGTCCTCGGGGAACGTCACATCCAGCGTGCGGCCCTCACCGGCCTTGGCGCCAATCAACTGCTCTTCGAACCCAGGGATGAATTGCTTCGATCCAATGACAACCTGCGCGTCTTCGGCCGCGCCCCCTTCAAACGCTTCGCCGTCAATGCGCCCAGTGAAATCGAGCGTCACGGCGTCGCCGTCGGCAGCGGCGCCCTCCTTTTCTTCAAAACCGCGGTGCTGCTTCGTCAAATCCGCCAAAGCCTCATCGACTTGGCTCTCGCTCACCGGCGCCACTGGTCGTGTGATCGAAATGGTCTTTAGATCGATAGGCTCGAAAGTCGGCATGATCTCGAGCGAAAGCTCGAATTGCAGATCGGATTCGCCGGCAACAACCTGGTTGATATCGCTCTTCAAATCGAGAGAGGGTTCGGAAGCGGGCCGGGCGTTTACTTTTTCAAGGCTCTCCTTCGTCGATTTCTGCACCGTCTCGTTGATGATGTCCTGCATCATCGACGGTCCGTAAACCTTGCGGATGTGGCTCGCAGGAACCTTGCCGGGACGAAAGCCGTTCAACCGAACCTTGGGACGCACTTCCTCGATTTTCGCGGCTAGCTGCTGCTCAAGCTCCGACTTCGGAACGACCACATCATAAACCCGCAATAGACCTTCGGATTGGCGCTCGGTGAGCTGCATAGACTTGGCTTTCGACACATGCGCGCCGGCTGATTTGAGGTCCCTCGCCTAGCGCTGATTTGGAAAGGGCGGGCTTATGACACGCGAACATGCCCCTGTCCACGAGGGGCAGGCGCGGCTACGGTGGACGCCGCGCGCGCATCCGCCTAGAGGAAACCGCATGCGGACGTGGCGGAACTGGCAGACGCACTGGATTTAGGTTCCAGCGCCTCACGGCGTGCGGGTTCGACTCCCGCCGTCCGCACCAGGATCAGGGGGTAGGTTGCGCCGCCGTCGGGGCCGGCTCCCGCGTCGCGCCCCACTGTGCGACGGCTTCGGCAGCCTCCTCGTTGATCTCGTCCGGCAGCAATTGCCCCTGCGCGGTAATATCAATGCGGTACCGCGCGCCATCCGCCATCGGCCAGTACACAGCTTGGCCGTGCTCCGGCACGTCAATCATGGGCGCGTAGCGCGCCACGCTCTGCGCAACGGGCAAGAAGTCGATGCCGGTGCGTCGCTGCGGACGCAGGTCGAACACCGTCGGAGGCGTTGTTTGCGCCGTCGCAATGTCCCTGTAGCGGCTATCGAACCTGTCGAGCCGGTACTGGGCGTCGAGCCCAAGCACCGTCGCCCATGCCTTCCACCGGATGACCCGCGCGCTGATCATCCAATCGTCGCCAGTGGCCTGAAAATTATGAACCGCGCCGGGGGTTCCATCTTCCTGGGGCGCCTCGGTCAAGGTGACCTCATAGGTGTTGCCGGTCTCGCCCACCTGCTGAAATTCAATAGTGGCGACCTGGCGCTGTGCTTCGCCGAGCCGGTGATAGGTTTGAACGTTGAGCCCGATAAGCGCCAAGACCGCGCCAACCGCCAAAAACACGCCGCCGCCGAGAACGCCACGCCCCCCCTTGAATGGTCGGCCACGGAACATCCAACCCAGGCCGCTCAGTGCGATTGCCAGTCCAATGACGGCAACCACGCCCGGGATGATCCACCACCACCAAACCATGTTCGAGCCCCTTCAAAACGGTTCCACCTAACGGTTAGCGCAATTTCCGAGACCAAAACAGTGCCGATCACGGCCGAACGCGGCGGCGAAGCGCTTCAGGCGCTAACGTGTTGAGGACGCTCGGTAAGTTTTCGCACAAGTCCTCAGCAATCAGTCCTGGGCCAGTGAACTCTGCTACCCTGCCGTGCAGCCAGACGCCGGCGCACGCCGCGTCGACGCTCGCCATGCCCTGCGCGATAAGCCCCGCGATAATGCCGGACAATACGTCGCCAGAGCCCGCGGTCGCTAGGAACGGCGTGCCGGTGGTGTTGACGAATGCGCGGCCATCGGGCGCGGCGATGATTGTATCTGGGCCTTTGAGCACCACCACGCAGCGGGCGTAGGCCGCCGCCGTCCGCGCGGCATCTATACGCGTTTCGGACGAACTCAAAACACCTGGGAACGCCCGCCGAAATTCCCCAACATGCGGCGTCAAGACATCGTTTGCATGGAAGGCGTCCGTGATCGGCGAAAGCAGCGTAATAGCATCAGCGTCGAAGACGATCGGGCAGCGCTGCTTCACGTCCAGCGCCGCGCGTAGACGTTTGTAGTGCGCTGCATCCGTCCCGAATGCGGGCCCTAAGACCAGGGCGGAAGCGTTGCGCGCTGCTTCCGCGTAAGCAGCTTCATCAACCGCTTCCCTAACCATCAGAGCGGCGATCTGCGCCGCGTTCTCCTCCAGGGCCTCCGTCGGCGATAATATCGTCACAAGGCCAGCGCCCGCGCGCAACGCCGCACGCGCCGCCAAGCGCGCCGCGCCGGTCCTCGCTTTTCCGCCGCTCGCCACCCAAACATGGCCGCGTGCGTGTTTGTGCGCCGTGATGTCAGGCCATGGCAAACGCCACAGGGCAGGCGCATTCTCCCAAGTTTGGACGCCCAGTTCCTCAACAATACGCTCGGACGCGCCGATGTCGGCGACAACAACCTCGCCGCAGTGCGCGCGCGCGGGAATGAGCACGTGCGCCAGCTTTTTCCGTACGAAAGTGACGGTCAAGCAGGCCGAGAAGTGATGCTCTCCCAACGGAGCGCCCGTATCTCCCGCCAATCCGCTCGGCACGTCCACCGCCACCACACGCGACGCGGGTAAGGCGCGCGCGAGCCGCGCTGCTTCTCCATCGAGAGGTCGCGACAATCCGGCGCCAAACAATGCATCCACGAAGAGGTCCGCCATCGGATTGTCTTGGCTGATCGGCAGCGTCTCGCCGCTCCACATCGCCGCCGCAGCAGCAGCGTCGCCTTGAAGCAATTCGCGCGGCGTCAGCGTTTCGACCCAGACCTCCCAGCCGGCCTCTTGGAGGTGGCGCGCGGCTACCCAGCCGTCGCCGCCATTGTTGCCTGGTCCGCAGAGCACCGCCGTACGCTGTCGAGGAAATCGCTCCATGATGGCGCACGCCACCGCTTTTCCCGCGTTCTCCATTAAGACGCGGGTCGACGCGCCTTGGCTCGCTGTTCCGGCGTCGATCGCACGCATCTGGGCGACGGTGATAAGTTCGGCGGTCAAAGCGAGACCATCTTAGTGCGCACCGCCTGCCACGCTACTGGCCTCTCCCGCCTAACGCTTGGGCGCCGGCGCCCAAATTTAGGGCGCCGCGGCCCTCCCACGAAAGCGTCCTCGCTTGGCTCCTTGTCCGACTCGATCCGCAGGGTCCAAGACGGCCGCAAAGACAAGAGGGCCGTCCCATGAAGAAAATCGAAGCGATCATAAAGCCGTTCAAACTCGACGACGTGAAGGAAGCGCTTCAAGAAATCGGCCTGCAGGGCATGACGGTGATCGAAGCCAAGGGTTTTGGCCGGCAGAAAGGCCACACCGAGCTCTATCGCGGCGCTGAATACGTCGTCGACTTCCTCCCCAAACTCAAAGTCGAGGTGGTTGTGAGCGACGATCAGGTGGACGCGGTGCTGGAAGCTATACAGAAAGCGGCGAAGACGGGGAAAATCGGCGACGGAAAAATCTTCGTGCTCGATGTCGCCAATGTAGTCCGCATCCGCACCGGTGAAACCGGCGCGGCGGCGGTTTGATCTGGAATTTGCACGCTCACAACCAGGAAACTCTTTATGTCGGACGAAATTCTAAAACTCATCAAGGACAAGGAAGTCCAGTACGTCGATCTCCGCTTCACGGACATGCGCGGCAAGATGCAACACGTCACCTTTGACGTGAGCATGGTCGACGCGGATTTGTTCGCCGAAGGAACGATGTTTGACGGCTCGTCTATCGCAGGCTGGAAGGCAATCAACGAAAGCGACATGGTTATGCGCCCCGACGCGGCTGGCGCGCACATCGACCCGTTCTTTCAACAAACCACGCTCGCGCTTTTCTGCGACATCCTAGAACCCGGAACCCTTCAACCCTACCCGCGTTGCCCGCGTGGCGTGGCCAAACGCGCGGAGGCGTTCGTAAAGTCGTCAGGCGCGGGTGACACCGCCTACTTTGGACCGGAAGCCGAGTTCTTCGTTTTTGACGATGTGCGTTGGTCAACCGATCCTTGGAACACGGGTTATTCGTTCGATTCCACCGAACTGCCGGTCAACACGAACAAGCCCTATGAGGGCGGGAACATGGGCCATCGCCCGGGCCCCAAAGGCGGTTATTTCCCGGTTCCGCCCATCGACAGCTTGCAGGACATGCGCGGTGAAATGCTGGAAGTCATGGGACAAATCGGCCTCAATCCCGAAAAGCATCACCATGAAGTCGCGCCCGCGCAGCACGAGCTTGGCCTCAAGTTCAACACGTTGACGCAAATGGCGGACAACATGAACTTGTACAAATACATCATCCACCAAGTCGCGGCGTCATACGGCAAATCCGCGACGTTCATGCCCAAACCCTATTTCAAGGACAACGGCTCGGGCATGCATGTCCACCAGTCCATTTGGAAGAAGGGGCAGAACCTCTTCGCGGGCGACAGGTACGCGGATCTCTCCGAGATGTGCCTGTATTACATCGGCGGCATTATCAAGCACGCCAAGGCGATCAACGCGTTCGCGAATTCGACAACCAACTCGTACAAGCGCTTGGTGCCCGGATACGAGGCGCCCGTGCTGCTCGCATACTCAGCCCGCAATCGCTCCGCCTCTTGCCGCATCCCCCACGGCACGGGCGCCAAAGCCAAACGCGTCGAGGTGCGTTTCCCCGATCCGGCGGGCAACATGTACTTCACTTTCGCGGCGCTGCTCATGGCGGGACTCGACGGGATCGAGAAGAAAATCCATCCGGGCGAGCCGCTGGACAAAAACCTCTACGACCTCCCACCCGAAGAGCTGAAGGATGTCCCCACCGTCTGCGCGAGCCTTCGTGAGGCGCTGACTTCGCTTGATCGCGACCGCGACTTCCTGACCAAAGGCAGCGTATTCAGCGACGATCTCATCGACGCGTATATTGACCTCAAAAAGGAAGAACTGGACCGCTTTGAAACCCACCCTCACCCGGTGGAGTTCGACATGTATTACAAAGCCTAATCCCGTTCGCGCCAACGCGTTTTGCGGGTCGGAAACTCCAGGTTTCCGGCCCGTTTTCGTTCGCGCTGCTCGCGTGACTTGCCCTCCACTCCTCGACTCCCTCTAAGAGGTGTATTCATGACCAAGGCAGCGCAGCAGAAGCGGCAGGATCCAGTGGGCGACGACAAGCTGTGGGATGAGGGGTTGTTCGGCGGATCGACGCCGCCGCCGGCTGCTTCTGGCGGCTATACCGCCAAGGACATTGAAGTCCTGGAAGGACTTGAACCGGTTCGGAAACGACCCGGCATGTATATTGGGGGCGTTGATGAGCGCGCCCTGCACCATTTGTTCGCCGAAGTGCTCGACAACTCGATGGATGAAGCAGTCGCTGGCTTCGCGGACCGTATCGAAGTCGAACTGGAGGCTGACGGCACGCTCCGCGTGACGGACAATGGCCGCGGCATGCCCGTCGATCCCCACCCCAAATTCCCCAAGAAGTCGGCGCTCGAAATCATCATGACGGTGCTGCACGCCGGCGGAAAATTTTCCGACAAGGTCTACCACACGTCCGGGGGCCTTCATGGCGTCGGCGTATCTGTTGTGAATGCGCTGTCGGATCGTGTGGAAGTCGAAGTCGCGCGCGAACGCAAACTCTACCGCCAGACGTTCTCGCGCGGCGCTCCGACCTCGAAGCTTGTCGAAGTTGGTCCAGCCCACAACCGGCGAGGAACGACAGTTCGCTTTCATCCTGATGCGCTGATTTTCGGCGCGGGCGCCGCCTTCAAGCCGGCGCGGTTGTTTCAGATGGCGCGCTCGAAGGCATACCTGCAGCGCGGCGTGCAAATCCGTTGGAAATGCGCACAAGAACGTCTGAAAAGCGGTGATGAAACGCCGCTTGAGGCGGTGCTCCATTTTCCCAACGGGTTGGCTGATTTCCTTAGTGAGTTGACGAAGTCAAAGCGCGCGATCGTCAACGAACCGTTCGCGGGACGCAGCGAAAAGAACGGCCCTCATGGCCGCGTGGAATGGGCGGTGACTTGGGTCGCGGACGGATTTGGCGAAGCCGACGGATTCACGCGCTCCTATTGCAATACGATCTACACACCCGATGGAGGCTTCCATGAAGCGGGATTGCGCGCGGCGCTTGCCAAAGGGCTTAAGGCGTATGCGGAGCTGAAAGGCAATAAGAAAGCAGGGCTGATCTCCCCGGACGACGTGATGAACACGGCGGCGGCGCTCGTTTCAGTGTTTATCCGCGATCCGCAGTTCGAGGGTCAGACCAAGGGCCGCCTGGTCTCAACCGAAGCCGCGCGGATCGTCGAGCAAGCGGTGCGCGATCCCTTCGATCACTGGCTTGCCGCGAACACCGCGGAGGCGAACCGCCTGTTGGATTGGTGCATTCAGCAGGCTGAAGACAGGATGCGGCGGCGCAAGGAAAAGGAAGTTTCGCGCCAAAGCGCGACGCGCAAGTTGCGTCTTCCCGGCAAGCTCGCGGACTGCTCCCGCGCCGGCGAGAACGACACCGAGATTTTTCTGGTGGAAGGAGACTCCGCCGGCGGCTCAGCCAAGCAGGCCCGCAATCGTGAAACGCAAGCCATTCTGCCGCTGCGCGGCAAGATATTGAATGTCGCGTCCGCCGGCGCCGAGAAGATGAGCGGAAATCAGGAACTCTCCGATCTCGCTCTTGCGCTCGGGGTCCAGATGGGCGCGAAGTTCAAGGTCGACGATCTGCGCTACGAGCGCGTGATCATCATGACCGACGCCGATGTCGACGGCGCTCACATCGCCTCGCTGCTTATTACGTTCTTCCACAAACAGATGCCCGCGCTCATTCGAGCGGGCCGCCTCTATTTGGCGATGCCGCCGCTTTACCGCGTCACCGCGGGCAAGGAGAGCGTCTACGCGCGCGACGATGCCCACAAGGAAGCATTGCTCGCGGGCGAGTTTAAGGACCGCAAGGTCGACATCTCCCGCTTCAAGGGGCTTGGCGAAATGATGCCCGGCGACCTGAAGGAAACAACCATGGATCCAGCGACGCGCACATTGGCGCGCGTTGTCCTCGATGAAGAAGGCCTGCCGGCATTTGAGAGCCTAGTGGACACGCTCATGGGCAAAAAAGCCGAGAAGCGCTTTGAATACATCCAAGAACACGCGAAGTTCGTGGAAGAGGTCGACGTATGAGCTTTACAAACCGGTTGCCTCGTCCAGACCAAGCATGATGTTCAGATTCTGAACGGCGGCGCCTGAGGCGCCTTTGCCGAGATTGTCCAAGAGCGCGACAAGCCGCGCCTCGCCATCATGGCCGAACACGAACAACTTCACCTTGTTGGTGCCGTTCAAGCCCTCTGGATCGAGCGTCTCCAGCGCGCGCGACTCTTCAAGCGACGCCACTTCAACGAAACGCTCGCCAGCATAAGCATCGGCGAGCGCCGCATGCGCCTGCGCTAACGTCGGTGGGCTAGGTAACGCTTGAAGCGCCAGCGGAACTTCGACGATCATGCCTTTGTAGTAGCGCCCGACGCTCGGCGCGAAGATGGGCGGACGCGCGAGGCCGGCCTGCAACTGCATTTCAGGCACATGTTTGTGCTTCTGCGCCATCGCGTAAATGCGGTAGGGCGCGGGCGTGTAGACGGGCGAGGTTTCATCCTCGAACTCGGCGATCATCGCCTTGCCGCCGCCAGAATAGCCACTCACCGCGTTGCAGTAGAACTGCCAACCCCGCGGAACGAGGCCTGCGTCGAGCAGCGGCTTCACCAGCGCAATGAACCCTGTCGGATAACAGCCCGGATTGGAGATGTGTGTCGACGCCGCGATCCTCGCGCGCTGGTCCTTCGCCATCTCGGGAAAACCATAGGTCCAGCCCCGCGCGACGCGATGCGCCGTGGAGGCGTCGATCACTTTCACGGCGCCGTTCTCGATCAGTGCAACCGCCTCGACCGCCGCATCATCCGGGAGACACAGGATAACCGCATCGACGCTATTCAGCAGCCGCTTGCGTTCGTCCGCATCCTTGCGCTTGGCGGGATCGATCGAAACAAGCGCGATGTCGCGTCGGCCTTCCAGGCGCTCACGGATTTGAAGGCCGGTGGTGCCCGCTTCACCGTCGATGAATACGCGTGCCGTCATGCCCTGCCCCAAATATGAAACGGGCGCTTCGTTGCCGAAGCGCCCGCAAGATACGCAATGAACTTGCTCTTAGCGCTTCGAGAACTGGAAGCTGCGGCGCGCCTTCGCGCGGCCGTACTTCTTACGCTCAACCACGCGACTGTCGCGCGTCAGGAAGCCAGCGTGTTTCAACGCGGGCCGGAGCGCCGGCTCATAGTCCGACAGCGCCTTCGATATGCCATGACGCACCGCACCGGCCTGCCCCGAAAGCCCTGAGCCCGACACCGTGCAGACAACGTCAAACTCGCCCTCCCGGTTCGTGACCTTGAAAGGCTGGTTGATCATCATCCGCAAAACCGGGCGCGCGAAATAGGCGTCCGATTCCTTGCCGTTGATGGTGATCTTGCCCTTGCCCGGCTTGACCCAAACGCGTGCAACCGCGTTCTTGCGCTTGCCCGTCGCGTAAGCGCGGCCAAACTTGTCCACCTTCTTCTCACGCAGAACCGCCTCGTTTTGCTCCACGCGCTGCGGAACGCCGGTCATTTGGCCGAGAGACTCGAAGCCTTGTTGAATATCGCTCATGGCTTAGCCGATCCTCGAATTCTTGCGGTTCTTCGATTTGAAGTCGATCGTCATGGGGTTCTGCGCGGCGTGCGGATGTTCCGCGCCGGCGTACACGCGCAGCTTCGCGAGTTGCTTGCGCGCGAGCGGGCTCTCTTTCGGCATCATGCGCTCGACGGCCTTCTCCAGGACGCGCTCCGGATGCTTGCCTGACAACACCTTGCCGGCAACGCGTTCTTTGATTCCGCCCGGATGACCAGTATGGCGATAATAAACCTTGTCGGTCATCTTGTTGCCTGTGAGCGCGACCTTCTCGGCGTTGATGACAACGACATGATCGCCAGTGTCGACATGGGGCGTGAAATCGGCGCGGTGCTTGCCGCGAAGGCGAAGCGCTATGAATGAGGCGAGACGGCCAACGACCGCGCCCTCGGCATCCACCACGATCCAGCCGTTGGTGATCTCCGAAGCCTTGGCCGAGCGCGTCGATTGCGTGCGCATTGCGAAAGGTCCTGCAAGTTGAAAAAGAGGCGCGCGTTTAACGGAGGGCAGAATACACGTCAAGCGACATGATATTATCGTGGTTTTTCATATGGTTATGACAACGGTATCACGTTACCACTGCCGCTCGCGCCGTTGCGATTGAGGTAGTCCAAAGCAGAACCGCCGCACCCTGATGCAGCAGACTCGGCGTGAGCGTTGAGCCGCCCAGGACAGTAACAATCCCAAGCCCAGCCTGCGTCACCGCCGCGAGCCCCAAAAGGATGGCGCACCATCGAGCCGCGCCACTCCCCCGGAACAGCGCGCCAAGTGCGACGACAAGTGCGGTCAGCGCCACAACGTAACCGAGGTTCCTATGAAGGAGGTGCTGCGTTGCGTGGTCTTCACTGAAGTTGCGCCATATCGGCTCCAAACCGAACGCGCTCGAAGGCAACCATTCGCCGCCAATGCGTGGCCAGTCTGCATAAGCCGCACCCCCATCGGCTCCCGCCAACAGCGCGCCGAACATGGCTTGCACGAATATCAAGGCGGCCACGGACAAAGCCATCGCGCGAGGCATTCCGAGACTGGAGGGACGCCCCGGCCACGCGAAAGCGCCCATCGCCGTCCAAAGCGTGAGCGCCAAGATAAGCAACGCCATACCCAGATGGATCGCGAGCCTGACAGGGCTCACGTCCAAACGATCAAACAAGCCGCTCGTAACCATCCACCATCCGACGGCCCCCTGCAAACCACCCATCACAAAGAGCAGCGCGGTTACCCGGAAGCGTCCTCGTAGTCGACCAGCGAACAGAAAGAGCAGCGCTGGCAATGCGAACGCGAGGCCAATGAGTTTTCCCAGGAAACGATGCGCCCACTCCCACCAATAGATGTGCTGGAATTCGGCGAGACTCATGCCGTTGTTCTGGGTTTGGTACTCAAGGGTCCGCTGATAGAGGTCGAACTCCTCCGCCCACCGCTCTGTCGTCAATGGCGGGGTCAGACCCTTCCCTAAATCCCATTCGGTAATCGAAAGGCCGCTGTCGGTGAGGCGCGTGGCTCCACCAACCAGGATCATGGCGACCACGAGCCCAGCTATCGTCAGCAGCCATGCGCCAACCCAGGGCTCACGCGGAGGCCAAATATCATCACTCGCCATGACGAACCTTTTCCGCCTCTTCCAGCGCTCCTTGTGCGCGAAGACGGCTAGCAGAACGACCCCTCGCTTATACGGGGGCGGAAACGGTCTTCAAAGGCTCCAGACGCCCAAGCGCGCCAGTTGCGCGACCGTGCATTGCTGGTCCGGCCATTTGGAATCGGTGTAGCGCCTCGGGGTTGCCAGGGGGGATTCTATGAAAGAACTGCGATTCGCTGCCGCGGTAGCCATGCTCGGCCTGTGTCTTACCGGCACCGCAATGGCTGGGCCTGACTGGCAAAGCCCCCCACAAAACCGGGCTCAGTATCAGGGACGCTACGATGGCCGCCAAGTTGCGCCGCCACAATACGGGGATGTCCGCATCATTTTCGGCGATGCGATGTTGGTTGCCGAACAGCAAGCGCGCTGCGCGCGGACGCAGGACATGCTCCAACCGGGCATCTGCTTTACTGGCGCTCTGCAGGCGATGCGCAACGCTGGTCTCAGTCAGGCGCCGGTCATCGCAATTCCGGTAGGTCACGCGGACGGTCCGATTTCCGGTGCTGTCTTCGATGTCTCTCTTGCCGGAGCCGCGCCGACGGCGACGGCGCGTTCCATGGCGAATACGAGCGTCGCCCTGCCGCGCTCGTGCGCGACCCTCGATGGGGAAGCGCCTCACTTCATGCTCGAAAGCCGAGGTGGATTACGCGTCGCGCAGGAGCAGCAACTCGTCGTTTGCGGGGGCGCGGCTCCGCCCGGCCCCTCCTATCGCATCACGCAAGGACCGATCCCGGCCGCCGCGCCAACACCGGGCGCGAGGCCGGCGATCTCCGGCCCGACTTGGCCACCCGCTGGCACAAAGGTGATGTCGGGCGCCAGCATGCCGCTCGCGAGCATCGTCGCCGACTGTCCCCCCGAAGCGGTTTTGCGTGACGGCATGTGCTTTGCCCAGGCGATCGCCCAGCTGAACGCTAGTCCGAACTTGGAACGGGCGGTCATGCTGGGAGTCACCGCGCCTGCGACAGCGGGACAGACGTTTCCGGACACAGCGCAGTACGAAATCAGGCGCCGGAGAAATGGGTTCGGCGTGCATCGACGTATTTTTGAGCGCAGCCTATTGAGCGCGGAGGATGGATGCGCTCCCACCGGGCCTGTGCGTTTTGTTGTGGGCTCCTCGGATGCCGGTCTTTCTGCTGCGCCACAGCTTGAGGTCCGGTGCGGTCCGCCAGAAGCACCACGCGGACTGGCGCTTTGGGAATTTTATGGCGAGCACGTGTTTCTAGCGACGCAGGGCCGATGCGCGGCGTCCGAGCGGCTACTCGGCGGCGGCGCGTGCTTTTCCGGTGCTATCCAATACCTGCGCGAAAGCGGCGACACCGCTGTGCAGGTCGTGATGATTGAATCCGGCGCGGCGCCTGGCGCGTCCATTGGTTTCAACCGAGCCAGCAATCTGCTTGTTAGAGCGGCGCCTGACTTTCAGAGCTTCACCGCTGAACAAGCGCCAAGCTACGAAGACGGCGTGCCCCAGCCGCCCGGCTGCCAATCGGCGCCCAACGGCGCGGACACCAGAGGCGTCTTGGTCGAGAACGGTCAGAGCGGCCGCTTCTACCGACGCTTCATGTGTCCGGTGCAGTAGGCGCCTCGAAGCGACGGCTGCTCCAAGCAAGGCGCTATGGAATTTAGCGCATTGCCGCCGCCAGGCCGGAGAGCTAAGACGCGCGTTCCGCGGGACATAGTCCTGTGGTCAGGTCGGAGCGTGGCGCAGCCCGGTTAGCGCACCAGTCTGGGGGACTGGGGGTCGCGAGTTCGAATCTCGCCGCTCCGACCAATCGCCCTTAGAACCAACCCTTTTTCTTCTTGGGCTCCGGCGCGGGTGGTGGTGGCGGTGCGGCCTTCGGCGCGGCAGCTTGTGGCGCGGGCGGTGCGCTCGGCGGCGCCGAACGAGGCTGAGGTTGAGATTGCTGAGGTTGGGCCGTAGCGCGTGGTGGCGCTGCGCCAGTCGCCGCGCCTGCCCCTTGCGACCGGGGTCCAAGCTTATCAACAAACCACATTCGACCCCTCCACCGCATAACAACCCGCCGCCTCGGACAAGGCAGCGGCGGACCACGTCTATGGTAAACGGGCCACTGGCTTCGATCAACCGATGTCAGGCGCCCGTCAACGGCGTGATCTCGCGAGGAGAATGTTGCGCGCGCTGGTAGCTGCTGCTTGACCCCCTGGGCCGAACAACGCAAGCGAGACGAAAACGCCATGACTGACCCCGCCGATCCCCAGGGCTCCATAAGAACGCGCACCAGATTGCCCGCGCCGTCTTGGTACGTCGCGGTGCTCATTCTTGCGTTTTTCGCGGCGTTTGCGCTTCACATGCGCTTTAATGGAATTCTCGCTTGCCCGGCTGCCTACGACGAAGCGCACTACCTGGGACATTGCCAAGCGACGGCCTATGGCGACTACGACCACGGGGCATTTTGGTTTGGATCGGAGCCCGAAATACGCGACGCCGCACGCTCCGCGGATGTGCTCTTTCTGGGAAACAGCCGGCTTCAGTTTGGCTTTTCCGCGCCCGCTCTTGGCGAATGGTTCCGCCATGCGGGGAGCTCTTACTATCTGCTTGGTTTCAGTCACACTGAGAATATAACCTTCGTCGCGCCGCTTCTGCGTGAACTGCAGCCACGCGCACGCGTCTACGTGATCAACACGGATGACTTCTTCACGGACTGGACCACTGGTCCCGCCGCAGACGTCATGAACGGCGCCGACACCCGCGGACGCTATCGTACAAAACGAACCTGGCAGAACGCGCATCGTGCGCTCTGCACATCAATCCCCAGCTTGTGCGGAAACATGATGGCATTCTATCGCCACCGCGAGACCGGAGAGTGGTTGTTTCTTGGCGAACCAGAGGAACCGCCCTCCGGCATCGAAGGCGAAGAGCCGCTTGAGCCCGAGCGTGTCGAAGACATGCGCGCGCGCGCCGAGACCTTTTTGGCCGGGTTAGATGCACCCCGAGAGTGCGTTCTCTTGACCTACGTGCCGTCACGCCACCCGGAGCGCGGCAACATGCAGGCGTTGGCGGACGCCCTTCACATGCCGTTGTACTCGCCCCAGCTCGCGGGTCTAACCACTGTCGACAGTTCTCACCTCGATCGCGCCAGCGCCAATCGATTTGTCGCAGCGTTTCTACAAGAGGCCGAACCCCAGCTGCGCGCGTGCCTGGCGTTGGAGCCAAACATTACGCCGGCGGCGCGACCATGAAGTGGCTGCCCGAGGCTGGACCGGACTTTCGCGAACACCTCGCTGCGGCGCTTCAGGCGGCATCTGACGGCGAGCGCTTAAATCGCCTGTCCCAACTTGCGCGGACGCAACTCTCCCATCTTCAAATCATACAACTCGATTCCGCGCTTTCTAAGATCGTCACGAGCGAAGGGTTTGAACGTGTAAAGCTCGCCTTGCTTGGCTCAGCAACCATGGATCATTTGGCGCCAGCCCTGCGGATCGCGGGCTTGCGCTGGGGTGTTCGCTTTGAAGTTTATGTCGCGCCGTACGGCCAGTATCGGCAAGAGCTTCATCATCCTGACGGGGCGCTCTCCCGTTTCGCGCCGGACAACATCGTCCTGCAGCTCTCAGCAAAGGAACTTGTCGGCGCGATCCCTCTCGCCAGTTCGAAGATCGTCGCGGACGACGCGGTTGCCACGGTTTGCCGCGATGTCTCGGGCTTGTGGGGCCTGGTGCGCGAACGCTTTGGTGCGACCGTAATCCAGCAATCGGTGCTGGACCTGAATGCATCCCTCTTCGGAAATCACGACGCCATCGTGGAGGGCGCCCCAAGACGACTGGTGTCACGCGTAAACGCCGCCTTGCAGGACGCTTGTGCAGAGGCGGGCGTTCTTTGGTTGGACATAGAACGCGCCGCCGCCCAGGACGGATTGGATAGATGGTTCGATCCGCTCCGCTGGCTACAAGCAAAGATGGAGATTTCTCCGAATGCGGCGGCGCGCTTCGGTGAACTCGTCGCGCGCCTGGTGGCGGCCCAACGGGGCAAAAGCAAGAAGTGCCTTGTGCTCGACCTGGACAATACCCTTTGGGGCGGTGTGATCGGCGACGATGGCGTCGATGGCATAAAGCTCGGCGAAGGCAGCGGCGTCGGCGAAGCGCATCTCGCGCTGCAGCGCTATGCAAAGAAACTCAGCGAGCGTGGCGTCCTGCTGGCCGTGTGTTCAAAAAATGACGCTGCAATTGCAGAGGCGGCGTTTCGCCACCATCCAGAAATGGCCCTCGCGCGCGACGACTTCGCCGCCTTCTACGCAAACTGGGATGACAAAGCCTCTAATCTCCAGGCTATCGCACGCGACCTAAACATCGGCCTCGACAGTCTGGTTTTCGTCGACGACAACCCCGCCGAGCGCGCCCGTGTCCGCGGCGCACTGCCAACGGTTGCCGTCCCTGAGCTTCCTGCTGACCCCGCCCATTATGTGCGGACGCTGAGCGACGGCGGCTATTTCGAGTCTATCGCCTTAACGCAGGAAGACATCGACCGCTCGTCCCACTACGCCGCAAATCGAGCACGTCAGGCCGTGCTCACCGCAAGCAACGACATGGATGCGTTCTTGCAGCAACTCGACATGACGGTGGCCTTTGGTCCAGTGACCCCGTTGACGCTAACGCGCGTCGTACAGTTGATAAACAAGACCAATCAATTCAACACAAACACGGCGCGTAGAACGGAAACGGAAATCGAGGCGCTCGCAGCCGACCCACGCGCCCTAACGCTGCAGCTGCGTTTACGCGACAAATTTGGCGACAATGGAATCGTGAGCGCCCTTACCCTCGTCCCCGCGCAAGGTGAGCCGGAGGTGCTTGAGATCGCCAATTGGGTCATGAGCTGCCGCGTTTTTGGGCGAAATTTGGAGCATGAAACCCTCAACATCCTGGTTGAGGCCGCGCTCGCGCACGGGGCTCGGCGCCTGCGCGGGGCATACATCCCCACTCCCAAGAACGGGGTCATTCGCGATCTCTTTTCGACGCTGGGATTCGAACTTGCCGGCGCGCACGCCGACGCGAGCATCTGGGAGCTCGCGCTCGCCGATTACACTCCACGCCAAACCTTTATCAAACGCGAAGGCACCGCACATGACAGAACCTGAAGTTCTCGACGGATTGACGCGGATCCTTCGCGATTTACTTCAAGACGAAAGCATCACGTTGACCGCCGCGACCGAACGCCCAGACGTTCCCGGCTGGGATTCATTCGCTTATGTGAACTTCATTGTCGCCGTCGAATCTGAATTTGGGGTGCGCTTTCAACTGAGCGACGTGGAGGCATTTCAAAACGTCGGCGAGATCGCGCGCCAGATTCTGGCGCTCAAACGCTGACGAGGCAACGGGGGGCCCATGCTATTCAATTCCTACGAATTCATCCTCCTCTTCCTGCCAATCACGTTGGCGGTCTTTTTTGCCCTGGGCGCTTTGTCACGATCAGCAGCGTTAGGCTGGCTAATCCTGGCCTCAGTCGTCTTCTACGCTTGGTGGCGCCCATTCAATCTCTGGATCATAGGGCCTTCGCTCGCCGTCAATTATGCGCTTGCGTCGGTTATCGTGCGTCTCGCGGCGGCAGGTTCGCGCCCGCATTTGAAGTCCGCTCTGGTCGCCATCGGCATTCTGTTCAACGTTTGCCTTCTCGGATACTTCAAATATGCGAACTTCGCCGTTTCGATCGCGAATGACGTCACCGGGGCGCACTTCTCATTTGAGCAAATTATCCTGCCGCTCGGCATCTCATTCATTACATTTCAAAAAATTGCCTTCCTGATCGACGTATCGGCCGGGCGCATAAAGAGCTTCTCACTGCGCGACTATCTTTTGTTCGTGATGTTCTTTCCGCAGCTCATCGCCGGCCCGATCGTCCACTTTCGTGAGATGGCGCCGCAGTTTGAAACGTTACGCGCAAGATTTGATGCGACCCTGTTTGCGCTCGGGATCACTCTGTTCAGCTTTGGCCTGTTCAAGAAAGTCGTGTTGGCGGACAGCGTGGCTGAAGCAGTGTCACCCGTGTTTGCCTACGCCGCAGCAGGCGAGCAAGCGACGCTCGTACAATCGTGGTTCGCCGCGATCGGGTTTACGTTTCAGATTTACTTCGACTTCTCCGGGTATAGCGATATGGCGTGCGGCGCGGCTCTGTTGTTTGGGATGCGTCTGCCGATGAACTTTGACTCCCCCTTGCGAGCGTCCAATATCATCGATTTCTGGTTGCGCTGGCACGTAACCCTCACGCGCTTTCTCACCGCCTACGTCTATAATCCGCTTGCGCTTTCAATCGCACGCCGCCGCGCGGCTGCTGGAAAGCCAGCGCTCGGCGCGCGCGGCTCAAAACTGCTCGCGTTCGTTTCCGTACTCGGGCTTCCCACCATGGCGACAATGTTGCTTTCCGGCGTATGGCACGGGGCGGGATACACGTTCATTCTGTGGGGCGCGCTGCACGGAGCTTACTTGATCGCCAATCACCTTTGGCGACAGTATGGTTCCAAAACCCATGGCAAACGGATGAGTTGGATCGAGTCGCTCGCGGGATTCGTTGTGACGCTACTGGCGGTGGTGTTCGCGATGGTTCTCTTCCGTGCGCCAGACCTCGGAACCGCCGGAAATATCTTTGCGGGGATGTTGGGGATGCACGGTTTTGGCCTCCCATTAGGACTAGCGACGGCCTTAGGCGCGCCTAATCTTGGTCCCATGCTGGGTTTGGCTGGCGACGTTCCGCTCAGCACGTTCGCCTTTAGCCTTGCGACCCTAGCGGGCGTTGTCGCCGTTGCATTGTTCACCCCGGACTCGCTGCAGGTGCTCTCGCGCTATCAGCCCACGCTCACGCTGCCAAAACAGCCGCCGAAGCTCCTGCTCGTTGGGCCAGAGCTTCATTGGGCGCCAACGCTGCCCTGGTTGCTTGTCACCGTTGCTCTCATAGGCGCTTCGATGGTCAAACTCACGGGACGAAGCGAATTTCTCTATTGGCAGTTCTAGGTGCGGTCTTCCTCGTCATCGATGAGGATGCGATGCGCAGCACCTTCAAGGTCCTCGTACTGGCCCGATCGTAGACTCCAAAAGAACGCCGCGAGCCCGACCGCACCCATGAGCACAGCCACGGGAATCAGGAAGATCATGATGTCCATGGGCCGCCCCGGAGCTGAAGTCGCAGCGCGTTTAGCGTAACGATCAGGGATGACCCCGACATCGCGAGCGCCGCGATGAGGGGCGTCAACAAACCCGCTGCAGCCGTCGGCGCGGCAATGAGATTGTAGAGCGCCGAGAAACGCAAATTTTCGAGCGCACGCGCCTTCGCCGCCTTCGCAACGTCGATCGCTTCCACAAGCGCCAGCAGACCAGCTCCTTGTATCACAAGGTCGGACGCCGCTTGGCTGGCTTCAAGCGCGGTTCCCGGCGAAGCGGAGGCATGTGCGGCGGCCAAGGCCGCTGCGTCGTTCAATCCGTCGCCGACCATCAGCGATCTTCGGCCGCTCGCCTTCAGTGCGGCGAGGCGCGCGGTCTTATCAGCGGGACTGACGCCACCCTTCCAGGCCTCAATCCCAGCGGCGAGGGCGGCCGCGGCAACAGCGGTTGGGCGATCACCGGATAGAAGTTCAACGGCGATTCCGCGTTGCTTCAGCGCCCTCACAGTCTCAGACGCGTCCGAGCGCAGTGCGTCCATGAAAACGAAACGAGCCGCCACGCCGCTGCCGCGCGAGAACCAAAGTTCGACCGCGCCATCGTTCGCGTCGGGCGCCGTCGGCGCCGCGAACGAACGCCGGCCCAGTCGCCACTTTTCGCCATTGACGTCGGCCTCGATGCCTTCGCCAGGGAGTTCCCGCGCCGAAGCCTGCGGCACACCGGGGCCGGCCGCTTCTGTCAGCGCCCGGGACAACGGGTGACGCGATGTCCGCGCGAGACTGGCGGCGGCCTGAAGCGTTTCCGTCTCCACGCGCGATATTAACGTCGGCTTGCCCAGCGTGAGGGTGCCCGTCTTATCAAAGACGACAACGTCTGTTTCCGCGAGGCGCTCCAAGGCATCGCCTGACTTCACCAGGACGCCGCGCTTGAACAGGCGCCCCGTAGCCACGACCTGAACGGCCGGAACAGCCAAACCCAAGGCGCACGGACAAGTGATAATGAGCACCGCTATTGCGTTCATCAGAGCGATGCGGACCCCCACGTCCGCGACTTCAAAACCCGCTAAGCGCAAAAGCGAGGGTCCGAAAAGCCAGCCAAGAAACGTCAAGGCGGCGAGCGAGTGTACGACGGGGACGTAAAGCGCCGCAGCCTTGTCGGCCAGCCGAACGAAGCGCGCGCGTCCTTGCTCGCCGATCTCGATGAGGCGCGCCAGTTGCGCCATCGCCGAGTCCTGAACGCGTGCAGTCGCCTTAACGACCAAACGCTGCGTCAAGTTAACGACGCCTGCATGAACGACAGCGCCAACCCCCGCCGGTTGTGGCATCGTTTCACCGGTCAACATCGAGCGATCGAGTTCCGAAACGCCCTCTTCCACAACGCAGTCGACAGGCGCGCGATCGCCTGCGGCAAGAGAGAGCCGATCGCCCACCCCGATATCGCGAGCTGGGATAGCGCGGATTGTGCCGTCCGGTTCAATTCGCGAAGCAGACACCGACTGCAGCGCCAGCAGGTCGCGCGCTGCTGTGCGTGCGCGCTCTCGCAGCCTGTGGTCGAGATACCGCCCGACCAAAAGGAAGAACAACAGCATAGTGATGCCGTCGAAATAGGCGTGTTCGCCCTGCTGGATGGTCTCGGCGACGCTTATGCCCAGGGTCAGAAACACGGCGAGCGAAATGGGCACGTCCATATTCGCGTGTCGCGCGCTGAGCGCCTTCCACGCAGAGCGGAAGAATGGTTGCGCCGCATAGAGCGAGGCTGGGATGGCGATGAAGGCGGACACCCAATGCAAGAGTGTGCGGGTACCCTCGCCCATCTCGCCGCCGCCCGACCAGACCGGCACCGAGAACATCATAATGTTCATCGCGGCGAAGCCAGCGACCGCCATGTAACGGAGTAGCCGGCGACCCTCTTCGTCGGCGCTTTGCCGGGCTGCCTCGGGATCGAAGGCGGCGGAGGCGTATCCCAGTCGCCCAAGGGCGTCGGTGATTTCACGCGCGGCCACGGCGCCGTGCGCCCACGATACGCTAAGCCGCCCAGTCGACAGATTCAGACGCGCATCCGTCACCCCCGGCAGCGCCAAGAGACCTCCCTCGATTTTGCGGATGCATCCCGCGCACTTTGCGCCTTGCACCATCAGTTCCAGAACATCGCGGCCGTCGGCGCCCTGGCGAACAAATGCGCTCGGATCCGCGCGTGACTCTTCTCGTTCAGCCGGCGCCAAACCCGACGGGCATCCGGCGTCTTCTTTTAGCGCGATGACGGCCATGAAAGCTCCGCTTCAAAGTCGAGCGCCTCCGCGCCGCGCTCCGCGCGAGCCCGCAAGCGCCATCGCCCTTCTGTCAACGACGGCAACGCCGCGACGTACCGCCCTGAGCCGACGTGCCGGAACTCAATGGCTTGGTCCCGACGCGCATCCGTGGGCCACTGCAACGCTCCGTTTAATACCACGCCATCGATGGGATGGCCCTCGCGATCAAACAGCGCCACTTCCAATGCTGCGTCCCCCCCCGAGCCTTCGACGAAACGAACATCCGCGCGCCAACCGAGGGCCGCCTGCGCACGCCGTTGCGCGAGTGTGTCGTTATATTGAATCCCCTGGAGGTAGGAGCGACGCACATCCTCGCCAGGGAAGGAATTAATGGCGAATACGGCAAAGACGACGTTGACCGCTATGACGAGGCCAAAGAAGGCAAGCATGGCGGCAAGGACGTGCCAGCCTTTCAACTCAACAGGGCGTTTCTGGGCGGCGTTCATCGCCTAGTTCCCGACAAGAACGCCGACGCGCTTGTCGCCGACTCGCGTGTGTCGAGATCGCGCACCTCGAACGACAGGTCGTGCGAACCCGGCGCCGTCGCAGCCGGCGCTATTACGTGCACCCGCACGTTGGTCACGCTATCCGGCTGGGCGGTGACAAAGATTTGTCCATCGGCTGACAAATTCGGGGCTTGCAGATGCGCGCCCTCCAAGCCCGCCACCTGGATCGACACACGTCGCGCGACATTTGTCATGTTGATGACCTTCAGCGCATAATCATTGCGCACCGACCCGTCCGCGAGGCGCACAAAGGGCGGGCTGCGATCGCGAATAACGTTGAGATCTAAAGTATGTCTGGTCGCGAGACCGTAGATCATGACCACGGCGACGATCGCCATTAGAACGCCGTAGAGGATCGTTCGAGGCCGGAGAAGCCGGTACGCGGTCGCCTTGCCGACTTCCCTGCGTTTCACGTTCGCGTAACTGTCGTAGGCGATGAGGCCGGCTGGGCGTCCAACCTTGCGCATCACATCATCGCAGGCGTCGATACAAAGCGCGCAGTTGATGCATTCCAGTTGGTCGCCATCCCGGATGTCGATCCCCTGGGGGCACACCGCGACGCACTGCCGGCAGTCGATGCAATCACCACGCCCTTCCCAGGTTTCGCCCTTCTTGTGCGGGCCACGTGGCTCACCCCGATCAAGCCGATAGGTCACCGACAAGGCGTCTTTGTCTATCATGGCCGCTTGAATTCGAGGCCAGGGACACATGAACGTGCAGACTTGCTCGCGCATGGTACCAGCCAGCGCATAGGTCGTGAATGTTAGCACGCCAACGAAAAGGTAAGTCGCCGCGGAGGCGGTCCCGGTAAACAACTCCCGAACCAAGGTCGGCGCGTCGCCGAAATAGAACACCCAGGCGCCGCCCGTCGCGGCGGCAATTGCGATCCAAATGGCGTGTTTGGCGATCTTTTTCGTCGCTTTGGAAAAGGAAAGCGGCGCCTTGTCCAGACGCATCCGCTCGTTGCGGTCGCCTTCAATCGCGCGTTCGACGTAGATGTAGAGATCGGTCCACACCGTCTGCGGGCACGCGTAGCCGCACCACACCCGGCCGAACAATGCCGACGACAGAAAGATGCCTAGTGACGCCAAGATCAACAGGCCGGTGATGTAATAAACTTCCTGAGGCCAAAGCTCGATAAAGAAGAAATAAAAACGGCGACCTTCAAAATCCACGAGGACCGCCTGGTCAGGCCGTCCCTCCCCTCGGTCCCAACGCAGCCAAGGTGTGACGTAGTATATTCCGAGCAGCACGGCCATCGCCGCCCACTTCAGGTTTCGGAAAAAGCCATACGCAAGTTTCGGGTATATCTGCTCGCGTTTCTTGTAGAGAGCGCGCGCTTCTTTCGAGTTCACGGCCTGAGCGTCAATGCCGTGGTCGTCGTCGCGTCGATCAATCAATGTGACTTTGTTCATGGCCAGCGTCGTCTCCCGAACGCTCTAAGCAAACCGGCTGCGCGACAGTGTCACGCAGCCGGCAAAATGGCTACAAAAGTTCTACGCACGGATCATTGACTTGGCGCAGAAGCCTCCGTCGCTGGCGCCGCAGGTGGCGGCGCGTCGGGCTCGCCACCACCAAGTTCATGGACATAGTACGCCAACGCCCGCAGCGTACCTGCATCAAACCGCGCTTCCCAGGACGGCATGACGCCGCCACGGCCCAGTTCGATCTGAGAGCGGATATCCGCGCGTTCGCTGCCGTAGAGCCACACGTCGTCCGCTAGGCTGGGAGCGCCCTGCGCGCGGTCGCCCGCGCCTGTCGCGCCGTGGCAGAGCGCACATTGCTCCGCGTACACTATCGCCCCACGAGCGGCGGCGCCAGCGTCCGGCGCAAGCCGATCGCGCGCTGACGAAATTGAAATCACGTGCTCCGTGACGTCACTAACTTGGGCCGGCGTCAGCAGACCGTCCCGACCGAAGGCCGGCATCTGCGACATGCGCGTATCGGGGTGGGTGGAGCGCACGCCGACACGCAGCGTGTGCTCGATATCGGCGAGCGTGCCGCCCCAAATCCAAACGTCATCCGCCAAGACCGGATAGCCTGGAGCGCCGGCGCCGCCGGCCCCATGGCAGGTTCTGCAGTTGTCGCCGAACACGGACTCGCCTGCAGCTCGAGCGAACTCCTGCAACTCGGGATCGGCCGCGATCGTCTCCGCGCTGGCTTGGCCAAGGCGTTCAAACATTGGCATACGCGCCGCGCGAAGCGATTGCACGTCCGCCGCCACGTTTGCCCGGTCCGACCAGTTCAGCGTCCCGCGCGTGTAGCCGTTCGCCAGCGGCCATGCTGGCATGAGCACCCAGTACACGATCGAGATCAAGATCGAGCCGTAGAAGACATAGAGCCACCAACGCGGCAGCGGCGTGTCTAGCTCTTTCAGCCCGTCCCACTCGTGGCCGGTTGTTTCCGTGCCACTGATTTCGTCGCGCTCTCGTTTATCCGACATTCTTCATTCCCCGTCGTCGAGCGGCGCCCGCGCGGCGCGTGCAAATTTTTCCTTGTTGCTTGGCCACAGTGCGTAGAGCACCGCCACCCCGAAGCAGAGCGCCAGAAGCAGCACGCCCCAGGTCTGCGCGAAGTGGACTGACTGCTCGTATGTCATAGCAGCCTCCTAGCGTCGGTTCTCAGGCGTATCCGCCTGGTAGGCATTGAAGTCGACGCCCGTGCCGAGCATTTGCAGGTAGGCGATGAGCGCATCCATTTCGGTAACGCGTTCGGGGTTGCCGTCGAAGTCGCGAACGGCGACGCCCGGATAACGCTGTTCAAAATCGAAGGCATGCTCGCCCATGGGCTGCGCTTGCGCCAACGCATCCGTTTCAGCGTTCGCCAACTGCTCATCCGTGTAGGGGACATTGAGCAACCGGTTAGTCCGCACGTGATCGTCCATTTGCGTTGCGTCGACATCGGCGTTCGCCAGGAAGGCGTAGGGCGGCATCACCGACTCCGGCACGACCGAACGCGGATCGACCAGGTGTGCGCGGTGCCACTCGTCAGAGTAGCGCCCGCCCACACGGGCCAAGTCAGGTCCAGATCGCTTTGATCCCCATTGGAATGGGTGGTCGTACATGCTCTCCGCGGCGAGCGAGTAGTGCCCGTAACGCTCCACTTCATCCCGCAACGGGCGGATCATCTGAGAGTGACAGACATAACAGCCCTCCCGAATGTAGACGCGCCGTCCCGCGAGTTCGAGGGGCGTGTAAGGCCGCACCCCGTCCACGCGCTCGATCGTGGATTCAATGAAGAACAATGGCGTGATCTGGACCAACCCGCCGATGGAAACGACGAGGAGGATGCCAACGATGAGAATGAGCGAGTGACGCTCGAACCATTTGTGAAATGACCACATGATCCTATCGCCCCCTATTCAGCCGCAACGGCCGCTGCCGGCACGTCAGACGCACGCTCGTGCGCCGGCGCCGCACCGGTGGCGGTACGCCACAGATTGTAAGCCATCACCAGCGCGCCAACGAGGAACAGACCGCCGCCCGCCGCGCGAATGATGTAGTATGGGTGCATCGCTTCGACTGTCTCGACGAACGAATATTCGAGGAAGCCGAACTCGTTGTAGGCGCGCCACATCAGGCCCTGCATGATGCCCGCCACCCACATCGACGTGATGTAGAGCACGATACCGATCGTCGAGAGCCAGAAATGCCACTCAACGAGCGCGTTCGAGTAAAGTTGCTTGCGCTTCCACAACCATGGCACGAGGCAGTAGAGGGCGCCGAAGCTCACGAAACCGACCCAACCCAACGCGCCGGAATGCACGTGCCCGATCGTCCAATCGGTGTAGTGCGACAGCGAATTGACAGCGCGAATGGACATCACGGGACCTTCAAACGTCGACATTCCGTAGAATGCGACAGACACGACCAACATGCGCAGCACGGGATCGGTGCGAAGTTTGTCCCAGGCGCCCGACAGCGTCATCAGACCGTTGATCATGCCGCCCCAGCTCGGCATCCACAGCATGATCGAGAAGGTCATGCCCAGCGTCTGCGCCCATTGCGGCAACGCCGTGTAATGCAAGTGGTGCGGGCCCGCCCAAATGTAGAGGAAGATCAGCGCCCAGAAGTGGACGATCGACAGCCGGTAAGAATAAACCGGGCGATCAGCCTGCTTCGGAACGAAGTAGTACATGATGGCCAAGAAGCCCGCCGTGAGGAAGAAACCCACCGCGTTGTGCCCATACCACCACTGCGTCAGGGCGTCTTGCACGCCTGAGAACAGAGAGTAGCTGAACCACCCAGAAAAACTCACCGGGATCGCCATGTTGTTGACGAGGTGCAGCATGGCGATCGTGACGATGAACGCCAGGTAGAACCAATTCGCCACATAGATGTGCTTTTCCTGGCGCTTCCAAATCGTGGCGAGGAAGACCAAAAGATAGGCGACCCAAACGATCGTCAGCCAGATGTCCGTATACCAAGGGAGTTCCGCATACTCGCGTCCCTGGGTGATGCCTTCAAGGTAACCCGTGCCAGCGAGCAAAATCACCAGCTGGAAACCCCAGAAAACGAACCACGGCCAAAGCCCTCCGGCCAGGCGCGCACGGCAGGTCCGCTGGACCACGTAAAAACTGGTCGCGATCAGAACGTTGCCGCCGAACGCGAAAATCACCGCGTTCGTATGGAGAGGCCGCAGGCGTCCGAAATTCAGCCAGCCAAAATCAGCGAAGTAGAAGATGTCCGGAAACGCTAGTTGCAGGGCGATCACCAGACCGACCAAGAACCCGGCGATGCCCCAGAACATCGAGGCGATGACGCCTGCTTTCACGACGCCATTTTCATAGCGCGAGCCTATGTCCGCCGGGCGCGGTCCGCGGCTAAGGTGGACCACCACCATCAGCCCACCCACCACAAATGCGGCGAGCGCCGTCCACATTTGAAGCGCGAACGCACGGTCCGTCGCATGCGCCGCGCCCCATAGTGCGTAGAACGCCCCCAGGGCCACGAAAAGTAGGATTACGAAGGCGTCGATGCGCCATTCTTTCTTTGCTGCTGCAGCTGTCATGCGCCGCTCCCCAACACGACGTCCAAACGACATCGTCCGATTCCCGCGAAATCAAGCATGCGGCTACCAACACTGGCAACGCGCCGACTTGATCCGGATCAAGCAACCCGGTTATCGAACCCTATATGGCCAACGTGTCGCGGGGTAGAGCAATGAGTCTTGAACTGAACCGTATCCAGGCCGCTTCGGTGCTCGCGGGCGCAGGCATTGCGTGGCCAACCGTCATGTGCGCGGTCCGCGACGCGATGCTCTCGCCCCTGGATCGCGCGCTCTTGAACTCATGGTGCGGCGGTTCGCCTCATGAAGCGCTGTTGTCGGGGCATTGTGCACTTTGCGTTGCCGGGGCCGTCGGTTTTTTGACTGCCGCGCTGTTGACGCTGGCTGCCCCCCTCAGCCGCCCAGTGGTTCGTCCAAGCGCAGCTTGAGCAAGGTCTCGCTGCCAGAAGCTATGGGCAGAAGTTCCAGGGATGCGCCCCGGCGAATTCTGCGTTCAACGCGCGGTAAAACGACAAGAAAGCGCGCCTCATCCGTCGCGGCGGCTTCAGTTGGGCAATCGCCTGTTTCCTCAACGACGTCGCCAATCGCCAAGCGCTCGCCGAAGGAACTCAGGTGCGCACTGAAATTGTTGCACCCTGTGAACCCAGTGATGGCTCCGGTCTCCGCGTCGACCTCCATCCAAATGTCGACGCCCTCACCCAGCGACGCTCCTGCGATCTCCTGAACGTCCCATCGCCCCGACAAATCCATCGGCGCTTCAGCGCTCCGCTGGCAGCCCGCGACGGAGGTCATCAGGACCGCACAAGAAATCAACGCTGCAATGCGCTTCATCGTCGCCTCCCTATTGGGCCGTATACCCGCCGTCGATCACAAGTTCCGCTCCGGTGACGAATTTCGCTTCGTCGGACGCTAAATAGAGCACGCCATAGGCGACATCATCGGGTTCGCCCATGTGCCCCACTGGATGAGCTGCTGCCGCCGCCGCCTTTGCCGCGACAGGATCTGGCGTTGCGGCAAGGAAGTTTTCGACCATTGGAGTCCAAATATACCCCGGGTGTATCGAGTTCACCCGGATACGATAGCCGACCTGCGCACAGTGAAGCGCGGCGGCTTTGGTCAAGCTGCGCACGCCGCCTTTGCTGGCGCAGTACGCCGCGGCGCCCGCAATTCCCACCATTCCCGCTATTGACGACAGGTTTATGATCGAGCCGGCGCCGCGATGCTTCATCGCCCCGATCGCGGCGCGCACGCCCAGGAAAACGCCATCAAGATTGATCGCCATCAGCTGTCGCCAGCGCTCAAGGGACGCCGCTTCAACGTTCCCCTCAAGCGCGACGCCGGCGTTGTTGACCAAGATGTCGAGGTCGCCAAAACGCGCCTGCGTCTGTTCCATAACACGGATCCAATCCTGCTCGCTCGCCACATCGTGACGTGCAAACATGGCTTCGCCGCCCTGCTCAATAATCGCTTGCGCCGTCGCGGACCCGGTTCCTTCGTCTACATCTGTGACGACAAGTTTCGCGCCCTCGCGCGCGAGCAGCAACGAACTCGCGCGGCCCAGGCCGACGCCTCCACCAGTGACGATCGCGACTTTGCCAGCGACACGCCCCATGCGCCCCTCCTTCAATGGCACAAAAAAAGCGGCATGGGCGCGGAGTTCAGCAGGGCCCTCGTTACCCCGCCGAACATGAACTCCTGCGCCCGTGAGTGTCCGTAAGCGCCAAGCACAAGCGCATCGGCGCCGATTGCCCTTCCCTCGGCGATGAGGGCCACCTCTGTGTCTCGCCCCATGCTGTCAAGATTGCGCACCTCTACCGACACACCATGGCGCGCAAGGTGTTGGGCAAGCTCGTGTCCGGGCGCGGGCCCATGGCCGCCGAGACCGGGCTTGGCATCGACCGTCGCCACAATGACCTGCTCGGCCTTTCTTAGCAGCGGTAACGCGGCCTGAACCGAACGCATCGCCTCCGCCTTCGCATTCCACCCGACGACGAAGCGGCGCCACTGGCGATGCTGAACGGGCGCCCCTGGAACCATGAGAACGGGGCGGCCGGCTTTAAACAGCACGCGGTTGACGAAACTCCTCCGCGCGCGGGCGTGCTCCGGGGCGTGGGTCATGATCACGAGATCCGCAACGCGCGCCTGCGCCTCGGCTTCGCCTTGATCGACCGCGCCCTCCACTTGAACGTCGCGTACTTCGAATTCATGGCTCGCATTTTGAAGCCACGTGACGATTTCCTTCCGCTCTAGGGCGGCGGCGGATTGCGCACCCGCGGCGATATCCTTGAGGACGTCGGATAACGTGCTTGGCGCGTCGGCATAACTTGACGCTAAATGAACCGCTACAATCAGCGCAACCGCGCGCGTCTCGAACAAAGTCGCGATCTCGCCTGCCGCTGTCAGCGCGGATTCATCCTCGGGAAGGCCAAACACCGGCGCGATGATGTCTTTGTAGGTCATAACCCACCTTAGCATGCGCCGCGCCCGCGCGCGAGAAGTCCCCGCGTTACGCCGACCGCAGGACGCGACGAATGCTCTCCACAAGGGTCCCATTAAGCAGCGGCTTTTCCACGATCTCGACCGAAGCGGCCTGCGCCCTGAACCGCACAGCGCGCGAAGGGTTTGTCGTAATCAGAATAGCGGGAGTGTTTTGACCGTCGCGCCGAAGCGATTCGGCAAGATCAAGTCCTGACATACCAGGCAATCTCAGGTCCGTGATCAGACATCGCCAGCGCGCGGGGTCGCCTTCACGCGCGCTCTCCGCGTCCGCAAAAGCCGAAACCTCAAATCCCGCCGTACTCAGGTCAAATGCAAGCGCCGCGCGAAGCGGTGCGTCGTCATCGACCAACGCCACGAGCGTCGGCGTCCCGCCGGTGCCAAGAAACTCAGTCACACTCATATAGTTTTTAGCGCCCGGCAAGCAGGCGCCTTGATCCTGCTCAAAGCGCCGATCGGAGCAACGCCATGCGTACGAGGTCGGAGAGCGTCTGCGCCCTCATCTTGGCCATAACATTCGCGCGATAGATTTCCACGGTTCGAGGGCTGATGCCGAGACGCCGGCCCGCTTCCTTGTTTGAGTCTCCCGCCGCAATAGCTTCAAAGACCTCTCGCTCCCGGGCGGTTAAATGAGCGAAGCGCGCCTCTATACTCGAACGTTCCTGCGCGCGCGCCGCCTGATCCTCAACGCGCGCCAAAGCGCCCTGCACGGCCCGCAACAGCGCTTCCTCCGCGAACGGCTTCTCAAGGAAGTCCACGACACCTGCCTTCATGGCTTCGACGGCCAGAGCAACGTCCGCGTGTCCTGTGATCACAACGATAGGCAAGAGCACACTTCGGTCATGCAACTCGCGTACGAGCTGCAGGCCGCTGATGCCTGGCATCCGGATATCCGTGACGACGCAGCCATGGGCGCTGAGATCGGACGTTTCCGACAAAAGCATCTCCGCGCTATCGTAACAGCGCGCGAGGATGCCGGCGGACTCAAGCAGGAACGCGATAGATTCACGCATCGCCGGATCGTCATCAACGACATAAACCACCGCATCAGCTGGCATGCTTTCTCTCCCCATCAGCCAGCCTCACTGTGAATCTAAAAATCGCCCCGCCGTCTGGATTGGGATCAGCCCATATCCGACCGCCGTGGGCTTCAACAATCGTACGCGAAATCGAGAGGCCGACGCCCATCCCGTTGACCTTGGTCGTCATGAAGGGTTGAAACAGCCTTTCCGCGGCTTCAGCGCTAACCCCCACGCCTGAGTCCGATACGCTCACACGCGCGAAGCCTTCTTCTACGATATTCGTTGAGACGACCAAGTCGCGTCGACGCTGTCCTTCCATGGCGTCCATGGCGTTACGAACGAGGTTTATAACGACCTGCTGGATCGGCACTCGATCTACAATGACGCGATCCGCCCTCTCATCCATATCGTAACGCACGCGGATACCTAACTCTTTGGCGCCCACGAGCGCCAAAGCGCACGCTTCGCGCACGATGCGGGAGAGAGATTCATTCGACTTCTCGGCCTCTCCGCGCCCCAGAAAATCGCGAAGACGCCGAATAACCTCGCCGGCGCGCAGCGTTTGTTCGTTCGCTTTGTCTAGAGCGTCTAGCGCTCGCGTATCCACGCCTGAGCCAGCTCCGATGAGCCGTCGCGCACCGCTTAGGTAGTTGGCCGCGGCGCTAAGCGGTTGGTTGAGTTCGTGCGCCAGCGCAGACGCCATCTCCCCCATGGCTGTGAGTCGCGACATATGAACAAGGTCGGTCTGCAGCTCTTGAAGCCGCGCTTCTCGCGCCTGCCTCTCGCTCAGATCGCGGACAAAACCAGTAAACAATGTGCCGTGCTCCGAGCGCACCTCGCCGACGGCAAGCTCCATCGGAAACGTCGAGCCATCTTTTCGCTCACCCACAACGACGCGTCCCACGCCGATGATTCTGCGCTCGCCCGTTTTTAGATAGCGTTTCACATAGGCGTCGTGCGCTTCTCGATAAGGCGCCGGCATGAGCATACTGATGTTTCGCCCCAACGCCTCTGACGCGCTCCAGCCAAACATTCGCTCAGCAGCGGCGCTGTAGGAATGTATCGTGCCCGCCTCATCGATGATGATCAGCGCATCCGGCGCCGTATCGTAGATCGAGCGCAACTGAGCCTCGCGCTGGCGAAGCTCCACGGTAGCGCGTTCACCACCGCGTCGCCGCTCCAACGCCCAAGCGCCGGCGAGCGATGCGCCGACGCCAATAATAAGAAAAATGACGATGGAGCCGTAGTGGTCGGCCCCTTCAATAAGCACCAGGGCGCATACTAGGCTAAGGAGCGTCGCCACCAAACCGTAGCGTAGGCCGCCCATCCCCGCGGCGGCGCAAACAATTGGCGAGAAGAGCAAGAGAGTTGGTGATTGATCAAAGGCTGCGCGAAGGCCGGCGTCGACGCCGGTTGCCGCAAGACAAGCGAGGGCGATAGCGACATAGTCGCGGGCGCCTCCATGGCCGATCGTTCGCCACAGCCTGGATAGCCAAACGTTCATTTGCCTCTCCGCAACGAGGTCATGCTTCCGCGCAGGTACGGGAAACCCCTTAAGCGCTCGTCCCGAATTCTGCCTTTCCCGCGACGCGCATAACCTGTTGCCATCAAGGGAGAGTGCCATGCGTGATTTGACCGACGCTACCGGTGGACCTGCGACAATTCATCCTTTTCCAGTTTCAGACGCTCTCGCACTTGGGCCCGGCCTCGTTTTGCAAGGGGTACGCAAGCATTTCGCCCGCAACGAGGAGATTTTTGGGGAGGGGGAGCCTTCCGAATACGTCTACCGCGTCGTCTCGGGCGCTGTGCGCACCGTGCGGTTCAGCAATGATGGTCGCCGTCAAATCTTGGCATTCCACCTGCCGGGCGACATTTTTGGCTTGGAGCAAACTCAACAGCATACCCTTTCGGCGGAAGCCGTTTCTGATGCCGAGGTTTCCCTGATCAGGCGCTCGTTGATTGAAAATGCGGCGGCGCAGGACGTCAGCGCTGCGCGGGCGTTATTGTCTCTGGTGGCGCGAGACCTGGCGAACGCCCAGCACCACGCTCTGGTTCTCGGTCGCAAAGGCGCGGGCGAGCGCGTTGCCGCGTTTCTGCTTCAACTTGCCGATCGAGGGGCGTCGCATCGAGAAATCGACCTGCCGATGTCGCGCGCTGACATAGCAGACTATCTAGCCCTCACGATTGAGACGGTTTCTCGCGCCTTCACTCAAATGGAGCGCGACCATGCCATCGCACTCCCCAGCTCGCGGCATGTGGTCGTCCGCGACCGGAATGCCCTGGAGTTGCTGGAGGCGGCCTAATTTCGGCCGTTTGACCGCCGGCTGTCTGCGCGGTACACAGCTGGTCCGCGCCAAGCATCGCTTAGCGCTTTGACCGGTCCATGAGCCGCTAGGCTCGGGAGGCCGGCGAGGCACCCCGCCCGACGTGATCGTCCGGCGGGGCGAAGCGTTTTGGCCCATTGGAGTAGGAATGTTCGAGGCTCTTACAGAGCGCTTAGGCGGTGTTTTCGACAAGCTCACGGGGCGCGGCGCGCTCAGTGAAAGCGATGTCGACGCCGCACTGCGCGAGGTGCGTGTCGCCCTACTCGAAGCGGACGTCGCGCTCCCTGTCGTCAAGGACTTCATGTCTCGGGTGCGAACCGAGGCCGTGGGAGAAGCGGTCATTAAGGCCGTCAAGCCTGGGCAACAGGTCATCAAGATCGTTCACGACGCCTTGGTGCATGTGTTGGGCGGCGATGAAGCCCCGGAGGGGCTTCGCGTGTATGGCGAGCCGCCGAACGTCATCATGATGGCGGGCCTGCAAGGGTCTGGCAAAACCACCACCTCGGCCAAGATCGCGCTTCGACTGAGTAAAGTCGAAAAACGTCGCGTTTTGATGGCGTCGCTGGATGTGCGACGGCCCGCGGCGATGGAACAACTCTCAACGCTCGGCAAATCCATTGGCGTCGATGTTCTGCCCATCGTGCCGGGGCAGCCGCCCGCCGAAATCGCGAAACGCGCACTGACGGCCGCCCGTCTCGGCGGCCACGACGTTCTCATCCTCGATACAGCGGGGCGCACCACGCTGGATGAAGACATGATGGCGGAAGCAGCCCATGTCGCCGCAATCGCCAAGCCCAGCGAAATTCTGCTGGTCGCGGACAGCCTGACCGGACAAGACGCCGTCGAGACCGCGAAACGTTTTCATGACCGGCTCGCGTTGACGGGGTTGGTGCTCACCCGCACCGATGGTGACGGGCGCGGCGGCGCCGCCCTTTCAATGCGCGCGGTGACAGGCCTGCCGATCAAGTTTCTCGGCGCAGGGGAGCGGCCTGATGCGCTGGAGATATTCGATCCCCGCCGCCTCGCCGGGCGCATTCTTGGACAGGGCGACATCGTCGGGCTGGTGGAAAAAGCAGTCGAGCAAGTCGACCGCGCCGAAGCCGAGAAAATGGCGAGGAAGATGGCCAAGGGCCGCTTCGACTTCGACGACATGGAAAAACAGCTGGGTCAGCTGATCCAGATCGGCGGTCTGAAAGGCGTAATGGGCATGCTGCCGGGCGTCGCGAAAATGAAGAACCAGATCAGCGACGCGCAGCTGGACGACGGGCAACTGCGTCGCCAGATCGGCATCATTCGCTCCATGACGCCGACCGAGCGACAGAAGCCCGACCTTATCAATGGGCGCCGACGCGCCCGCATCGCCAGAGGCGCGGGCGTGGAGGTCGTTGAAGTCAACCGCCTGCTCAAGATGCATCGGAACATGGCTGACATGGCCAAGGCCATGGGAAAGGGGAAAATGCCGTTCGGGATGCCGGGCGCGATGGGAGGGCGTCCCTCGCCCGAGGCCCTCAAAATGCTGGGCGCTGGTCCCGCCCTTCCCGGACTCCCAGCCGCCGGCAGTTTGCCGGGGCTTCCAAGAAGCGACAAAAAAAGCTAAGAGATCAAAGGAGAAGCAGTAAATGTCCTTAAAAATTCGCCTCGCCCGCGGCGGCGCCAAAAAGCGCCCTTTCTACTCAATCGTGGTAGCGGACAGCCGCAGCCCTCGTGATGGGCGTTTTATAGAGAAAGTTGGGACTTATAATCCTATACTGAAAACAGACGATCCCAACCGGGTCACGCTTAAGCTCGATCGGATTCAAGACTGGATGAAGAAGGGCGCCTTGCCGACGGACCGGGTTGCGCGGTTCTTGGATCAGGCGGGCGTCATGAAGCGTGAAGCCCGTAATAACCCTAACAAGGCCCAACCCGGCAAGAAAATGTCCGAACGCGCTGCCGCGCGCGCCGGGGACGAGGCCACTGCGGAGGCATAGAATCCCTTGGCCGAAAAGAAGTCAGCGCATGCGAAAGTAACGGCGCAGCCCGCCGCGACGCGTCCTGCGGCGGTAAAAAAAGCGCCCGCGAAGGCTGCGGCGGGAAAGGCCGCGAAAGTCGTTCCCGCCAAAGCGGCGCCTAAGAACGCACCGCCCCCAAAGGCGGCTGCAAAAGTGACGCCCCTGCCCAAAAAGGCAGCCGTCAAAACGACTACCGCCAAGCCGGCCCCGCCGAAAGCATCAGGCGCGAGCAAGCCCACGCTAAGGACGCCTCCCAAGGCGGTCAAACCCGTCGTCGCGCCGGCAAAAGCGAAGGCGGCGCCCCCCAAGGACAAGGCTAAACCCGTTGCCGCGGCTCACCTTGACCGTACAAAGGACGCGAAACCGGCCACCAAGCCAAATGGGGTCGCCAAGTCGGTCGCTCCCAAGAAGGCCGAGGGGAAAACGTCTGCGAAGACGCCCGTAAAGACGCCTGCGCCGGCCAAGGCTGAATCCAAGCCCGAAGCCAAGGCGGCCAAGCCGCCCCCAGAAGCCAAGCCCGTGAAGGCGACAAAAGCGCTGAAGCCGCCCAAGCCGCCAAAACTCGCGCCCGTGGAAGCGGCCTTCGCGAAGCCGATTCCGGCCAAGCCTCTGGCGGTGGCGGCTGGACGCGCGCAGCCGCTGCTGCGCCCTGTGGGCGCACCGCTCGCCCGCGTTGCGCCAAAACCGCTTGCAGCGCCCAAACCCGTCCAAGCCGACCAAGAAGTTGTCGGCGACCTGCGTGCCGTTCCCGCCTTCAAGGCCAAGTCGGGGACCTCAAAAGGCATGGTGCTGGTGGGGGCGATAGCAGGGGCGTTCGGCGTCAAGGGTGAAGTCAGGCTTCGCGCTTTCACCGCCGCGAAGGATGGAGTGATCTCCTACGGCCCATTGTACGGCGAAGACGGAAAAATCCTGCTCAAGCCAAAGAACTGGCGTGAATTGAAGGATGGCGTCGCCGTTGTCGCTCCCGAGGTGAAGACGCGTGAAGACGCTGAGAAGTTGAAGGGCGCAAGGCTGTTTGTGCCACGCGCGCACCTGCCGGCGCCGGCAGACGACGAGTTTTACATCGTCGACCTGCTTGGATGCCGCGCCGAGGCATTGGATGGCCGCGTGCTTGGTGAAATCTGCGCCGTCTGGAACTTTGGCGCGGGCGACATTATCGAGTATCGGCCACCGAATGGCGGGCCGAATGTGCGTGTCACCTTCACAAAGGAGACAGCGCCTTTGGTCGATCTTGCATCCAAACGCGTAGTGCTTGATCCCCCAGCGCCGGAAGTTATCGAGAAATAGCGGCCTGCGGGCTAAACTAGCCCATGATGTTCGCAGCCACCGCTCTCACCCTCTTTCCAGAAGCGTTTCCTGGAACCCTCGGCCTTTCTCTCCTGGGAAGAGGTTTGCGCGACGGCCAATGGACGCTCGACACCGTCAACCTTCGCGAGTTCGGTATCGGCCCCCACAAGAACGTCGATGATACGCCGGCTGGCGGCGGCGCGGGCATGGTTTTCCGACCCGATGTTGTGGCTGCCGCGCTTGATAGCATTGGTCGCGGCGGTCGACCCATCGTCTGCCTCTCTCCCCGCGGCGCGCCAGTTACGCAGGCTCATGTCGCGGATTGGGCAGCGGGCCCTGGTTTGGTGGTGTTTTGCGGACGCTTCGAGGGCGTAGACGAGCGCGTCATAGAGGCGCGGGGGATGCAGGAAATATCGGTGGCCGACGTCGTCCTGGCGGGAGGCGAAGCCGCGGCGTTGGTGCTCATAGAGGCATGCGTCCGCCTCTTGCCTGGCATTCTTGGCAACCAGGCCTCCATTGTTGAGGAGAGCTTTAGCGACGGCTTGCTGGAACACCCGCAATACACACGCCCAAGGGTGTGGGAAGGCCGCGAGATCCCCGACATTTTGCTTTCTGGCGATCATGGGAAAGTCGCCGCATGGCGCTCGGAGCAGCGTTTGCGGCTCACCGCCCAAAGACGGCCAGATTTGATGGCGAAACGCCGTTCATGAGCAAACCCATCGCGGCCCTAGTCGCCGCAATCGCGTTCCTCAGCAACCCAGCTTTCGCTCAGACGTCGCGGGACGATTGGCGCGCGGTCGAGGCGTTGTCGGCCATGTGGCGTCCGATGCAGCAGCAGCCAACCGCCGCCGCCATCAGCGACGCCTGTCGCGGTGCTGTTGAGGAGATGGTGGCGGTCGAGGCCGCCCTGCCTCCCGTGATCACGCCGGAATCCCTCTCAACCGTGAAGGCCCTCAGGGGCTTCCTCATCATACCAGCCGGAGACGAAGGCCCCGCCGCCGTTTTCCTGTTTCCATCGCCTGACTTGGGTTGGATTTCGAGCGGCTTGGCCGCCGTGGCCGCCCTTTCCGAGGAAGAGGGGCTTGTGGGCGTCCGCGACGCGGAAGGTCATAACCTTTCTTTCCAGCTAGGCCGCGCGGGCGACGTGCCCATGTTAAGGGCACGTACGCCAGACGGGCACATGGCCGCGTTTGTCGGATGCGCGCCATCGGCGAGCCGATGACCCCCCCTCGACACGGCGAGGCACTTCCCTTATACGCCCCGCTTTCCCGTGGTTTCCAGAAGGAAGCGCCGATCCATTTTCGCGCGCTCCGGTAGTAGCATGAACCTGATCCAGACGCTCGAACAAGAAGAAGTGGCGCGCATCACCAAGGGCAAGACCGTTCCGTCGTTCGACCCCGGCGACACCCTCCGCGTGAACGTAAAAATCAAAGAGGGCGACCGCGAACGCGTGCAGGCCTATGAAGGCGTGTGCATTGCCCGTTCCGGATCGGGCCTCAACGCTAACTTCACGGTCCGCAAAATCAGCTTTGGAGAAGGTGTTGAGCGCGTGTTCCCGCTATTCTCACCCACGGTCGATACGATTGAGGTTGTTCGCCGCGGGAAGGTTCGTCGCGCAAAGCTGTACTACCTGCGGGATCGGCGCGGGAAGTCTGCCCGCATCGCCGAACGGGGCGGTGGCGCGCGCGAGGAAGATTTCGTGGGTGAGGCCGCAGACGCAGCGGAGTGATATTTTTCACCTCTGAGTTCTAAGAGCCCCGCGCCAGACACGCGGGGCTTTTTGCTTGGTGAGCTTGACCTATCACGCGCTGAAGCTCACCTGACCATCAACGTGACCGTCCGATCCCCTCCCCTTGATGTTGAGGTCATCACACTGGGGTGCCGCCTCAACGCCAACGAAAGCGCGGCGATAAAGCGGCTAGCCCAAGACGCCGCCCTCTCCAATGCGGTGATCGTCAACACCTGCGCCGTCACCGGCGAAGCGGTGCGTCAAGCGCGCCAAGCAATCCGCCGCGCGCGCCGTGAGCGACCGGGGGCTGAAATTATCGTGACTGGCTGCGCGGCCCAAATCGACCCCCATGGATTTGCCGGCATGCCGGAAGTGTCACGCGTGCTTGGGAACGCGGAAAAAATTCGTTCGGAGGCCTTCAGGGAGGGCGCTCGGGTCGCCGTGTCCGACATCATGGCGATCAGGGAAATGGCGCCGCACCTAGCCGAAGGGCATCACGAGCGCACGCGTGTCTACGTGCAAGTGCAAAACGGTTGCGACCATCGCTGCACCTTTTGCATCATACCGTTTGGCCGCGGCAACGCGCGTTCAGCGCCAGCAGGAGACGTTGTCGATCAGGTGAAACGGCTTGCGAGCGACGGTGTCGCGGAGATCGTCCTGACCGGCGTAGATCTTACCTCGTGGGGCGCGGATCTTCCGGGCGCGCCGAAACTTGGGTCGCTGGTTGCCCGCATTTTGCGTTACGCTCCCAATCTTCCCATGCTGCGTTTGTCATCTCTTGACGCGATCGAAATCGACGAACAGCTTTTTGAACTTGTCACACAGCACGACCGCGTGGCGCCTCATCTGCACCTCTCCTTGCAGCATGGCGACGATCTCATCCTGAAGCGCATGAAACGCCGCCATTCGCGGAAGCAGGCGGTTGAACTTTGCCGGCGCCTCAAACAGGCTCGCCCCGAAATTGCCCTGGGCGCCGACCTCATTGCCGGGTTTCCAACGGAGACCGAGCACAACTTCGAGAGCCAGCTCACTCTCGTCGACGAATGCGCGCTTTCGTATGTTCACGTGTTTCCGTTCAGCGCACGGCCGGGCGCGCCGGCCGCACGCATGCCGCAAGTCGATCGACGCACCGTGAGAGAGCGGGCCGCGCGGTTACGACAAGTTGCCTCCGTCGCGCTCAACCGTCATCTTGATCAATGGGTCGGGAAGACAACGACGGCGCTCGTCGAACGAGCGGGCGCCGCGCGCCTTCCGGACTTTACGCCTGTTCGCTGTGGCAGCAGCATCGAAGGACACGCTCGCATGCGCATCGAGTCACACGATGGCCAGACCCTGCTCGGCGTGCTGGCATGATTTGGGGCTTGTTCAACAAAAAGCCGCAGCAAGGTCAGGCAACACCAGAACAAGGCAAGGGCCTGTTCGAGGGGTTGCGAAAGTCCTCCGGCAAGTTGGCTGAGGGCATCGCATCGGTTTTCAGTAAAGAGAAACTCGATGCCGCAGCGTTAGCGGACCTTGAGGAGTCGCTCATCGCCGCAGACATGGGCGCGGCCGCGGCCGCGCGTATTAGCGCGCCTCTCGCCGAGCGCCGTTTCAACAAAGAAAAAGGGTTGGACGAAGCGCGCGAGGCGCTTGCGCACGAGATCGCGCAAATCCTGAAGCCACGAGAAGGCGCGCTTGATCTCTCATCTGGCCCGAAGCCTCGGATCGTGCTCGTGATCGGCGTCAATGGGTCTGGCAAAACCACGACAATAGGCAAGCTCGCCAAGAACCTCACGGACGTTGGCGGCAAGGTCGTCATAGGTGCTGCTGACACCTTCCGCGCAGCGGCCATTGAACAGCTTAAGGTGTGGGCCGATCGCGCTGGCGCGGAGTTCGTGGCCTCTTCTCAAGGCGCCGACGCCGCGGGCGTCGCCTATGAAACAGTCAAACGGGCGCGAGACGAGAATGCGGACGTGGCCTTGATCGATACCGCAGGACGCCTCCAAAACAAGTCCGAGCTGATGGCCGAACTGGCCAAGATCATCAGGGTCATGCGGAAAGTTGACGAAGACGCACCCCATGAGACCTTGCTCGTGCTCGACGCCACTGTCGGGCAAAACGCGTTGTCTCAGGTCGAGAACTTCCGCTCAGTAACTGAGATTACCGGTCTCGTCATGACCAAGCTCGACGGCACCGCGAAGGGCGGCGTGCTCGTGGCGTTGGCGCAGCGGCACGCTATCCCGATTCACTTCATCGGCGTGGGCGAAGCCGCCGAGGACCTTCAGCCCTTCAGCGCTGACACGTTCGCGCGCGCGCTCGTTGGACTTAGCTAGCGCGCAGACGCACTGGCAGTGGAACATTGCACAAATTGATGCGGCCAGTTGGTTGAAGGAACCAGCTTTCGCGGCGCGTCCGACGAGATTCGACTACGTCAAGGAACGTTGCGCTATCGGTCCGCAGCGCCTCAAGCGGGAGTTGTTCGGACGCCGGCAAATCAGATCCGATGCGGATGGACCGGATGGCCGTTCTCTGCGCGGCATCCTCATAAAATCCCAAGGCGCCCGTACCACGTGGCATAATAGACAGCAGCTCCATTCCGACCAGGACGCGCCCTACGAGAGTTACGTTGCGATCGAGATGGCGGGGCGCATGTCCGATAACGACGTAGAGCTCGCCACCATTGCCAGAGTCTGGCGTATCGCCCCTACCGGCGCCGACCATGCCATAGCAATGTGCGAGCCAGGTTCGGCCATGCTCACCAGCGGCGGGGAACCCGTTGGCGAAACCGACCTCGCGCGCGTAGGTGTCGCGATCGCGGAGCCGTGTAATCCGGACACCAGCGCGCGGGCGATCAAACTCGCCCTGTAAAGTTGGATGCGCCTCGCCTAGAGCCGCAGCGTCGCCCTCGTCGCGCCCCCACTGGACGACGTAATTGTCTTGGCTGCGCACAATGGCGGACCCATTGAAGTAGTTGGCGCGCGAAAGCGCACGAATGTTTTCGGCATGTCGGGGGGCATAATCCGGCGCCAACTCAATAATGACGCGCCCCGCCGGCAGTTCCATATAGAGGAGGTTCTCCTGCTCGACCGACCGCCAGTCGCTCGCGGGAGACTGCTCCAGTATCTCTGCAAGGGCCCTTACTGGCGTTTGCGCCAGCGAGGGAGCCGTCAGAGCCACAAAAAAGCTCAACGCCGCAATCACGCTCTTAGAATGCATCGCCCTCTCCGCTTCTTGGCGTCAGTGTGATAGTCGACGCCATGCGGCGCAACCCTGCCCCGTCGACATTGTTTCGTCCTGAGGATGTTCATGCCCGAGAGTGTTGAAAGGCAGAAAAGCGTGAGCGCAGGCGCGGGTTCGCTCCTGTCCGATCTCGGCCCGATCGCTATATTCGTCGTCGCGTTCAATGTGCTTCAACGGATCGAATCTACCAAGGACAACGCCGTCTACATCGCAACCGGCTTGTTCATTGCGGCCACGCTCGCAGCCATCGCCTACCACAAGAGAAAGAACGGCAAAGTCCCACCGGTTCTCATCGTAACCGGGGTGCTTATCGTGGTGTTTGGCGGCATGACCTTGGCTCTCCGCGACCCCACGTTCATTCAGCTCAAACCCACGATTGTGAACGGCTTCTATGTGGTCGCCATTCTCGGTTCGTTGGCCATCGGCCAGAACATCTGGAAGCTATTTTTTGGTCACGCCTTCGATCTACCAGATCGAATTTGGACCATCCTCGCTCTACGCTGGGCGGGCTTTTTCGCCTTCATGGCGGCATTGAATGAGTACGTCCGGTTGAATCACTCGTTTGAGTTCTGGCTGAATACGAGGCCGCTGTTCGTCTTTCCACTCGTGCTCGCCTTCGCCGCACTCAACACACCGTTGGTGCTCAAGCACCAACGTGAGCCCTAGGGTCAAGCCCCTCAGAATCGCTCCCGTACGGACTGATTTTCGCCAACGTGGCGAATGACGCTTGGGATATGATTGAACGCGCCAAGGCCAATGGTAGTGTGTTGCGTGGGCTTGGGGCGGTCGGCATGTCTCGTTCAACTGCGGGGGAGGGCGAGCCGGAGCCGTATCGGCTCTCGCAGTCGCCCAGCCACATGCTCCACCGAGCGGAACAGCTCGCGACCGACCGATTTGCCAACTTGGTCGACGGCGCGCTCACGTTGCGGCAGTTCGCTGTGCTCTCCGCAATCGCGGATCACCCGGGACTTAGTCAGAATGACTTGGTGCGCGCCACTGGCGTTGACCGTTCGACGCTCACGGACATGATCAGGCGGTTAGAGACGCGCGGTTTGATCACGAAGGCGAATTCAAGCGCCGACAAGCGTGCGCATTCCGTGGCGTTGGCGCCGCCCGGAGCTCAGCTCCTCGCCGCGGCGACACCCCACGCGCGCGCAGCGGACGCCGCGATACTCGACGCTTTGCCGCGCGCGAAGCGCCGAACATTCCTGACGATCCTGACCAAGCTCTCCAAGTTCGCCGACACAACTCCGGCGGCGGAGACAAAGCCCAGCGGAAAAAAGAAAAAGGAGCGCGAAGCGAACCCCAAGAAAGCGCGAAGGTAGCCCGACAACGGGCAATCCGACCTAAGACGCGCGAAGCGCGGGCCGAATCTCGTGTTCAACAATTTCCGGTGTCAGCGGCCCCCGATGGACAGCACGCACGACGCCGTCAGCGCCAACGACGAAGGTCTCCGGTGCGCCTGTTATCCCGAACTCCAAACCAAGCCGGCCATCGGGATCCAACCCCACCGCGGAAAATGGATCCCCTAGCTCCCGCAGGAACTGCTCCGTAGCTGCGGGATCGTCTTTGTACGCGACGCCGACAATCGTGACGCCTTCTGCTTCAAGCGCCATGAGTACAGGGTGCTCGGCTCTGCAAGGCGCGCACCAAGAGGCGAAGACATTGATGAGATGAGCCTCGCCCAGGCTCTCGTCACTCGCTACGCGCCCACCGCCGCCAAGACGCTCAAGCGCATAATCGGGGATGCGGCGCCCCACCATCCCCGCGACAAACTGCTCGCGTTCTCCGCCGCGCAGAAGCAGAAATGCAGAAATGCCCACCAGCGCTCCTAAGACGAGAAGCGGAAGGAGCGCGATGAGCCGCTTCATTGACGCCCCAATTTGCGCGCTTCACGCGCCCAATAGGCCGCACGAATGGTGACCGTTCCCGCCAATCCCAGCAGCGATATCAATGCCACAGCGTACGCGGCCCACACATAGGCCGATCCCCCCTCAATCATGCCTGCTCCTGGCGAATTCGGCTTGATTCAACCCGACGGCGATGAATGGCCGCGCGCATGTTCACCATCAGCAGTCCCGCGAACAGCGAAAAAAAAGCGCCGGCCATTGTGAACAATGGCCCCATCATACTTTCATCAATCGCCGAACCGCCCATGCGAAGAATGCTAGCGGGCTGATGCAATGTGCTCCACCAGTCCACGGAGAACTTGATGATCGGGAGATTGATGAGCCCCACGAGGCACAAGATCGCCGCCAACCTTGCGGCGCGATCTTCATCATCCACCGCGTTCCAGAGCGCAATATATCCAAGGTAGATGATGAAGAGCACCAGCATGGAGGTGAGACGCCCATCCCACTCCCACCATGTGCCCCACGTCGGAGCGCCCCACAAAGAACCCGTGACCAAGCATATCGCTGCGAACGTCGCGCCGATTGGTGCTGCCGAACGCGCCGCGACGTCCGCTAGTGCATGCCGCCAGACGAGACTGACGAGGCTCGCCGCGCCCATGAGCGCATAGATGCCAAGCGACCACCATGCGGCGGGCACGTGGATGTACATGATCCGCACCGTCTCCCCTTGCTGGTAGTCCGCTGGCGAGAGCCAAAGCGCCCATGGCGTACCTACAGCGAACAGGACAAAGGCGATCCCCAGGAAGATTGGTGAGGCCCAGGCCGAAAGCGTCATGAAACGCGCTGGGTTGGCGAAATAACTCAACATGTCCGTCAGCTAGCACCAAATCGGCTCAAACACAGTGCTGCATTCTGTCAGACCTATTCCGCCTGCAAGCGCAGGGCTGCGGCGGCGGCAAATGGCCCAATGGCGGTCGCGCCCAGCGCGCAGCCCAGGAGGATAAGGAATGCAGCCTCAACGTCCTCCCCGGACGCTATGGCCGCCCCGAAAATAACGGGAGGCGCAAAAAAGGGCAGCACGATCAGCGCGATCAGGACGCCGCCGCGCCTCACGCCAGCGGTCACCGCGGCGCCCACAAGCCCCACCCCAATGAACGCGGCGGCCCCGACGCCAAGCGCCGCGACAATCAAAGGGATACGATCAATAGGCGCCTGCAGCGCGATCGAGACCGGCGCGCCCGCCAACGCAAGCGGCGCCCCAACCACGCACCAGAACGCCGCGCCCTTCGCCAGCACGAGCGCCTCCAACGGCGCCTCGGACAGCATCATCTGGTCCAACGAGCCGTCTTCCAGGTCGGCCTGGAACAGACGTTCCAACGTCGCCATCACGGCAAGCGCGGCGGCGATCCATACTAGGGGCGGCCCCGCCGTCGCCAAAAGGGCGCGGTCTGGTCCCATCGCCAACGGGGTAAGAGTCGCCGCGCCAACGAAATAACCCAGCGGTGTCATTAGCCCACCGCTGGCCCACATCAGGGAAAGCTCCCTGCGAAACAACGCAGCGAAAGCGCTCATCCGCCCACCGTGAGGGTGATCGAAGGCGATGGACCGAGCGGCTCATGAACCGCCGCGAGCGCGATGCCGTTGTTGTTCGTATGGGCTTCAATCAGTTTGGCGATCATGGCCCGCCCTTGGGCGTCCAGACCCGCCGATGGTTCGTCCAACACCCAGATCGGGCGGGGTGCGAGCAGCAAGCGAGAGAGGGCGAGGCGCCTCGCCTGCCCCTGGCTCAACACGCGTGCTGGAAGGTCGCGCTGCCGCTCCAGCCCAACGCGCCCGAGCACCTCGACCATATCGGCCGGGGAGGAAAACAGGCCGGCCCAGTATCCGACATGCGCAGCGACTGTCTCGGACCCCTTCAGAGCGTTCAAATGGCCAACATAGTGGATGCTTAGGGCTGGCTCGGCGAGGTTTTCATAGACGATGGTTCCCTCGGCGGGCCGCCCGAAACCAGCGATCGTCCGCAACAGCGTTGTTTTGCCCGCGCCATTGCCCCCGCGCAGCTCCACAAACGCACCAGCGGGCGCCACGAAACTCAGCCCCTCGGCCAACTGTCGCTGCCCACGCCTCAACGAGAGCCCCTCCACGCGTAACGTGGCGCTTTTCGAAAATGGATGGCTCTGGCCCATAATGCGGCCCAGGTTCTAGAGAGGGTCGAGTGGACCGCCAAGGCGGTGGGAGGAATTCCATGCGGAGATTTGTTTTGGCGGCCGTTGTGTTGTTCACATTGGGCGCCTGCGGACAGCAATCCGAGACAGTTGCGGGGAGCGCCCCGGATCAACCCGCGACAGCGCAGATGGCGCCTGCGCCAATGGAACGCGCGACGGCTGATGAGGAGGTTCCCGCTTCGGAAACCCGCGCCGAGAGCGGCGAAGCGGCAGCGCCAGCTCGAGACGTTACCGGCGGCGCCAGTCAGCCCACCCCAATCCTTTACCTCGCCTATGCCTACGCGATGGGGTTTGAAATCCCCAGCCAGAATCTTGCCGGGGTCATGGACGCTCACGTGCAAGCCTGCCAAACCGCCGGCCCCCGGCTTTGCCAACTGGTCAGTTCTAACCGATCCGGCGACCCCGAGAGCTACGTCGAGGGCTATGTCTCCCTTCGGGGTGAACCCAGTTGGCTGCGCGCCTTCATGGCAGGCATGGAGGCCGACGCCAATGCTGCTGGCGGCAGGGTCATTTCCCAGACCACGACGACTGAGGACCTCACGCGCGCGATTGTCGACACTGAAGCCCGCCTACGCGCCCAGACGGCGCTTCGCGATCGCCTGCAGCGGCTCTTGGAATCACGCCCTGGCCGGCTGTCCGATCTCCTTGAGGTCGAACGAGAATTGGCTCGGGTTCAGGCTGAGATTGACGCCGTACAATCAAATCTTGCGGTCATGCGGACGCGGGTTTCCATGTCGGAACTCAATTTGTCCTATCGTTCGGCGCCGCGCGCCGTTGGTAGCGATACGTTCGGCCCCTTGCGCGATGCATTCGCCAACTTCCTGAAAATTGTGGTTGCCGGCTTCGCCGCAATCGTGACGATCGTTGCTGGGTTGTTGCCATTTGTTCTGGTGATTTGGCCGATCGCTTGGTTGTTGTTGCGGTGGCGCAAAGCCCGCGGCGGGCGCTTCTTCCGGGCCAAGCCAGCCGCCACCGACGGCTAACACACGCTTTGCGCGCGCGGCGAACCCCGCTAAACACGGTTTGCCGCGCGCCCGGTTTGAGTCCGGTTTTGGGGCGCTCCCCAACGCGTCTGCATCACTGTCCTTCAGACTAAGGATGCACGACCATGCCTACGCTAAACTCTTTCAACAGCCGTTCGACACTCCATGCTGACGGCAAGACCTACGCCTATTACGACTTGAATAAGGCCGCCGCGAACGGTCTCGGCGACATCGCGAAGTTGCCGCTGTCGCTCAAGGTGCTGCTCGAAAATCTGCTGCGCACCGAGGATGGCGTTGCGGTCAAGAAGCACGACGTCGCCGCAATCGCAGCTTGGCTTGCCAATCGCGGCAAATCCGAAATGGAAATTGCGTTCAGTCCCGCACGCGTTCTGATGCAGGACTTTACCGGCGTGCCAGCAGTCGTCGATCTTGCCGCTATGCGGGATGCGGCTGCCAAGCTTGGCGCAGACCCCGAGCGCGTCAACCCGCTTGTTCCTGTCGACCTTGTTATCGACCATTCGGTGATGGTGGATCATTTCGCAGACGCAAATGCATTCGCAAAGAACGTAGAGCTTGAATACGCCCGCAACGGCGAGCGTTACCAGTTCTTGCGATGGGGCCAACAAGCCTTTCGCAATTTCCGAGTGGTGCCTCCCGGTACGGGCATTTGCCATCAAGTGAACCTTGAATATCTGGGTCAAACTGTCTGGACCCGCGATGAAGGCGGCGAAACCGTCGCTTATCCGGACACCGTTGTCGGAACCGACAGCCACACGACTATGATCAATGGGATCGGCGTGTTGGGGTGGGGCGTTGGCGGCATCGAGGCGGAAGCGGCGATGTTGGGCCAACCGGTGTCGATGCTCATTCCGGAAGTCATCGGCTTTCGCTTGACTGGTCGGATGCCCGAGGGCGCCACCGCGACGGATTTGGTGCTCACGGTGACGCAAATGTTGCGCAAGAAGGGCGTCGTCGGAAAGTTCGTGGAGTTCTTCGGACCAGGCCTCGACGTTCTTTCAGTCGAGGATCGCGCCACCATCGCCAATATGGCGCCAGAATACGGCGCCACGTGCGGCTTCTTCCCTGTTGACCAGAAAACAATCGAGTTCCTGCGCGCGACCGGTCGCGATCCCGCGCGGGTAGCGCTCGTGGAAGCATACTGCAGACAGCAAGGCTTGTGGCGCTCCGAGATTGAGCCGGAATTCACCGACACAGTCGAACTCTCGCTCTCCGACGTTCGCCCCTCCCTTGCCGGACCCAAGCGTCCGCAAGATCGCGTGCTTCTTGGCGCCGTTGCCGAAGGTTTTGCCAAAACCATGGCCGACGAGTTCAAAAAGGGCGGTGAACTCAAGAAGCGCGCGACAGTTCAGGGCGTCGCGCACGACATCGGTCATGGCGACGTGGTGATCGCGGCGATCACTTCATGCACCAATACCTCGAATCCCTCTGTCTTGGTCGCGGCGGGCCTGCTTGCACGCAACGCCTTGGCGAAGGGGCTCCGAACGAAGCCGTGGGTGAAAACATCGCTCGCGCCGGGAAGCCAAGTCGTCACCGACTACCTCGACAAGGCGGGTCTGAGCGCCGCCCTGGACGGGCTGGGATTTAATCTTGTCGGTTACGGCTGCACGACATGTATCGGCAACTCTGGTCCGCTCCCACCAGCGATCTCGGCGTCGATCGCCGAGAATGACATCGTCGTGGCCTCGGTATTGTCGGGTAACCGTAACTTCGAAGGCCGCGTGAACCAAGACGTGCGCGCAAACTACCTCGCGTCGCCGCCGTTGGTCGTCGCTTACGCGCTGGCGGGCTCAATGTTCGTGAATCTGGAGACCGACCCGATCGACAACGACACTGAAGGCAATCCCGTCTACCTGCGGGATATCTGGCCATCAAACTCCGAGATCGAGGCGGTTGTTCGTTCTGCCGTGACACCGGAGATGTTCGCCTCGCGATACGGGAATGTTTTCGAAGGAGACAAACATTGGCAGTCGATCAAGGTCGCCGGCGGGCGCACCTACGACTGGCCGGTGGGATCGACCTACGTGAAGAACCCGCCCTACTTCGACGGCATGACGATGCAGCCAGCGTCGATCAGCGACATCAAGAACGCCGCCATTCTGGCGCTCTTCGGCGACTCAATAACGACCGATCACATCAGCCCGGCCGGCTCCATCAAGAAGACGTCTCCCGCTGGCCGCTACCTTAGCGAGCACCAGGTTGCGTTCGCTGATTTCAATTCCTACGGCGCGCGCCGAGGAAATCACGAAGTGATGATGCGCGGCACGTTCGCGAACATCCGCATAAAGAATGCCATGTTGAAGGACTCGACCGGCGCCGTCGTCGAGGCGCCCGACACAGTTCATCAACCCTCGGGAGACCGCCTTGCGATGTACGACGCGGCCATGCGCTACCAGGCCGAAGGTCGCGACCTCATCGTATTCGCCGGCAAGGAGTATGGCACTGGCTCGTCACGCGACTGGGCGGCGAAGGGCACACGCTTGCTCGGCGCGCGCGCCGTGGTCGCGGAGAGCTTTGAGCGCATCCACCGCTCGAACCTCATTGGCATGGGCGTCGCGCCGTTACAGTTCCTCGATGGTCAATCCTGGAGCAGCTTGGGGCTAACGGGCGCCGAAACGGTGTCTATCAGCGGTGTAGCTGACCTCACGCCACGTCAGCGTGTGGCCCTGCACATCACGCGCCCCAATGGGCGTGTTGACGTCGTTGACGTCCTTTGCCGGATCGATACCGAAAATGAGGTCGAGTATTTCCGCAACGGCGGAATTTTGCAGTATGTCCTCCGTGGTTTGGCCAGAGTGGGGTGAGCGACGTCACGGCGGTTTGATTCGAAGCGGACGAGCGGGGCGGTCATGATGCCGAACGTGCTCGTTCGCCTGTGCTTCGTCGTTGTTCTTGCGGCCTTCGGGCTCGCTCCGCAGGCGCATGCGCAGAGCCAAGGACGGCGGGCTGACATCGTCGTCGAGCTGTTCACGAGCCAGGGCTGCACGCAATGTCCGCGCGCCAATCGCCTACTGGGCGTACTGGCGCGCGAAGAAGGAGCGCTTGGCCTCACCTTTCCGGTCGACATTTGGGACTATCTTGGATGGGACGACACGCTCGCGCGACGGGAATTCTCGCTCCGTCAACGAGAGTACGCCGCGCGCATGCGCCTGCGCGGTCGTTCAACGCCGCAGATCATTCTGAATGGAAAGAGCCAGATCGGCGCCTCTGACTGGGACGATGCCCGCGCCGCGTTCTCATCGGAGCCACGCCTTGATCCTTCCCGCCGGATTGACCTTTCGATTGTGCGCCTTCGCTCGAGTCGGGTGCGCGTGACGATCGCCGGCACGCCGCCCCTCACCCCTGCGGACGTCTGGCTCGTTGCCTACAACACTGGGCCGGTCACTGTGGAGGTGACCGGCGGGCCAAACATCAACCGAACGGTTCCCCATCACAATGTCGTCACCGCCATTGAACGCCTCGGCGGGTGGTCAGGAGAAGCGGTTTGGTACGAGCGGCAGCGGTGCCAACCCAGTTGCGCTGTTCTTGTGCAAGAACCAAACGGCGGGCCAATTCTAGCAGGCGCCTATGTGACCGGACCTCCACGGGTTCGCCCAGGCATTGGTCCACGCTGACCTAGCCGCCAATCAGCTCCGCCAAGGGCGGCGTCAATGCGCGCGCCTCAACGTCGCGCAGCATGTAGGCCCAGGCTGAAACGCGGTTGTTGATCTCCAATGCCGCGGCTTCCTGCTCGGGCGTCTCGGCGCGCGCGACCAGCTTGAGCCACATTTGGCCTCCGCTCTCGATGACCTCGCCATCGATCATGAGGCCGGTTTGCGTGTGTGCTCGAAGGCGCGCCCGTACCATGCCCTGCACTGCGGGGGCAGCCTGCACGTCAGTCGGCGCGATCTGGGTAAGCCGCAGCGCCGTGTCAGCTACAGCGGATGTCGCATTCGAGGCCAGGGCCGGCACGGCAATGCGCCATGCTTGTTCAACCGAATCGCGCGCGAGAATATACGCGCGCCCTTCGCTAGGCATGATCTCCACCCGTCGGAGCGCGTCCGGTGAAAGCGCAATGGGTGCGAGGTCCAGCCAAGTTGACGCATCGCGCAGCGGGGGAAGGTCGCCCGATACCGCGTAAGCTTGATTGTCGCCAGACTGACGCGCGTAGAGTCCACCGCTAGGCTCAATGCCAAGAATTAGGTTCACCAATAGCGCACCGCGCGCGTCCTCCACCTGAACGAGCACGCCTCGGCCGCCCTCGCGTGGGTCGCCGACGCCAATACGTTCATGTTTTGCGGGGTCGTTAGTCATGCGGCGTGTGCGCACGAGATGGCTTAGCCCGCTTGTCAACTGGTCGACACGATCCGATCGAACCGGGTAGTCGCCGCGATCTCTCATCACCCAAACAGCCCCGGTCGAGCGTTCGACCCGCTCGATCCGGTAGCTCACTTCAGTACTGACAACAGTGATGCGCTGCGCATCCGATATCGCTTCCTCTAAATTCGGTATGACAGCGCCCGAGGCCAACTCCGGCCGCGAAGAGCGGATATCGATCGCGGTGATCACGGCCGCCGCCGCGACGAGAATGCCAGCGGCAACGACAAGCGTCAGCAGGTTGGTGCGGCGGCGTTCGCGCAGGTTGCCGGTCATTTCGCTGCCTTCCCCCGGGCCTGACGACGCCAGAACAGCACAAGACCCGCAGTCGCCACCAGAAGCGGGCCGAGCCACATGTTTAGAAATATGATCAAGGTCTGCAGCCGATCGATATCGCGGCGCAACTCCCGCTCCGAACGACGCAGCTCCGAGCGAACCTGGACCACTTGCCGCCGGAACCGCTCAATCTCAAGGCGCTCATCGGGCGTCATCTCCGCATTTGCGTCGCCTGCGAAGAAGCCCGATCCTCGCCCGCCGGCCTGAAGTTCCGCTAGTCTTCCTTCTGTTTCGCGCAATTCTCTTTGGAGGTCCTCTTGTCGTTGCTGTATGCGCCGATCTGCGTCCCGCTCCATGTCCTCGAGAAGCTCCATCCGTCGGGCTGAAGGCGCGCGCGAACGAAGCGTCACCAGCGCATCGGATCCGCCGAGAACATCAATTGCATTCAAAGCAAACGCCGCGTTGTCGGCGACCGGTCCGGCGCTCGGATCGACATAAAAATTGTCGTCCAGAAAATCAGCGTCAGCGACGATGACGATCTGCGCGGGCGTTGCCGAGCGCGTAACAGGTGCGACCGGCTGGCTGGAGGGTGTCGTCGGCGTTTGGAGCGGGTCCGTCTCCGACGGGACAGCGTCCGTCGCCGGCGCCCCGCCAGGAAAGGCGGTTTCCAGATTGCCGCTGAGCCGCAAAGCGATCGTCTCCACGCGACCGCCCGAGCCCAGCCACATCTGCATGACATCCTGGGGCGATGGCTGTGCGAGCGCCTGCGTCGCTGGCATACGCATCGTATTGCCGCTCGTTCGCGCCAAGGGCTGCACCTCAATCCCATCTCGCGGCGTTACGGACAACCCGCCCGCAAGACCGAAATTAACGCCGCGGCTGAGCCACGCGGTCATTAAGTCTTCGCGATCAAGTTTCTCCGCGGGCACCGCGAAGAACAGCGGCTGCGGCGCGCGAATTGTCTGCCCATCCGGCGTCTGCGCGTTCACCTCGAGTGCGTGATCAAGGTCGAGCACCACCGTCGGCGCCAGGGACACGCCCCAGCGTTCCATCAAGGGACCCAAAGTCGACGACGCGGGAATTGGCTCCACCGGGTTGAAGGGATCAAACCCAGCTGTCTGTTGCGACGCCAGCGCGGCAGGGTCGAGCACGATGAACGCCCGCCCGTTGCGAAGAATGAATTGGTCGATCGCGTAAAGCTGCGCCGCTGAAAGCGCTCCCGGATGTATGATAGCGAGCACATCGACGTCGGGGATTGCCGTGAAATCTGGCGGCAAACGCGTCACCTCCATGAGGCGGTTCAGCTCCGTCGAAAACATCGACTGCGCCGCCGCGCCGAAGCCTTCGGGCGCGCCTATTGGCAACGACGAAATCAGCGCGACCCGGGTGCGCGCCGGGTTTTCCAACTCATAGACGAGGCGTGTGATCTCATATTCGAGAAATGGTTCCCGTTGCGGTTCGAGAAACGGAATGATGCGTTTGTCATCGATGGCGTTGGCGCCCACCAACCCGAAATAGATTGGGTCGGCCCCCTGATAGAGCCGCACGGGCTCGACGCCCTCTTCAACGGCGGCGTCCTCTTCCTCGGAGTACGCCTCGACATCAATCTCCACAAACCGCAAACGTCCACGAGACCGCGCCTGGAATGACTGCATCATCTCGCGAACACGAGCGGCGTAGGTTTGAAGCTGCGGCGCCGCTGTCGCCGCGGCGCGGGAGTAGTAAAGCCTCAGCTCCACCGGTTCGGAGAGATCGTTCAGCGTTCGCTGGGTTCCTTGGCTCAGAGTGTAGAGCCCGTTCTCGGTCAGATCGAGCCGCCAGGACTTGAACAGCGAGCCGGACATCACATTGAGGGATATGAACCCCACTAGGAGCGCGAACGCTGCGAAAAGGGCGAAACGACGAGCGCTCATCGTTCAACCTCCCCGCCGGGCATCGACCGCCAACACGGTTAAGCCTAGGCAAAGCGCGATAAGCGACACGAAATAAACCAAGGAGCGAAACTCAACGACGCCGCGTTGCGCGGCGTCGAAATGGTGGAGAATCGAAAACCGCGCCAACGCCTCCGACACCGCGCCTCCCGCCCAGCCGGCAAAAAAGTCCAGCACGAGCGGAAGGCCAAGCGCGGTGATGACAAAGCAAACAAGCACTGACACAACGAAAGCCACAATCTGCGCCTGCGTGAGCGCCGACAGAGCTGAACCGACCGCAATGTAGGCGCCCGCCATCAACAGACTTGCCAGATAAGCGGTGAAAATGGCCGCATTGTCGGGCGATCCCAACACGTTGACGCTGATCCAGAGCGGCACGGTCAATACCAGCGCCGCTCCCGCCATGCTCCACGCAGCGAGGAATTTTCCTACCACGAGAGCCCAAGTTGGCGCCGGAAGCGTCAGCAAAAGTTCAAGCGCGCCCGAGCGGCTCTCTTCCGCCCACAAACGCATGGCGATCGCCGGCAGGAATACGATGTAGAGCCAAGGGTGAACGCCGAAAAACATGGACAAGTCGGCACGTCGCTCGTCAAAAAAAACGCCTTCCTGAAACGTGAACAAACCAATGGCAAACAGAAACACGGCGACGAAAACATAGGCCGTGGGCGTCGTCAGATAGGAGAGCAGCTCGCGCCGATAGATCGCCAACATGCTCGCAAGGCCTTGGCGCTTTTTCATGCGCGCTCCTCCTGCCGCGTGAGCGCCGCGAAAGCCTGCTCCAACCCGCCGTATTGATCGATGAGGGCCTGCGGTGTTTTGTCGGCCACGATCCTTCCACGGTCGATGACGATGGCGCGCGTGCAGACGGCTTCCACCTCTTCAAGGCTGTGTGTCGAGATGATCAACCCCCGCTCCTCGCCCAATTTTCGAATTAGGTCGCGCACGGCATGCCGCTGATTGGGATCGAGACCGTCAGTCGGCTCGTCCAGGACAAGCAACATGGGGTCGTGCAGCAGCGCCGCCGCGAGCCCAACCCTACGTCGATATCCTTTCGACAAGGTCTCGATGGGACGGTCTATGCTATCGCCGAGCCGCGCATCCTGCGCCGCCCGACGAACAGCGTGGCGTGAAGCCTCTCTGGACATGCCGCGAACCTCGGCGACAAAGCGCAGGAAACTCCAGGGCGTCATCTCTCCGTAGAGCGGCGCCCCTTCCGGTAAGTACCCGACGCGTTCCTGGGCGCGCTGGCGTTCGGTGGCCACGTCAATGTTGAAGATACGTACGCCGCCCTCATCAGGCTCCAGGTAGCCGGCGATCATGCGCATGGTCGTTGTCTTTCCCGCGCCGTTCGGCCCGAGAAACCCCACGATCTCCCCAAGATCGACCGTAAAGCCCACGCCATCCACGGCGACACGCCGCCCAAACGTTTTCCGCAGCCCGTCGACCTGCAGCAGCATGTGGATTGCGACCTCTTCCGAATTTTCGAGCGCCGCTCATAGGGCGCCTACGCGCCCAAAACCAGGGGCGATCAGAGCTTCCTGAGCGACTCGATTCGAATCACACTCAGACGAATTGCTGAGAACCCCCTAACGCTCGCGTCTTGGGACTCTCTCGCCGTCGCTCCCCCCAGCCGGAACGCCCTCGGCAGACACCGAAGCGCAAGCCGTTGTTTTGGAGCGAAAAATGAAAAACCCGCGCTTGCGGCGCGGGCGATTGGGCAGATGAAGCGTGGCCGACCGAAGCGCGCACCCGGGGGGCTGGGGGGGCTGATGGATACCGGATACGGCAATTCTCCGGCCGGCCACGTACATAAGGTCGCCTTGGGTTGAGGCGAGAGCAAGCAAAAAATCAGGCCAAAAGCCGACCTCGTCCGATTTGTAATGATACTGATAATGCGCTCTTCTGTTGTTCCACAAGTTGTTCACAGGGAGTCCCAAGCTTGATGGTGGCTTCACTTTGAAAGTGTTCTTCGACCGCGGCGAACTCAACCGCCTGCTACGGTTCTACGGGCGCATGGTCGCCGCGGGCGAGTGGCGTGACTACGCACTCGACGCGCTGCCCGAGCGCGCGATCTTCAGCGTCTACAGACGGTCGAGCGAAGCGCCCCTCTTTCAAATCGAAAAGCGTCCAGCAGACGCGCGCAAGCAGGGCGCGTACAGCGTGCGGGCATATGATGGAAGGGTTCTTCGACGCGGTCGCGATTTAGACCTCGTTTTGCGTGTTCTGGAGCCCCGCAGAATGCAGGTTGTGGCGGACTAAGCCAAAAACGCCCCGGTGTTTCCACCGGGGCGTCAAAGCATACCGGAACTGGTCCCGTTTAGTCGCGGCTGGACAGCAGCGTCAGGAAGAACCGGAACAAGTTGATAAAAGTGATGTACAGGTTCAGCGCCCCAAGCGTCGTCGCAACCGACATGGCGCGCTGGTCGCCTCCGACTTGATAGTACATGTACTTGAGTTGTTGCGTTTCCCAGGCGGTAATCGCCGAGAACAGCAAAACGCCGATGATGCTGATGATAAACGAGAAGTTTTCAATCCCAGCGCCGGTGAACGCCGCGAACCCGAAATTGACGAGCGACGCGATAACGAGGCCCCACACGCCCATGATCAGGAAGGTCCCCCAGCCGGAAAGATCCTTCTTGGTGGTGTAGCCCCACAAGCTCAGAGCGCCGAACGTCGCCGATGTGACCAGAAACGCCTTCACGATATCCATGAGGCCGCTGGGACCGCGTCCCGCATAGTACATCAGCGTGGCGCCTAGGCCGATGCCAATCAACGACACGATCGACCAATACAAAAGGTTCGCGCCGGTCGGCGACGGATTGCGCATTGTGAACATCGAGATGAACAGCAGCGCCACCGGTCCAAACATGACCACGTAGACCATCGGCGTTCCGAAGAAGAACTGCGACAACGCAGGGACGGTCGCCGCAGCGTAGGCGAGCGCGGCCGAGAGCGCCAAGCCGAGCGCCATTTTGTTGTAGACGCCCAACATGAAAGACCGAAGGCCGGCATCGACCGCCATGTCCGCCCGCCCTGTCGGGATTGAGCGGGCCTGCGATTGGAAGTCGTTCATTCAAATCCTCCTTGGCGCGCCACCACGCGCGCACGTTGCGTCAAATATGGCCCTCGCCGGAATCGCTGACAAGCCGTCGCAATGCTTGCCAATCCTTCGGTAGGCGGCCAAAATTAGAAATTGCCATGTCTCCGATAGACCTAGCCCCGCCGGGTGATGCTGATGCCCTTAGCTAGGATCGAATCGCACTAGGACGAGACCCGGAGGGCGAGCCCGTTGGCTGTTGAAGACGAACCCGAAGGGCCTGGGCAAACGCCCCCTGAACCGCCGCGCCAAGAGGCGCAGGAGGACGTTCACCCGACACCGGCCCCGGATCAGCCTTCCCAAGCTGACAATGGCGACCTGCCGCCGAACTATTTCCGTGCCGCGGGCGACCCGGACGAGCCGGAGCCTGACGGGCCACCGGATCCGATTTCGGAGCTGAAGGCCCGCCTAGGCACCATAGCACAACGGATCAGAGCTTATGTCGAACCCAAGTGGGTGGCCTTCATTGGAAGATCGCGAACATTGGGGTCGCATGCCTGGAACCAAGCGAAACAGGTAAAACCCCCACGGACTGTGCGGGAAGCCGCGGTGTGGAGCGGCTGGCTCGCGGCGATCGGCGCTGGGCTCGTTATTGCTTTCTTCTTTTTCGTCACTTGGGGCATGCCCTCGACGGACGATCTCTGGGAGGCGCGCCAGGGCCAAAGCATCACGTTCCTCGACCGCAATGGCCACGTCATCCTGCGAGAGGGCGCGCAAAACGCTCCGCCAGTCGATCTCGCTTCGCTGCCGCCCTATGTTCCCCAGGCCTTCATCGCTATCGAAGACCGGCGCTTCTATCACCATCTCGGCGTCGACTTCGGCGGCATGATGCGCGCGGGCGCGGAAAATTTGCGCGCCGGACGTGTCGTCCAAGGCGGCTCCACGATCACGCAGCAGCTCGCGAAGAACCTCTTCCTCACCAACGAACGCTCCTGGCGACGGAAGGCGCAGGAAATCATGCTCGCCTTTTGGCTGGAGAGCCGTTTCAGCAAGGACGAAATCATCGCGCTTTACCTCAGCCGCGTCTATTTCGGTGCGGGTGCCTATGGCGTTGAGGCGGCCGCCGAGCGTTATTTCGACCGGCCCGCACGCGAGCTGACGCTGCTACAGGCTGCCATGATCGCTGGGCTAGTTAAGGCCCCTTCGCGCCTAAACCCTGCGCGGCAGGATATCGAGGCTGCACGTGATCGAGCAGAGGTTGTGCTCAACGAAATGGTGTCGATGGGCTTTATCAGCGCCGCCGAGCGTGATGCTGCCCTTCAGGATGACTTGGTGATCAGCAGGCGCAACCCAGCCGGCGTCCTGAGCTATTACCGCGATTGGATCGATCCCCTCCTCAATGAAGTGATCGGCCAGCAGCGCGATGACTTCATTATTGAAACAACCATCGACGTCGCCGCTCAGCGCGCGGGCGCGGAGGCTGTCGAGGCTGTGTTGTCCGAGCAAGGCGAGAGCCGCCGCGTTGGTCAAGCCGCAGCGGTCGTTGTTGATGACGAAGGCGGCGTTCGCACCATGGTTGGCGGACGAGATTACGATCAGAGCCAGTTCAACCGAGTCACGCAGGCTCGCCGGCAACCGGGTTCCTCATTCAAGTACTTTATCTATCTCGCGGCGATGGAGAACGGCCTCACACCTTGGAGCATTCGCGACGACGCGCCGATCACGATCTCGATCGCAGGTCAACCAGATTGGACGCCTGGGAATTACGGCGAGGAATTCCACGGGCCGGTGACACTGACCAGCGCGTTCGCCAACTCATTCAACATGGTTGCGATACGCGTAGCCAATGAAGTCGGCGGCGACCGCGTTATCGACGTCGCACAGCGGCTGGGCGTGTCTACCCCGCTGCACAACTACCACTCGCTCGCGCTCGGCGCGCAGGAAGTCACGTTGCTCGAAATGGTTGGCGCCTATGCAGCGATGGCCGCCGACGGCTACCGCGTCGAGCCTCATGGCGTCACCCGCATTCGGCGCGCCAACAGCGGCGAAACGATGTGGAGCTGGCGCCCCAGCCATCGCGAACGCGTCATCGAGGAACGCCCATTTCGCTACATGAACATGCTGATGCGTCGCGTCGTTGAAAGCGGCACCGGCACGCGCGCGCGCATCCGCGACCGCGCGGTGGGCGGAAAAACCGGCACCGGAAACGACTATCGGGACGCGTGGTTCATAGGATTCACACCCGGCATGGTCGGCGGCGTCTGGGTAGGGAACGACAATTTCGCCACCACGGCGCGGGTTACGGGAGGGTCGCTGCCCGCCGACATATGGGCCCGTCTCATGCCTGTAGCGCTCCGCGACGTCCCCGTCCGCGACATGGAGATGCCGCGTGAGAGCGATTATGACGAGGGCGTGCCTGACCCCAACGCCGAGGAGATCGCCGTCGTGGGCGCGCCAATCGGCGCTGTTCTCGATCCCACCCAACCCGCCCCGCAAGACACCCAGGACCGCTCGCTGGACTTCGGACCGGAGGGCTAGATCTCTTTCCTGTGCCTGTCGGCTGACAAGGCGCCGCAGATTGGCTACAGGACCACCCAGAGGGTTGGTGCGCGTTGAAGGGGAACAGCATGCTCAAGAGAATACTCGCGCTGTTGGTGGTCACGATTTGCTGCGGGACGGCGCCCCTTGCCGTCGCACAGCAGCGCGCGCCCCTGGATTGGTTCGTCGGGTATGACACCCACAGGGACGCGACCATGTCCCCCAACGGGCGCTACATCGCTGTCCTCCGCCGTGACAATGTTGGCGATACCTTGATCGTTGTGGATATGGAGACGCGGCAATCGCGCGCCATCCAGCGCGCCCGTGCCGACCAAAGCTTGGAAATAACGGGCGTTCGGTTTCTTTCTGATCAGCGGGTGATGTTCACGCTCCTGCAAAAGAACCGGGTAGTGTTCACGCGTGGAAGCGCCGTGCGGCGCGCCAGCGTCGACGATGGCTTTGAATGGAACTCGCGCATCTATGCGGTCAATACCGACGGCAGCAACCTCATCGCGCTTTATGATCCTTCTGCACAGCAAGGCCTCCCGCGCGAGATTGATGCGGCTTTCGTGAGCCGGTTGCCCAGCGACCCTGACCACGTACTCCTTATCGTGCCCGCGATCGGGGGCGCAGAGCTGCGCAAGGTGAACGTGCATGACGCAACCTTTGAGCGCGTCGACCAGGGCACGTTGTTTACATTCAACTGGGTCGTCGACTCGGAAGGAACGCCCGTCCTGCGCCAGGACATAATCGCCGGCGGCAGAGGATATGCTTGGCTTCGGCGCGCGCCGGGCACGCGGGATTGGGTGGAAGTGACTCGCTTCCGCGGAGCCGAGGGGGCCAATTCGGGGCCCACGTTCCAGCCCGTGGGCGCCGCGCTGAGGCCCGGACAAGTTTTCATCCTGGCGCGACGTGACGGCTTCGATACCAGCGGGCTGTACGTTTACGATACTGCCTCTGGCGAGTTCGTCGAGACAGTCCAGACGAATGAGCGCTTCGATATCTCGAACGCAATCCGCGACACGGAGAACAATAGCATTCTGGCAGCTTGCTGGTGGGCGTACAGATGGACCTGCGAGCCGAAGGATCCGGAATTCGGCGCAAGATGGACATCCATCAACAACGCCGTCGGAAATGATGTCAACGTTCGTCTACTGGCACGCTCCGAAGACAACAATCGTTGGCTTATCTCTGTCGATGGGCCGCAGAACCTTGGCGCCTATTACATCTACAATCATCAAAACCACTCGCTCAACGCGATACTCCAGGCACGCCCCGGAACTAACCCAGCGATGCTCCCGACACAGCACGTCGTTGAATATGCAGCATCCGATGGCATGCAGCAGTGGGGATATCTATGGCTGCCGCCGGGAGTCCGCAGCATCGCGGAAGCGCGCAATCTGCCCACCATCGTTGTTCCTCATGGCGGCCCGGAAGGTCGCGATGTGTGGGGCTTTGATCCCTTTGCGATTTCGTTCGCGAGCCAAGGATACGCGGTCTTTCAACCCAACTTTCGAGGCGGCGGCGGGTTTGGGCGGCGCTTTGTTGAAGCGGGGCACGGCCAATGGGGCCAGCGCATGCAACAAGATGTCGTTGATGGCGCTCGCTATCTCGTGACGCGTGGCATCTCTGATCCAAACCGGATGTGCATCAACGGTTGGTCATACGGCGGCTATGTCGCCTTCAGCGCCTCCTACCTCAACACCGACACATTCCGCTGCTCCGTGGCCGGCGCCGGAGTTTCAGATCTCCGCGCGATGCTGCGTTGGGTGCGCGCTGGAACCTCAGAAAACGATGTCGTTAGCGGCGGCGGCGGCGGCTCTCAGTCCATCTCTTATCAATATTGGACGGACGCGATTGGTGAGCCTGGACGCGACGGCGAGCGCCTCGACCAATTTTCGGCCGCAAGAAACGCGGCGAGTGTGGGCATGCCGTTGCTCATTATCCATGGCGACGAGGACCAAACCGTGCCGATTGAGCAGAGTGAGCTTATGGTCCGCGCGATGGAACGCGCTGGAAAGCCCACGCGCCTTGTCGTACTCCACGACATCGATCACTACGCCACTCCAATTCAGGGAGAAGCTTGGACCACTGTGCTGACTGAAGCGCTCGCCTTCTTCAATCAGCACATCGGGCCAGGAGTGCCGCCACCATCGGCTCCGCAAGCGCAGCAATAAGCGGCTACCGTACTATTGGCGCGCCAGTCCGACAGCGTGAAGCGCGCAACCGTGAGTGTGAAGCCAGTCGCGGGCCAGCTCAAATCCGGGTGTGCACGCGCGGACGTGCGCCCAGAATCGGCGCGAGTGGTTCATTTCACGCAAATGAGCCACTTCGTGCGCGGCGAGGTAATCGAGCACAAACGGCGGCGCCAAAACAATGCGCCAGGCGAAAGAGAGCACGCCGTCGGCTGAGCAAGATCCCCATCGGGACCGAAGCTCTTTCACTTGAATGCGCGCAGGCTGCACTCGCAGCGTTGCGGCATGTCGCGCGACGGCGAGTGAAAGGTCAGCGCGCGCTTGGTCCTTGAGATACCGGAGCAACCTCCCCTCGAATAGCGCGGGATCGGGTGCTGGTACGACGAGCCGCGGCGTGGCGCCCTCTTCCACGCGCGGCGACGTACGGCCGTGCTCATAGACGAGTTCATGGGATGCACCCCGCAACGGCGCAAAAGCGCCTGGCGACAAGCTCACGCCACTGGGCAAACGGGCAAGTTCAGACACGATCCACAACGCCCGCTCGGCGGCGAACCGCACAGCTCGTTTGAGTTGCCGTTGGGATGGCGCCGTGGCGATCGCTTCACGCCGCGTGGGATCGATGCGTACGGAAACGTGACGCGCACGCGGATTCACGACGAGCCTGATCGGAACGCGGCGCCCATCGCTTGTTTCAACTTCGGTCTGAGCGGGCGCGGGCGCCGCACGCGAATCAAAACCCATACCCGAGAATCGCACGACTGCCGCTAACGCCCAAGGGCTCTCACACGCACGGACTGACGGAGCGTTAGTGCTCGCTGGCCAACCGCAATCTCGCCCTTTGAAAACGGGCGCGTGTCGACGCAGACTGAAATTCGCGCATGAACGCACGCACGCGCGGATAAATCTCGGAGCGAAACCGCCTGCCGCTAAACACGCCGTAGTGCCCAACACCAGGCTGGATGTAGTCGCGTTGCATGGATTCCGGGATGTTTGAACACAGGGCGTGCGCTGCTTGTGTCTGGCCGATACCGGAAATGTCGTCGTTTTCCCCTTCAACCGTGAGCAGCGCGGTTCGTGTTATCGCCCTTGGATCAACCGTGGCGCCCCGGTGCCGCATCCGCCCTGTGGCAAGCGTATATTCTTGGAAAACTTCGACCAGCGTTTGGATATAGAACTCCTCGGTCAAATCCATCACCGCGAGGTACTCATCGTAGAATTCGCGATGCCTCTCGGCGCTGTCGCCATCGCCCTTGATCAAGTTTTGAAAATATTCGTGATGGGCGTCCACGTGGCGCGACAGATTCATCCCGAGAAAACTCGCGAGCTGCAGGAAGCCTGGGTAAACGCGGCGAAACGCGCCGGGATATATCGCAGGCACGGTATGGACCATGTTCTGCTTGAACCACTCAATCTCGCGCTCCTCGGCCAACTTGTTTGGCGTTGTCGGCGAGCGTCGTGCATCAATGGGCGAACCCATGATCGTCATGGTCGCGGGGCAGCAAGGGTCGTTTTCTTGCGCCAACAACGAAACCGCCGCCAACACGGCGGGTCCAGGCTGACAAACCGCAACGACATGGGTTTCCGGTCCGAGCGCACGCAGCATTCCAAGGATATGATCAATGTAGTCGTTGAGGTCGAAGCGCCCCGCCAGAACGGGCGCCATGCGCGCGTCCGCCCAGTCGGTGATGTAAACGTCATGCTCTGGCAGGAACGCCTCAACGGTCCCGCGCAGCAAAGTCGCATAATGACCCGACATGGGCGCAACGATCAAAACCGTCGGGTCAAGCCTATCTCCGCGCGCGGCCCTGAGCGCTTCGGCGTCGCGCGCGAAGTGCACCATATTGCACCAAGGCGTGGACCAAACGACCGTCGGTGAGACGGGAACTTCGACCCCCTCGACGTTCGTCGTTGGCAGCATCCAGTCAGGTTTTCGGTACCGCCTGGTGACAGTTTCAAACAGGTCGGAAGCCGCGGCGGCGGCCCGCGCGGCCTCAGTGCCCGAAGCAGGATTGAGCGGCGAGCGCAGCACCGACGATTGGATCATCGCCGCGAGGCGCAGTGGCGCCATCGACCAATGGCCAAATTCATAAAGCGAGTAGAGCATCACGCCCTTTCATGCTGCACCGCAACGTCGATCCTGCGGCGCCCCCCATTGCCAACAAGCTAATACGCTCAACCGGGGCATTTCCGCGTTTAGACAAGAGCCTAGCCGCCATCGCTTCCGCCGCTAGTCAGAACTAGCCGTGCTCAGCCACCGGAATGCAGCTTGCTTCCCATAATCAAGAGCGAGACAGCCCAGCGGCGATACATGCCGATATGTCTTCCGCGCTTGTGGCCACCATTGGGCTCCGAGGATCTTCTGGGTCCGCTCGGCTCATGGTGGGGATAATCGCGACCGTGCGCCAGCTCCCATCGAGGACGTAGAGGAGCGAAGAATGGTCAATATTGTAGTTTGTATCGCCCACGTTGCCGGGCGCCCGCTGCGCATAGACCCTGAAGGCCGCCTCGGCGGCCGCCACCTGAGATTCCGTGCCGGTCAGCCCGATGAGACCCGCTGGAAATCCTTGCGTCTGCAAGTACTCCGCCATCGCGCTCGGCGTGTCGCGCGCCGGGTCGACGGAAATCAGGACGGGTTGGATATCAAAGCCGGTGGGCTGGGAAAGCGCTTCCGCCAGCACGTACATGCTCGTGGGGCAAACGTCCGGGCAGTGGGTGAATCCGAAATAAACCACCGCTGGCGATCCGGCGAAGTCCGCCTGCGTGACGCGAGCTCCGTTTGAATCGATCAAATCAATTGGCCCGCCGACAGCATCGGCATTTTCCAAGATGCAGTTCTCCGCAACCGGCGCACCTTTTCCCGCGGGCCCCCGCTGGCTGACCGCGACGAGCGCGACTGTCGCCACCAAAGCGGCAACCGCCAGCACAGGGATGATCGCGCCGGTCAGGCTACGGCGTGGCGTTTCAGTCTGTCTTGGTGTGTCGGCGGGTTTCGTCACCATCGAAGCTAGGCACCAGACTTCCCCTTGGTTCAACGCGGCGGAGAGGCGCAGGCGGCGCATGGGCCCGCTAATGACACAAAACCGCCCCAAATGGCTTGAGGCCAGCGCAGAGTTAGATCATGTGTGCGCCAGCGAAATGGCTGCCCCCTCGCCCCTTCCAAGCTTCTGGACCGCGCAAAGCCGCGTACGCCTGCGTACGCTCATTCTTCTTCGTTGGCTGGCTATCATCGGACAGGTCGCGGCGGTTGTGCTGGTCCGCTACGGGCTCAATGTGGAGTTCCCTGCTGAATGGGCATTCGTGCTCATCGCCGTTTCAGTCGCTCTCAACGTCGCGCTTGTAGCGACGCGGCGCTCGCAGGACCTCGCGCGCGAATGGGAAGCGGCCGCGTTGCTCGCTTACGACGCTATTCAGCTCGCGGCGCTGCTCGCACTGACCGGCGGACTACAAAACCCCTTCGTGTTTCTGTTCATTGCGCCTGTCGCGGTGTCCGCAACAATTCTACGGCCAACCGTGACCGCGGTTCTTGCTACCCTCACTTTCGCATGCGTTGGCGCCATTTCGGTGTGGCGACTGCCGCTGCCCTGGCCCGATTCATCGACCTTCGAGGTGCCTGAGCTTTACGAGCTTGGAATCGCCGCCGCTGTGTTGGTCGGGCTTGGCTTCACGTCTGTTTATGCGTGGCGCGTCGCTGCGGAGGAAGAACGCCTCAACATCGCGCTCGCAGCAGTCCAGGCTGTGTTGGCACGCGAGCAAACGCTCTCGGCCCTGGGCGGCCTTGCCGCCGCTGCCGCCCATGAATTGGGCACGCCCCTCGCAACCATTCACTTGGTTGCCAAGGAAATGGCGCGCGACGCCGCACCCGAAGATCCCCGCGCCGAGGATCTGCAGCTCCTCGTTCAACAAAGCGAGCGTTGTCGCTCGATCCTCAAACAGCTCTCGGCCAATCGAGAACAGGGCGACATCATGACTCAACGGGCGCCGATCCGGTCGCTGCTTGAGGAAATCGCGGCGCCACATGAAGGGCTGGGCGCGGAGATCGTCATTCGCGTCCATGGAGACGGCCCGCTCGACGTGCGCCGCATGCCGGAGATTGTGCATGCGTTGGGCGGCATTGTCGAAAATGCGGTGGGCTTCGCCAACACGAGGGTCGATATTGAGGCGTCTTGGAGCAGCGAGCAGGTCGAGATCATGGTGCTCGACGACGGCCCGGGCTTTGCGCCAGCTATCTTGAACCGCCTCGGAGAGCCCTATCTTACTGAACGCGACCGCGAAGGCGTGGCCGGAGGACTGGGGCTCGGCTTCTTCATCTCAAAAACGCTTTTGGAGCGAACTGGCGGCAGGCTCGATGTTCGCAACGAGCGTCCGCCGGGTCGGGGCGCGGTCGTCAAGACCGTATGGCCCCGCGCAGCGATCGAGGCTCCATCTCTTTGATCTTGAAGAACATGCTGGACGTGTGACACATCGGAGTAATGATGACGGCCCCGATCGAAGGCGAGAAATCGCTCCTCATTCTTGACGACGACGCGGCCTTCCGCACGCGACTCGCGCGCGCGCTTGAACAGCGGGGCTTTGACGTAACGGCCGTTGGGACCGTTTCGGAAGCTTCCGACGTAGCCGCCAAGTCGCCCCCGGCTTACGCGGTCCTCGACCTACGTCTGGAGGACGGATCAGGCCTTACTGTCGTTGAAGCGCTCAGCAAGCATCGCTCAGACTGCAGAGTTGTCATTTTGACAGGCTACGGCGCGATCGCCACTGCGGTTGCCGCTGTGAAAGCAGGCGCCGTTGACTATCTCGCCAAGCCCGCCGACCCGGAAGACATCGTCAAGGCGCTTCTGGCTTCTCCAGATGACAGGCCGGAACCGCCAGACAATCCAATGAGCGCCGATCGTATTCGTTGGGAACACATCCAGAGAGTCTACGAACTCTGCGGTCATAACGTTTCCGAGACCGCGCGCCGCCTCAATATGCACAGGCGCACGCTGCAGCGCATCCTCGCCAAGCGAGCGCCGCGATGAGCCGCTTCGACACCGCGCCTCACGCGTGATATCCGCCCATCCGCCATGACAGACGTTCAGTCTCCGTTTCTCCGCGAAGTCAAAGCGCGGGGCCAGTTTCACCAGTGCACCGACCTCGACGGTTTGGATGCGGCCGCCCGCGTTGGCGTCACCGGGTACATCGGGTTCGACATGACAGCGCCGTCGCTGCATGTCGGCAATCTCACACAGATCATGTTCCTGCGCCGGCTCCAGCAAGCAGGCGGACGACCGATCGTGCTCCTGGGCGGAGGAACGACGCGCGTCGGCGATCCCTCCGGCAAGGAAGAGATGCGTCAGCTTTTGTCAGAGGAACAAATTCTGAAAAATACCGCCTCGATACGCGGAACATTCGACAGGTTTCTGCAGTTTGGAGAAGGCAAGTCGGACGCTGTTCTCGTCGACAACTCGGAGTGGCTTCTTCCTCTCAACTATCTGGACTTCCTTCGCACGGTAGGCCGCCACATGTCGGTCAACCGCATGCTGACGATGGATAGCGTGCGCCTCCGGCTAGAGCGCGAGCAGCCGATGAGCTTCATCGAATTCAACTATATGATCCTACAGGCCTACGATTTCGTTGAGCTGCATCGACGTTATGGATGCCGCCTGCAGATGGGCGGCTCGGATCAGTGGGGGAACATCGTCAACGGCGTTGAACTGGGTCGTCGGATGGACGGCGCCGAGTTGTTTGGATTGACTCAGCCGCTCATCACCACGGCATCCGGCGCAAAGATGGGGAAGACCGCCCAGGGTGCGGTTTGGCTGAACGCCGATATACTTTCTCCGTATGAGTACTGGCAGTATTGGCGAAACGCCGAAGACGCTGACGTTGGGCGTTTCCTTAGAATATTCACTGACCTGCCCCTCCCCGAGATCTCACGTCTGGAGGCGCTTCGCGGCGCTGAAATCAATGACGCGAAGAAGGTCCTCGCCACGGAAGCAACCGCGCTCTTGCATGGTCGCACCGAAGCCCAAAAGGCCGAGCAGGCCGCGCGCGCCACCTTCGAAGATGGGTCTCTTTCAACGGATCTGCCTACCTTTGACATAGCGCGCGCCGAGCTCGCCTCTGGCTTGCGCCTAACAGCTGCTTTGGTACGGGCCGAGCTCGTTGCATCCAACGGTGAAGCGAAACGGCAGATCACGCAGCGGTCTATTCGTGTGAACGACGAGGTCATCACGGACGAGCTCGCCAACTTATCGAGTGCCGACGCAACCAACGGCGTCATCAAGCTATCGCTGGGAAAGAAGAAGCACGCGCTCCTGCGCCCCATCTAGTAGGGCAGCGCCGCCGTTTCTTGCGACTCGTGCGGCGGTTCAGCATCGCCACGTGTCGAGCCGCTTTGGTCCGAAGCCGGCGGCGTGACAGCGGGCTCGCTTGCTGATGGAGGCTCTTCCTCCCGCTGTGGCAGCGGCTCAAAAATTCTCCGTAGGATTCCCGGCGTCAGTGCTGACACCGGATTGACCCCCACGCGCGGCGTAGCTGCCGGGCCATTGATCGAATATGTCATGCCGAAGACGCCCTCGCCGCGCCGCGAAACAATCAGATTGCCCAGTACTGGAATCTCACCAAGCATGGAGAGGTTGAGCGTTGGCGACGGCGCCACCACCCCGTCGACATCAAGGTTGTCGCGCTCGATATTGTACGCGCCGGATGCCGTCAGCCCAAGTGAAGGTCCGCGCATAGCCCCCTCGCTAAAGGCCAAGCGATCATTGGCATACGTCATCTGCGCTTCCATCACTGAAAAGGCGATGCCGTCACCGTTGAGCGAATCGACAAGCCCCCTCAGTGAACCCGCCGATGACAGCAACCGAGCCATCGCGGGAAGACGCACCACACGCACGTCATCCAGCCGCACGCTAAAGCGCGCGCTTGAAGACGCGCCACTGCGCCAATCGCCGTCAGCGCTCGCGGTTCCGCCGACAACATTCTCCGACCCTGTTAGCGCTGCGACCGCAAATCCAGCGTCGCCGGACCGGAAGCGCACGCGCCCGCGCGGGTCGTTGGGTTGGGGACCAAGCGAAAGTTCGAATTGCTGGTTTGTGGGCGTCCTACCCTCAACCGCCAGTGTTTGAAGCACTCCACGATTCGTATTGAGTGACACTCGCGCATTGTTAAGCGTTGCGCCGCCACGCATTTTCAGCCTGTCCACCACCACACTTGCGCGAAGCGGCGGGCTGGGTTCGCGCTCGGCAGCACCGCCATTTGGGCCTTCTGCTGGCGCCATAAAAGGCGCTGCGTCAAAGAGCGCGCCTCTTACATTGACATCGAGACCGCCATCCGCGCCCCTCGCCCCGCTAATGCGAGCATCGGAACTCCCTTCGATAACGAGCCGCGAGAAATCAAGCGCCGCGAGTTGATTACTTCGATCCAGCCGAACCGCGCCCTGAGCCAGCAGACCCGCGCCACGGGCGTCAATCGCGTTGAAGGCGAGCCCGCCATCAGCCTGTCGCTGCACCGTGAACCGCGCGCTTGCCGCCTGACCCGCACGCTTACGCCAAAAATTCCAGGGCGACTGGACGGCGGCGTCAGTTACATCGACTTCAATATCGGCATTGTCGACGTCAAAGCCACGACCACGCCCAGTGACGGTCACCCCGACCCGCCCCTCCGCGTAGTGAGCGATTGTGTACCCCAGCCGCTCCAAGTCGTCAGCGTCGAAGACACCCGCGATCATGTACTCCGAATAGCCGGCACGGGAACCTTGCTGGAGGTGCTCGGTCCACCTCGCGTCTTGGATTTGCGAGGCGCCCGCTCTGAGTGGGCCGCTTACAGTGACAGCACGCTGATCGCCGGTGACCCGCAGCTGTCCTTGAGACAGCGCAATCCGCCGGGTCGTCATGGTTCCCGCGAAATCGCGCAACTCGCCGTCAATGCTAAAGCGCCAATCTTCTCTTGCCGCCTCGCGCACCATCGGGCGCTGTATCCTCACGTTCATTGCGCCGCGCCCGGTCGCTGTGGCGACATCCACTGGCAAGCGGTCCCGCATATTAATTGGCTCTTGCTGCAGCACCTCCAGAAAGCGCCGAACCTCTCCCTCGACGCGGCCAGTTATCGTGGCCATGGCGCCACGCGGCTTGAAGCGCGGCAACTCCACGCGCGCATTCGAAATCGCCAAGTTGTTCAGGCGCGCTTGCTGAGCAACAAGCTCGAAACTGTTTCCACGAAGCAACGCTTGGCCACGCACCTCGGTCACCGGCGACATCGTGTCCGCGAACCTGAACGAACCGCCTTCAACGTCGAAACGGACATCAACGGCCTCATTGCGATAGACGCCAGCCGCGACATCCGATGGACGTATGTCAAGTTGAATGCGCGCATTGGTCACGCGCCCCGACTCAAGCGCGCCCACAACATAGTCTCGTGACGCCTCGCCAAGCCCAATCGGCCACATCGCGATCACGGAACGCGCATCCAATGCGCCCTCCACCGCGCCAGTCAGAACGATTCCTGGACGCATCCGCCGGTCGGCGCCTGACGGCGCCCAGTAAACCCGACCCGACGCGGAAACCAAACCGTCCCCAGAACGCGCGCGGAGCTGCGTCAGCGTGATCGTCCGCTCCCCGGCCGCGACAGCGCCCGACACCTCGACGTCAGACAACGCGATCGGTTGAGGAAAAGCGCTGGGCACCTCCAAGGTCATCGCAGGTAAGGAAACGCGGAAATTCGCAGGCTCCCCCGGCGCTGCTCGCATGATCGCGGATACGTCGCGCACGCGAATGTCGCCCCGCAGACGGGTCCGGTCTCCACCCAACGTGAGTTCGTCGATGACGAGTTCATCGCCCTGAAGATCATAACGACCGTGAAAACGACCGCCCTCAATGCGCACGCGTTCGCCGCCGACATCGGCCGAACCGCTTCCGAGCCGCGCTTCCCCCTCAAACCGATTGACCCCTGACGCGCGATCGAGACCCACGGTGACCGTCGCCGTCAAAGGCGCATCAAGGCCAGCGAACGGCCCTAATGCAGCAGGCGAGAACAGGGCACGTGGCCGAGCTTCCTCGGTGCTGAACTCTATGAGTGCCGACTGAAACCGTGTGTCCGTCGAGAGACGCAAGCGCGCCGGCGCTGTCCCTTCGGCGCCCTCAAGCCGCGCATCCGCGACCAACTCCAAAGAACGTGCGCGGCGCTCAAGTTGAAGATTTGCGCCGCTCGCGGTCCACCGTCCGCCACCACCTTCGTCAACGACCGCCAATGCGGCGTTACCGAGGCTTATGCCGCGCAAACTACCGCCAGGGCCGATTGGGCGAAACGCTTCCGACAGGCCATCCAGCAACCGTGCGACGCGCTGCTCAAGCGTTTCGTTGGGCGGGGGCGGAGGAATGACTAAATCAGGCGACGCGCCCTCCGGTCCAAACGCTATATGGACCGCGCCATCCGCCTTGCGCGTAATCGTAATTGCCCCGCCTTCAAAGTCAGCGCGCACGATATGCACGCGACCAATGAGAAGCGGCAGCACCGCAACCTCGATGCGCGCCTCCTCGGAGCGAGACAAGATGTTGCCGCCGCCATCTTCGATGGTGACACCGACGGCTCTCAGTTCTAGCGCCCCTCGCGGCGCCCAGGAGAGCCGCACCTGTTCGAGTCCGACTGGTCGTCCGTCGCGAGCCGCGCTCAGTTCAGCTTGAATTTGGCCCCGCAGAAATCCCAATTCGATCGGCCCCTGAGAGAGCCGCCACCAGGCGATACCAGCGCCGATCGCCAGGGCTGCGATAAGCGCCAAAACGACCTCCAGTGCGATGAGCGTCGAGCGGCGTATCATTGCCTCGCCTGCTCCCCCCTTGGACGGCATCTAGCGCCGCGGAACGCGCGCAGGCAAAAACAAGCCTGCTGCCCGCCTTGTATCCCCGGAAAGGGTGCGACGATGAAGAAAAAGGAACTCAAGGCTGGCGACCCCGCCCCCCTTTTTGATCTGCCGACGGCCGGAGGCGGACGCATCAGCCTGGCAAGCCTCAAGGGCCAGCGTGTCGTTGTTTACTTCTACCCGAAAGACGACACACCCGGTTGTACACAAGAAGCCCTAAACTTCACTGAAAAGGCCAAGGCCTTCGCAAGCGCAAAAACCACCGTCATCGGTGTTTCCCGCGATAGCGTCGCCAAGCACGATAAGTTCGCGGCGAAACATGGGCTTTCACTGACATTAGCATCGGATGAAGCTGGCGACGTCTGCCGAGACTACGGCGTCTGGGGCGAGAAGACCCTTTACGGCCGCACCTTCATGGGCATTGAGCGCAGCACCTTTTTGATCGACGAGGAGGGAAAACTAGCCCGAATTTGGCGCAAGGTCGGCGTGCGGGGCCACGTCGATGATGTTCTCGCGGCAGCAGAAACTACCTAGCGCCGCTAGCCTAGTCGCCCGAGAAATCCAGGCTCTTTGCGTTAAGCACCCTGAAATTGTTGTAAACAGCGCAGCCGACCTGTTGCAATTCGGCGGGGATTCAGGTTGGATCAGTCTGCGGCGGGGCTTACGCATTTTTTGTTTAAGTTAGTGGGCGGTGGCGGACAATGAGCCAGTTCGGATCGCAGGCGCGGGCGCTTTTTGATCGCGTATTTCCAGAACGCCAGATTTATCACCGCAGCGGTGGTGCGGTCAGGTATGTATCGCTTTCCCCGAGCAAGCAGGCGTTACTAGCGCTCGGCGCAGTCGGGCTTGCGGGTTGGTGCGTCTACGCGACCGCCAATACGCTCATGGAAGGCCCGCAGGCGACGGCTTCTAATGCAGAGGTTGAGCGCGAGCGCGCAAAATACGACCGGTGGTTGAATGAATCGCGCGCCCAGGCGGCCGCTTCGCAGGCGTTGCTCGAAGAGAGGACGCGGCAGTTCGACCGAGCCACGCAAGATTTTGAGAGCCGCCATGAAGTTTTGCGGTCTCTGCTGGAGTATGCGGGCGGTAACAGCGTACAGCTGGCGGCCACCCGCCCTATCGAGCGCGACGGCGCGCGGATCATCATGGCGGCTTCGATTGACGAAGCCGAACCGCGGCAGTCGCGCGCTACGGCCAATGAAGCTTACCGAGTTACGACGGTCGGGTTCCGCGCTCGCGCCGAGCAATTGCAGGCTGACCAAGAGCGGACACTTTCAGAGCTCGAGGATCAAGTCGCGGAGCGGAGTGAAACAGTCCGCGGCGTCTTGAGGCTGACTGGCGTTAGCATGGCTTCCCTCACGGGTCCCGATTCCGACGCTGGCCCGCTCGTTCCTCAGGATTTCGTCGCCTATCTGCGTGATAGCGGTCTGAACCCGGCGTTTGCGGAACGGGTTGCGCAGGTCGCTGCACGGGTCACCGAATCTCGTCGGCTTGGCGATATCGCCAACTCAACGCCTCTCGCTCCTCCGGTCGCCGTTGATTACCGTGAAACGTCGGGCTACGGCCAACGAATTGATCCGTTCACTGGACGGCCAGCGTTCCATTCGGGGCTTGACCTTGCCGCGTTCGAGCGCGCGCCAGTGGTGGCGACGTCTCCGGGCACGGTCGTGTACGCCGGGACACGCTCGGGGTATGGCTATACCGTCGAGATTGACCATGGGCACGGGTTCCGTACCCGTTATGCTCACTTGCGCGATATCCAAGTCGAACGCGGCGACCAGGTCGCCATCGGTCAGCGGATAGGCTCAATGGGCAGTACTGGCCGCAGCACCGCCACACATTTGCATTATGAAGTGTGGTTTAGGGGTCGCGCGGTGGACCCGGTCAATTTTCTAAGGGCAGGACGGCATGTTCACGAACAAGGGTAGACCTTCAGATTCAATGCCGGCGACCCCTGAGCCTATGTCCCAACCTCGCAGAACTCCTGGACGTGCTGGGATCGCGTCGATCATTGCGAACGGCGTGAAGATCACGGGAACGATCGACGCGGACGGCGCCGAGATTCAGGTAGACGGTGAAGTTGAAGGCAACGTTCGCGGCGGGTCGTTGACAGTCGGGGACACCGGCATGGTCAAAGGAGACGTGATTTCAGAAAGCGTGACTGTTCACGGCCGTGTGGAAGGCTCCGTGCGCGCCCGCAAGGTGATGCTCGCCCGCAACGCCCACGTCCTTGGCGACATCGTCCATCAATCCCTATCGGTTGAGATGGGTGCGGTCTTTGAGGGGCAGTGCCGCTACTTACAGGACCCGCTTTCGCAACCAGGCCAGGGCGCTCCTTCTGCGCCAACATCGCCGCCCGAGCGCCCCTCGATGTTTGGCGGCGGCTCGGTTTTTGGTGACTCGGACGACCGGATGGCGTCCGGCGTGGTTGTGACGGGGTCATCGAACTAGTTTAAGTTTTGGGTTGGAATACAAACTCAAAGGCCCGACTTAACCGTCGGGCCTTTTTCTATTGGCTTGGCTCACTCAATGTCGGCCACCTGCTTTTCCGCCGCTCCGCTGACGCGCGCCGCCAAGGACGCGGCCATGAACTGATCGAGATCGCCGTCCAGAACGCCCTGCGTGTCCGAGGTTTCAACACCGGTCCGCAGGTCTTTGACCATCTGGTAGGGTTGAAGAACATAGGACCTGATTTGGCGCCCCCAACCGATCTCGGTTTTTGTGTCCTCCAAAGCCTGTGCGGCGGCTTCCCTTTTCTGCAACTCGGCTTCGTATAATCTCGCTCGCAGCATGTCCCAGGCGGCGGCGCGGTTCTTGTGCTGACTTCGCTCCGACTGGCAAGCAACGACGATGCCGGTTGGCATGTGTGTGAGTCGAACTGCTGAATCGGTCTTGTTTACGTGCTGACCGCCCGCGCCTGATGAGCGGTAGGTATCGGTGCGGACATCCTTCTCGTTGATTTCGATCTCAATCGACTCATCGATCTTGGGGTACACCCAAACACTCGCGAAGGACGTGTGCCGGCGTGCGTTTGAATCGTAGGGACTGATGCGCACAAGCCGATGAACGCCCGCCTCGGTTTTGAGCCAGCCGTACGCGTTTTCTCCCTGCACTAAGATGGTCGCCGACTTAATGCCTGCTGTGTCGCCGCCCTGCTCCTCAAGCAGATCGACTTTGAAACCGCGCGCGCCCGCCCAGCGCGAATACATGCGCAGCAGCATCTGAGTCCAGTCTTGGCTCTCCGTGCCGCCGGCGCCAGAGTTGAACTCCACGTAGGCGTCGTTGCCGTCTGCTTCTCCTGAAAGCAGCGCTTCAAGCTCGGCTTTTGAAGCACGCTCTCTGACCTTGGCCAATGTCGCTTGCGCCTCGTCAATGAGCCCCTCATCGCTTTCCGCCTCAGCCATCTCGGCGAGTTCGACCGAGTCGCGTAGATCGCGCTCGAGTGACAAAATCGACGACATGCCTGCTTCGAGCTTGTTACGCTCGCGCATGAGCTTTTGGGCTTTCTCCGGATCGTTCCAAAAATCGGACCGTTCGGAGAGAGCGGTTAGTTCGTCAAATCGGACCTGGGCGCGATCCCAGTCAAAGACGCCTCCGAAGTAAGGACACCACGGATTCAATCTGCTCGGCTAAGTTGGCGATCTCTGCGCGCACGACCAAGTTCCTAAAGACCAAAAGACTCAGCAGGTTGGATAGGCGATTGGCAAGGCCAGGCAAAGCCCGCGTCGACTAGTAAAGTCCCCCAAGGTCCTCGGACTGCTCTTGATCGTTGCGTTGGCGCCGCTCCGTTCCACTCGGCGTAACGCCAAAGTCCGAGAGAACCCGCGGATCAATTGGATCGGTGCCGCCAAAGACGAAGGGCGAAGAGCTCACATCGCGCGTGGGCTCGGTATCGGGCCGGAACGCCTCAAGAATCGTTTGCGTCGTGCTTGGGCCGGGTAGCAATCCAGTCTGAGCGTCAATGCGGACAAGCCTAACCCCGCCGGGAATTCTGAACGGCGTTGGTTGGGTACCATCCAGAGCGACGCGCATGAAATCCCGGAAGATTGGCGCCGCGATGCGCCCACCGGTTTCCGCGTCTCCCATATCGCGGGGCGTATCAAAACCAGCCCAAACGCCGACAACGAGGTCGGGCGAGAATCCGATGAACCACGCATCCTTGTAGTCGTTGGTGGTTCCTGTTTTTCCGCCTAGCGGATAACCGAGTTCGGCGACGACGGTCGCCGTTCCGCGTTGCACCACACCTTCGGCCATTGAGACGATCTGATAGGCGGTGACCGGGTCCAACACCTGCTGGCGGGTATCCGCCAACGTCGGCGGCGCTTGGCGGCGCCAAGGCGCCGTGCATTCGGGGCATTCGCGCTGATCGCGTCGGAACACCGAACGGCCCGTGCGATCTTGTATCCGGTCAACGAGGACTGGCTGAATCCACCGACCGCCATTCACGAACATTCCGTACGCTGTGGTCATGCGCATGAGCGACGTCTCGCCGGCGCCTAGGGCCAACGAGAACACCGCCGGGGTATTTTCACCGTAGACGCCCAAGCGCTGTCCGTACTGGAGCACGCGCTCTGGTCCCATCTCGTAGGCGACACGCGCGGTCATCGCATTTCGCGACATCTCCAAGCCGCGCCGCAACGTGGTTGGCCCATAATACTCGCGCGTGTAATTTTCCGGTGACCAGTTGGTTCCATCACCAGCTTCAATCGCCAACGGACCATCGTCGATGAGAGTTGCGGGCGTTAATCCGTAGTCCAGAGCCGCTGCATAGACGATTGGTTTGAAGGACGAGCCGGGTTGGCGCATCGCTTGGGTCGCGCGGTTGAGTCCGCCCACTTCGTTAAACGAATAGCCGCCTACCATCGCGAGCACGCGGCCGGTGTGGGGGTCTATGGCGACGAGAGCGCCTTGTATCTCCGGCACCTGCCGCAGCGTATAGCCGCCATTCGAACCGCGCGTCGCGTAAACGATTGCGCCGCGACGGAGGGCGCGATCTGTTTCTCGGCGCGCACCCTGGGCCGCCCACTGCGCATCATTATTGGAGAGGCGCCCGCTCTGGCCGCTTTCGTCCGTAAGCGTGATCGCGCCGTTCGCGACGCGCGTTACCATGGCGCGCGCCCAGTTGGATAGTTGTGGGGGCGCGGCAGCCGCATGCAACTGCGCCTGTACGTCGCCATCGGCATCACCTGATCCGATCGGCCCGCGCCACAGATGGCGCCGATCATAGGCTTCAAGACCTGCGCGCAAGGATCGCGCGGCGGCGAGTTGCAACCGCGTGTCGATCGTCGAGCGAATAGACAGACCCCCATCATAAAGAGCGTCTTCGCCGTATTGATCCTGCACTTGCCGTCGCACTTCCTCCACGAAGTGTGACGCGGCGATGAACTCATCGCCGGCAAGCCGGTCAGTGGTCACAAGCGGAGCGGCTTGGGCTTCGGCAGCTTGTTCTTGCGTAATCACGCCGCGTTCAAGCATGCGGCTAATCGCGTAATTTCGCCGCGCCACAGCCCGATCGAGGTGGCGCGGCACTTGGTAGTTCGCGGGGCCTTTAGGCAGGATGGCGAGATAAGCGGCCTCAGCCACCGTGAGTTCAGATAGCGGCTTGTCAAAATAATTGAGCGCTGCGGCTGCTACTCCGTAGGCCCGGTTTCCCAGGTAAATCTGGTTGAGATACAGTTCCAGGATTCGTTCTTTGTCGAGCGCGCGCTCGATCCGTTGCGCCATGAGACCTTCGCGGAACTTGGTATAGACAGCGCAAAAAAGTCCGCGGATGCCGCCCTCGCAACCCGCGGCGCGTCCGGTAAGCATGTTGCCGGCGACCTGCTGCGTAATGGTGGAAGCACCCTCGAGCCTGCGCCCGCGCAAGACATTGCCCACGTTTGAGAGCATGGCGCGCGCGAGGCCAGCATAGTCGATCCCCGAATGCTCAAAGAAGCGCGAGTCCTCGACGGAAATGAAAGCGTTCTTCACATAGTCAGGAATCTGTTCGATCGGCACAAAAACCCGCTGCTCACGCGCAAACTCCGCGACCAATGCGCCATCACCCGCGTGGACACGACTTGTCACTGGCGGTTGGTAGTCTTGGAGGTCTTCGAGGCTTGGCAGGCCCTGCAAGGCAACAATCAAGAAACCGCCAATCGCTAGAACGCCGACTCCTGCCATGGCGGCGACGCCGAGCAAGATTTTCCGCCACAGCGAGCCGCGCCTTAACCAGCCGCCGCCGTCGTCAAAATCGTCGCTGAAGCCGCGCCCACGGATGTCGCCGTCCCAGTCGCGTCCAAAGGAATCGTCCTGCCGCATTGAGCCCCGCATTTTGCGCGTAGTTGAACGGTCGGGCCTCACCCCGCAATAGGGCGCGATTAAGGCGACGCGCTCGTAATGTCCACAGGCGGCTGCTAGCGCCGAAACCGCGCCGTTTTTAGGCGCGCGCGTACATTTGCGGCCCAGCGAAGTAAGTATCCACTGACTGCGCCATCGCCTCGGCCAGCCGCTCCCGCGCGCGGGGGTCCGTGAGCCGGCGCTCGTCGGCCACATTGCTCAAAAAGCCAGTCTCAATGAGAACCGCCGGCACATCGGGCGCAAGCAGAACGTAAAAGCCTGCGTTCCGGTGCGTGTTTCGGAGGAGTGGGGCGACCTCACCGACCCGTGGGATCAGCGTCTGGGCAAACTGCGCAGAGCGATTGGTCGTTTCCCGCTGATAAAGATCCACGAGGATGTCGCGCGCGACCCCCTGCCGTGGCGCTTCCCCCAAATCAATTTGCCAGTTTTGCGCACTGACCATGGATTGGGCGCGATCCTCCCCGCGCTCTGAAATCGTGTAAACGGACGCACCTTGGGCGGCGGCATTGGCGTGCGAGTCCGCATGAATGGAAATGAACAGGTCCGCGTTCTGCGCACGCGCGAACCGAACGCGCTGTTCAAGCTCGACAAACTCGTCCCGGTCCCTTGTGAGCGCGACCGAGTAGCGTCCACGGCTCTCAAGTGCTTGGCGCAACATGAGCGCAGTGTTCAGGACCACATCCTTTTCGCGAACCCCCGTGGCGCCGATCGCTCCCGGATCACGCCCACCGTGGCCCGCGTCAATAACGACAGTTCGGCGGGGCGCGCTTCGTCCGAGGTATTCCTGCGGCGCACGCTGCGGCGCGTTCAAAGTTATAGCCGCGAGATCAAACCGAATGTTTGGGTCTTCGCGACCGCCCAAATCCTGCCTTACAAGCCGCGCTTCTCCCGCCAAGTCCAACACGAGCCGCGCGTTCCCGTCAGGGCGGGGCGCATGGCGAAAACGTCTGATAAAGCCCAGACCTTGCCCCTCTCCGGCAGCGCCGTGGGGAAGCTCCAAGCGTGTATTGGCGAGATCGATCACAAAGCGATCCGGTCCGCTCAGGAAAAATGTGTTCACGGCGGCGCGGGCGTTGAGCGCCAACGCAACCCGAACGCCGCCGCCGCCCGTGGGCTGGAGCGCGACCGCGCGCAAGGTGGTGGGAACGCTCGCCCATGCAGGCGCACCGAGGGCCGCGCCGCCGAGTGCGGTCGCGCCAAAGAACGTAAGTGAGCGCCGGGTAACGTTCATGAAGCGAACACATTACCAGCCTCCGCTTGCTATCCAGTTGAAAAGGAAGGTGAAGCGGCCGCTAACCAACAATCGCTTCGCGAACTGCAACATTGCCGACGCAATCCTCTGAGAGACAGGGCAAGTTAACCTAAGGGAGGTCGCGAGATGCGCTTGGCGAAGGTCCTGCTAACTTGGGCATCCCTTTGTGTCTCCGCAGCCGCACAGGCTGACGACGCGATAACGGCAGCGCAGGAGTTTCGTACGATTTGCGGAGCCGATGCGGGCGCGCTCTGGGGCGTCAGCCTGTGCGGCCCCCTGCTGATCGTCGATCCTTCAACCCGGGCCGCATGGGGAACTCAACCGGATTCCAACGGCGTTCTCAGCCCTTCCGACAACCAAGGGGGTTGGGTCGGCACTCTGCCGCCGAACATCGGGATAGCCAACACGGCTGCCGATTGGGGTGGCGTACGTTGGAGCATGATCTTGGCGCCCTTGCCCACGATCTCTGAAGAACGCCGCGTGTTGCTTGCGCACGAAGCCTGGCATCGCATTCAGGACCAGATTGGTTTGTCGGCTGTCGGCTCCGACAACGCCCACCTCTCAGCCGAGCAAGGTCGTTACTTCATGCGTCTCGAGATGCGGGCGCTAGCCACTGCTCTGATGTCAGCCTCGGCTGCGCGTCGCCGCGCCGCGCTCGACGCCCTGGCCTTTCGTCGCGCACGTTTGGCTCTGTTCCCCGACGCAACCTCCGATGAGGCCGCGCTCGATCGCAACGAAGGACTCGCGGCCTATACTGGCGTTAAGCTCGGCGCCGGCCAAAACGCGGCCATCTTCGCCGCAAGATCGCTTGGAGCCTACGATCGGCACTCGGCGCTGGCGCGCGCCTACGCCTACGCAACCGGGCCAGCCTATGGGCTTCTGCTTGATGAATTTCAGCCGGACTGGCGTCGACGCCTGACGAACTTCGCCCCCGCTGATTTGCTTGCCATGGCGCTGCGCGCGCCTCAGTTGAGCGACCGGCAACTCTCGCGCCTTGAGCGTCGCTACGGCGGCCCTACTGTCGCCCGCGAGGAACGCGATAGGGCAGCTGCCGAACGAACCCGGGTCGCGGAACTGAGAAATCGTTACTCCGTCGGCCCGCGCCTTGTGTTGCCCCTCAGCCAGGCCCAGATGGAGTTCGACCCCAATCAGGTCACGCCCGTTGATGGGCTCGGTTCATACTATTCAAGGCTTACGCTGCGCGACCGCTGGGGCGAGATTATCGCGGACGAAGGTGCCCTCATAAGTGCGGACTTTCAATGGGTTAGCGTTGCGCAGCCCGCCCCGGACGGACAGAGCGGACCGGGCTGGCGCCTCCGCCTCGCCCCGGGACTGGTTGTTGTCGAACCCGGCGCTGACGGGGCGTGGCGGGTGCCGAGTCCGCCGGAAACCACGCAATAGCGCGCTCGACGCTTCCTTTCCTTCACGAATTCATGCAAAGGTGCCCTATCGTCGTTTTGGGCGCTTTTCGGGATCCCCCCAACCCAAGCGACGCTCTCCCCGCGATATGGGCAAGCGTCTCATCCCGCGGGCTGCGCCCACAGAGGGCAGCGCCCGCATCAGGACCAGCGACCTCGTCCAAGTCGATACGGAGAGCTTCTTCGCCGCCCCGAGGGCGGCCATTTTGGAGTCCGCCGTGATCCCTTGGGATCATCACTTTCACAGCCTGCGTCGCCCCGCTGGCCGGCCTGCGGAACTACTCTCCGCAGGACCCGCCGCGCCTGAGCGCGACGCGCACGGAGCCTGTTTGCATGGCAAAGAAAATGCTCATCGACGCCGCACACCCGGAAGAAACCCGGGTCGCGGTGCTCGACGGAAACCGCGTTGAGGATTTTGATTTCGAGGTCCAATCCAGAAAACAGCTTCGGGGCAATATCTATCTGGCGAAGGTGACGCGTGTTGAGCCGTCATTGCAGGCGGCGTTCGTTGAGTACGGCGGCAATAGACACGGCTTCCTTGCGTTCTCGGAGATCCATCCCGACTACTACGCCATTCCGACAGCCGATCAGGAAAAGATCAAAGCAGAGCTGGCCGAAGCTGAAGCGCGCGCTGCCGAGGACGACACCGAAGAAGACGAAGCCGCCGCTGAGGAGCGGCGGCGCCGCGTTCTAACGCGTCGCTACAAGATCCAAGAGGTGATCCGCCGTCGCCAGATCATGTTGGTGCAGGTGGTCAAGGAAGAGCGCGGCAACAAAGGCGCTGCTCTCACAACCTATTTGTCGCTTGCAGGGCGCTATTGCGTACTGATGCCGAACACCGGGCGTGGCGGCGGCATCTCACGCAAGATCACCCAGGCGACCGACCGTAAGCGCCTCAAGAAGATCGCCCTGGAACTGAACGTTCCCCAGGGCCAAGGACTGATCATTCGCACCGCGGGCGCCAAGCGCACGAAGACCGAGATCAAACGCGATTACGAATACCTCTCGCGCGCCTGGGAGACGATCCGCGACGACACGCTCAAATCAATCGCACCCGCGCTGATTTATGAAGAAAGCTCGTTGGTCAAGCGCGCCATTCGCGATCTATACGACAAGGACGTCGACGAAGTTCACGTTGAAGGAGACGCCGCCTACAAGGAGGCCAAGGACTTCGTAAGAATGCTCATGCCCAGCCACGCCAAGCGTGTGCATTTGTGGAAAGACCCTACGCCGATATTCGCCAAAAACGGTGTCGAGCGGCAACTTGAATCCATTTATTCACCGATCGTCCATCTGAAGAGCGGCGGTTACATTGTCATCAACCAAGCCGAAGCGCTTGTGGCTATCGACGTGAACTCTGGGCGCGCAACGCGCGAACGCAATATTGAACAAACCGCTCTCAAGACGAACCTGGAAGCCGCGGACGAAGCCGCGCGGCAAATGCGGCTGCGTGATCTCGCCGGCCTCATCGTGATCGACTTCATCGACATGGAGGAGAACAAGAACGATCGTTCGGTGGAAAAGCGAATGAAGGACAACCTTCGCTTTGACCGCGCGCGCGTTCAGATGGGCAAGATTTCCGGTTTCGGTCTGCTTGAATTGTCGCGCCAACGTAGGCGCACCGGCGTCCTCGAAGGCACCAGTCACGTCTGCGAGCACTGCCAAGGATCTGGGCGCATTCGGTCGGTCGAATCCGCCGCGCTTACTTTGTTGCGAGCACTAGACGAAACCGCCGCCAGACAACGCAATCGCACCATCGAAGCACGTGCTCCCGCCGACGTCGCGATATACTTGCTCAACGAAAAACGCGACGCGCTTACGGCGATAGAGGACAGCCGCAAGGTACGACTACGCGTGCTGGCCGGACACGGCATGGCGTCGGCCGATTTCGAAGTAAACGTAAGCGGCGACGCTTTCGAAGAGGCGGGCGGGGAATTCGAGGCAGATGTCCCGTCACGCGACGATCGCGAGTCCGTTCGTTTGACCGAGTCGCCCGAAGAGGACGTCGACGATTCCGACGAGGAAGTGGTCGAGGCTACCGATCGCGGCGAGCAGGACGGCGAACGACGCGGACGCCGGCGCCGCGGCCGGCGGGGCGGCCGTAAGCGCAAGGCGGAAGACGGCGAGGCAGCAGAATCGGTCCTCGCCAAAGCCGAAGTCGCCGACGACGCAGCCGAGGCTACCCCAGAAACCGAGCGTGACCGACGCGGCGGAAAACGTCGTCGACGCGGTCGCGGCCGTGGCCGGCGGGTCTACGAAGTCGACGGTGGCGAATGGCTCGATTTCGTGAGCGCGGACCCCAAGCAGCTCGGTCCCCGCCCCGAACGGCACCAACCTAGAGCAACGGTCGAGGCCGAACCGCCGCCGACGCCATCGGGTGACGTCATCGACTACCCAAGCCGACCACCGGAGCCGCTTCCAGAACCAAACGATCTGGGTAATCCTCAAAGTGAGGAACCAACCGTGATGGAAGCGGCGATGGAAGCGGCCTACGAACCCGATCAAGAGCGCCGCGACAAATTCTTCTCGAGGCTCTCGCGGTGGGCGAAAAAAAACGGCTGAGGGACGACGACGCGGCGTGGGCCTTGTTCCCGCCCAAAACCCTCGCTTGAAGGGAGTGGGGCCGAACAATGCGAAGGAGCCTTGATGGCCGCGTCTAGTCTTTCCGCATGTCTTCGCTCCGCTCTGTGCGGATTGGCCATTTTCGCCGCAAGCGCCGCCCACACGCAAGAGGCCTCGGCGCAAGGCCTCATCCGTGACGCTGAGATCGAAGAAACGCTGCGCCTATACGAGACGCCTCTGCTTGAGGCCGCGCGTCTAAATCCTGATGACGTCGACATTTATCTCGTCAGCGATCCTTCGATTAATGCTTTCGTTTCAGGCGGCCAGAACATCTTCGTCCACACAGGCCTGATTATGCAGGCGGAGAATCCGAACGAAATTATCGGGGTCCTCGCGCACGAGACCGGCCACATTGCGGGCGGACATTTGGCGCGCTCGCGCGAGGCGATGGACCAGGCATTGGGGCCGATGCTCATCTCGATCGGCCTGGGCGTGCTCGCCATCGCCGCCGGCGCCCCTGACGCTGGCGCAGCCCTCATCGCTGGCTCGCAGAGCTTCGCAATGGGCAGTTTCGTTCGCCATACGCAAGCACAGGAGTCCTCCGCCGACCAAGCCGCCGTCGAATATCTCGACGCCAGCGGTCAAACCGGTCACGGACTCATCTCATTCTTTAATCGAGAGCTTCGCGTTTACGAGTTCCGCACACGCAATGTTCCACCGTGGATGATGACACACCCGTTCTCGTCGGATCGCGTGGAATCTCTTCGCCTGCGCGTCGAACAAGCACAGAACCGCGACGCCACGGACACAGAAGACAACGTCCGTCGTTTTCGTTTCATGCAGGCGAAGCTTATCGGCTTCATCCAAAGCCAAGGCCAAACGCTTGCGCGCTATCCCTTGAGCGATCGCTCCCCGTACGCGCGCTACGCGCGAGCAGTGGCCTATTATCGCGTGTCTGACCTCGCTCGCGCGCGATCCGAGCTCGACTCGCTCATCGCTGAAGATCCAAACAACCCGTACTTCCAAGAACTCGCGGGTCAGATCCTTTTCGAAAATGGTCGAGCGGCGGAGTCCATCCCCTTCCATCGCCGCTCGCTTCAACTTGCGCCGAATAGCCCGCTTCTGCAGATCAACCTGGCGCGCGCTTTGACTGCCGCCAATGGCCGCGATGGCGCCGAAGAGGCCGTCCGTCTGCTGCAGCAAGCGATTCAAAGGGAGCCGGATAACGCCTTTGCGTGGCGAGAGATCGCACAGGCGCGCGACTTGCTTGGTCAGGAAGCGCTCGCGCAGCTGGCCTCGGCCGAGCAGAACTTCGCTTTGGGCGACTATGGGTCGGCGTTAAGTTTCGCCGAGCGCGCTCGGCGCACTCTCCCCCGCAACACGACCGATTACCAACGGGCTAATGACATCGTGACCTTCGCCGGCAATGAAATGCGCGATCGCGCTAACGACCGGCGCAACCGAGGAAGCCTTGCCCCGGCACGCTAAACGCGGCATCCCCAGGCGCTGTTCAATGGAGCTGCGAAAATCATGGCGCGCCTGATCCTCGGCTTGTTGTTCCTTCTGTTGGCCGCGCCAGCAAACGCTCAGACCTTTAACGCACAAGAGCAGGCCGAGATTCGAGCCATCGTTCGCGAGTACCTCGTCAACAACCCCGACGTCCTGCGCGAGTCTCTTGAAGCCCTGCAAGCAAGGACCGAAAATGAGCGCTGGCAGCGGATGAAAAGCGATCCGCGAGACTTTTCAATCGGTCGTTCGGATGCGCCAATCGTCATCGTGGAGTTTTTCGACTATCGTTGTGGGTACTGTCACGCGGCCCTTGAGTGGGTGACCGACGTTATCCGCACGCGGCGGGACGTTCGCGTTGTTCTAAAGGAGTTTCCAATTCTCAGCCCTGAGTCGATGGAGGCCGCCCAGGCGATCATCGCAGCGATGCCCCAGGGACGCTATTGGCAGTTCCATCAAGCGCTCATGGGCTTCCGTGGCGAACTGACGTCGGCGCGCATCGACGCCCTCGCGCGCGAGGCTGGAATCGACGTTGCACGCATGCGCCGTGCAATGACCGATCCTGAGATCACGCGCCTACTGGAAGACAACCGCGCGCTTGCCATTGACGCCGCCAGTAATCCGGCGACCCCCATTTTTGTTATCAACGGCGAGGTCATTCCCGGCTTCGACCGCGAACGCCTCGATGCACGCTTGCGCGCAGCTACGCGCGAGATCACCGAGGGGCGGAGGCGCTAAAGTCGGCCGGTCGCAGCCGCCACGGTCAGGCGGATTTGGCGTTGCAGAAGCGGAATCCCCAAACGACCCTTTCGAATGGCGCGGCAATATAGAGGTACAAGCGCGGTGTAACCAATCGCCGGAAAGTCGGCGCTCTTGAAGGCGCGCGCCGCAGCCGCGCCCCGCGCGTGAAACCTCAGCGCGAGCGCCACCCCCTCCTCTATCGGCCCGGGTTTGTCCCGCGCAGGATCCGCGCACAAGCGCATCAACCCCCATGCGGTTGCCAAAGAAGGCAAATAGGCCGAGGCGCTGTCGCCGTCGGCGCTGGTTGCATGCAGCGCAAGCCTCATTAGCCCGCCTTGCACGCGCTCGGCGCGCACGCAAGCGGCGTCCCAAGATGAGAAACTGGTGTTCATTGCCTCGACGATTTGCGTCCAGAGCGCTGCCGGCAGGCCCGGCGCGTGCTTCGAATACGCGCGCAAAACAGGGTGAGGCGACGGCGCGCCAGCGTGAGTATTCAACAAGGCGTCGCGCCACCACGCAAGACGAATGGCGGCCAGCGCCGGCTCCCTGGCCGCGATTCGTGCGCGCGACACCTCGTGAAACACGGCGTAAATCGCCACAAGTCGTTCACGCACGATCGACGAACCGAACCTGCTCGCGAGCCACCGATCGTTCTCGACCCGGCGTACAAGCGTCTCGAGCTCGGACATGCCAAACCTCAAAAAAGACGCCCGCGCATCTGCTGCGCGGGCGTCTGACCTCGTTGCTGCTTCCTCTAGAAGAGCGTGCTCGCTCCCGTCATTGCCACCAGCATGGGCGCCGAAAGAAAGGTATTCGTACGCGACAACAACATCGCTGTTCTCGCGTGGGCGGCCTTGGCCGCCGCATCTAGGTTCGCGAACTTGTTGTCGATATTGAGTGCGCGCTGTTGGTTCGGCCAAATGATGAACCAGACGTTGAACCACATCACAATCGCCAGCCACATACCTATGCCGATCAGCACATGCTTGCCGACCGCGAAACTCGGATCGTCCGCCGCACCCAGCGTCAAGGCCTGCAGCAGATAACCCTGGTTCCATGCCAGTAGCAGGCCCGTGATCAACGTGAACATCGCGCCCCACCGAAACCAGAACAGCGCCGCTGGCGCGATGACTTTGCCGATGGCCGGCTTCTGCTCGTCTGGAATCTTCGGCATGTTCGGAATTTGGGTGAAGTTGAAGTAGTAGAGATGGCCGATCCACATGATCCCCACGAGCACGTGGCTCCAGCGCAGCGCCGCTTCCCAAAATGCAGCGTCTCCGAAGGCGTAACCCGCCACCCCCATTGCAAAATAGATCAAGAACAGCGCGCCCACCGCAAGCGCCGTCCAGGCTACATAACGGATGTTACTCAAGAACCAGGCCATGCCTCTCCCTCCAGTCCGCCCGCTTAACGCGCCGGTTGCGGCGCGCCGCGGGCCTCGCCGCCCTCGCGGCCTCGTTTAACACCCCATATCAGGATCGCGGGCGCGGCGACATAAAGCGACGAGTACGTGCCTATGATAATGCCGAAGATCATCGCGATCGCAAAACCCTCAAGGGACTCTCCGCCGAAATAATAAAGGCCGATCAGGGCAAACAACGCCGTACAGCCGGTAATGATGGTTCGAGACAGCGTCTCGTTCAGCGACAAATCCACTAATTCGCCTAGGGGCATTCTCTTATACTTACGGAGGTTCTCGCGCAGGCGGTCGAAAACAACGACCGTATCGTTCATCGAGTAGCCAATAATCGTCAGCAACGCCGCGACGATCGTCAGGTTGAACTCGAGCCTGAAGATCGAAAATACGCCGAGCGTCAGGATCACGTCGTGGAACAACGCCATGACGCCGCCAAGACCGAACTGCCATTCAAAGCGGAACCAGATGTAGATCAGCATGAGCAATATCGCGAGGCCGAGTGCGATGAGTCCGCCCGCGAACAGCTCTTCCGAGACGCGACCGCTCACGGCGTCGACGTTCAACACCCGCGCGCCTTCGGCGACTTGAGGCAGCTCGCGGCGCAATGCTTCAACAGTGTCCGCCACGCCTTCGGTGCTCTCGAAATTGATGATTGCACAATAGGGCGGAGAATCAGCAGGTCGACAGGTTGTTCCCTGCACCTCAACGCCGCCGTCTTGCAGGCGTCCTCCGAGCGTCCGTAAATCACCCAAGTCGATGGGTTGGGGCGCCTCAATCAGGATTGACGTGCCGCCCCGGAAATCGATGCCCAGATTGAACCCGCGCTCCATCACCGCCCCAAAGCGTGCGAGCGGTGTGCCCGCCGCTTGCTGAAATATCTCGATCGGATTGGTGCGGAATCCGCCGGTAAACATGGAAACGAGCGACGCCGACACTGCGGCGATTGAAAGAAACGCAGCGAAAGCGGCGAACTTCACATACGTGAAGTTCGTCTTTTTCGGCAACAAGCGGATAAGCGGCCACCATCCCATGGTCGGCTCCTAGATCGGCAATGTCTTGGGCCGCGCGATGCGGAACCACCAAGCAATCAGAATTTGGGTAACAAGCACGGCGGTGAACACGGACGTCACCACACCGATTGACAAGGTCCACGCGAAACCCCGCACGGGCCCGGCGCCGAACTGGAACAGGATCAACGCAGCGAGGATCGTCGTCAGGTTCGCATCCACGATTGTGATCATCGCACGATTGAACCCCGCATCGATCGCAAGCGCTGGGCCGCGCCCCACCGCCGCCTCTTCTCTCATCCGCTCGTAAATCAACACGTTCGCGTCCACCGCCATTGCGATCGTGAGAATGAGACCTGCGATGCCCGGCAGCGTGAGTACAGCGCCCACTGTCGACATCGCGGCGACGATCAGAACGCCGTTCACCACCAGCGCGATGCAGGCGAAGATGCCAAAGGTGCCGTACGCCAAGAGCATGAACACAAAAGTCACAAGGCCAGCGATTGCTGAGGCGACAACGCCGGAATCAATGGCGTCTTGCCCGAGGCTCGCGCTCACTGTCCGTTCGTCGATCACTGTCAGCGGAGCGGGCAACGCGCCTGCGTTCAGCATGACAGCCAACTCGCGTGCGCTTTCGGCCGAAAAGCGACCTGAAATTTGACCTGTGCCGCCGCAAATCGGTTCATTGATGGTCGGCGCGGTGAGCACCTGGTTGTCCAAGAGAATCGCGAACCGATCCCCCGTGTGCTCACGCGTGATGCGGCAGAAGATCCGCGCGCCCTCGCTGTCGAGTTGGAATGCGAGCACCCACTCGCCCGTCTGCGGATCGGTTGAAGGGTTGGCGCGCACCAAGCGCTCACCAGTGAAACGGGGGCGGCGTTCGACCACGTCGGCGCGATCGCCTACGCCGGGATAGGGCTGCACCACCATTGCACCGGGCGGGATAACGCCTGCGGCGGCCTCTTCGGGGCTTACCTCCCGCACCATGTTGAAGGTCATCAACGCCGTCTGACCGATACGCTCCTTCAGCTGCTCGGGGTCGGAGACACCTGGCGCCTGCACGACGATGCGCGAGTCGCCTTGTCGTTGGATCGATACTTCAGCTGTCCCTGTGGGGTTGATCCGCCGCTCGATCACCGCGATGGATTGCTGCGCGGCCTGCCGGCTTAGCTCACGCAAATACACCGGCGTGATCCGAGCCTCGATGAGCCCGTCGGCGCCCTCGGTAAAGGTGATGATGTCGTTGCCGCCGGAAGGGGACAGCGCGATCTGGCGAATAGCCGCGCGCGCCGCCTCCATCTGCGTTGGGTCGATCAACCTGACCCGCCCTGCATCACCCACAACGCCACGGCCAGTGTAGCGAATTTGCGGGGTCGCCTCGCGAAGCGCTGTCGCCATCTGGTCGGCGATGTTGTCGAGCTGTTGGCGTTGCAGCGTCGAGACATCGACCTCGAGCAGCAACTGCGACCCACCCTGCAAGTCGAGGCCGAGATTAATGCCAGCCCGAGGTAGGAACCCGGGCAGCGCCGTTCGCTGCTGTTCGGTCAAGAAGTTCGGGAGCGCGAAAATCACTCCCAGGATCGTCACTACTGCAACAAGGACGACCCGCCATCGCGCGACATTGAGCATGCGCTATTCCGCCTTGGAATCATTAGCCGGCGCTGGGTCGGTTTTGGAGCGCACCTCTGCGATCGTTCCGCGGATGACGCGCACTTCCACGTTCGGCGCCAACTCGACCCGCACTTCGTCATCAGCGACGGACTTCACCTTGCCAATCAGCCCACCAGAGGTGACCACTATGTCGTTCTTCTTCAATGCAGCGACCATATCCATGTGCCGCTTACGCGCCTGCTGCTGCGGGCGGATGAGAAGAAAGTAGAACACGACAAAGACCAGCAATAGCGGCAGCAATTGCATGATCACGCCGCCCATTGGATCGCCGCCGGCGGGCGCGGCCGCTTGCGCATAAGCAGGAGAAATGAACATTGAACCTCGCGTGATGCGGCGACAGCGCCGCTAGCGACAATAGATGAGGGAGCCGAGTCCCCAGAAAGGCCGGGACTATATCGCCGGAACGGGCCATTTCAATCCAATGGCGCCGCTGAATATGCCGCAGACGAGGCGCTTAGGGCCCCAAAAGAGACATCGGGTCCACCGCGCGAGCGCCCTGTCTCACCTGAAACAGCAGCCGCGCGCGGCCGTCGGCCCGCGCTCCCAGCTCAGCGATAGCCGCCCCAGCGGCCACCGTGTCACCTTCCCGAACGAGCGCGCGGCGGTTGAAGCCATAGGCGCTCACGTAATTGTTCGCATGCCGGATGAGCACCAACGTTCCGTACCCGGGAACATCTTCACCCGCGTAGACGACAACGCCCGGGGCGGATGCATGCACTGGATCGCCGTCCCTGCCCGCTATCTCTATGCCGTCAGATCGCCCACCGCCGGATTGGGGGCCGAAGCGCCCAACGATGCGCCCGTGAAGCGGCATAACGAAAAGTGCGCCGCCACGCGGCGCCGGCGCTGCTTGCGCCGCCGTTTCATCCGCGGCGCTCGCAAGATCCGGCAACGCAATGCGCGCGCCCACCACCAACGGCGCAGCAGGGTCCCGGCGGTTAAAGAGCGCGAGAGAGCGTGGATCGATACCGAAACGATCTGCAACACCTTGTAAGGTGTCGCCCTCCTCAACCACTTGGATCCTTGCGCGGGGTAACCGTAACTCCCGCCCGGGCGCTATCGCATAGGGCGGCTCAAGCCCGTTGCTCTCGATAAGCGCCAGCATGGGAATCTGGTAGCGCGTTGCAACGTCTTGAAGCGTTTCTCCTTCGCGTACGCGGTGACTCCTGGGCCTTTCAGTCGGATCAGCTGCAAACACGTCTTCGGGGCGCAAGGCGAAGGCGCTCAAACCACCATCAACACTTGTCTCGTCGATTGTCGCAGGTGCCGGGTTCCCTTGAGCGGCACCGCCGCTGTAGCTGATTGGCGCGCCGCCGCCGCCCGAGGCGCACGCGCTCGCAAGAGAAGCCACAAAAACAACAGCGCGCATCCAGCCCATTTCTCACCGAATCGCGAGCACGACAATTCGCTAGGCGTCCGCCCCCAACCCATGCTCCAGCGGAGCGACCCGAATCGGCCCCAGATCTTCCCAGGCATCGCTCCGAAACCGCAGTAAACGTTGCGATTCCGACGCCCCTTGCGCCATCAGCAGAGTGCCCCCGGGCTTCAGTTGCGACAGCCATGAGAGCTGCGCCTCGTCGCAAGCAGCGTTGACCACGATGCGATCAAAAGGCGCCGCCTCCTCCCACCCCACGGCGCCATCAGCAGCGTGTACGAAAACCCGCATCAGGCGAGCGCGTCCAATTCTGCCGCGCGCTTCGGCGGCAAGGTCCGGCCATCGCTCAAGCGTGACGACTGAATGAGCTAGGGTGGCCAAGGCCGCGGCCTGAAACCCCGAGCCCGTACCGACTTCCAGCACGGTATGGTTGGATTGAACGTCAAGCGCGGTTAGGACGCGTCCCACAATTGAAGGCTTCGTCATGCTCTGGCCGTGGGCAAGGGGAAGCGCGACATCGTCAAGGGCCACCGCGTGCAAATGCTCTGGCGCGTAGTGATCGCGCGGCGTGCGTTCGAGTGCGCCGAGCACGCGCGCATCGGTGACGCCCGCCTGACGCATCTCCAACACAAAACGCATCAGTCGCGCCGGGTCGCCCATCTCATCCCGCCTTCGGCGGTGAACCGCCAAGCACGCGCTTCAACGACGCAACCGTGTCGCCGTGCGTCAAATCGATGTGGAGAGGCGTCACCGATATCCTCCCCTCATAGATGGCGCGCAAATCCGTGCCTTCGGGAGGATTTGACAGCTTCCCGTGGAAGCCGAGCCAAAAGTAGGAGCCGCCTCGCAAATCGGTGCGCTTGTCCGCAAAGATAATGTGCTGATCGCGCCGACCTTGCGTTGTCATCTCAACGGTCGTCACCTCGTCAGGCGGCGCATCGGGGAAGTTGACGTTCATCAGAACGTCCTTCGGCCAGTCTTGCTTTAATAGCTGCGCCACAATGCCCGGACCAAACGCCTCCGCTGTCTCCCACGGTATCGGCGCCTCTTCGCCGCGGAACCCGCGGGCTTGACTCAGCGCAATCGCGCGAATGCCAAGCTGCATGCCCTGCATAGCCCCCGCGATCGTACCCGAAAACGTCACGTCCTCGGCGATATTCTGGCCACGATTGACGCCGGACAGAACAAGATCGGGCGCGCCACCGTCTATCAAATGCTCAACGCCGAGGAGCACGCAGTCTGTGGGCGTTCCGGAAACCGCAAAACGCTTTGATCCGGCCTGCCGCACACGGATTGGCGCGGTAAGCGTTAAGGCGCGCGAGGCGCCGGATTGTTCATTCTCAGGCGCGACAACCCACACATCGTCGCTTAGCGTACGAGCGATCTTCTCCAGCACGGCAAGCCCCGTCGCGTGGATGCCGTCGTCATTGGTGCACAAAATACGCATGAGAACGCCCGCTTAGCGCGGCAAGCGCCCCTTTGTCACGTGACCGCTACTTGTTGAAGGCGCCAATGATGGCGCCGCCTACGATCGCGGTGGCGAACTGATGGAGAGAATCTATGGCGAGCAGCGTCTCGCCCCCCGCCGGCGAATAGACATAGCCGTAAAAGCGTTCGGCGAAGAGGAAGAACAGAGCCAGCCAAAACCCTGTTTCAGCCCCGGCCAGCCAACCAGACTTATTCCGCCACCGGATCACAAGGGAAAGCCCAATCGCGATGAGGAAGGGTATGATAAATCCAAACGGCATTTTGCTCATGCCGCTCTGCAGTTGCTGTTCGCTCCAGCCGGTTTCCGCCACCCACATCTGCGCGAAAACGACGCCGTAGAAGACAAAGCCAATCAGGTAAATGGCGATGGCGGCGGCGATGACCGCGACCGCGTTGTGACCCATCACACGCATGTTGCACCTCCCCGGTTCGGCGGATAGGCCGCCTGGGAAGGTTCTAACAGTGTTTGCGGTATCTGGCTCCGCATTTTTCGACTAGCGGCAATCGATCGCCCAAATGTCGTAGGTAGGGTGATCCAACGCGCTCAGGCTGGGGCTCGATGCGAAGAGCCACCCGTGGAACACCTCCCGGCGCTGGCTTTCCTCCCCTTCGCGAGCAGGTGGCGTATCAAACACGTCCACGTAAATGCGCACCTCCGGCGTCTCTTCCGGAGCGTTCTTGGAGCAGGACCGCGCAACGACTTCCAAGGAACCGATACGCGCAGCGCGCCCAATTGTAAGCGTGTAATCGCTCGCGTGGCCGGTGATCTTGTCCAGCCCACGGATAACAGCACGTTGGGCAAATGCGGGGCTCGCCGCCGCGGAAAGGAAGACGAGCGCTGCTGCAAACGTTCTGATCATGGCGCGGGCTCCGCTTGTTGCTCTTGGGCCGGCTGTTGCTGAGCGAAGCTGGCGAATAAGGTCAGCAGGTCCACTGAACTTTGAGTATACAAAATTTCTCCGCCTGCCGGCAGCGGCGATGCGCCCGCTGGCTCGATCGCCACGTAGGCGCCGCCAAGCAAGCCATCGTTTGAAACACGCGCGGTGGACTCGTCGAGAACCTCAACACCGCGGTTAATCGCGAATGTGAGCCTGGCCATGTACGTCTGCGGATCAAGTGTGACGCTGCGCACAACGCCGACCTTTACGCCAGAGACGCGCACATCCGCGCCCACATCGATACCGTCGACGCGCTGAAAACGCGCCGAAAGCTCATATCCGCCGCCGCCGCCAGAGCCCTGACCCGCTTGGGCAGCGGCGAAAGCGAAAAAACCGATCGCGACAACTGCGACGATGGCGCCAAGCACGGTTTCACCCCAGCGTTCAACGCTCACGAGGTCTTCTCCGTCGACGCACTTGGCTGCCAAGCCTCATAATCTGACGATGAAGACGCTCGCTTGCCTCCTCGGGCGAGCGACCCCTTAGGCCGGTAGGCATGCACGGTGCCGGTCATATTCGGCTGGTGCTCGAGCTCCCACTTTTGCCGTCGGAGAGGCTCGACGGTGGGCGGCGCGTCGACGATATGATGCATCCAAGCGTGCCAATCCGGGGGGACCCGCGACGCCTCTGCCAACCCCTTGTAAACGACGTACCGACGCTTCCGTCCCTCGATACTGGCGCGTCTTTCCTCAAAGTAGCGGTTCCCCTGACCGTCCTCGCCAACGAAGGCGCCGCGCCGACCTATGTCGAACAAGGCGCCGAGCGTCGCGCCGTTCCACCAGGTAAAAATGCGTGTGAGGATGAGCAATTCGGCCTCCGGGCACCACAGCGCGCCGAGCTAAGAGTCGGCCGTGGCGGCGGCGCGAATATGGCGAAGGGCGTATTTCCCGTCCAGTGCAGTCGCGAAACAATATCTTGGGATAACTTGCGCCCGTTACCCCCAAGATATTGATGCCATGCACGATGGCGGATAAGTTTAGCTATCTGCTTGGAGAGGCGAGCCGATGGCGAGAACCGTTGAAGATACGTTTGACGACGCGGTCGTCCTAAGCCCGCCCGGCTGGACAGCCGCCATGAGCCAAGCGGCGCGCGAAGCGGGGTTTCTGTTGGAGACAGACGCCGGACCGAGCGTCACTGCGGCGCTTGAACGTGTCTGCAAAACAATCGGGACTTGGACGGGCGACGAAGGGGTCGCCGAGCAGGCGCAGAGCCTGCTGTGCCAAGGGCAAGCGATGTTCGATGGTCCGACCCTGCATGCAGCGCTCTCTGGCGCCGACCAAGCTCCATGCAGCGTCGCCTTGATGCCATGGCATCGCGGGCCAGGATCCGAACGCGCATCGATTTCGCGCGCGCAGCGCCTGGTTGAGAAAGGGGCATACGTCGGCGTGATCGGCGCGCCATCACAGGATGCGCTCGACCTCCTGGATGCAGCTGCACGCCTATCGCCAAGCGCTCATGCAACTATCCTCGTCAAGCCCGACGCCGACTTGGCGCACGCTGTCCTAGGTGAAGAGACGGCGCGCGCACGGGCGGGCGTTGCACTTGTCGCCGGCGCCCGGGCAATTGACGCCGCGCTCGCCGAGTTGACGATCGAAGCGGTGCGTGCCGGGATGAACCTCGAGCATGGGGGCGTGCGCAGGAAGGCCGCCGCTGCGCGTCTGGCGGGCGCGCCTGATGCCGAGATTTTGAACGCACTTTCGGGAACTGTTTCGCGCGGCGCCTACAGCGCGGCGCTGGACGCCGGGGCCGACCCTACTCGCCGCCGCGTGCGAATAGCAGCGAAAGACCCATCCGAGCACATGACGTTCTCGTTTGCCGATGGGGCCGTGGACCCCACAGGCGCGCTATCCGCAGGCGGCGCCTGCGAAGCCTTTGGCGGGAGCGTCGCGCTACCGCGGTTCGTCGACAAACACTTTGACGGCGCCCGCTTCGAGGCCTGCGTGCGCACCCTCGTGCGCGCGCTCACGACAAGCGAAACGCCGCACAACACGATCGTCATTCGGCTTATTGGATTGCCGCAGACGCTCCTCCGGCTTGGGTTCGCCTACGATAGCGACGAGGCGCGCGCTTTCGCAGGCGGTGTCGCCGCCCTCGCTCACGCGACTGCGCTATCAGAAAGCATCTTACTTGCGGGCGAGGATTGCGTCCGCGTCGATACTGGCGCGGAACGCGAAGCAGCAGCCAACCTCAGTGATGAAAACGGTAGGCGCGCGATGACGCTCTATCGCGCAATGCCTAAAGGACGGGCGACCATGGCTGCGCCGATTAGCGTCGCCTTCGCATGCGAAGCAGCCAGCGCGAGCCTGCTCGGGCTGAACCAAACAAATCTCGGCCGTGCACCGACAATGGTCGGATTTGGGGTGCGCGAGGACGGCAGTTTTGGGCGAGTGATTGGCGACGATGCCACGCAAGCGCTGCGCCGCCTCGGGTATGACGACTCTACGATCGATCGCATTCGCCAACACGCAGAGGGTCATCGCACTCTCCGCGGCGCGCCAGGCGTGAGTCTCGAACGGCTCGAGAAGCTTGGCTTCACGGAGCCCGCCCTGCTCGCGATCGATGAAGCCTTGGCTGACGCCTTTTCTCTCCGCGCAGCGATACACCCGCTTGTGGTTGGACAAGAGTTTTGCACCGACGTGCTGAAACTCCCCCTCGACGTCGCCCTGGGAAAACGCGGCGATCTCTTAATGACGCTGGGCTTCACCGAGGGCGAGATCGCCGCAGCTGAAGCATATTGTTTGGGCAACGCTGATCTAGCCAGCACCCCTGGACTGCAACCTGAGCATCGTCCGGTTTTTGCGACCTCTTCGGATATCAAACCTGAAGCGCACATTTCGATGGCGCGCGCTGTGCGACCATTTGCACGAACTGCGATCGAACTTACTCTGACTGCCGAGACCTTTGCGCGCCGGGAAGCCCTGCTCGCGGCTGCGCGCGACATCGGGGTCGCGTTGGTCACCGTCTCGGTTGAAGCGCCAACGCTGAAGTCGGCGCTCTCGTTCCTCGATGACGATCTAGAGCAACCCGCGCCTAGCGCCTCACACTCAACCACTGTCCAGGAAGCGCGCCGCGTCGAGCGGCGGCGCTTGCCCGAACGACGCAAGGGCTACATTCAAAAATCAACCGTGGGCGGACATAAGGTCTATCTCCACACAGGCGAGTACGATGATGGCGAACTTGGCGAAATTTTCATTGACCTTCACAAGGAAGGCGCCGCGTTCCGCTCTCTGATGAACAACTTTGCGATCTCAATCTCCATCGGCCTTCAATATGGCGTGCCGCTGGAAGAGTACTGCGACGCCTTTCTGTTTACCCGTTTCGAACCAGCGGGCGAGGTCAAGGGCAACGAGACCATCCGGCACGCGACCTCCATTCTCGACTACATCTTCCGCGAGTTGGCGGTCAGCTACCTTGGGCGAACCGATCTGGCGCAGGTTGACCCCTACGATGCTCGTGGCGACGGCCTTTCAAAGCGCGCCGTCGACGCCGAAAGCGCGGTCCGCCTCATCTCGAGGGGATTCTCGCGCGGTGCGGCGCCTGACAATCTGGTTGTCCTGCGACCGAAGACCGCCGCCGAGTCCGCTCTCGAGCGACGCGAAACATCCGGCGTCCCCAAACGCTCCGGCGGACCCGCCTATCGTGGCGAGCCGTGCAGTGCGTGCGGCCATTTCACCGTGCAGGAAAGCGGCATTTGCGACGCCTGCGGCGCGAAAGGTCAAGCAAAGGGCGGCTGAAGCTTGAGCTCAAGCAGGCGCCTAGCTAAAACCCTGCAATGAGCGACACCCCTCCAGACCGGCTCGCGGTCGATCCAGACAGCCCTTATTACGACGAAGCGATCTTGGCTCGCGGTGTCGGCGTACGATTCAACGGCAACGAGAAAAACAACGTCGAGGAATACTGCGTCAGCGAAGGCTGGGTGCGACTCGCGGTAGGAAAAACCTTGGACCGGCGAGGCAAGCAGCTCACGATCAAATACACTGGCAAGGTAGAGCCCTACTTCCAGAACGCCGATGCTGCTAGCTGACCTCTTCCACGGCGATTTTCCCATTCCTTAAGCTAAGCGCGAGCTTTCCGCGCTTTAGTTTCAACGCGCGCTCGCCAAACACATCGCGTCGCCATCCCTTGAGAGCGGGCACATCCGCATCGTCGTCGGCGGCGATTGCTTCCACCTCTGCCGCGGAGGCGATGAGGCGCGGCGCCACATTGTGCTCGTCCGCCTCATACCGCAGCAGCACCTTAAGCAGCTCAACCGTAGGGCCCAGTCCCGCGGGAGCGGGCGGCGCGCGCTCGTGCTTGTACACTGGACGATTGGGATCCGCGAACGCGCGGTCCAGCGCCTGCAGCAGCTCCTGCGCTGAGCGCGAGTTGCCAAAGCCGCGCGGTACGGCGCGCATGCGATCGAAGTCCGCTGCGTTTTTCGGCTTGTGTTCTGCGATTTCGTAAAGCGCATCGTCCTTGACGACGCGCCCCCGCGGCACATCGCGCGCTTGCGCTTGTCGTTCTCGCCATGCAGCCGCCACCTGCAGCGCGAGCACATAATCGGGCGTTGTTTTGCGCAACTTCAAACGCAGCCACGCGTTTTCGGGCGTCGTATCGTAAACATCAGGATCGAGCAGCGCCGCGTGCTCCTCGTCAAGCCACGACAACCGTCCTGATTTGTCCAGCTTGTCGCGCAAACGCGGATAGGCGTCGCGCAAATGCGTTACGTCCGCCAACGCGTAAGATAATTGATTGTCTGACAGCGGTCGGCGGGCCCAATCTGTGAAGCGCGAAGATTTGTCCAAACGGCGCTTCAGCACCTGCTGAACCAGGGCGTCATACGCGACTGTGTCTCCGTAGCCGCACGCCATTGCCGCGATTTGCGTGTCAAAGACCGGAGCCGGCAGCGCCCCGCCAATCTTGAGAAATATCTCCAAGTCTTGCCGCGCAGCATGAAAAACCTTCAGCACGCGCTGATCGCTCAGGAAGCGTACGAAGGGGGAGAGGTCAAGACCCGCAGCCAGGGGGTCGATAATCGCCTCGACGCCCGGCGCCGCCGCCTGGATAAGGCAAAGCCTGGGCCAAAACGTCGTCTCGCGCATGAATTCCGTATCGACCGCCGCGAACGGCTGTTCCGCCATCGCGCCGCACAGGTCTTCCAGCGCCGCTGTCTCAGTGATCACCCTCATCTCGGCTTTGGTTGGGGTGCGCCGAAAGCTGGGTCAAGGGGCGTAAGCTCCGTCAGATCAGCTCGACGGCTCAAATCCCGCCCTTAGAGCCCCCCCAGACACGAGAGATTCCAGATGAGCGGCGTCGTGGGCGGGAACAATCGCCACGTCAGGCTCCTCAACCGCCAAGTCGTGTAGCGCGCGGATCTGGCGAAGCACGGCATCCCTGTTGGGGTCGACACCCGGAACCAACATCCCCACCAGCCGGGGCCGCCCACGCAAATGTTCGATGCTGGACATCTGCCACGCAATGTCCCCGACAAAGAGATACTCGCGGCTCGTCGTCCGCACAAAGATCACAATTGACCCCGGTGAGTGTCCGGGGGCGGCGTGTGCGACAATCCCCGGCGCGATGCGGGTTGGCGTCGCGAAATCCGCTGCCGCCACGGCCGCGATCTCGGGCGCCAGCGCCCCGTCGACTGCATAGGTTGGCAGAGCGGCGAGTTGAGGCGCCGTAAGGCGTAGATGCGGCGCGATCAGGGCTGGGGCAGGATGGCGTGCAACCGCCATGACATGATCCAGGTGCTCGTGCGTGATCAAGATGTCGTTCGCCCGCTGCATCACGGCCAGCAAGCGCGCGTAGGCTTCTCGGTCAAAGTGCCCTTTGCCGCCCGACATCCCCTGCAGCGTCGCCTCGTCAACCGCCGCGTCGATAACAACGTCTCCAGAGGGCCCGACCACGTCAAACGCCGGAAACGCAAAGGCGCGCACGCCATCAAAGGCGCCGGCTTCAGCGGCGAAGCTCGGCGCTTCATTCTCGCCAATCACCTCAACCTGCACCTCTGTCGGCAGGGTCGCCTGGGCATCATCCGAGACCAATGCGCGATAGGCGGCGAGCTCGAACACGCCATCCGCCCGCGTCGGCGCGGCGCCGTCGAGTACAAAATACCAAGCCGCGCCGGCAAGCGCCGCCAACGCTACTGCCAGTCCGATCAGCCACTTCATGTTTGCGTCCCCCGATCCTGATCCCGGCAGCAGCCCTCGTGAGGTGAAACCATCGAGCGGCAAGCAGCCGCTCGCAGTATGCAGGCGCGGGTCAAGCCAGAGAAGGGCCTGAGACGGCATCGTCGTGGGTCGGACCCGCTACCGGCGACAAGCCCCGCCTTGACAACCCCGGCGCGCCCGTGCGCTACCCCGCGCTTCAGTTTGGAGCCCGAAATGCACGCTTATCGCACCCACACCTGTGGGCAGCTTCGCCCCGCCGACGCCGGCTCGTCCGTGCGCCTGTCCGGCTGGGTGCACAGGAAGCGCGACTTGGGCGGGGTTCTGTTCGTCGATCTGCGCGACCATTACGGAATCGTCCAGCTGGTGGCGAACCCAGACTCCTCGGCGTTCCCATTGTTTGAACGGCTGCGCGCTGAAAGCGTGGTGCGCGTCGACGGGCGAGTGGTGGAGCGTTCAAAGGAAACAGTGAACCCCGAATTACCGACAGGCGGGATCGAAATTCGCGTGGACGCCGCCGAAGTACTTGGCGCAGCGGAAGAGCTGCCGCTGCCGGTGTTCGGCGAGCCAGACTATCCCGAGGACATCCGTCTCAAGTACCGCTTCCTGGATTTGCGGCGCGAGAAGCTGCACCGCTCGATCCTGCTGCGTTCGCAAGTGATCGCATCGCTGCGCCGGCGCATGATTGATCAGGGGTTCACCGAGTTTCAGACGCCTATCCTCACAGCCTCCAGCCCCGAAGGCGCGCGCGACTTTTTGGTCCCATCGCGCCTTCATCCCGGCAAGTTCTACGCGCTGCCCCAGGCGCCGCAACAATTCAAGCAGCTCTTGATGGTGGCGGGCTTCGACAAGTACTTTCAGATCGCGCCGTGCTTCCGCGACGAGGACGCGCGCGCCGACCGTTCGCCCGGTGAATTCTACCAGCTCGACTTCGAGATGAGCTTCGTCACGCAAGAAGACGTGTTCAACGCCATCGAGCCGGTGCTCGCCGGCGTGTTTGACGAGTTCGGCCAAGGCAAGCGGGTGACGAAAGCGGGTTCGTTCCCGCGCATCCCATATGCGGAGGCGATCGCGAAATATGGCTCCGACAAGCCTGATTTGCGCAACCCGCTGGTGCTGGCGGACGTGAGCGAGCATTTCCGAGGCGGCGGCTTTGGCGTTTTCGCGAAGATTCTCGAAAAACCGAACACGGCCGTGTGGGCGATCCCCGCACCGTCAGGCGGCTCGCGCGCCTTCTGCGACAAGATGAATTCTTGGGCGCAGGGCGAAGGCCAACCCGGCTTGGGTTACATTTTCTGGCGCGACGGCGAAGATGGCGGCGCCGGCCCCATCGCCAAGAACATCGGGCCAGACCGCGCCAACGCCGTCCGCGATCAGCTTGGCTTGAAGGTCGGCGACGCAGCCTTCTTCGTCGCCGGCGATCCCTCTGTGTTTTACAAGTTCGCCGGGCTCGCGCGGAACAAGGTCGCCGACGAACTGAATCTGTCAGACAAGGACCAGTTCGCGTTCTGCTGGATCGTCGATTTCCCGATGTACGAGTGGAGCGAGGAAGAGAAGAAGATCGACTTCTCGCACAACCCATTCTCGATGCCGAACTACGATCACGAGGCATTCCTTGAGCTCGATCCGAAAGATCGCGCAACCGTCGAGAAGATTACCGCGTTTCAGTACGACATCGTCTGCAATGGCGTCGAACTTTCGTCAGGCGCGATCCGCAACCACAAGCCCGAAATCATGATCAAGGCCTTCGAGATCGCCGGTTATGGTCGCGAGGTGGTGGAAGAAAAGTTCGGTGGCATGCTCAACGCGTTTCGCTACGGCGCGCCGCCGCACGGGGGCTCGGCGCCAGGCGTGGACCGCATTGTTATGCTCTTGGCGGGCGTGGAAAACATCCGCGAAGTGATCGTCTTCCCGTTCAATCAGCAGGCCCAGGACCTGATGATGAACGCGCCCGGCGAGGTGACGCCCAAGCAGCTCAAGGAGCTGCACATCCGGGTGATCGAGTAGAACAGCGCCTCAACAGACCTTCGTCTGTGCGCTGAGCCCCAACGCGGCTGCCGCATGGTCAAGGCGCCGGAGCACGGTGTCGGTCACCAGATGCGCGGCGCCCGCGCCGTAGCGTAGCACGAGCGCGTCGCCTTCCACGCCAATCTTGAACGCGCCCAGCAAGCTTTCATTGCGGCCCGACAAATCCGCGCCAAGCCTTAGCGCGGCGCCCAAGGCCGCGGCGGCGGCTTGGCGCTCTTCGCTGAGCAGCCGCACATACCCATTCGCGTGGCGCGGCTGCGACTTCGTATATCGGTGGTGGATCGCGGCCGCCAGAAAGGCGCGTTCGGCGTGGGAGATGGCCGCGAGCGGAGCGCGCAGCACCAGGTCGAACATCACCTCAAGCCGTTGATCGGGATGGAGGGGTCCGCCGACATCGGCGAGCCGCGCGGCCGCGCCGCGCAGCAACCGGTAGCGCTTACCCGGGAATACCGGCTCGGCTCGGGCGAACATCGGTTCGATCCAAGCCTCCAGCGCCGGGCCAAACCCACGCGCGCGCGACCAGCGCCCAGCCAAAGCTTCCGCCGCCGCGATCAGAGGATCGATCTTGAGAACCTCTGGCCCCATGCGCTCCAGCAATACGCCCTCGCGTAAGCCAAAAGCCGAGAGCACCACGCGCTCGAACCTGCCCGCGAGCATGACCTGTTCGAGCACAACCGCCGCATACGGCAGCGTCTCCGCGCGCTTGGCGGCTGCTTCCTCGAGCTTCTCCAGCGACCGTTTGCTTTGCTTGCGCACAACATCGACGACCTTCAACACCTCGGCGCGCGTCATTTCATGATGATGCAGAACGCCAAGCGGATGGTTGCGCAAAGCGATGTCAATACGCCCAATGGCCCGCCAAGCGCCGCCCACGGCGTAGAAGTCGTTCATTCGCGCCTTCAACACCGAAGACTGCTTCAGGCAGCGCGCCACTTCGGCGCTCACACGATCATAATCGAACTCGCCTCGCGCCAACGCGAGCGGCCCAAGCTGAAACGTTTCGCCGAGATCCTCTCCGGCGCCGATAGCGATCAGCTCAAGACTCGATCCGCCAAGATCGCCAACAACTCCCTCCGCGTCCGGCGCGCCAGCGCTCACGCCCAGCGCCGATAGCCGTGCTTCGTCCGCGCCCGAGAGCACGCGCAGGACAAGACCTGTTTCCGCAAGAACCCGCTCCGCGAACGCAACGCCATCGTGTGCTTCCCGTACAGCCGCGGTCGCGACCGGGAACACACTCCGGACGCCCTTCGCTTCCAGCAGCGCGGCAAATCTCTTGAGCGCTTTGATCGCGGAAGCAACGCCTTCCGGCGACAGCGAGCCGGTTCGCGCCAGATTCCGACCGAGCCCGGCCATGACCTTTTCATTCAAGGTCGGGGTCATCGCACGCCCATCGATCTGATAAACGACGAGACGCACAGAATTGGAGCCGACGTCGATGACGGCGGCATCCCCCGAATCACTGATATGAGGCGCGCTCATTCGCCCTGCTTAGCGCTAATTTGTGCGCGCGCCGATATGGTCGAATGCCGCCGGCGCGTCCCCCTTAATCGCACGCCCGCGCCCGGAAAGACTCGGATTACGCATGAAATAAAGGTGAGCCGAGAATGGCTCGTCCGGTAGTTTTGAAACGTCAACCCGCTTGAAGCCGCCGTCCTGGTCCATGTACCAGCTCTGGGCTTCATCATTCAGGTTTGCGACCATGATCTGGTCGAGCACCTGTTGATGGACGGTCGGGTTTTCGACCGGGCACATGACCTCCACCCGCCGCTCGAGATTTCGCGGCATCCAGTCGGCCGAAGTTATGTAAACCTTCGCTTTCGGGTTCGGCAAACGCGCGCCGTTGCCGAAACAAACAATACGTGCGTGTTCGAGAAAGCGCCCCACTATCGATTTTACTCGAATGTTCTCGGACAATCCGGGCACGCCTGGGCGCAAGCAACAAATCCCGCGAACTACCAACTCGATTTTCACACCTTCGCCCGACGCGCGATACAAAGCGTCGATGATTTCTGGATGCACAAGCGCATTGAGCTTCGCCCAAATGGCGCCGCCGCGTCCCGCTCGTGCGTGCTCGATTTCGTCATCTATTAGCCGGAGGATCGTCGCCTTCGCGTCGATAGGCGACAAAGCAATCTTCTCAAGCTCCGCGGGACGCGCGTAACCCGTGACGAAATTAAACAACCGGCCTGCATCGCGCCCGAAGGCCGGATCGCACGTAAACAAGGACAAATCGGTATATACGCGCGCGGTGATCGGATGATAATTGCCCGTCCCGAAGTGGGTGTACGTGCGCAAGCCGTCGTTTTCGCGCCGCACGACCAAGCTCACCTTGGCGTGAGTTTTGTAATCGATAAAGCCATAGACTACAGAGGCGCCGGCTCGCTCCAACGTTTGCGCAAGGCGCAGATTCGCTTCTTCGTCGAAGCGCGCCTTGATCTCAATCAGAGCGGTGACGTTCTTGCCAGCTTCCGCCGCCTGCACCAAGGCGGCCACGATCGGCGAGTCCTGCGAGGTGCGATAGAGCGTTTGCTTTATCGCGACCACCGCGGGATCAGCGGCCGCTTGCCTCAAAAACTGCACCACTGAGTCGAAAGACTCGAATGGATGGTGCACGAGCATGTCCTTAGCGCGGATCGCCGCGAAACAATCGCCGCCATGATCTCTGATGCGCTCGGGAAACCGAGGTTCATACCGTTCAAATTTCAGGTCCGGACGCCCAATCGCGACGAGTTCCGACAACGCGGAAAGCCCCAGCATGCCCTCGACAACGATCACATCATTCTGATCGGCCTCAAGTTCGCGGACAATGAATGCGCGCAAGTCCTCGGGCATCTGCGCTTCGATCTTCAGCCGGACAATGTCGCCGAGGCGCCGCTCTTTAAGGCGAGCCTCGAATTCCCGTACAAGGTCTTCGGCTTCCTCTTGAATTTCAATGTCGCTATCTCTGACCACACGGAAGGCGCCCTGCGCCTCAGCCACATAATCCGGGAACAATTCGTCAAGGAACATCATAATGGTGTTCTCGAGCGTCACATAGCGACGATCCTTCCTGGCGGACTCGCCGACCTCGGTTTGCGACACCTCGATAAAACGCGCTACTTGGCTTGGCACTGGTATTAGCGCACTGAGCGCTCGCGCATCGCCGCGTCTTTTTAGTTTAAGCGCAATAGCAAAACCCAGATTGGGAATGAACGGGAACGGATGCGCGGGATCCACCGCGAGCGGCGTCAGCAGTGGAAACACCTGCGCCATGAAAAAATCTTTCAACGCGCGCTTGTCCGCTGCATCGAGTTCATCAGGGTCAAGCACCGAAACGCCCTTCTGGCGCAAACGCGCGCGCAGGGCGCGCCAGCGCTCTTGCTGCCGCGCGATCAATTCGTTGGCTGCGGCATGCACGCGCGCCAATTGTTCCGCTGGCGTCAGGCCATCCTGACTCAAGGTCGACACCCGGGCCTTCACCTGCTCGTGAAGTCCCGCGACCCGCACCATGTAAAACTCATCGAGGTTGTTCGCTGAAATCGACAAGAATCGGAGCTGTTCAAGCAGAGGGTGCTTCTCGTTCTCGGCTTCCTCAAGGACGCGCGTATTGAAGGCGAGCCAGCTGAGCTCGCGGTTAATGAAGCGCGCCGGACTCTTCCCCAACGGCGCGTTACTCGCGCGCTTTCTGCGCGTCTTGGTCATTTCTTAACCCTCTCCGTCACCCCACCACGCCTGCATTTTTTGCAGCGCGCGTTTGGCGATTGCCAACGACACCGGTTTCGCCCCGCGAACAAGGCCAGTTTCCAATGCCTCCACCCACGCCCTTGCCGCCGCGAACGTGCGCGGCAACCGCCTGGCGAGGTACTTGGCCGCATCATCACTCAAGAGAATGAATTGTTCGCGACAAATTCGACGCAAAATCACTTCCATGAGCGCTTCATCGGGTTCGCCGAGGCGAGCTACCGGCAACGCCGCGAGGCGGGATCGCAGGTCCGGGGAGGTTGCGCTCCACGCCGCCGGCGGTTGATCGCCGGTTAACAACACCGCACCGCCCTCCGCCCGCGCGCGATCAAGAAGCCGCCAAAGCAGCCCCCCATCTGCCATGGACGCGTCATCTATGACGATGCGCCCATGCGCATCATCGAAAATGTCATTGGCGCAGACAAGGTCAGCACCGCCGTCAACCTGCCGTGCGCCGGCCTCAAGCGCCCAAGCCAGAGCGATATGCGTCTTTCCTGATCCTTGCGGCCCCACGAGGGCTAAAGCCCCCCCCGGCCAATTGCGCCAATCCGTCAGCAAACGCGCCGCGTCCCTGTTCGCCTCCGCTACCACTAACGTGTCGGGCGAGCGCTCGCCCATGCGGAATTCAAACAACCGCGGGTGCTGCATGGCGAACGGCGCTATCTCCCGCTCGCGCGAAGAGTGGGTCCGTAAGCGCTACGGTCCAGGCTCACGCCGCGGCGTGCGAGTTCCGCCGCCAGTTGCGTCTCGTCCCCTACAAACGCAAAGGATACAAGCGCGCCTTGGGTGCCAACCGCCTCGATCCGAATCTCGGAGATGATGGTCGCGGCAGCTCCTTCAAGCGCATCCTTGATACGCTCCCATTGTCTCTGATCGGCATAGATCGCAGACGCCGACATGCGCGAGCGCTGACCGCTGCCTGTCGCCAAGCGCGCCTTCCAGTCATTCTGAATGCGCGCGTTCGCCTGCTCCGCGAGCGACGCGAGCGCAGCGCGCAACGCACCCGCATCAGCGCCATTGATCCGCGCCGTCACCTCGCCGCGATCGCGGCGCGCGTTCGAGTCAACCTCGGTGAGCGTGGCGGTCGCGGTTTGACCTTGGACGCGCAACGCCGCGAACAGCGCTGACGCGGCCCCAGCGCTCTGCGCGGCTGCTTGCGCGGCGGGCCAACCTGCAGCGCCTTGCACGGTTTCCGGCGCAGTCGCGAGCGGGGCGAGTTCGTCGCCAAAGCCGCCCTGCGTCCACACCTGTCGCCACGTCGCAAGTGTTTCGGGAGGAGTATCTGGCGCCGCCGTCGGCGCCACCAAGACCGGTGAGGTACGCGTGTCGACTACCGTCAGATTGTTCTGGCGCAACAGCGTGCGAATGCTGGACGGATCAAAGCGAACCGTAAGGCGCCCGATATAGCGGGTGCCAGAGCGGCGCTCCTCCTCGACGTCTACGCTTAACACCAGCCGATCAAGCGCGGCTGCGTCGACTTGTGGGGGGCCGCCACGGGCGGTCAGCTCCTGAGGGACGGTGAGACGACGCACCAAGCGCTCGTAGCCTTGCCGCTGAGCCGCCGCGAAACCCGCCTCACGCGCGGCCGCAGCGTTCGCCGCGGTCTCGTCAACCGCCACACCGCCCACGGCATAGACGTTGTCGCGGGTCTGGGCGCTGGCCTCCGCAGGCGCCAGAGCGCACAAAGCGCCCAGAAAAAGGGCGGTGAACGCGGCCTTGAGCATGCCTCTCATTGCGGAACCTCGATGTGCGCTGCTAGGCCGACCCTAGCCGGCGCGGAATCGCCGATCAATGTGGCGGCTTGTGGACTCATGAAATGACCAATCCCACCAATGGCCTGACTTACGCCCAAGCCGGGGTTGATATCGACGAAGGCGAGCGGCTGGTCGAACTGATCAAGCCGGCCGCCCGATCCACCGCCCGACCGGGTGCGGCGGCCGCTCTGGGCGGATTCGCGGCAGTCTTCGACCCCAAAGCCGCGGGTTTCAGGGACCCGATCTTCCTGGCCACGACGGATGGGGTCGGCACCAAGCTCAAAATCGCCATCGAGAGCGGCCGCCACGAAACGGTGGGGATCGATCTTGTCGCCATGTGCGTCAACGACCTTTCCGCCCAGGGGGCTGAGCCGCTGATGTTTTTGGACTACTACGCGACTGGCAAGCTCAACGCCGACCAGGCCGCCGAGGTCGTGCATGGCATCGCCGAAGGCTGCCGGCAGGCGGGGGCAGCGCTCGCGGGCGGCGAGACGGCGGAAATGCCGGGCATGTACGGCAAGGGCGACTACGACCTCGCCGGCTTCGCCATAGGCGCCGCTGAACGCGGGACGCTTCTGCCGCATGTGAATGAGATGCAGGCGGGCGACGCGATCATCGGCATCGCATCGAGCGGCCCGCATTCCAACGGCTATTCGCTGGTGCGCAAGATCGTCGAGCGCAGCGGAATTGGTTGGGAGGAACCCGCGCCGTTTGAAACTGGCAAGACGTTGGCCGAGGCACTGCTCTCGCCGACGCGCATTTACGCCAAAGCGCTGAAGCCCGTATTCGACGCCAAACTCGCGAAGGGCGCCGCCCATATCACCGGCGGCGGTCTGATCGAGAACACGCCGCGCGCGCTGCCCGATCACCTGGCGGCGAGTTTTGATTGGAACGCGTGGAAGCGCCCTGCCGTGTTTGAGTGGCTGCAATCTGTTGGCGGCGTGCCCGAAGAGGACATGCGCCGCACATTCAATCTTGGCATTGGTTTCGTGCTGATCTCAGCACCCGAACACGCGGCGCGCGTCATCGCGTCGCTCGCTCACAACGGCGAGCACGCGGTCAAAATTGGCGTGTTGAAGCCCGCGTGAAAAAACGGACCGCAATACTCATTTCCGGGCGCGGATCGAACATGCGCGCGTTGATCGAGGCCAACCAAGATGCGTATGAAGTCGTCCTGGTCATCTCCAACCGACCCGACGCCGAAGGCCTGGGTCTCGCACGCGCCCTAGGCGTCGAAGCGCTCGCCCTCGATCACAAATCCTTCGGCAAAGACCGCGAGGCGTTTGAACGAGAAATGGACGCCATTCTGCGGGCGCGCGGAATCGAACTCGTGGCGCTCGCTGGCTTCATGCGTGTTTTAACGCCCTTCTTTGTGCGCGCCTGGGCGGGGCGTCTCGTCAACATCCACCCTTCGCTGTTACCCAAATTTCCAGGCACGGAGACCCATGCGCGCGCCTTGGCGGCAGGGGAGAACGAACACGGCTGCACCGTGCATTTGGTGGTCGAAGAGGTCGACGCCGGCGAGATCATCGGTCAAGCGAAGATGCCTGTTCTGCACGGCGATACGCAGGAGATGCTGGCAAGGCGTGTGTTGGCTCTAGAACACGAGCTCTATCCGCGTTGCCTCGCGCAAGTTGCGCGGAAGCTCTGATGCTCCGCGAGCGCAGCGCGTACGGCAATCGTTCCGCTTGGGCGCAAACTCACAGCACGACCTAGGCACGACGTCCGCTTCTGGCGAGACGACTAAACCGCGCAAGGCTATATCTCAGCAAAACGAGGAGAATGACCCATGGCTGAACGCGACTACGTGCTCGGCACCCATGACGACGAAATCTACCGCCTTGGTTTTCAACACCGCGTCTGGCGCCCGCGCGCGCTCGACGCCTGGACGCGCGCGCGCATCGGCGATGGCTCCAAGGTGATCGATTTTGGCGCGGGCCCCGGCTTCGCCACCATGGACCTCGCCGAGATCGTGGGGCCCCACGGAAAGGTGTATGCGCTGGAGCGCTCCCGGCGCTTCCTCGACACCCTGGAGGCGCAGGCCATGGCGCGCGGCTTCGCCCAGGTCGCGCCGCACGAGATCGACGTCACAACGGACGCGATCCCAGTCACGGACGCCGACGCTGCCTGGGTGCGCTGGGTGTTCGCGTTCTTGCCTGACCCGAAGGCGGCGCTGAAAAAACTAGTGGGCGCCCTGCGCCCGGGCGGCGCGCTCGTGGTGCATGAGTACATCGATTACCAGACGTGGCGGCTCTCGCCGCGCGCGCCAAATTTCGAACGGTTCGTGGAGGAGGTCGTCGCCAATTGGCGCGGCTCAGGCGGCGAACCGGATATCGGACGCAACCTGCCCGCTTGGCTTATTGAACTCGGCCTAAAACTCGAGAGCTTTAAGCCCCACGTCGACATCGTCTCCAAGGATGACAATGTGTGGCGCTGGCCGATTGGGTTCTTCGATATCCACATCGATCGCTTGCTTGAGCTCAACCGCATCACGTCGGAGACCGCACGCGACATGCGCGAAGAGTTCGCGCGCGTCTCCGCTCAACCTGGCACCTTGATGGTGACGCCGCTTGTGATCGAGATCATTGCCCGAAAATAAACGTGATCGCAGTGTCGGCTTGCATGCGTCGCGCCGCGACTTTGGAGAAATTTCCCATGGCCGAAAAGAACACCACGCAGAAGCCCGCGCCCGGCAAGAAGCCGGTTCCCGGCGGTAAAGACGCCAAGCCTGTCGGCAAAGCCGAAGGCAAAGGCGGCGGCGGGAAGAAGTGACCTAGCCAGGCGGGGAGCGATAAGCGCTCCCCGCATCTTGCGTCTGTTAGCCTACGATCTCTTGGTCGTTGAAGAAAAAGGCAATCTCGCGTTCCGCGTTCTCCAGACTGTCCGAGCCGTGAACGGAGTTTGCTTCGATCGATTCTGCGAACATCTTGCGGATCGTGCCTTCCGCCGCGTTCGCTGGATTGGTGGCACCCATAACGTCGCGATACTTGGCGACCGCGCTTTCACCTTCCAGCACCTGCACCACGACAGGTCCCGAGATCATGAATGTGACCAAATCACGAAAGAATGGCCGCTCCTTGTGAACGGCGTAGAAGCCCTCGGCCTGGCCCTCCGACATCCAAAGCCGTTTTTGCCCCACAATGCGCAGACCTGCTTTCTCGATCACCGCGTTGATCGCGCCGGTAAGATTGCGCTTGGTCGCGTCCGGCTTGAGGATCGAGAGTGTACGTTCGACGGCCATGAATTTTCGGGCTCCGGCAGGGAATAGAAATCAGGGAGCGCGGTCTATAGCTGCACCGCAGCATCGAGCCAAGTGCGTCAGAACCGCCGCGAGAATTCGAGTTCTAAAAACAACTCAATGACGAAACGTTGCCGTCCATATCAACAATGATGTTGAGCCGCTCAGGCCGAAAATCCTCGGTCACCATGGTTTCGGGCGTAATGATGCGCGCGCCCACCGGCAATGTTGTCTGATCGATCTGGGCAGCAGGGGCCCCCAACAGGAACTCGAAGGCCGACGCACCGCAAATGTCCTGGCGCGTCGCCTCTTCCGCCGTTTCGGGCGGCGGATCGCCAGTCGGTTGTTGTGGCGAACACGCGATGACGCCCAGCGCAACCGCAGCCATTGCGAAAAACCGCATCCTGTCCTCCTACCCGCAACTCAAGCGCTCGACCTTGCCGTCACGGTCAAGATGCACGTTAAGCCTCTGAGCGCTGTAGTCCATTGTCACGACACAGTTAAAGCAAATCACGCGCGCGCCCTGCGGGAGGGCTGACCGATCAATACTCGCGCCATCAGCTCCAACCAAACTCTGATGCGCCGCCATCTGGCACGTATCCGGCGGGGGGCGCTCTATAGCATCGCGTTGTTGCTGATTGGCCAAGCGCTCGAGATCGCGATAGGTGGCCTGCTGCGGACCACAGGCAGACCCCAGCAGCACGAAACTCGCGAGCATCATCCATTTTCTCATGCTTGCTTCTCCCATCGACCCGCGCTGTTCTCCCTCCAATAGGACGCCTCAACGCCAAGCGCCTTGGCTTCTTTCCAACGCCGCCGCGCCGCGCCTAAGGCGGTTTCGTCACGACCGTCGAACAACAAGCAGGCGCGCTCAAAACCTTCGAGATCGCCAGGCTCGGCGCCGTCGACCAAAAACAAAGCATGCGCGCCATTTGGGTTGCCAGCATCAAGCGTCAGCCACACCGGTTGGCGGGTCGGGTCGCCGTCGCGCGCGTGCGGCACGAAACTGTCGTCGCGAAACGTCCAGATCGCTTCGTCGAGATGCGCCAAACGTTCCAGCGACCCCGCACGAACAAGGGCACGCCAGCCGCGCTGCAAGCACTTCTCCAAAAGCGGCGGCAGCGCCCGTTCCAACTCTGATCGTTCAAGATGATAGAACCAAAGCTCCGCCATCAGTCCTCGTATCGGCTCGCAATCAGGCGGTTCAGCAGACGAACCCCATATCCAGTCGCCCAGGCAGGGGAAAGTGGATCCTCATAAGGACCAGGTTTTGAGGCTGTTCCGGCTATGTCGATATGCGCCCAGGGCACGCCATCCCTGACAAACCGCTTGATAAATTGCGCACCGACGATCGACCCCGCGGCGGGCTTGCCGGAGATGTTCTTCATGTCCGCGTTGGGGCTGTCGATCATCTTGTCGTATCCGGCGCCCAGCGGCAATCGCCATACCGGCTCTCCTTCGCTTTGCCCCGCCGCGACTATGGCATTGGCGAGATCTTCGTCATTCGCGAAAAGACCCGCATGATCATGTCCCAGCGCCACGATTACAGCGCCAGTCAATGTCGCGAGATCAATGACAGCGGAGGGATCAAACTTATCCTGCGCATACCACACTGCATCCGCGAGAATAAGCCGGCCTTCCGCGTCAGTGTTTAACACTTCAATTGTCTGACCCGACATTGTGTGGACAATGTCGCCCGGCCGTTGCGCATTGGCGCCTGGCATGTTCTCGACCAGCGCGACCACGCCCACAACATTAGCTTTGGCTTTCCGCGTCGCGATCGCCTTCAGGGCGCCGGCGACTGCCGCAGCGCCGCCCATGTCGCCCTTCATCTCATCCATCGCCGCTGCTGGCTTGATCGAGATGCCGCCGGTATCGAAGGTAACGCCCTTGCCGACGAGCGCGATAGGCTTGCCGCCTTTCGCCGACGAGCCTGACCACTTCATGGTGACAAGCCGCGCCGGGCGCGCAGAACCTTGCGCAACGCCGAGGAGAGCGCCCATGCCGAGTTTCTCCATGGTCGGAACATCAAGCACGTCCACTTCGACGCCGAGCGTTTCCAGGTCGCGCAGCCGCTCAGCAAAACTCTCGGGATACAAAACGTTCGCTGGCTCACTCACCAAGTCTCGGGCGAAATACACGCCATCGACGATCGCGCTGTCCTTCTCCGCGCGCGCGCGCGCGGCAGCCGTTCCATCCATCATGATTTCGACCGCAGCGAGGCTGGCGGTCTGTTCAGGCTTCATCTTCGTGCGGTATGCATCGAAACGATAAGAGGCGAGGCGCGCGCCCATGGCCGCATGCGCGCCGGCCTCCGCCTTCGATACATTAGGCAGCGCGTCCGGCTGCAGCACCAACTTCTCCGCACCCGACGTTATTGTGCGCCGAACCGCGTGGCCCGCCCAGCGTTCCACCGCCATACTGTCCGCGCTCTCCGGCTTGCCGACCCCGATCACCAGGATGCGCGAGAACTCGACGCCCTCGGGCGCCAAAACGTCGATGGCCGATCCCAAGCCGCCTGTGAACCGAACCGCCTTCATGGCCTTGGCGATCCTCCCGCCGGTCGCCGCGTCTAGAGCCTGCGCCGCGGGCAGGAGTTGCCCGCCCTCACCGGCCATCACGGCAACCACATCCCCGCCGCCGGCGGTCACAAATCGAACGTCCATGGAATCTCTTACCTCTGAGCACGTGACGGGCGCATCGCCCCGCTTCAAGCCTGATCGTCGCAGTGGTAGCCATGCCGAGCGCCATTGAAAAGCTGACCAATGCGGTTAGGGAAACGACCTGGACGGTGTCGCTAGGCGAAGGGATGCGATGAACACGATTGCCGCTTACGTGTTTCGCCAAGCGTTAGGGCCGCTTTTAGCGATCCTCGGCGCGCTGGCCGCCATCGCCATCCTCACCCAGGGGCTCAACCAACTCGACATCATCATAACGAACCGAAGCGCCGGACTCGCGTTCGCCTGGGTCACAATCCTTGCGTTACCGCAACTAATCTCCCTCATCCTGCCCATGGCCGTCTTCATAGCGGTGGTTTATGCGCTGAACCGCATGCACCGAGAGAGCGAGGTCGCGGTGCTGTACGGCGCGGGCGTGTCCCGCCAACGGATCGCGGGTCCGATCATCCAGTTGGCGACGCTGGCGGCCCTCGTTCACCTAGCGATCAATGTCGTTATCCAGCCAGCAGCTTTCACGGAACGTCGCGAGGTCCTTTTTGACCTGCGCACCGACATTGCGTCGAGCCTCATTCAAGAGGGATCGTTCACCTTTCCCGCGGAGGGACTGACCCTTTACGCGCGGGAACGCGGTGGCTCTGGCGAGCTCCGCGACCTTCTGATCAACGATGCACGACCAAATCCCGCCATAACCTATACCGCACGCGCGGGCGCGATCGTCACGATTGAGGGCGCCCCCGCGATCGTGATGCGCGACGGCCAAATCCAACGCCAATCCGAGGATGGTTCCGTCGATGTCCTCGATTTCGACCGCTACATGCTGCAGATGGGCCGCGTGTTCGAGGAGCCGGAGCTGTTTTTCCTCAAAGCCTCGGACCGCACGCTTTTCGAACTTTTTTTTCCCGATCGCACCGCTCACTACGATCAACGCAATATTGATCGCTTTTTTGCCGAGGCCCATGCGCGGCTTTCCGCCCCGCTGCTGAGCGTGGCGCTCGCCATGGTCGGTCTGTGTGGCGTCCTGCTCGGCGAATTTAGCCGCCAGGGCTATGGAAGGCGGATTGCAGCAGCGGCCGTCGTCGCGCTTACCGTGCGCCTGTTTTCGCTGGCGGCAGGAGCGGCAGCCGTTGAAGAGCCGGACTTGAACATCGTGCAGTACGCCATTCCCCTAAGCGTGATCCTCATCACTGGATTGATGCTGGGTGGCAGAAGCGCGCGGCGGCGCAGACATTCCTTAGGGCCATCGGTCCTCGCCGGGGCGCGGCCATGACCTTCCTTTTCTCGCACCTGGGTCGTTACGTGACAGGACGCGTCATCGGAGGCGTGTTCGTCGCGCTCGTGGCGGTGCTCGCATCCATTTTGCTCATCGACATGGTTGAGCAAATGCGCACGGTTGGCACGAGAGCAGAACTCGGCATGATGGAGGCGCTGCGCCTCACCTTGTTGAAAACGCCCACTCTGATCGAGCAGACCCTGCCGTTTGTCGTCCTCGCCGGCACGATGATGGCGATTATAGGCTTGAACAGATCCAGCGAGCTTGTGGCCTTGAGGGCGGCGGGGATTTCCGCTTGGCGTTTTTTGGCCCCGTCAGCGTTCGTCGGGCTGGCGCTTGGCGTCGTCGCGGTGACGGCCCTAAATCCGATCGGCGCCTACCTCTACCAGCAGTTCGAGAGCGAGAAGGAAGACGCTTTGGTCGATTCTGGCCTGACAGCCGGCGCGAATGGCGTGTGGATTCGCCAAGGCGACCCGGACGGCCAAGTCGTCATTCATGCCGAAGGTGTCGACGCAAGCGGCACCCGCCTTCAGGGCGCGACCTTCATGTTCTTCGAAATGCAGCAAGACACGCTGCGCTTTACGCGCCGCATTCACGCCCAGGACGCGGAACTGATGCCAGGGTTCTGGCAGCTGACCGACATCGTGGAGGCGATTCCGGGTGGGCGGCCATCCACCCAGGAGCACTTGGCAATCCCGACCACCCTCGATGCAACCGAACTCATCAACCGGTTTGTAAACCCTGCGACCTTGTCATTTTGGGTTCTGCCGACCTTCATTCATGAGGCGCGCGCCGCGGGCTTCGCGCCCACCCGTTACGAGCTCAAGTGGCAGAGCCTCTTAGCTTATCCACTGCTTTTGGCGGTCATGGCAGCGCTCGGGGCGGCATTCTCCCTGCAAATGCAGCGTTTGGGGAACCTGGCGCGCTGGGGCGCCGCCGGGGTCGGAATTGGTCTCTTTCTGTTCTTCTACAGTCAACTGGCGGGCGCTTTCGCCATGACCCAAACGGTGCCGCCGCCCGTGGCCGCCTGGAGCCCGCCGCTGGCGGGCCTGTTCATTGCGTTGGCCATGGTGGCGTTTCTCGAAGACGGCTAGCGTCACGCGGGACACAGGAGCTCCAAACCCTGCAGACATGCGGCTTTGAATGCTGGACGCCTGCCTAGTCCCGCGCTTAGGAATGGTCGCGGAGTCGCTAGAGGGAAGCGTATGAGCCGTTTGGGGGAAATGGCGCCATTCGGCTGGGCTGCGGCAGCTGCCGCGCTTGCCGTGGGCGTGGGCCCTGCGGCCTTGGCGCAGACGCCGACCGCAGCGCCTTCCCCAGAAAGCACCGCCAGCCAGGCCAACGAAAACGTCGTGCTGGAAGCGGATGAATTGGTCGACGACGAAGCCGCCCGCACCATAACCGCGCAGGGCGATGTTCAGGTTCGCTACCAAGGGCGCACCATGCGCGCCGACCGCCTCGTATACAATCTCAGCACCGGCGACATCACCGCTATCGGGAACGTGCAGATCGTGGCGGAAGACGGCTCGGTGACCTACGCTGAGCAGGTCGAGGCCGATGAAGCGATGAATGTGGGATCAGCCCGCGAACTTCGCGCGCGCCTCGGAGGAACATCTACGCTCGCCGCACGCGAGGCTCGGCGTAACGGCGAAGGCGAAAGCGAACTTCGCAATGTCATCTACACCAGCTGCCCCATCTGCGAAACGGAGGACCGCCCACCGACCTGGAGCCTGCGCGCGCGCCGAGCCGTGCAGGACCACGAGAGCCGAACAATCTCATACCAAGGCGCCGTGCTCGAAATCGTCGGCGTTCCTGTCTTGTACATCCCGTTTATCGCGCACCCAGACCCAACGATTGGGCGCTCATCGGGATTGCTGCCGCCAGACATCGGACGCAACAACCGCCTGGGCACGTTCTACGAGCAACCTTATTACTGGGCGATCTCGCCGTCCCAAGATCTTACGACCTCGCTGCGGCTGCATGGGAACGTAAACCCGCTTGTCGGCGTCGAGTATCGCAAGCGTTTCTGGTCAGGACAGCTCAGTCTTGAAACGACCTTCACCCAGGAGCGCCTTTTCGACACCGAGGGCGACCGGTTTGACGAAAACAAGTTTCGCTATAGCGCATTCGGTCAGGGCCGTTTCCGCATAAACGACTACTGGGATTGGGGCTTTGGGCTCGAGCGCAGCTACGACGACGGCTACTTGCGCCGATACGAAGTCGACGGGGCGGGCCAGAGGCACGGCCCCTACCTGGGACGCGAAACGCGCCTGATTTCGCAACTCTTTGCAATCGGGCAAGACGCGAACTCGTTCAGTTCGATTTCAGCCGTATCGTTTCAAGGGCTGCGGGATGAGGATAGCTCCGATCTGCTCCCGCTTATCCTGCCTTTCGCTGAAACGGAGCACGTCCTTACCGACCCACTGTTTGACGGGCAGTTGCGGCTGCAAGCGAACACCGCCGCGCTGGCGCGGGAGGACAACCCGGCGACCCTCGCCTTCGAAGGCAACGACGCGCGACTCTCTCTCTCTGCAACTTGGCGAAAGGATACGATCTTCGGTCCGGGCCTCGTTCTCAGCCCCTTCGCCCAGGCAAGGGGAGATATGTTCGCAGTTGAGACATCCGAAAACAACGTTGAAACTTTTACGCGAGGCGCGGGCCTAGCTGGCGCGGAAGTCAGCTGGCCGTTCATGCGCCCGGGCGAGCGCTTCGATGTTGTTGTCGAACCTGTGGTCATGGCGGCAGTCGCGACCGACGAGCAGCCCGACCCTCGCATCGTCAACGAAGACAGCCTTGCTTTCGAACTCGATGACTCGAACCTGTTCAGGCCTAACGCCGCCCCGAATTACGATCTGTGGGAACCCGGCGCACGGGTGAGCACGGGCGTGCGCGCGACGGCGCGCGCTCACTCCGGCCAGAGCGCAACACTCATGTTTGGGCGGCGTTGGCGCGAAGACTCAGCGCCCGGCTTTACCGATCAGAACAATCTTGGAGGGAGCCGTTCAGACTGGGTCGCCGCCAGCCAGATCGACCTGGGCCGAAATTTCGGCGCGGAAGCCCGCATTCGGCTCGAAGACGAGACGCTCTCCGTACAACGTATCGATTTGGGCGTGCGCGGAGCACTTGGCCGCTTCTCAGGCACCGCCCGCTACTACGACATTGAAGATTCGGTCCAGACCGACCCCACTGCCCCCAACTCCGAAGTAAGCGCCCAACTGGGCGTCGAACTGGCACGAGGCTGGCGAGCGCAGTTCGGCGTCGTCCGCGACCTCGATTCAGACATAAACCTGCGCCAGGACATCCGCGCCATTTATGAGGACGATTGCACCTTTCTCGAGATTTCCTACACCCGATCGGAAACGACGAGAGGAACGATCGGCCCCGACGAAGGCGTGCAGATCAGGGTTGGCCTGCGCTCTCTCGGGGTCTTCGGCGGCAGCTGAGGCGGAGCGAAGTAGACGAATGACTTTGAAGAAGCTTTCAACAGCGGCAGCGCTGGCGGCCATGCTCGGAGCCGCACAGCCAGTCGCCGCCCAAAACGCCGAGGGCGTCGCCGCTATCGTGAATGATAGCGTGATTTCGACGTTCGACGTTCGGCAGCGCGCGAGCCTTTTGCTCGTGTCCGCAGGCATGCAAATGACGCCAGAATTGATGCAGCGTGCAAGCGCTCAAGCGTTGCGCGACCTCGTCGACGAACACCTGCAAATTCAGGAAGCGCGCGAGTTTGAAATCGAAGTCACCGACGAACAGCTTGATCGCCGCCTTGCCGACATCGCCCGGGGAAATCAGACCACTGTGGAGGGCTTGACTGCCCGCTTCGCGCAATCGGGCGTTTCGATTTCCACTCTACGGTCTCAACTTCGCGCCGACATTGCCTGGCAACGCTTAATCTCCGGAATGTACGGGAGCCGCGTCAGGATTTCCGAGGTGGAGGTCACCGAGACCCAGGAGCGCATTGCCGCCAACGCCACCCGGCCGCAGTATCAGATTTCGGAGATCTTCTTGCCTGCGGAGACGGAGACGGAGTTCGCCGAGATGGAACAGGGCGCGATGCGTTTGCTTGAGCAAATGCAGCGTGGAGCGCCTTTCCCGTTAGTGGCGCGCCAGTTCTCCCAGGCGCCTTCGGCAGCAGCGGGCGGCGACATCGGTTGGATCGCAGCGCCAGAATTGCCCATCGAGTTACAGCCCATCGCGGACCGTCTTCAGCAAGGACAGGTCTCGCTGCCCGTGCGGACGCCAACAGGCGTGTACATCATCGCCATGCGTGATCGCCGCGCCGGCGCCGACGCCGGTGCGACCACGTCCGTTTCCTTGCGGCAGGTCACAGCGCCTGCGGCCCGTCAAAGCTCCATGGCGCGCCTTCAGCGTCGCCTCGAAGGTTGTAACGATCTCGACGGCGCTGTGTCCGGCATCCAGGGCGCCACGGTCATCGATCTCGGGCAAACACAAGAGTCTGAGTTGTCGCCCGCCATTCGTAGCCGGATCGACGGCGTCGAAAATGGACGCGCCTCGGCGCTGGAAACGACTCCTGACCAAGTTAACATGATCGTCGTGTGCGGCCGCGAAACCGGAGGCGGTGGGATTCCGAGTCGGGCTGAGATCGAAGACCGCCTACGCGAGCAGGAGCTGACCATGTTGGCCGAGCGGTATCTGCGCAATCTGCGCCGCGAGGCGACAATCATCACCCGCTAACCCGCGATGAAGCCGCTTGCCGTTTCGATGGGCGATCCCGCTGGGATCGGCCTTGAACTGGCGATGCGTGTTTGGAGCGAACGCGAGGCCGCAACGCCGCGCTTCTACCTTGTGGCTGATCCGGACGCCGTCCTGCGCGCGGCGCGGCGCATTGGCCTGCCAACGCCGCGCCTTCAGGTTTCCGATAACCCTTCGGAACTCGTCGGCAAGCCCGACGTCCTGGGTGTTTTCTCAACTGGGCTAGCCATTGAGGAAATCCCAGGCGCACCTGACCCGCGCAATGCGCAGGCGACGATCTTGGCGATCGAGCGCGGTGTAGCGGCCGTTAGCGGCGGCGCCGCTTCCGCGCTGGTCACGCTCCCGATCTCGAAGTCGGTTCTGCAAGGGCAAGGCTTTGGCTTCCCCGGCCATACAGAGTGCATCGCCCATCTCACTCAAAACATGAATTGGCCGTGCCAGCGCGGACCTGTGATGATGTTGGCGGGTCCCACGCTAAGAGTCGCTCTGGCGACCATCCATACGCCGCTCCGCGATGTGGCGTCGGCGCTAACCTCTGAACGCATCGTAGTCGTTGGCCGCGTCGTGGGCGAGGCTCTGCAACGGGACTTCGGCATTGATGCTCCGAGAATCGCCCTTTGCGGACTCAATCCGCACGCTGGCGAACAGGGACGCATTGGTCGCGAGGAGATTGACGTCATCAACCCCGCGGCAGCCCAACTCCGCGCGGAAGGATGGAACGTAAGCGATGCGCGCTCGGCGGATGCATTGTTTCATGATGCGGCACGTCGCGACTACGACGCAGTTATCGCGCTCTATCACGACCAAGGCCTCATTCCGATCAAGACGCTCCACTTCTGGGACGCGGTGAACATTACGCTCGGCTTGCCGATTATCCGCACGTCGCCGGATCACGGCACAGGCTTTGACATCGCCGGCACAGGCCTCGCACGCCCCGACAGTCTTCGTTCGGCGCTTCGGCAAGCCTGGGACATGGCGGCGCGCCGCTCCGGCGCATGAACGCGGACGATCTCCCCACGCTTCGTGGCGAGCTCGAAGCGCACGGACTCTGGGCGCGCAAGAGCCTCGGCCAGCATTTCCTGCTCGATTTGAACATCACGCGTCGCATAGCGCGCGCCGCCGGCGAAATCTCGGGGAAACCGGTCATCGAAGTCGGACCTGGTCCCGGCGGGTTAACACGCGCGCTGCTGGAAGCCGGCGCGAACCCGCTTATCGTCATCGAGAAGGACGTGCGATTCCTGCCGCTCCTTCAGCCACTGATCGCCTGGAGCGGCAATCGGTTGGTGATTGTTGAGGGCGATGCCCTCGCCGTCGATGAGTCGATGCTCACCACGCACCGCGCAGCCGTGGTCTCCAACCTCCCCTACAACGTCGGCACTGCTCTACTTGTGAAGTGGCTGAAGGCTGGGCCCTGGCGTGGCGACATGACCTTGATGTTCCAAAAGGAGGTGGCGCAACGCATTGTCGCTGGACCATCCCATGACGCCTACGGGCGCCTTGCCGTGCTCGTTCAGGCGCGATGCCAGGCGCGCATGGAATTTGTCGTGCCAGCGCGCGCCTTTACACCTCCGCCGAAGGTCGCTTCCGCGGTCGTGAGCTTGCGAGATCGAGCCGACCCCTATCACGATTTGGAAGCACTCGAACGCGTAACCGCCGCTGCATTCGGCCAAAGGCGCAAGATGCTGCGCAGTGCTCTTCGAACATTGACGCCAGAGGCGGATTCACTCCTGCTAGACGCCGGCCTCGATCCCACCGCACGCGCCGAGGCGATCGACCAAGCAGGATTTCGCCGACTTGCCGACGCCTGGCGATCCCTGGCCGGTTGAGTCAAGCAGTTGCTGATACAATCCAGCAGGCCGCCGCAAGCCGCACCGCGCCATCCCGATAGAGCGGCTCCAAGTGCTCAATCAACCGCGCCTTCGCCATAGCTGGGTCGAGACCTTGCTCCGCGAGCGCGCGAGCGCACGGACCGATGTGCAACAAGAAGTCAGCGATTTTCGGCAGGTCGCCCTCGCCACCCACCGGGATGTGATCATCCCAACGTGCAATCTCGATGTCACGCCAACCAGCGCCGGACAGAATGCGCTCCACTTTTTTGGGGTCGGCGAATGCAAACGGCCCCGGAGCATCCGCATCAGGCGGAACTGGCGGCGTTCCAAGCATCGGCGCAAGCGCGATCATTGGCGCGGTCGCCCAGTCGTTCTCCGTAACTGTGCGCCAACATGCGAACACCAACCGCCCCGCCGGCCGCAACAATGAACGAATGTTTGCGAACGCAGCTTCAGGCGCTTCAAAAAACATTACGCCGAAGCGCGAGAAGGCGGCGTCAAACGCGACGTCGGCCGAAAAATGCGTCGCGTCGGCCTCGACAAACTCCGCCGCACCGCTCGCCCGCATGCGCGCCACAGCTAAGAGCGGCGGTGAGAGATCTACCCCTAGGACCGATCCGCTCGCACCCACACGACGCGCGATCTCAAGGCTGGTGGCGCCCGCGCCGCAACCGATATCCAGCACGCGGTCGCCCGCTTTGAAGCCCGCGCGCAGCAGCGCGGCTTGCGCGACGCCTGCCAGCATGGCGTCAATCTGGACAGCGTGCGCCGCCCACTCGCCGCCAACCTTCCCGGACCAATATTCTTTTTGCGTCGGCGTTTCGGCCATAGACTGCTCCCATCCTCACGCCGCGCCAGCGTGTGCTTAAGCACGCGCTGGTTCAAACTCCGCGCTTCAATCGCTCCACGTGTAGCTTAAGCCACAATTGCCGCGCCCGCTTCAACCGTTCCGCCGCTAGGATTTGCCTAATCTGGGTGAGCGTCTGTTCCAGGAGCGTATTTACAAGGACGTAATCGTATTCTTCCCAATGTGAGATTTCGTCGAGCGAACGCGCCATGCGTTTTTTGATGACCTCGTCGCTGTCCTCATTGCGCGCCCGCAGGCGCCTGTCCAACTCCGCCATTGAGGGCGGCAGAATGAATATGCCGACGACATCCATGGGCTCGGCGGCGCGCAGCGCGCGCGCGCCTTGCCAATCAACATCGAACAACACGTCGCGCCCTTGAATCAGCATCGCCTCAACTGGCGCTCGCGGCGTCCCATAATGGTTCCCGAACACCATCGCATGTTCGAGGAATTCGCCCTTGTCGGCCATATCCTCGAACTGCTCTTTGCTCATGAATTTGTACTCGCGACCATCGACCTCGCTTGGGCGCGGCGCGCGCGTCGTCGCCGAAACCGAAAGCGACATGTTGTCGTCGGCTTCAAGCAGCTTTCGCGCAAGCGTCGATTTGCCCGCCCCAGAGGGGCTGGACAGCACGAACATCAAACCTCGCCGCGCGACATATTCATTCAACATTGGCGGCTTGCTCCTTGATCTGATCGACCACGGCTTTGAGATCGAGACCGATGCGCGTCAGCTCCAGGTCTTGCGACTTCGAACAAAGCGTATTTGCTTCGCGGGTCAATTCCTGACCCAGGAAGTCAAGCCGCCGTCCTGCCGCTTCAGGCGTCGCGAGGAGGATGCGCAATTCGGTCGTATGCGCGGCCAGTCGTTCGAGTTCTTCCGCAACGTCGGCGCGCATCGCCGCAAGCGCCGCTTCCTGCGCCAAGCGCTGCTGATCGAACACCACATCCGGCGCAAGCGCGGACAGCCGGGATTTGATACGCTCCAACGCGGCGGTCGGCGCCGCGGCGGCGGTCGCGCGGGCTCGTGCTACCAAACCATCCAGCCGGTCCGCGGCCTCGCCAAGCACAGTCGCCAGCATGCGTCCTTCGCTGGCACGCGCGGTCGCCAGTCCCTCAAACGCCGTCCCAAGTCCGGCCAACAGCGCCGCCTCCGCGCGCGCGCGCGCGTCCTCGCCCAAACTCGAATCCTCGCTGACCAGAACACCGCGCAAGCTGAGCATGCCGTCCCAACGCGGCTTCTTGACGTGCCCGGCTTTGATATGGGGCGCGCCAGCTTCGAGGAGCCGCGCGATCAACGCCGCGTCAACCTCCACAGCGGCCGATGCGCCAGCGTCCCGCGTCAGAGTGAGCGATGCCTGCAGCGAGCCGCGCTTGAACATCCTCGCCGCGAGCGAGCGCGCCGGTTGCTCCAATCCGTCAAAACCAAGTGGGGTCCGAAGCTTTACGTCGAGTCCGCGGCCATTGACGCTCTTGGCCTCCCACAGCCAGCGCTGCGCGCCCAGCTCCTCGGAAAGACGCCCTTCCGCTCGGGCAAAGCCAGTCATGCCTGAAATGGTCATAACCTGGTCGTTTCATTGGCCCGAAAGTTCGTCAAGCCTAAGACGGCGGCACAGCCTCCGTGAGAAGCTCGGCGAACGCCTTCGCAAACGTGTGCGCGTCGCCGGGCCACCGCGCCGAGACATAGTTTCCGTCACGTACAACCCAGGCAGGGGTCGCATCCTCATCGCTGTCGCGCGCAAGACCTGAAGACTTCCGCGTGTAGTGCGCGGCGTCCCGAGGCACATCCAGAAAATCAGCGGGCGACCGCAACGCGCGGGCGACTTCATGTTCTACGGAAGCATACCCTGCCGGCTCGCCGGGGCGCTCGGTGTAGGTGCGGTAGTAGTTGGGGTCCCAGAAGCGCGTGATCCGCGCAATGCCATGCGCCGCGCGCTCAAGGCGCCACGTCAGAGCCGTGGTCTTGCGTCCGAATAGAACAGACCGCCCTGTACGCGGGTCAATGCTGCGCGCTGCGAGGACCACGCCATGACAGATTGCGCCGACCGGCCGTGCGGACTGAAAAAATGCGACGACGAGCGCTTGCAGCGTGGCGCTTTCCAAAAAGGCGCGCATTCCGCGCGCGCGATGCCCCCCCGGAAGCAGAAGCCCATCGAACGCCCCGACGTCTAAGGCGGCCCAGCGCAAGGGCGCCCCGAAAGCAGGTGAAGCCGCCATGGCGCGATAGGCGCTCCGAGCGTCGGCATTAGCGCCCAGTATGCGGCCAACCAAGGCGACTGTCTTGAAGCCAGGCGCAAACCCCCAGGGATCGAGGCCCTGGCCGCTCACCATGATATCGTCCGCTGCGCCCGGTTCGCCTGCGGGGGTGGCGAACACCACCTCGTGGCCCGCCTGCGTCAGAATACGCCACGGGATAGCGGTTTCCGTTGGATCGAAGTCGCGCGCCGGCAGCGGCATCAGAACCTTTGCCATTGGGACTCAATCTCCGTGCCGAACGCCCGCCTGAATCGGACACTCAGTTGGCCCGTTCTTCCGCCAACCTTTGCGCTTCGATTTGCCGCCAGCGCGCGACGGCCGCGTTGTGCTCGGCGATAGTCGCTGTGAATACGTGCCCGCCGCTGCCGTCCGCCACGAAGAAAAGCGCGTCGCTTTCCGCGGGATTGGCGACAGCCTCCATCGCCGCGCGTCCTGGGTTGGCGATCGGCGTCGGCGGCAAACCATCGATGCGATAGGTATTGTAGCCGGTGTCGAGCGCAATTTCGCTTTGGCGTATGGTGCGACGCTGGCCCTGGGCGTTCACCAGCCGGCCATCAACACATCGATCCGGATGCCGTTTGCAGACGCCGTAGATGATCGTGGAATCCATCTCCAAGCGCATAGGGCGGCGCAGCCGATTCATAATCACCGCCGCAACGAGCGGCCGTTCGCGCGCGACGCCAGTTTCGCGCTCCACGATCGACGCCAGATTGACCAGTTCCTCGGGCGAACGCACCGGCGTACCCGGCCTCCGGCCCGCCCAAATTTCCGCCAGCGCTTCGTCGTGAGCCGCGCGCATCTGACCAAGAAGCGCTTCGCGCGTCATGCCGCGCTGCACATGATAGGTCTCAGGAAGAACCGACCCTTCCGGCGGCGCCTCGGGCATCTCGCCCGTGAGCACGTCGCTCTCTTCAAGCACGCGCATTACGCCCGCGATCGTTATACCTTCCGGGAAGGTGATCGCGTGCTGAAGCGCTTCGCCGCTCGCCATCATCTCAACGATTTGGCGTACAGACGCGCGCGCTGGGATCCGGTACTCTCCAGCCTGCAGAGATGCGCCCCCCGCGTAGAGCCGGTTCGCCAGGCGAAACAGCAGGGCATTGCTGATGAGACCTTGAGCTTCAAGGTCGCTCGCGATCGACGCGCCGGTCGCGCCTCGCTCAACAATAAAAGTCGTGTCCTCAACCTTCGGACCAGCGCGCCCGACCGCGCTTGAAAAGAACGCAAAAGCGAAAATTGCCGCCGCGCCCGCCGCCACGGAAAGCCAAAGCAGAAACGAGAGCGCCCCTCCGTTTCGCCGACGCGCCGATTTCGCCATTACTCCACCGCTGTCAGGACAACAGCGGCGTTGGTGCCGCCGAAACCGAATGAATTCGACATCGCCGCTTTCACGCGCCGTTTCTTGGCGGTCAGCGGCGTCAAATCTATGGCGGTTTCGACGGAGGGATTCTCTAAATTCAGGGTCGGGGGGATGACGCCGTCACGGATCGCGAGCGCGCAAAAAATCGCTTCAACCGCGCCGGCGGCGCCCAGCAGATGCCCGATCGCGGACTTCGTCGACGAGAGCGAGACATTGGCCGCGGAGGCTCCAAAAAGGCGCTCAACCGCACGCAGCTCTATTTCGTCGCCGAGCGGCGTGGAGGTGCCGTGCGCATTGATATAGTCGACGTCGGCAGGCGTAAGGCCCGCGTTCTTCAGCGCCGCGCTCATTGCACGGAAACCGCCATCGCCGTCCTCGGCGGGCGCCGTGATGTGATAGGCGTCGCCTGAAAGGCCGTAACCCTTCACTTCGGCGTAGATCTTCGCGCCACGCGCTTTGGCGTGTTCGTATTCCTCCAGGACAACGACGCCCGCGCCTTCGCCCATGACAAAGCCGTCGCGATCCTTATCATAGGGCCGCGAAGCGCGTTCAGGCGCGTCATTGAACCCGGTCGACATCGCACGCGCCGCGCAGAATCCCGCCATGCCGATGCGGCAGATCGATGCCTCCGCGCCACCCGCCACCATCACGTCAGCGTCGCCATACATAATGAGCCGCGCCGCATCGCCCACAGCGTGCGCTCCCGTCGCGCACGCTGTCACGACAGCGTGGTTAGGGCCCTTTAGTCCATAGCGAATGGAAACCTGTCCCGAGACGAGATTGATCAGGGCGCCGGGGATGAAGAAAGGACTGATCTTGCGCGGGCCTTCCCGGTCCAAGAGAAGGGAATTCGCCTCAATGGAATTGAGCCCGCCGATGCCTGAACCGATGAGAACGCCGGCTCGGCACTTTTGCTCTTCCGTCTCGGGTCGATAGCCGGAGTCGGCCATTGCCTCGTCAGCAGCGGCCATGCCAAGCACAATGAATTCGTCAACGCGGCGTTGCTCCTTGGGAGACATCGCTTTCGCTGGATCGAAAGCATGCGGATCGCCCGAACCGCCCCCGCGCCCGTCGATGCGCGGCACGATACAGGCGATCTGACAAGGCAGATCGTCGACCTTGATGTGCTCTATGCGCTTGGCGCCGGAGCGGCCCGCTAGGAGCCGCTCCCACGTCGCTTCACGCCCCGCCGCCAGCGGCGTGACCAGTCCGATTCCGGTGATAACGACGCGCCTCATGTGCGCGGACAGGGCTTAGCCCTGCTTCTCCGTGATAAACTTCACGGCATCGCCGACGGTTTGGATGTGCTCGGCGGCGTCATCGGGAATTTCGATGCCGAATTTCTCTTCGAATTCCATAACCAGTTCGACGTTGTCCAAGCTATCCGCGCCGAGGTCATCGATAAAACTGGCTTTCTCCGTCACCTTCTCAGGGGCGACTTCGAGCTTCTCCACAACGATCGCCTTTACGCGCTCAAACACGTCTGACATGCACGCCTCGCACAGTGCTGTAACAAAAATGGCCACCCGACACAGCCGCCGGGGGCGTTAGTGAGCGGCCTTTTGACCACAGGCACGGCCCGGCGCAAGCTTTTTTCTGCCTTCGCCCCCGCCCCAGGCCGCCTCATATCATGGCCATGCCGCCATTTACGTGCAAGGTTTGCCCTGTGACGTAAGCAGCCTCCTCGCTGGCGAGATACACGGCGGCGGCAGCCACGTCGCTTCCCTCACCCAGGCGTGCAGCAGGAATTTTGCCCAGCATGGCGGACTTCTGCGCCTCGCTGAGCACATCCGTCATGGGCGAAGAGATGAAGCCCGGGGCGATGCAGTTCGCAGTGACGTTGCGGCTGGCGACCTCGGCGGCCAAGGATTTCGTGAACCCGATCATGCCCGCCTTCGACGCGCAATAATTCGCCTGACCGGGGTTTCCCATCACTCCCACAACCGAGGTGATGCCGATAATGCGGCCCCAGCGGTTTTTCATCATCGTTTTCAGCGCCGCGCGCGACAACCGAAAATAGCTCTCAAGATTGACGCGAAGGACGCTCTGAAAATCCTCGTCCTTCATGCGCAGCAACAATCCATCCTTGGTGATGCCAGCGTTGGCGACGAGGATGTCGAGTCTGCCGCCCAGGGCTGCCTCCGCCTGCCCGACGAGCGCATCCACGGCGGCGCCATCCGACAGGTTGCAGGGCGTTATGGGGTGATCTCCGCCCATCTCCGCACGCGTCGCCTCAAGCGCCTCGACACGGGTGCCGGAGAGCGCCACGCGCGCGCCCTGGCGCGCCAACGCCTTGGCGATGGCGCTGCCGATGCCGCCGGAGGCGCCGGTCACCAACGCGGTTTTGCCAGAGAGATCGAACATCATCTGCCTCCCTTAGAGCGAGTTCGCGAACGCTTCCAGGTCCGACGGCTCATTCAACGCCAACGCCTCTGCATCCGGCGCGTTGCGTTTGACCATGCCCGAGAGCTGCTTGCCGGCGCCGACCTCCACGAAGCGCCTCACGCCGCCGTCGGCCGCCATCCATTCAACGCTCTCACGCCAACGCACGCGTCCTGTCACCTGCTCCACAAGCAAGCGTCTCATCGTTGAAGGTTCTTGAACAGGACGCGCCGTGACATTCGCCACCAAAGGAACGGCAAACGGCGCAATCTCCGTCGAACTCAGCGCCTCGGCCATTGCCTCAGCGGCAGGCTGCATCAGCAGCGAGTGGAAGGGCGCCGACACGTTCAATGGAATGGCGCGCGCGCCTCTCTCCTTCGCATAGGCGAGCGCTGCGTCAATCCCAGCCCTTGAGCCAGAAATGACGACGTTTCCTATGTTGTTGTCGTTCGCGACGACGCAAATCCCGGCCTCAGCCCCTTTGGATGCAATTTCCTCGGCAAGCGCCACGTCCACCTTGCCGATCAGCGCCGCCATCGCGCCACCGCCGATAGGAACGGCAGTCTGCATGGCGTTGCCGCGCCTGCGCAGCAACTTCGCGGAATCCGGGAGCGATAGAGCGCCCACCGACGCCAGCGCTGAATATTCGCCCAGAGAGTGCCCTGCAACAAAGGCGGCCGTGCCGACAGTCACGCCAAACTCCCGCTCGAGCGCGCGCATGACCGCAAGGCTCACCGCCATCAAGGCGGGTTGAGCGTTCGCCGTCAGGGTGAGTTCATCCGCCGAGCCCTCAAAAATCACGCGAGAGAGCCTTTCCCCAAGCGCCTCGTCCACCTCCTGAAACACCTCTCGGCTCGCGCCGAACGCCTCGAAAAGCCCCTTGCCCATTCCGGGGGACTGACTGCCTTGGCCGGGAAAAATGAAGGCGATGCTCATAAGGCGCGGGGTAGACTAAGCCCAGGAGCGGAACAAGGGCGGTTCAGACCTTGCATTCGCGGCTGACTTCGCCTAGGTCCGCGCCTTCGCGATCCGCGGCCCCGGGGGCATCCGCCGCCCGGGGTCCATCGTTTGGGAGGGACCTTCCCCCAATCCCGAGCGCCGCGGGTCTACAGGAAGAAGAAAGATGCCCTATTACGAACACGTGCTCATCGCACGTCCTGAAATTTCGCCCCAACAAGTCGATGCGCTCGTCGAAGACATCTCCAAGTCCGTCAGGGAACTCGGGGGCGTCGTTGGCAAGACCGAGTACTGGGGTTTGCGCAATTTGACCTATCGCATCCGCAAGAACCGCAAGGGTCACTACGCGATGCTGAATCTCGATTGCCCAGCGACAGCGGTGCACGAGTTGGAGCGCCGGCTCAAAATCAATGAAGACGTGATGCGTTTCAAAACAATTCGCGTTGAGGAATTGGATGACGAGCCCTCGCCGATCCTTGCCCGGCGCGATCGCGAGGAGCGCCGCCGCGCCCGCCGCGAGGGACGCGAAGGCGACGACATGGGCGGCTACGATATGGGCGAGGAGGAATAAGATGTCTGGTAAAGGCGCCCCAAAATTCAACATCGCCAACATCCCGGCGCGCCGTCCGTTTGGACGCCGGCGGAAGGTTTGCCCCTTCTCCGGTTCGGCCGCACCGAAGATCGACTACAAGGATGTGAAGCTGCTGCAGCGTTACATCAGCGAAAAGGGCAAGATCGTTCCCGCCCGCATCACCGCGGTTTCCGCTAAGAAGCAACGCGAACTCGCGCGCGCCATCAAGCTTGCGCGTGAACTCGCACTGTTGCCGTTCGCGGTTCAGTGAGGAGGACGGGTCAATGCAAGTCATCCTACTTGAACGCGTCGAGAACCTCGGCGCCCTCGGCGAGGAAGTGAAGGTGCGCGACGGCTACGCGCGCAATTTCCTGTTGCCTCAAAAGAAAGCGCTTCGCGCGACCGACGCCAATCGCAAGGTTTTTGAAGCGCGTCGCGCCGAAATCGAGGCGCGCAACGCCGAGGCGCGAGCCTCGGCCGAAAAGGCGAGCGGCAAGATCGACGGCTCTTCCTACGTCCTGCTCCGCCAGGCCGGCGAAGCCGGTCAGCTCTATGGATCGGTGTCGCCCCGCGACATCGCCGAAGAGATCGGCAAGAAAACCAAAGGCATCGACAAGTCGGCGGTCATTCTCGACAAACCGATCAAGACAATCGGCCTCTATGACGTGCGCGTGCGGCTCCATGCGGAAGTGTACGCCAACATCAAGGTGAACGTAGCGCGATCCCAAGACGAAGCCGAACGTCAAGCGCGGGGCGAAAACGTCATCGCGTCGGCGATCGAGGCGGAGCGCGCGCAGGCGGAGGCGGCAGCCAAGGAGTTGGCGGCGGCATCTATCACCAACGATCCGAGCGCACGCGCCGAGTAAGCGGTTTCGCCAAAACCAAGACGGCCCGCAGGTCAACTGATCTGCGGGCCGTTTCGTTTCGGAATCGCACACAATAGGTCGTTGCGCGTCAACATCGAAATTTCGTGAACAGCCTGGGAGCAAGCGCGCCTCCGCCGCCGATCTCCCGTCGAATCGCGTCATCTTGCACGCCATGTCGAAACAGCCCGCCCTCCCGCTTGAGGCGCCGCCGCCCGCCAAACCAGCGCGCGTCGCGCCTCACAATCTTGAGGCGGAGCAAGCCCTGCTGGGGGCCATTCTATTCGACAACGAAACCTACAACCGCATCACTCCCAATCTTCAAGACCGCCACTTCTTCGATCCCGTCCATGGCCGCATCTTCGCCGCGTGCGCCGAGATCATATCCGCCGGCGAGCTGGCTGACGGCGTAACGCTGAAAGAGCGCTTCGCGCGCGACGGCGGCATCAAGGAAATCGGCGGCGCGCTCTATCTCATGAAGCTCATGGAGATGGCCGCGCCGCTCACGGCGCAAGCGCAATCCTACGCCGAACTCATTTATGATCTCGCGCTGCGCCGCGAGTTGATCAGGGTCGGCAACGTAATCGCCGACTTGGCTGAGAACCCTCCCGACGATCACGACGCCGAAGACATCATTGAGGAAGCCGAGCGCACACTGTTCACGCTCGCCGAAAGCGGAACCTCGGCTTCCGGCTTTTCACCGTTCTCGAAGGCGCTTGCGACATCAATCGAGGTCGCGGCCGCGGCCTATGAAAGCAAGTCCGAGGTTTCGGGCATCGCCACCCACTTCGAGGATCTTGACCGCATGCTGGGCGGCATGCACCCCTCGGACTTGGTTATCCTCGCCGGTCGGCCCTCAATGGGCAAAACCGCGCTCGCGACCAACATCGCCTTCAACATCGCAAAGGCTCGACTGGCGTTCGACCGCGCGCCCGAGGACGGCAAACCCGTCGATAAAGGGGGCGTCGTCGCCTTCTTCTCGCTCGAAATGTCAGCCGAACAGCTTGCGACGCGCCTGCTCTCCGACGCCGCCGAGATCGAAAGCGATCGCATCCGGCGCGGCAAGATCAGCAAACAGGAATACGAACGTTTGGCCGACGAGGCGGTGAATCTGCAGAAACTGCCGCTCCATATCGATGAAACGGGCGCCATCGGCATCGCCCAGCTTCAAGCGCGCGCGCGGCGCTTGCAACGGACAATGGGCCTGGACTGCATTGTCGTGGACTATTTGCAGCTGGTGACATCCTCCTCGCGCAAGAGCGACGGACGGGTCCAGGAGGTGAGCGAAATCACGCAGGGCCTCAAGGCCCTGGCAAAGGACCTGAAGGTTCCGGTCATCGCGCTGTCGCAGCTGTCGCGCCAGGTCGAAACCCGCGAGGACAAGCGCCCCCAACTCTCCGATCTGCGGGAATCCGGTTCGATCGAACAGGATGCCGACGTGGTGCTGTTCGTCTACCGTGAAAGCTACTATCTAGAGCGCGCCGAGCCGCGCGAAGGCACCGACGAGCACATTGCGTGGATGCGGCAAGTGGACGAAGTGCGCAACCAAGCCGAGGTCATCATCGGCAAACAGCGCCATGGACCGATTGGCAAGGTGAAACTCTTCTTTGACAGCCGCTACACCAGATTCGGCAACCTCTCAGCCCGCAGCTAGGCCGCGCCTCGCGCGGCTCCGGATTGATCACGCCGCTATCGTTGAGAATTGGCGCTCCTTTCGGAGTCTGGCGCCGAGCGCGGCGGTGGCGGCAGTGGTCAAGGCGGACGCCTACGGTCTCGGCGCTGTCGCAACGTCGCGCGCTCTTGCGCAGGCCGGCGCGCGCACGTTCTTCACCGCAACGACGAATGAAGCGCTTGTTATTCGCAAGGCGCTCGGCGAAGGCCCTCAAGTTTTTGTACTGAATGGCCCAACCGGCGCCGACGCCGAGACCATGAAGGGCGCGCGCCTAACGCCCGTGCTAAACTCACTGGAGCAGGTCAAGCTTTGGGCCGCGCGCGGTCCCGCCGCTCTTCACATCGACACCGGCATGAACCGTCTGGGATTGGGCCCGGAGGAACTCCCGCATGCCGCCGTGGCGTTAAGAGACACAACGCTCGCCTTGGTCATGAGTCACCTAGCCTGCGCTTCATCGCCCGCGCATCCTATGAACGAAGTGCAGCTCAAGCGGTTCATCGACGCGGCCACGCTCTTTCCTAAAGCGCCGCGCAGCCTCGCCGCTACCGCCGGCGCGCAGATCGGCGCCGCCTATCACTTCGATCTGCTTCGCGTTGGCGTGGGCCTTTATGGTTCGGGCGGCCTTGACGAGAACGTCATGAACTTGGCCTGCGCGGCGATCGTCGATGCGCCCATCCTGCAAGTACGCAACGTCGAGCCAGGCGAAACGTTCGGATACGGCGCGACGTTCGCCGCCGACAAAAAGATGCGCACGGCGACGGTTTCTCTGGGATACGCCGACGGCTACTTGCGGTCGCTCAGTGGGCACGGCTATGGCGTCCTAGGCGGCGCGCGGCGCCCGATCCTCGGACGGGTTTCGATGGACCTCGTTATCGTAGACGTTACAGGCTGCGACGAGGCCCGCGAGGGCGCGATGGTGGAGTTCTTGGGGCCCAGCGCAAAGCTCGACGAGATAGCCGCGCTCGCTGGAACGGCGCCCTACGAACTGCTCACAACTTTCGCCGGAACCGTGCGCAAGACGGGAGTTCGGGCTTGATTAATCCGTTTGCTCCAGTGGGCCGGGCCGTCCTTGGCATCTTGCGTGAAATCGGCCGCTTCTCCTTGTTCGCGGGCCGCTCCGCGGCGAGCGTGTTCTCGCCGCCGTTCTTCATGGGCCAATTTGCGCGCCAGTCCTTGCAGATCGGTTACTTCTCCCTGCCGGTGATCGGCCTCACCGCTGTGTTCATCGGCGCGGCGCTTGCGCTCAACATTTATGTGGGCGGGGCTCGCTTCAACGCGGAATCCTTTGTGCCGAATATCGTAGTGCTTGGCATCACGCGAGAGCTGGGGCCAGTGCTCGCCGGCCTCATGCTCGCCGGACGCGTCAGCGCCGGCGTCGCCGCCGAGATCGGGACCATGCGCGTCACGGAGCAAATCGACGCGATGAACACGCTCTCGACTGATCCGTTTAAGTTCCTGATCGCGCCGCGCGTGCTCGCGGCGACGCTGACACTGCCGCTGCTCGTCCTGGTCGCTGACATAATCGGCGTCATGGGCGGCTACCTCGTGGCGGTGAACAGCCTCGACTTTAACGGCGCGACCTACCTGCGCAACACGCTCGACTTCCTTGAATCCCAGGACGTGATCCTGGGCCTCGTGAAGGCCGCGGTCTTTGGCTTCATCATCGCGGCGATGGGCGCTTACCAAGGCTACAACAGCCAGGGCGGCGCGCTCGGCGTCGGCCGCGCCACCACCAACGCCGTCGTGGGCTCGATCGTGCTTATCCTGGCGGTGAACTATCTGATTACAGCGTTCTTCGTGGAGTGATGCGATGACCGCGAAACTCCAACTCGTCGACATCAAGAAGAAACTACGCGGCCGCCAAGTACTCGACGGCGTCGACCTCGACGTGGCGCCGGGCCAATCCCTCGTCGTCATCGGCGGCTCGGGTCAAGGCAAGTCCGTCACACTGAAGTGTGCGCTTGGTCTAATGAAACCCGACGCCGGGCAAGTGCTCGTTGACGGCGCCGAGGTTACGCGTATGCCGCGGGAAATCCGCGGCCGGGTGATGAAGAAGTTCGGCATGCTGTTTCAGGGCGGCGCGCTTTTTGACTCGCTCACCGTTTGGGAGAACATCGCCTTCCGCCTCATCTACGCGGACAAAGTCGGGCGCAAGGAAGCGCGCGACCGCGCCCTTGCAACCATGCGCAAGGTGCGCCTCGCGCCCGAGTTCGCTGACGTGCGCCCCATCGAACTCTCAGGCGGCATGCAAAAGCGCGCGGGGCTCGCGCGCGCCATCATCGCCAAGCCGGATATCCTTTTTTTTGACGAGCCCACCACCGGCCTCGATCCGATCACCGCCGATGCGATCAACGACCTCATCGTCGAGATGGTGAAGGAGATCGGCTGCGCCGCCGTCTCGATCACCCACGACATGGCGAGTGCACGCAAGATCGCCGACGAGATCGCCATGTTGCACGGCGGCAAAATCGTCTGGCGCGGACCTGCGGCGCAGATCGACAATAGCGGCAACGCTATGGTGGATCAGTTCATCGCCGGCCGCGCGGATGGGCCGATCCAGGCGGTGGTTTAGGTTTGCAAAGCGCGCACGCGCGGGTCTGCGCGAGACTGCAAATCCACAGCCATTGCACTAGCGAATCGCGGCCCGCGCGATCGTGTTGTGATCGAATGCCAGCTTCGCGCTGCGCCAATCCGCCACCCATTCCGCACTCGCGGCGTCGTCGCCGCCGAGCACACGCGTGGAGCGCGGGCGCACAAGGAAGGCGCAACTCACCGTGTGACCGCGCGGATCGCGTTTCGGATCGGAATAGACGCCGATCAGGCGGACGACTTTCCCACCGACCCCAGTCTCTTCCTTCAACTCGCGCAACGCCGCCGCCTCAACTGTCTCGCCCACATCGACGAACCCGCCCGGCAGCGCATATTTGCCCTTGAAGGGCGGGTGCGCCCGTTTGATCAGCAAGAGCCGACCCGCGCGGTCAAACACCACGCAGTCGACGGTTAGAAGCGGCGTTTTCGGTGGGCCCCTCAATCGCGATCTTCTTCTGGGCAGCGGCGCGCCGTAATCCCCGCCGCCGGCGCGCCATCCAGAGCGAAATCACCCATCAGATCGTCGGAGACCGGCGCCGCGACATCGAGATGGTAGATCAAGGAATCGCCGCTTGGCGCGCCCTCGGGGTTCAGCACACGCATCGTCAGGTCGACACGATTGCCTTCACCAGCGGCCCATGTTCCCGCGTGGGATGTTGTCATGCCATCGGCAGCGACAACGTAGTGCTGCACGCTGCCATCAGCGGCGAAGACCAAATCGTAATTGGCGCACGATCGATCAAACGACCAGAGCCCAACAAGCGTTTCCGGAGCAAGCACAAAGGCCTCAGCCTCAATCCGTCCAACTCCCGACGATCCCGCGGTCGCGTCTTCAGGTTGCTCGGTTTGCGGCGAAGGCGGAGCGCACGCAGCCAGCACCGCGAACATAGACAAAAGCAAAAACCGCATGCGCCATCCCCTAGGATTGGCGCCATCATGCCCTCAAGCCGCCGACCCCGGCAAGCGCTCGCGTTCCCGCGCAAGCACCCTGCGTACTCCGACTAACCCGTCCAGGAGTTCCGCTGTCGCCTTTGCGGAGATGGCGTCCGGCTGGCGCAGTATCCGCATTGCGGAGAGGTGGAGATTGACCGCCTCGCGATCCCAAGATGGTTCGGTTTCATCGAGCAGATGGCAGAGCGAGTAGGCCACCTTCCCGAGCGCGTCGCGCCCAACCATCCCGCCGAGCCCAGCCACCATATTCGTGGCCGTGTAGATCTCGCGTCGTTGCTCCGGCGTCGGATCGTCCGCAGCGCCCGCGACGAGACGTTCGATCTCGACCACCGAGTCGACCAAGCTTTGGACCGCCTTGGGTCCGACATAGGCGAGGTGCAACTCAGCGCGCTCAACGGCCTCCGCCATTGTCATGCCGCCTGGCGCATTGAGGCATTGCTTCAAGCTCGTTTTTGGGTGGTCGTCGTTCACCACAGCTCCATTCCGCTACCCGTTGTCGACACAACTTCAGCCGGCGCGATCAATTCACCGCGCCGTCCTTCGCTCTCAGCTACGAAAATGATCCGTTCCAGCAAGCCTTGCGTCGAGAACGGCTTGGCTATGACGTAGTCGGCGCCGCACTGCCGCGCGGCCGTTATCAAGCGCACATTGGTGTATGCCGCGAGCATGATCACCGGCACGCCGGCGTTCGGTCCCCGGCGCTCCGATCGTAGCCACTGGACGAAGTTGAATGCTTCATCGCCAAACGCGCATGGATCCAGCAGAATCAGGCTCACCGAGTGCGTCTTCACCGCGTCCAATCCGGCGCGCAGCGTTTGGTATCGGAACATCCGGCGGAATCCGCACCCCGAAAGGACGCCCGTTACGACTTCCAGAAAGATCGGGCTTGCGTCGATCAGCAAGACGGACGCGTTCGCGAAATTGAACGAAAGCTGCTGTTTCAGAGAGACAGCCGATCCGCTCATGAAGCAACCTTCTCGACGGCCGCCAGGAGCTGCGCGGGGTTGAAGGGCTTGACAATCCAGCCTGTCGCGCCAGCAGCGCGCGCCCGCGCCTTCTGCTCTGGCGCGGACTCTGTCGTCAAAACGAGAATGGGCGTCGCGCGCGCTTTGCCCTCGCGCGCGCGCTCGATGAAGCTCAAGCCATCGAGGCGCGGCATGTTCACATCCGTGATGATGACGTCGGGCTGAATCTGATCGAGGCGCTCAAGCCCCTCGACCCCATCCTCAGCGAGCACAACCGTGTATCCGGCGTTTCCGAGTACGAAGTTCACCAGCTCCCTGATGGTCAGCGAGTCGTCGACGGCAAGCACTGTGCGCTTTGGCGCGGCCATTACGGGGCCTCCCTCGACGCGCCGTTTATCGCAACCAAGTTAACATCAGCATAACCTTGGATAGCATTTCGCGGAACGCCTCGCCTTTTACGGGTAAATTGTTACCGTATTCCCCGCCGAAGAGCGGCTATTATCTCGAATCATATGGCCAAACCGGAACACATCTTCACCTGCCAGGCTTGCGGCGCGATCTGGCCCAAATGGGCGGGAAAGTGCGACGCTTGTGGCGAGTGGAACACGCTTGTTGAGGAAGCGACACGCTCCGTGGTGCCGGGCGCTCTCGCGGCGCCGACGGGAAAGAAAAACAAGGCGCTCAGCTTTGTTGCGCTCGCCGGGGAGAACGATCCCCCGCCGCGACTGGCGACCGGCATCTCCGAACTTGATCGGGTATGCGGCGGCGGATTGGTCGCCGCTTCCGCGGTTCTCATCGGCGGCGACCCAGGGGTTGGAAAATCCACCTTGCTGCTGCAAGCGGCGGCCGCGCTAGCGCGCTCCGGCGCGCGCGTGGCATACGTCACTGGCGAGGAAGCCGAGGCCCAGGTTCAAGATCGTGCACGTCGGCTCGGCGCGGCCGATGCGCCGGTGCAGCTCGCCGCGGAAACGGACCTCCGCAAAATCATAGATGGGCTCAAGGCCATGCGCCCCGACGTAGTGATCGTCGACTCAATTCAAACGGTGTGGGCCGACGGGCTTGAGGCCGCCCCCGGCACAGTTGCGCAAGTGCGCGCGTGCGCCCACGAGTTGGTGCGCTACGCAAAAAAATCCGGCGCCGCGCTCATTCTCGTTGGCCATGTCACAAAGGACGGACAGATCGCGGGACCACGCGTCGTTGAACACCTTGTCGACGCCGTGATTTACTTCGAGGGCGAGCGCGGCATGCCATTTCGCATTCTGCGCGCGGTGAAAAACCGATTTGGCCCGACCGATGAAATCGGCGTGTTCGAGATGGCCGAACAAGGCCTCGTCGAAACGCCGAACCCATCCGCGCTCTTTCTCGGGCCGTCCGGGGAACGCCCGTCCGGCGCGGCGGTTTTCGCCGGCGTCGAGGGTTCGCGCCCTGTACTCGTCGAGATTCAAGCGCTCGCGGCGCCGACGGCCTACGGCAACCCGCGGCGCGCGGTGGTTGGATGGGATTCATCACGCCTCGCTATGATCTTGGCGGTCCTTGAAACCCGGTGCGGGCTCTCGTTCTCCGGACGGGATGTCTACCTTTCCGTGGCCGGCGGCTTGCGCATAACCGAGCCCGCCGCCGACCTTGCCGTTGCGGCGGCGCTGACCTCAGCGCTCGCCGACGTTGCGCTCCCGAACCGATGTGTCGTTTTTGGCGAAGTGGCGTTGTCCGGCGAAGTGCGCGCGGCTGGGCGAAGCGATCTCCGCCTGAAAGAAGCGAAAAAACTCGGCTTCACGCAGGCGTTCGCCCCTGCCCAGAAACGAACCGGCGGCGAAACCGGCGTCAAGGTCCATACGGTGAGCCACATCAGCGAACTCGCCGCGCGTATTACGGGTGCGGGAGCCTGAAACGCAGGCTTTCCAAGGCATCAAGGGAGAGCTATCGAGGGCGAAGAGCGAAAATGGGCTTATAGGGCGCGCCATGCGCGTGGGGAGCTAGCGTCATGGATCTTGGCTTTACCTGGTTTGATTTCGCGGCGCTGGCTGTCCTGGGCTTGTCGGGCGTCATGGCGTTCGCGAGGGGGCTCATTCGAGAGATATTCTCCATCATCGCGTTCATAGGTGCTGGTATCGCGGCCGTCTTTTTCCACGGCATGGCGCAGCCGCTGGTCGAACGCTTTACGCCGTTGTCCGGCCTGCTCGCGGCTTTCGCCGGGGGCCTCGCCATCTTCCTCATCGTCTTCATTGTCATCACCCTCATCACCTCGACCCTGGCGAAGACCGCGCATCAATCGACGGAGATCGGCAGCTTCGACCGAGCGGCCGGCCTCGCGTACGGCGTCTTGCGCGGCGTGGTGGTTGTAGCGCTGTTTGTTTTGCCCGTGCGGCAAGTCCAGGCGACAGACCCTACCGCGGCGTCCGACCCAGTCCTCAGCGCCATTCGCGGCGCGCGCACCTACCCCATGTTCGACAGCGTGGCTGGCGTCCTTGGTGCAGTGCTGCCGCAGGCGCGGGACCGCGTCCGTGATACGATGCAACGCAGACAAGGCGAGTCGGCCTCCATTCCTCCCGCGGAAGAACCGGCGCCAGAGCAAACACCGTAAAGATCGAGGACCGATGGCTCCTGGACGCCCCTCCCTGCAGTTCCACGAGGCGCCGCCGCTTCAAATAGACAGATGGGCTGACGACGACAAACCGCGCGAAGAGTGCGGCGTGTTCGGCGTCTTTGGCAGCGAAGACGCATCCGTCCTGACGGCGCTTGGCCTACATGGTCTGCAGCACCGCGGCCAAGAAGGCTGCGGAATCGTCTCGTTCGACGGCCGCTTTCACCACGAGCGCCACCTCGGTTTGGTTGGCGAGCACTTTTCAGCGGCGGACGTGCCAAAACGTCTGCCTGGCGATAGCGCCATCGGTCACACACGCTACGCCACCCAGGGCGGGACGATCCTCCGCAACACCCAACCGCTCTTCGCGGATTTGGCGCTGGGCGGCTTCGCCATCGCGCACAATGGCAACCTCACGAATTCCCGCGATTTGCGCGATCATCTTGTCGAGGACGGGGCGATCTTTCAATCCACTTCCGACACGGAATGCATCCTGCAGCTGATCGCGCGCTCGCGGAAGGCCAAGGTCGTCGATCGCTTTGTCGAGGCGTTGCATGACATCCAGGGCGCGTATGCGCTGGTGTGCCTCACGAACACGATGATGATTGGTGCGCGCGATCCGATCGGCATTCGTCCGCTGGTCTTGGGCACACGCAACGGCGCGCCGATTCTGGCTTCGGAGACATGCGCGCTCGACATGATCGGCGCAACGTTTGTGCGCACGATCGAACCAGGCGAGATCATCGTGGCGAAGCGCACGCGAGACGGCGAGATCAATCTCGAGAGTCACTTCCCATTCCCAAAACGCAAGGCGCGCCCCTGCATATTCGAGTTCGTCTACTTCGCGCGTCCCGATTCAGTCATCGACGGACGCTCCGTCTACGAGACGCGAAAACGCATGGGCATGCGGCTCGCCCAAGAAACCGGCGTCGACGCGGATGTCATCGTGCCGGTGCCGGACTCCGGCGTTCCTGCGGCGATGGGATACGCCTCGCAAAGCGGCATACCCTACGAACTCGGCATTATTCGCAACCACTACGTCGGGCGCACCTTTATCCAACCCAAACAAGAAATCAGAGCCCTCGGCGTGCGCTTGAAACACGCCGCGAACCGCGAGGTGCTGAAGGACAAACGCGTGATCCTGGTCGATGATTCGATCGTCCGCGGCACCACTTCACAGAAGATCGTGCGCATGGTGCGCGAGGCAGGCGCGCGCGAGGTGCACTTGCGAAGCGCCTCGCCGCCAATAAAGCATCCCGATTTTTACGGCATCGACATGCCTACGCTCGAGCAACTCATGGCCGCGCAGATGACGCTCGACGAAATGCGCGCGCAGCTTGAAGTGGACACCTTAGGGTTTCTGTCGGTTGAGGGCCTTTATTGGGCAATGGGTGAGACGGGCCGCAATTCTGAAAACCCACAGTTCACCGACCACGCGTTCACCGGCGACTATCCCACGCCATTACTAGACCTCACGCGCGACCGTGCGTCCAAGGAATTTCAGCTCTCGCTGCTCGCCGACCACGCCGCCGAATAATGCCCCAGAACCAAAAACGTCTTGCGCTCGTCACCGGCGCATCTCGCGGGATTGGCCGCGCCGTGGCCCTCGAACTCGCGCAACGCGGTTGGCGCGTCATCGCGACCGCGCGCGCGCAGAAGGCGTTGGAAGCGCTCGACGACGCCCTCAGGGAGCGCGGCGGAGAGGCAACGCTCGTTCCGCTTGATCTGCGCGATGGCGCGGCCATCGATCACCTGGGAGCGGCCCTGTTCGAGCGGTACGGCAAGCTGGACGCACTGGCCGCGTGCGCCGGTGCGCTTGGCTCACTCACGCCGGCGCATCAGGCGACCCCAGGCGCCATGGATGAAGTGATGGCCGTGAATTTTACGGCGAATTGGCGCTTGATCCGAGTATTGCATCCGCTTCTGCGCGCATCCGACGCTGGCAGAGCCGTATTCCTCACGTCCGGGGCATCGCGGAACCCCAAAGCCTATTGGGGTCCCTACGCCGCCAGCAAGGCGGCCCTCGACGCATTCGTCACCGCCTACGCCGCCGAACTCAACGTCACGCCGATCAAGGCCAATCTTTTCAACCCCGGGCCGACCCGAACAGCCATGCGCGCCAAGGCGTTTCCAGGCGAGGACCCGATGACCCTGCCGGCCCCGGAAGAGGTCGCGCCGCAAATCTGCGACATGCTCACGCCGTCCTTCCAAAAGAACGGCGCTTGGGTGCAATTCGAGCATTAGCGCCGTGCGCGCGACCTACGACGCCATCATCATCGGCGCCGGTGCGGCGGGGCTGTACGCCGCGCTCAACGCCGGGCGGCGCGGCAGGCGAGTCCTCGTCCTCGATCACAATGCCGAGCCGGGCGCGAAAATCCTGATCTCTGGCGGGGGACGCTGCAACTTCACCAACGTCCACGCTGGGGATCACGCCCGCTATCTCAGCGAAAACCCTCACTTCGCGCGTTCCGCGCTCACGCGTCATCCGCCTTCGGAATTCATCGCGCTCGCCGAGAAGCACGGCATCGCTTACTACGAAAAGACCCTGGGCCAGTTGTTCTGCGAAGGCGCTCGGTCAGCGCACAAGATCGTGCGCATGCTGATCGACGAATGTGCGGCGGCGGGCGTCACAATCAAACTCGGTTGTATGATTAACGCTGTCCGCCGAAACGAGTGCTTCGCCGTTGACACCAATCTAGGCGCCTTCGAGAGCGAGACGCTGACGATCGCGAGCGGCGGCCTCGCAATTCCAAAACTCGGCGCAAGCGGCATTGCGTTCGCTCTCGCCGATCAGTTCGCGATCCCGGTCGCGCCGCCACGACCCGGCTTGGTTCCGCTGACCTTCGCAGAACCGGACCTCTTGTGGATGCGCCCCCTGAGCGGGGCTTCAACGCGCGTCCTGGCGCGCTGCGGCAACGCCGCCTTCTTGGAGGGCGCGCTGTTTACCCATCGTGGCTTGTCCGGGCCGGCGGTTCTCCAAGTCTCCTCTTATTGGCGCGCCGGCGAACGGATAAACATCGACTGGGCGCCCGAAGCGCCGCTCGACAAATTCCTAACCCGCAAGCGCGAGCGGCCAAGGTCGTCGCTCAAGACCGCGCTTGCGGAGCTGCTTCCGGATCGGCTGGCGCAGGCGCTCGCGGCGCGGGCCAGCGAAATCGCCCAAAGCTCCGACACGGCGCTCGGCGACATAAAGGACGCTACGCTGCTCGATATCGCGCGCGCGCTCAAAACGTGGCCGCTCACCCCTGTCGGAACCGAAGGCTATGCAAAGGCCGAGGTCATGGTCGGCGGCATCGACACCGCCGCGCTTTCACAGCAGACCCTGGAATGCCGCTTGGTTAAGGGCCTGTTCTTCATCGGCGAGTGCGTCGACGTGACCGGGTGGCTCGGCGGTTACAATTTTCAGTGGGCATGGTCGAGCGCAGCAGCGGCCGCAGTAGCGATTTAGGCAATCTTTCCAATAGAATACATGGCGGAGACGCAGGGATTCGAACCCTGGATACCCTGTTCGAGTATAACGCCTTAGCAAGGCGCCGCCTTCAGCCACTCGGCCACGTCTCCAGCGGGCTTCTCGATTAGACGGCCAGGCCCGGACCCGCAAGGCGCAATGCGCCGCCGTTCAGCGTTAACTGGCGCCGTCCTTGCGGCTCAGTCGAGGTTAAGACCCACCGCCGAGGCTCGACCATGTCAAAAACCGCTTTGCGCCGTCCCAGCGCTGACAATGCGGCCCGCGGTGCACCGCGCGGACGTAGTCGCGCCGCACTTTCGTTAGCCGAGCGCCCAAACGACACCGAAGTCCGCGAAGCAGCATGGCTTCAGAGAACCGCGGCGGCCTTCGGCCTGTATGGCCTTAACCTTGAGCCGCCCCGCGAGAGCGATCGGCTCGTCGTGTCCAAGCCGATCATCCGAAAGTTCCCGAGCACGACGCGGCGAGGCGCGCATGTTCCGCGGCGCGTTGCGGCGCTGGTATTGCCCGTTCTCGATTGGGGATTGGTTTTCGCCGCCGCCGACCTGGCGGCGCGGTGGGGCGCTGGCGGAAGTCTCCTTGAATTGCCGCTCGCCCTCGCCGCCGTTTTCTTCGCGTGCGCGCTCGCTCTCAAAGCCGGGCTCTGGCTGACGGAGAGCTATGTTCCCAAATTCGCGCATTTCCGCCCTGAGCGGTCCATCGGCGGGTTAGCGCTCGGCGCAATCGCGGGGCTCACCCTCTCCATGCTCCTAGCGCCGGACGCGCAGAGCGCGGGCGCCTTGTCAGCCGTCTTGCCGTTCGCCGCACTGGTGATGGCCGGCGTTCACGCCGCGACAATGCTGTGGTTGTCCGCCGCGCACCGCCGGGGCGTTTTCAGCGAGACCTGTATTGTGATCGGCGCCACCGAAGCCGCGCAGCGCTTTATCGAACGTGCGCAAAGGTCGGGTGCGGTGCGCGTCTTGGCGCTCGCCGATGACCGCGTGGGGCGTGCGCCGGCGAGCGTCAACGGAATCCCAGTCGCCGGATCCGTGCGAGCCATGCTCGACTGGGATGGACTGCCCGTCGCCGACAGGATCGTCGTGGCCCTACCTGCCCACGCCACCAAGCGCACACGTGCTGTTATTGAAACGCTGAAGCAAACGCCTCACCGCATCGATCTGCTGCTCGACTTTGAAACCGAGCACATGCAAGGCCTCGGCGTCGATACGCTCAACGGCGTTGCTGTCGCCTGTGTGTCTGGTCGCCCGCGTTGTCTGAGGCGGGCTCTCCTGCAGCGCATTGTTGACCTGGCCCTGGGCTCGATCCTGCTTGCCGCTCTCGCATTGCCGATGCTTGCGATCGCCGCCGCTATTCGCCTGGACAAGCCTGGCCCGGTCCTGTTCCGTCAGCGACGTCTCGGCTTTAACAACCGCACGTTCACCCTGCTGAAGTTCCGGAGCCTTGAGATCGGCGGCGGCGGCCCCACGCGCATCGGCGCGTTCTTGCGCCGCTTCGGGCTCGACGAGCTGCCGCAGCTGCTCAACGTCATCGCTGGCGACATGAGCCTGGTGGGACCGCGCCCGCACGCGGCGGGCATGCAGACCGGCGCGCGGAAGCCGGAGGCAGTCGTCGCTGCCTATGCGCATCGTCATCGGGTGAAGCCAGGCATCACCGGCTGGGCGCAAGTCAATGGCGCACGAGGCGGCGTCAAGACGCCGGCGGCTTTGCGGCGGCGCGTAAAGCTCGACCTCGACTACATCGCGCGCGCCTCGCTTTGGCTCGACCTCCAAATTATGGCGCGTACGCCGATGATCATGTGGCGCGACGGGAAACGACGCTGATCCCTCGCGCATTCGTGAAGCCGCTCTCGCGCCCGTGATTGGCGCCGCCCCCATCGACGAGCGCAAAAAGGCGCTGGGAGGAGAGCATGGCTTCAGTTTTCAGGAATGGACAACGATCCGGGGTGCGAGCTCAGAACGCCGAGCCGAACGTTGTCCCCTTCATCGATGTGCTTTTGGTGTTGTTGGTCATCTTCATGGTGACGGCGCCAAAACCAACGACTGACCTTCGCGTCGACCTGCCGCGCCAGGCCGCAGGCGCGCCCGAACGGCTTGCGCCGACCATTGTCCGCATCGAATCCTCCGCGACGGGCGTGCGCGTTTTTGTCGGCGATGAGGAAACGCCCTTGGGCGGCTTGGCGGCGGCGGCGCTCGATCATATTCTGAGCGTCAATCCCGCCTACACGCGAGACGAGGCGAAAATGGAAGCGCGCATCTTCGTGCGCGCTGATCTCAACGTCGCCTATCACAACGTCGTCGATGCGTTGGAAGAACTGAAAAGCGCTGAGTTCGAGCGCGTATCGATCGTGGCGCCGGAAATCGAAACTGCGCTCTGATCAGTGGTGCTTGACGCTCAACCACTCGCGCGCGCGCCGCTGCGCTTCCGCGATCTCGTCCTTCGACATCTGATCCGCGAGTTCGCGCCGGCACTCTTTCGCGGCTTCCGAGCCGCGCACCGCCGCCAAGTTGAACCACATGTGCGCTTGCACGAGGTCCATCCCGTCGCCCTGACCTGTCGAGTAAATCAAACCCAACTTGTAGAGATTTTCGCTGTCGCCGCATGAACGCACGGCTTCGTGCGCTTCGGCGATTTCAGAATCCGTGAACGCCATTTTGGCTGCTCCCTTGGTCCTTACCTGCGGAGCGCCGCGCCTTAAGGCGTCATTCACTCCACCCCACACCGCCGACGCAATTCAAGCGTCGACAGGCGAGAGGAATGACATGCATAAATTGCAATAAGCTTAAGACGCGTCAGCCTTGTTTCGCGGCCTCCGCCGTTGAGGCGGCGGTCTGCCCAAAAAGCGACTGCGCAATCTTTTGGGTCTCCTCGCGCGAGGGCGGCGGGCGGCGCAGTTCGGCCCCAACAGCCATCCCGCGCTGCACGGCCGGGCGCTCGGCGACGCGATCGAGCCATGCGTTAACAAGCGGGAAAGCACTCATGTCTTGCCCGAAAATTCCGGCGAGCTTGACCCATGGGTAGAGCGCCATTTCGGCGATGGAGTATTCGTCGGCGACGAACGCTCGCCCGTCGAGGCGGCGATCGAGCACGCCGAGCAACCGATTGACCTCGTTATTGTAGCGCTTAACCGCGTATTCAATCTTTCCCGGATCATCGACGAGATTAGGCGCGTAGTTCCGAAAGTGGCTCGCTTGGCCGAACATCGGCCCCACGCCCGCCATTTGCCAGAACAGCCACTCGTCAACCGTAATGCGTGCGCGTTCGTCGCTGGGATAAAACTTGCCGGTCTTGCGTCCGAGATATTGCAGGATCGCGCCGGACTCGAATACGGAGATCGGCCGCCCGCCAGGACCATCGGGATCGACAATCGCCGGCATGCGGTTATTCGGACTGATCGCCAAGAAGTCTGGCTTGAATTGCTCGTTCGCGCCGATGTTCACCGGCTTCATCGTGTAAGGCAGGCCCATTTCCTCGAGAGCGACGGAAATTTTCCATCCGTTTGGGGTTGGCCAAAAGTACAAATCGATCGGTTGCTGCATCGAAAATCCCCGCTGGACGGCTCAACATGAGGGTCGGGCTCGCGTCTCGCAAGAGCGCGCCGTCATTTCTCTTAACGCGTTGGAAAGCATGCCGCGCCGATCCTCGCCGCGAAACGGAGGGGTCGACATGTTGCTGTTTCTCTGGGCCGCCGTGATGATGCAGGCGTTCATGCCGGGCGGCGACCGCGTTGCGTCGCTAAGCGCCGGCGCCTTCGAAGCGCACCTCAGGGCTGACATCGATTTGACGCCGGCAGCACTTGGCGCCGCCGGCCACGTCGCCCGCTACACGCCGCTGGCGGCGCGAGCGATTTAGACCCCCAATTTCCTTTTCAAAATCTCGTTCACCACCGCTGGATTGGCTTTGCCGCCAGTGGCTTTCATGGTTTGCCCGACCCACCAGCCGAACGCCTTCGGGTTCTTCTGAACGTCGGCGACCTTGTCGGCGTTCGCGGCCATCAGATCGTCGATCGCCTTCTCAATCGCGCCCGTATCGGTGACTTGACGTAAGCCTTCGCGCTCCACGATCACGCCGGGCGTTTCGCCGGTCTCCATCATCTTGGCGAAGATGTCCTTGGCGATCTTTCCATTGATCGTGCCATCCTTGATCAGATCGAGCAGCGCGCCCAGCGCCTCGGCCTTCACCGGCGAGGCGCCAAGCTCCAAACCCTTCTTGTTGAGCGCTCCAAAGAGTTCCTGGCTCACCCAATTCGCTGCGGCTTTTCCGTCGCGCCCCTTAGCGACAGTCTCAAAGTAGCCGGCGGCGTCGCCATCGCCCGAGAGCACGGAGGCGTCATAGGCCGAGAGCCCGTATTCGCTCATGAAGCGCTTCTTCTTCGCATCCGGCAGTTCCGGCAGCGAAGCGCGGATTTGCTCAATCCAACTCGCGTCCAGCACCAGCGGCAGCAAGTCCGGATCCGGAAAGTAGCGGTAATCGTGCGCGTCTTCCTTCGAGCGCATCGTGCGCGTTTCGCCTTTGTCGGGATCGAACAGGCGCGTCTCCTGATCGATGGCGCCGCCGCTTTCCAAAATTTCGACTTGTCGGCGCGCTTCGTACTCGATCGCCTGCATCATGAAACGCGTGGAGTTCACGTTCTTGATCTCGCAGCGCGTTCCCCAGTCCTTGGTCCCAGCTTTGCGCACGGAGACGTTCACGTCCGCGCGCATGGAGCCTTCCTCCATGTTCCCGTCGCACGTGCCGAGCGCGCGCACGATCGAGCGCAGCTTATTGAAATAAGCGGCCGCCTCCTTGGCCGAACGCATGTCTGGCCGCGAGACAATCTCCATCAGCGCAACGCCCGCGCGATTGAGATCGACGTATGTCTCACTGGGCGACAAGTCATGGATCGACTTGCCCGCATCTTGCTCTAGGTGCAGGCGTTCGATGCGGATCGTGATCGGCTCTTCGCCGTCGGGCTCGACCTCGATCTCGCCTTCGCCGACGATCGGCTCCTTGTATTGGCTGATCTGATAGCCTTGCGGCAGGTCGGGATAGAAGTAGTTCTTCCGATCGAAGCGGCTCTTTCGATTGATTTCGGCGTTGAGCCCCAATCCCGTCCGGATCGCCTGCTCCACACAGAACTTGTTGATCACCGGCAGCATGCCAGGCATCGCCGCATCCACCAGCGAAACATGTGCGTTGGGATCGCCGCCATACGCCGCGCTGGCGCCGGAGAAGAGCTTGGCGTTAGAGGTCACCTGCGCGTGGACCTCCAGGCCAACAATGATTTCCCACTTGGATTTTTCCCCAGCCACCAGCTGGTCGGGCCGGGCAGAGCGAACGTCGAGCGCAGTCATAACGCGGACTTAGGGGGCCATGGGCGGTGTTGTCTAGGGTTACGCCTTTGTTAGACTGCCGCTCTCGCCTTATGCTAACTTGGTGCAGCCAAGAGGGAGGCGACCCATGAAGTTGACGCACGCGTTGGCGGCGGTGTTGAGCGCCGCAGCCTTGGCCGCCTGCCAACAGCCTGCTCCTGGCGCACCCACGGAAACGCCGGCGACCGAGAGTGCTGACGCCGTCGAGACAGCGCCAGCGGCGACGCCCGCGCCGTCCCTGCCTTGCGATATCCGCGCGCAGCGAGACTGGGAGGCCGAACTTGGCTCAAACACGCCTCCAAGCCTCACGGTAAACGGGACGATCCTGCTGCCACGCGCGGGTTACTCGGTCTCGCTGCTGCGCGATGCCGGAGACACCCCGGACTCCACCGAGCCGCATTTGGTGCTGACCGTGCGTCCGCCAAGCGGGCCAACCGCCGAGGTCGAGACACCCCACGCCGTGCGCTATTTTGGCCCCGCAAGCGCTCCCTACACGACCATCCATATCATGTGCGATGGGACGTCGCTCACGGACATCACTGTCGGGCGCTAGAGCCAGTAAAGTCCCAACGCCGCCAAACCGAACGCGAGGCCGGCGAGGCACGCCCGCATCACAGTGTGCCGAATTGGCTCTCGCATCGTGGGCGTCTCGCGCTGTTCGCGTAGGGTGCTGCAAGCGTCGCACCGGGGTTAGCGCGAGGCGGGAATCGCGCCCGCTCCAGCACGAAATTCGCCCACCAGGCTTAGGTCCAAGGCTTGCTCCTGCGCCGTCATATGATCGGCGAAGAGACCTTCCACCCTGACACCCGGGCGCTGCTCGCCTACGGGCGCGCGTTGGCTGGGGATAGCCACGCTCCCAAAAAGGGCGGCGCCGATCAGGTTATCGAGCGCTTGTTTGTGATCGAGCGGACGAATGATGGACGCCTCCCCATTCGCACTTTCGGACAGGAACTGATCACGCTCTTCGGTCGTGATTTGCGGGAGCACGATTTCGCGCGCTTCTTTCTTCAACCCGATCTCATGCTTATGCGCGCGCTGATCGAGGCGTGCGCCGCCGCGGGGCAACCCGGCATCGTCCGCGTCACTGCCCAGACGCTCTGCGGAAAAACGCTCGGCGCTGAGCTGCTTGTGACGCCGTTGCGACTCGATAGCGCCATGCTGGGCGAGCGGTATCTAGGGATGTTCCAGCCCCTGGGCGGAGAGCCGTTCCTGGATGGCCGGCCGATCCAACTCCTACGGATCGCATCGATCCACCCGCCCGAAGCCAAGCCGCCGGCGCGCATGCGCCTCGTCGTCGTCAACGACTGAAGCTACTTCTTCGCCCCAAGGACGCGGATTTCGACGCGCCGGTTTCGCGCTCGACCCCACTCGTCGTTGTTCGAGGCGATCGGCTCCCATTCGCCGCGCCCGCTCATGGACAAGCGCCCGTAGTTTACGCCGTAACGACTGAGCACGTCGCCCACGGAGTAAGCGCGTCGCTCAGAGAGGCGTTGATTGTAAACGTCCGAACCAATTGCGTCTGCATGGCCAACGATGTCGACAGTCATGCCCGGAAAGCGGCGCAGCGTTGAAGCAAGCTCCTGAACGCGCGGAAGGAACTCATACCGCAAGTCCGCGCGGTTGAAGTCGAAGGTAATATCCGACGGCATGATGATCCTGATCTCGTCCGGCGACACACGCTCGACCCGCGCGCCAGCGGAGGCCGCGGGCGCCATGGCGTCGCGAAGCTCGGACTCGGCGCGGTCCATCTCGGAGTCTTGTGCAAAAGCGAGTGGCGTGGATGCGAACAGGGCGAGGGCGAGAACAACGAAGCGCATGTGGCGGCTCCTCAAGAGGCGGCACGCCACGCGTTGAACTGCGTCTTTGGCGAATCTACGGCTTAAGCCGTGCAAACGTACGGTCGAAGCCGACAAGTGGCGTTGCCGCCACATCGCCTGCCGACACTAGGCCGCCCCTGCACGCTGATCCTCGGCTATGGAGGCCTCCTGCCGTGGCAATGTCGGTTTGCCGCGGATAATGTCGGAAAGCTTCTCGGCAATCATGATCGTGGGCGCGTTTGTATTGCCCCCGATCAAAGTCGGCATCACTGACGCGTCGATGACCCGCAGCCCGTCCACGCCGCGCACCCGCAGCTGATCGTCAAGCGGCGCCTTGTCGTCGGCGCCCATGCGCACTGTGCCAACGGGATGATAGATCGTCTCCGCCGTCTGTCTGATCCAAGCGTCGATCTCCGCGTCCGTGCGAACATGACCGCCAGGGCGCATTTCCGGCCCACGATAAAGGTTCAGGGCGTCTTGCCCGACGATGCTGCGCACCAACCGAACCGCGTCGCGCATGGTTCGGCGGTCAGTTTCTTCCGCCAGATAGTTCGGATCGATGAGCGGCGCGTCAAATGGGTTGCGCGACGCCAATTTGACCGTCCCCCTGCTTTCCGGACGCAACTGGCACGCATGGATCGTAAAGCCATCACGGTCCGGTTTCACACGCGCATGGTCGATCATGACCGCGTTCACGACATGGAGTTGAATGTCGGGTCTGTCGAGTTCGCCGCGCGTCTTTAGGAACGCGCCGGCGTGGAGATGATTGGTGCGTCCGGGCCCTTGTTTGGTCAGCATGTACTGCAAGCCAATCATCGGCTGCTTAAGCCCTTTGGTTTTCGAAAACATCGATATCGGTTTGGTCATCTCGTAGATGACGCAGACATCGAGGTGATCTTGCAGATTGCGGCCCACCTCCGGCGCGTCGTGAACGACATCGACGCCAAGCTTTCGCAGCTCCTCGGCTGGCCCGATCCCCGAGAGCATCAGCAAATGCGGCGATTGAAACGCGCCGCCGCACACAAGAACCTCGCGGCTCGCGAATATGCGCTGCAGGGGCTGGTTTCGACCAGCCGAGAATTCCACGCCGACCGCCCGCTTATTTTCGAAAATCACGCGCGCCGCCTGTGCGTTCGAGATAATTCGCAAGTTCGGTCGCGCGCCGATGATCGGACGCAGATACGCCGCCGACGCGCTCCAACGTTCGCCGTCACGAATAGTCAGGTGATAAGGGCCGACGCCTTCCTGTTGGTAGCCGTTGAAATCCCGCGTCACCGGAAAACCCGCCTGCGCGCCAGCTTGAATAACCGCCTTGTAGATCGGATCGCCCGGCGGGCCCCGCGACACCCAAAGCGGGCCGCCCTCGCCGTTCCATGCATCGGCGCCGTCTTCATGGTGTTGCGCGCGCTTGAAGTATGGCAACACGTCCGCATAGCCCCAGCCCGTCAGCCCCATCTGGCGCCAATGGTCATAGTCGCGCGCATGACCACGAATGTAGATCATGCCATTGATGGCGGAGGAGCCGCCCCAGCCCCGCCCGCGCGGTTGATAAAGGCTTCGCCCGTCGAGATGAGCTTGAGGCGTCGTTTCAAAGCCCCAATTGCTGACGCCCTTGTTGGCGATGAGGTTGCCAACGCCGGCCGGCATCTTAACCAGGATCGACTCGTTCTTGCCCCCCGCCTCAAGCAGCGCGACGGTTACGTTGGGGTCTTCGCTGAGCCGGTTGGCTAGCACGCACCCGGCGCTGCCAGCGCCGACAATCACGAAATCAAAGCGCCCGGCGCTTGCCTCATCAGCCACGGCTGTCGTCCTTACTCAAAAAAGCACGTCCCTCACCCTTTGCGCGCCCAAAACGGCGGCGCCAAGCCCTGCCGCTCCGTCAAACCTTAAGCAAACGTTTACGGTGAACGGGCATTTATCGTGTCATGACCAGCACCGCCCAGAAGCTTGACTTTGCCGGCGCCGCGCGCCGCCTCACCGCGGCCCAAGTCGGCCTTCGCGAACGTCGGCGGTTCCGCCGCCTGCCTGTGATCATCGGCGGGCGCATGCTCGACACCCTCGGCCGCGAGCACGATTGCCGCACCGCTGACATCTCGCCCGGCGACGTGCGCATTCAAGCGCCCGTGCTGCCTGATGTTGGCGAGAAGGTCGTGATTTACCTTGACGGCATTGGGCGCGTTTCGGGCAATGTCGCGCGCCGCGGCGAGGACGGCGCGGCCATCATCTTTGATTTCAGCGCCCACAAACGCGAAAAACTGGCCGAGCAACTAACGCTCACGATTAACAAGGACCTCGGCGTCGAGGAGCCGGCGAAGCCAGCGCCACGCCAGGGCGGGCAGTTCGTGACCCTGCTTTTTGAAACCGGCGAAACCTACGAAGGCGAAGTGCTCGACTTTTCGCTCGCGGGGATCACCATTCGCTCAAAGCGTCCACCGCCCTTGCTGGGTGTTTGGGTCCGCGTCGGCAACATTTACGGCCGTGTGGCGCGCCTGATTGAAAACGGCTTCGCCATCGATTTCGAACCGCGCGGCACGGCCGCGGCCTCACAAGACTAATGCAGCCCCAGGCATAGTGGTTGCACCGGCCCCGCTTAAGCGGGGTTAGTACGTCTGGCTCCGTTTCAAAATGGAGCACAGACGTGGCCGACGCGGTAATGCCCTCAAAATCGATCGCCCAGAGCCAATGGTGGGTTCAGGTGCGCGGGCGCGCGTTTGGCCCATACAACATTGATCGGATCGCCCAGTTCATGTCCGAAGGGCGGGTCAAACCGAGCACTTTGCTGTCCGATAAGCCGGATGGCGCTTGGACGGAAGCGCGCCGCATCATGTCATTGCGCGGCCTGCGCACGCCGACGCCCGCCAACGACGTGGCCGCTAATGTCGTCGTGCATGCCGAGATCGTGTCGGGCGCCTTCAACGCCTTTGTCGCCGGCCTCGAAAGCCTCGGCTTCATCTGCGAACTCGCCAACGGCCTATGGCTGCTGCGCACCCGCCAATCAGTCGGGACGATCCGCAACACGCTTTCGCAGACGCTTGAGATGGGCGACCGCTTCATCGTGGTCGACGCCACCCGGGATCGCTTGGCGTGGTTCAATCTTGGCCCAGACGTCGACGTCCGCATCGCCAAGGTGTGGAACGGGCGCGCGCCCGACGCGTTGACGCCTCAGGTCTAGGGGAAGCGGCTATCCCGCAAATCGCGGCGATAACGTCTCCAGTTATCGACATAGTGCGCCGCGGAATGCTGAATTATCTGCCTCTGCGGCTCATCCAGCACGCGCGCCAGCCGCGCCGGCGCGCCGGTGATCAGCGATCCCACCTCGAAGCTCTTGCGCTCCGTCACCAGCGCGTGCGCGCCCACCAAGCAGCGGCTTGGGACGTGCGCATGGTTGAGCACGGTCGCCTTGATTCCGATCAGCGTATCGTCGCCGATTGTGCAGCCATGCAGCATTACCTGATGTCCAATCGTAACATTGCGTCCAATGGTCAACGGAGCGCCTATATCGGTGTGCAACACGCTGCAGTCCTGCACATTGGAGTTTTCGCCGACGACGATCGGTTCGTTGTCGCCGCGTAGGACCGCGCCGAACCAAACCGAGGCATTGCGCTTGAGCACAACCCGACCGATCAGCACCGCGGTGGGCGCTATCCAAAAAGCATCGGCGTCCTCCACTTCGAGATCGGCGTCCGCCAGCGCATAGATGGGCATGCTCAACTCCAGGTTTGCCTCGACGGCTTGGCGCGAATTTTTTGTGACCTTACCGCGCTTCAATGCGTCGTTAACCGGTTCAGCGTCTCATGAGAACATCGGATCAGAACTCCTGATCCGCCCGTCTCCAGGGCGAAAGCCCATTTGTGGGGGAGAGCGTGGGCGAACGGCGCAGTCAGCGCAAAGCCTCGAAAACGCTACGCGGCGTTCCCGCCGCCGACTCCCTCGACTCCTCGGACTTCTTCGATCCTCCCGCCGCCGGCAGAAGCCGCGGCGTCTCCACCCACGTCCGCTCCAAGAAGGAGACCTTAATGACGAAGCGCACCAGCAAGCGCAGACACGCACAAGGCGTGCTCAATGTTCAAGAGTTTCAGCGTGACGACCGCCGCCAGCGGAACCTCCAAGTGCTCGAAGGCGGATGGCAACCCACCAACGACGGCGGACGCGAGCAGAGCTTCGTCAAGACCATTCGGCCGAAGTCCAAGGGCCAAGAGCAACTCATCGCCGCGATTGACGCACATGCGCTGGTCCTGGCGCTCGGGCCCGCGGGCACGGGCAAAACCTATCTCGCGATAGCCAAGGCCGTCGAAGCGCTGGAGAGCGGCAAAGTCGGCCGTATCGTGCTGTCGCGACCGGCGGTGGAAGCAGGCGAATCGCTGGGCTTCCTGCCTGGCGCGATGGAGGACAAGCTCGCCCCCTATTTGAGGCCGCTCTATGACGCCTTGACGGATCGCCTCTCGGCCAAACGCCTGAAGGCGCTAATGGCCGAGGGCCTCATCGAGATCGCGCCCGTCGGCTTCATGCGCGGGCGAACTCTGAACAACGCGTTTGTCGTGATCGACGAAGCGCAGAACTGCACCTATGGCCAAATCAAGATGCTGCTGACACGCCTGGGCTGGCACTCGACGATGGTCGTCACCGGCGACCCAGCGCAGACTGACTTGCTGCCAGATCTGTCCGGATTGTCTTCTGTCTCCGAGCGCCTTGAATTAGTTCCCAATATCGCCGTGGTTCGCCTGGGCGAAAGCGATATTGTCCGCCACCCACTGGTCGCCTCCATGTTGGGTGTCTTGTAACACGCGCCCCCACGCCGTTTCATCTCAAACCGCGTGGTTGGACTTCAGGTTGGATTCACGAGTGACTTACGCCCCGGCGCCGCCGGGGCGTTTTCTTATCGCGGCAGATGCAGGAATGGCATGTAGTCGCTCCACCCCAATGCATAGAAAAACCCCGCGTGGATGAGCGGTGCGCTGACACCAGCCAAACCAACATATGCCAACCACCGCGCCAAATTGAACCTGAAGACAACCGGCGGCCCAAGGACCGTCGCCAGCATCGGGACCGTGTAATACACTTGCCAAGGGAGACCAAAATTGGCGCCGAACTTGGCGAACAGAATTCCGACGACAGAAACCGCGGCCGCCACCCCAAAGGCAGCAGCCACGCCGATGCGGCGCGCTGAGCCAATCGACGCGACGCTCCAAATTATCAAGGCCAGCAGGACGGTCGATGCCGCCATGTAATAGGGAATGCGCCCCGGGTCGGTTTCACCGACCATGCGCTAGGCCTCGAGATCAATATCGAGAATGCTCATGGTGAGAAAATAGCCCTCATCTTCATCGACCGAGAGCGTGCCGATGAATTCATCGTGCACATACACTTCCGCAGAGTCCGTCTTTCGCGGGCGGGCCCGTACGTCGAGTTCGGCGGCATGGAGGGTTTGACGAAGCACCGCCTGCAACCGCGCGCGCTCACTATCGTCAATCGGAGCGTTCTTCTTCGCACCCGGAGCGCGTGGCAGCGCTAGGCTGATGGCGTAGCTTAACTCGCCCTCGTCCTCGTCGCGAACAAGTTCGGCGACCTCCTTGCCGTCGACAAGCATCGCGCCTTCATCGCCTTTCCGCGCGACGACGGAGACCGTTGGCGAGCCCAACAGTTTGCTCAAATATGCGCCCAAGCGCGTGCATTCGGCTGCGTTCAAGAGGCTGACTCCAATGACGCGCGAACGTCGTCGGTTCAGCCGTCGAGGTCAAGCAGGGCTTAGTCGAAATCCCAGTGCGTCGCCTCGTGGCGCAGGTGGCGACCCACGAGATAAAAGCCCACGCCAATCAGCGCGAACCCGCCCACCACGCTGAGATAGGCGTACATCCCATTTTCCATGGCCTCTTCGAGGGAAAAGGGCGTGTAGTACGCGATCATAGCCAAGGCGACGCCCGTCGCCGCCCCGGTCTTCATGAACACATCGCCAAGAAAGTAGTTGCGATCGATCTCGGCGCGCGGACGCCGTTGCGGACGGTCAGCGGAAGCGTGCTTCGGTTTATTCTTAGCCATCGCCGCACCCTAACGGGATTCGCGGTGCAGCCGCGCGCCTTTATCGTCTCGGCTGTGCAACGCCGCCCGCCTGCGGCCCCTCGAGTTCGTACGAGATCACCGCGCTGCGCGCTTCCGAGCGCACTTCGCTGCTGCAATTGCTGCGCGAAAACGCCTCAGCCAGTTGCTTCGCGCGGCCCAGGTTTTCACCCCAGCCCGTCTTGGTGTCGTACAATACGGCGAAACCCGTCCAAGGCATCATCGTCTGCCCGAGCGTTTCGCTCTCGAAAATTCTCTTGAACGTGGGTTCAAAAAACCCGAGCCGGGCGGAAAGCGTTCCGGTATCGGCCGGACGCAATTCCTCCAGGAAGTCCGACCACACCCGGTTGGCTTCCCGGCACATTTCGATCAGGCGCGTGTCTCCACGGCCCAAGCGCTCCAGCAGTTCGTGCATTGCGTCACCTCACGCCCACCATTTGGCTGGCTTAGTACCGAAGTTTGCGGCTTTTTCCAGGGCGGCCGACACCGCGAACACGCTTTCTTCATCGAGCGCCTTCCCGATCACCTGCAAACCGAGCGGCAACCCGTTCCCGTCCACGGCTGCCGGCAGGGCCAAACCGGGAAGTCCGGCCAGATTCGCCGTCACGGTGAAAATGTCGTTGAGGTACATCTGAACGGGGTCGCCAGAACGTTCCCCAAGCGCGAACGCCGCCGACGGCGTCGCTGGCGTCAAGATCGCATCCACCTCCGCGAACGCCGCGCGGAAGTCCTCGGCGATGCGCGCGCGCACCTTTTGCGCGCGCAGGTAATACGCATCGTAATAGCCCGCGCTCAGCACGTAGGTGCCAATCAGGATCCGGCGCTGCACCTCCGCGCCGAAGCCAGACGCGCGCGATTGTTCATAGGTGGACGTCAAGTCCTTGCCGGCGACGCGCGCGCCGTAACGCATGCCGTCGTATCGCGCGAGATTGGACGACGCCTCAGCTGGCGCGACGATGTAGTAAGTGGGCAACGCATACTTTGTGTGTTTGAGGCTGATCTTCTTGATCTTGGCGCCAGCATCCTTTGCCCATTCAATGCCCTGCTGCCAAAGCGCTTCGATTTCTGGCGGCATGCCCTCGACGCGATATTCCTCCGGCACGCCGATCGTCATGCCTTTGATCGACTTGCCACACGCGGCGCGAAAGTCCGGCGTATCGACCGGCAGCGACGTTGAGTCCTTCGCATCGTGCCCCGCCATCGACTGAAGGAGGATGGCGCTGTCTTCTACGGTCTTCGCGATCGGTCCAGCTTGGTCGAGCGACGACGCGAACGCGACGATCCCCCAGCGCGAGCAGCGGCCGTAGGTTGGTTTGATCCCAACCGTGCCCGTGAAAGCGGCGGGCTGTCTGATAGAGCCGCCCGTGTCCGTCGCGGTCGCGCCGAGGCACAAATCGGCCGCCACCGCCGACGCCGAGCCGCCCGAAGAACCGCCGGGCGTGAGCTTGGCCTCCTCATTGCCGCGTCGCCAAGGCGAAACCACGGGACCAAACTTCGACGTTTCGTTTGATGAACCCATCGCAAACTCGTCCATGTTGAGCTTGCCCAACATGATCGCGCCATCGCTAAAGAGGTTGGCCGTGACGGTGCTTTCATAAGTCGGCGTGAATTCGCCGAGCACGCCAGAGCAGGCCGTGGTGCGCACGCCTTCGGTGCAGAACAAGTCCTTGATGCCAAGCGGCGCGCCTTCAAGCGGCCCCGCCTTACCCTTGGCGCGGCGTTCGTCGCTGGCTTTCGCCGCGGCGCGCGCGCGATCGGCGGTGACGACGACATACGCATTGAGGTGGGGATTGGCTTTGTCGATCGCGTTCAAGAACGCGTCGGTGAGTTCAGCGCTGGAGAAGTTTCTCTTCTCCATGCCTTCAAGCGCGGCAGCAAGCGTGAGGGAGGTAAGGTCGGTCATGTGGTCAGGTGTTTTTCGTAATAGATGTTGTGCGGGCTATCCGCAGGATAATCGAGGAACGCGCCGCAACGCGTGAAGCCTGCGCGCTCGTACGCCCGCCAGGCCGGCGCGAAGGCGTCGACGGCGCCGGTTTCAAGCGCGAGGCGCGCCAACCCTTCCTGTCGCGCGAGGCGTTCGATTGCTTCGACGACCCGCCCCGCGACCCCAGAACCCCTGGCATCCGGACGTGTGAACATGCGCTTCACTTCGCCCAAGCCCTGCCCGTGCCGCTTCAGCGCGCCCATGCCGACCACCGCGCCGCCCGCATCACGCGCGATGAACACCGTCGTATCCGGCGCCGCCATCTGCTCGACCGTCATGTGATGCGTGAACTCGCGCGGCGTCTGCGCCAACGCCCATTCATTGAGCGCCGCGACCAGCGCGCGCACATCGTCTTGAAGCGGTGATTCGGCTGCGATCGAACAGGTCACAGGCACGCGCGCCCTTGTCGTTCGTCATTCCGGCCTCGCGAAGCGAGAGCCGGAACCCAGGGGATCGAATGGCTCAACGTTTGCCTCTGGGTTCCGGGTTCGCACTGCGTGCGCCCCGGAATGACGAATGGACCTTTCACAGCACCGGCGGCGATCATGTCGGCGAGTTCCTGCCCCGTCTCGACTCTATGCCAATTCGGATGGGTTCCTATCCAGAAGCGGGGAGAGTAGCTCACTCCACCACCTTGGGCACGACGAAGAAGCCGTCCTCCGCCTTGGGTGCGTTCCTCAGCACGCGTTCAGGGTTCTCACCATCCGTGACGACATCGTCGCGCATCGGCAATGAAGCGCCTTCAACGGCGCTGGTCATCGGCTCGACCCCCTCGATATCGACTTCATTCAACTGCTCGATCCAGGCCATGATGCCGTTAAGCTCAGCCGCCATCGGCGCGACGCGCTCCTCCGGCAGCGCCAGACGCGCCAGCTTGGCCACCTTGCGGACGGTTTTTTCATCGATCGACATGGGACTGGGGCTTAGCCGCGCCTCTGCCCCGGTTCAAGCTATGGACCGCGCGGCGGGCAGCGTCTAACCCAATGCCAACCGGCGTGGCGCCGGCCGCCCACTAAATGCGCTTGGCCCTGCTTGATTCACCCACCTTCGCCGCCGCCCTGCCGCAGGTCGGCGCCCTGCTCGGCCTCGATCCTGGGGAAAAGCGCATTGGCGTCGCCGTCAGCGACACAACCCGACTCATCGCCTCGTCCCTCGAAACGATCACCCGTTCGAAATTTGCCGCCGACGTCGACGCCATTCTGAAACTTTACGACGCACGCCAGTGTGTCGGCTTCGTGGTCGGCCTGCCGCTCAACATGGATGGCAGCGCCGGCCCCGCGGCTCAGTCCGCGCGTGCTTTCGCCCGCAACCTCCTTGCCCGCCGCGATGTGCCGCTGCTGCTCTGGGACGAGCGCCTCTCCACGTCGGCGGTGACGCGCACCCTGATCGAAGCCGACGCTTCGCGTAAGCGGCGCGGCGAAGTCATCGATAAAATGGCCGCCGCCTACATGCTCCAGGGCGCGCTCGACGCCATGCGGGAGCGCGCGCCATGAGCTTGGCCTTTCCCGATGACTGGTCGGGCCTTCGGTTTCCACATGTTCGCGCCGAGCTTCTGAATTACCTTAAAGACGCCACCAAGCCAGACCTTTGCTTGCGGACGCACGAAGTTGAATTTCTTGTGCACTTTATGTTCGACGACCACGATTTCGGGCCCAACGACACAAACATTGGCGACATTCTCTTCGACAGCGAAGAGGCCTCGGCGCTTCTCCATTTTGTTGAGACGCTTGATCGCGCCATCGGGCCGCGGACAAAGCAACTTTCAGAACTCACGCTGGACGATTGGAACCCCGTCGCGAAGGTCGCGGAAGAGACCTACTCCCATTTAGCTCGTAACGGCCTGCCTCACTATGGCTGAGGTTTACGCCGCCCTCGCGCCGGTTTTCATATTGATCGCCCTGGGTTGGGCGGCGCGCAATCGGCGCGTCGCAACGCCCGAGCAATTCGGCGTCGTCAATCGCTTCGGCTATTTCATACTTTACCCGGCCTTCCTGTTCACGATCGTCACTGGCGCGAATTTTTCCAACCGCGACGCGGCGCCCTTCGTTCTCGCCGTGCTCGCGGGATTCGCGGCCATGATGATCCTGGCGCTGGCGATGCGCCTTGCCTTTCGCAACGACGGCCCGGCCTTCACCAGCGTTTTTCAGGGCGCTTTGCGCTGGAACGGCTTTCCGCTCTTGGCGGCCGCTGCCGCCCTCTACGGGCCGCTTGGGGAAGAGTTGATCGGCATCGTGTTTGGGCCGCTGGTTTTCGCGGTCAACATCGCCAGCGTGATCGTGCTTTCGCGCTGGGGCGCGAACCGGGCCGCGAACTGGCGCGCCGTGCTGGACCAGATCATCGCCAACCCGCTGATCCTCGCCTGCGCCGCGGGGTTGCTGGCGCAGACTGCCGGCGTCACTCACTTCGGCCCTGTCAGCGAAGCGCTACGTCTGCTCGGGCAGGCGGCCATGCCGGTCGCGTTGCTGACCGTTGGCGCGGGGCTCGACTTCGTCGCTTTGCGCGCAGATGGCGTCAAGGTGACCGCTGCCGCGATCCTCAAGCTCATCGTCGCGCCAGCGATGCTCTGGCTTATGGCGACGGTCTTCGGCGTGAGTCCCGGCGCCGTGGCGATCGCTGTCGGCATCGGCGCAACGCCAACGGCGGCGGCTGGCTACACGCTTGCGCGCGAAATGGGCGGTGACGCGCGCCTCGTCGCGGCGATCATAACCGCCACCACGCTCGTCTCGTTCGTCACCATGCCGCTGGCGATCTCGCTCGCCTTGAGCAGCCCTTAACCGCCAAACGGCGCGACCGGCTCGCTGGGGCCGACCACCATGTTCGCGTCTTCCTCGAAGCCAGGATGGTTTGTCGGATCGACAAAAAAGGTCTTGCCCTCGGAGGCGGGTTCAAGCGGCGCCAACGTGCGGCCCTCATCCAGCGGCGCCTTGCCGGCGCCCAGGCCAGCCACAACCGCGGCAAGCGCCAAGCCGACGGGGCGCAGCGGCACTTGCTCGTCACGTTTGGGGTGCGTCTTCGACATTCGATTCCCCTTGCTTCAGCCCTGAAAACCCTGCCCGTCCCACTATTGGAACAAAATAAGTACAATACCGAGTCCGCGGCGCCAATTGGGCTGAAACGATTTTCCACGCCTTTCTTCGGCCATGCTTGCGGCGAAGCAGACACAAGGCTTAACAAGCGCGCATGGCTCAACGACCATCCAGCGCCGAAAAAACGAAAGTGCAAACGAGCCCCGCCCGTTTTCGGCACGAGCATCTCCTCTCAGTGGCGGATCTTGATCGTTTCGAGGTCGAAAGCTTATTCGACCGCGCCGGCGCCTTCGCGCCGCTGCTTGAGCAAAAGGTCAAAAAGCTGGACACGCTGCGCGGGCGGACGCTGATCAATCTCTTCTTCGAAAATTCCACGCGCACGCAAAGTTCCTTCGAACTCGCGGGAAAACGCATGGGGGCGGATGTCGTCAACATGAGCGTGAAATCGTCGAGCGTCGCCAAGGGCGAAACGCTGATCGACACCGCCGCCACTCTCAACGCCATGCGCCCCGATTTGCTTGTTGTGCGCCACGGCTCCTCCGGCGCCGCGGCGCTGCTCGCGCGCAAGGTTGATTGCGCGGTCATCAACGCCGGTGACGGAAAGCACGAGCATCCAACCCAAGCGCTGCTCGACGCCTTCACCATCCGCGACAGACTGGGCGCCATCGAAGGCCTAACGATCGCCATTTGCGGCGATGTTCTTCATTCGCGCGTTGCGCGTTCCAATGTCATGTTGCTCAACATGCTCGGCGCGCGCGTGCGCCTGATCGGCCCGCCGACACTGATGCCCGCCGGCGCCGAGCGCTGGGGCGCGGAGGTCTTTCACGACATGCGCGCCGGCCTGCGAGACGCCGACGTGATCATGATGCTGCGCGTGCAGCGCGAACGCATGACGGGCGGTTTCTTCCCATCGGCGCGGGAATTTTTTTGGTTTTACGGCCTCGACGAGGACAAATTGCGGCTCGCGAAGCCCGGCGCGCTCGTGATGCACCCCGGCCCCATGAACCGTGGCGTGGAAATCGACTCCAGCGTCGCCGACGATCCTAACGTTTCACTGATCGAAACTCAGGTGCGCATGGGCGTCGCCATGCGCATGGCGGTTCTTGAGGCGCTCGCTGAAAGCGGCGCTAATCAGGAGAAGAACTGATGTGGATGTTTCTGCTCTGGTGGTGCGTGGACGATCACCTCGCGGCCGCACTCAACGCCCCTGGCTTAGGAACGCTGCCGATCTGGGTGCCGTTTATCATCGCCATCGCCTTCTCCACCACGCTCAACGTGGCGCTGAAGCAAAAGTGAGCGCATGACCCGTCCCACGCTCATCACCAACGCAAAGATTGTCGACCCCGCCAAAAGCAAGGTCGAGGACGGCGGCGTCCTCTTTTCGGATGTCATCCTTGATGTCGGAAAGATCGCCGGCGTTCCCGAAGGCGCGGAGGTAGTCGACGCGGACGGCGCGTGCGTCGCACCGGGCCTGATCGACATGCGGGTCGTCATCGGCGAGCCCGGGGCGGAGCACAAGGAGACGTTCAAGTCCGCGGGCCGCGCCGCCGCGGCGGGCGGCGTGACCACGCTGGTCATGATGCCGAACACGGCCCCGATCATCGACGATCAGAGCCTCGTCGACTTTGTCTCGCGACGCGCGCCTGACCGCGCCGGCGGCGTCCACATCTTGCCGGCGGCAGCGCTGACCAAAGGCCTCGAGGGTCAGCTGATGACTGAAATCGGCCTTCTGTCCGAGGCCGGCGCCGTGCTGTTCACGAACGGCGATCGCCCGATCGTGGACAGCCGCGTGCTGCGCCGCGCGCTCTCGTACGCAACGGCCTTCGACGTCTTGGTGGCGCACCGTCCGGAAGACCCGTTCCTTGCCGATGGCGGCGTCATGCACGAAGGCGAACTCGCCGCGCGCATGGGGCTTCCCGGCATCCCCGCCGCCGCCGAGACCATCATGCTCGAGCGCGATCTCGCGCTCGCCGAATTGACCGGTGGCCGGCTCCTCGTCGACATGCTGTCCACCGCCCGCGCTTTGCCAGCGTTGCGCGCGGCCAAACAGCGGGGCGTGAACGTCGTCGCGAGCGTGAACGTCCACCACCTGGTGCTGAACGAAAACGATGTCGCCGGCTATCGTACATTCGCGAAACTGTCGCCGCCGCTACGCAGCGAAGACGACCGCGTTGCGCTGTCCGAGGCGTTGAGCAGCGGCCTCATCGACGTCGTTGTCTCCGGTCATGACCCGCGCCCCGCCGAGGACAAGCGTTTGCCCTTCGAAGAAGCCGCGTTCGGCGCCGTCGGGCTTGAGACGCTGCTGCCCGGCGTCCTGACGCTTCACCACGCGAACGGCGCGCCGTTGACGACCTTGCTGCGCGCGCTCACGCTGAGGCCCGCCGAAATTCTCAAACTGCCGCAAGGGCGACTGGCGAAGGGCGCTCCCGCTGATCTAATGATCTTCGATCCTGGCGCGCCCTTCCGCCTCGATTCCGACGCTCTGAAATCAAAATCGAACAATTCACCGTTCGACGAGAAAGTCTTGCAAGGCGCCGTAAAACGAACATTCGCGAGCGGCAAACTCATCTTCTCCGCCTGATCAGGAGGAACAACAGTGCGCGCATTTATTGTTGGCTTCGCCCTTGTGCTTTCGGCCTGCGCCTCAACGCCTCCCATCGGTCCTGGCGATCCAGGTCCCGGCGGCGCGCCGCCGCCGATCCCCATGGACGGCCCCATCGCCTATCGATGCGCCAACGGCGCGCAATTGATGGTAGACGTCGAAACCAACAGCGCGCGCGTCGCCATCGTCGGCGGGCCCTCCATGGTGCTCCCACGCGCGGGGGAGGGTTATTATTCCAATGGCCGCTACGGCTTCCGCGGCGGCGGCGCTAGCGGCGAGTGGACAGTCGGCGGATCGGCGCCCGTCGCGTGCCGCGGCAGCTGACTGACGCGAAATCATCACAATCAGCCGAGCGCCACGCCTCGTAAGACGAGGCGCGTTGCGGACCTACATGTCCGCGACTAGGGTCCGCACAAAGCTGATTTGACGGTGAGCGCGTGAACGACAAGACAGACTTGCTGAAATCGTTGCGCATTGAACGCAACGCCGACGACGAGGCCGAGCCGCATTTCCCTGGCTGGGTCGCGCCCAGCGGGGTCGGCGTTGCCGCGCTCATCGTGGGCGCCGCCGCGGGGTGGTTTCTCAAACCTGCGCCTCCGGCGCCGCCCCCCGCTCCGGTGGAGGCGGGCGCAACTGCAAGCGGAAGCCAAGTTTCCGCCGGCAGCCTCGTTGCTTCTGGCTATGTGGTGGCGCGCAGGCAAGCGACGGTCGCCGCCGAGGTTACCGGCCGCCTCCTGGAAGTGCGCATTGAAGAGGGTCAGCGCGTTCGGCGCGGCGAAATCCTCGCCGTGCTTGAGCCAACGCTCGCCCGCGCGGATACGGGATCCGCGAACGCGCGCGCGGCGGGCGCCGAAGCGGATTTGGCCGAGGCGCAACGCGTGCTCATCCGTACGCGCACGCTGTCAGAGCAAGGCTTCGCCAGCGAAGCGGCCATGACGACAGCGCAAGCGCGCTACGATGCGGCGCTGGCGGCGCGCAACGCAGCGCGTTCGGAAGCGCAGCGCGCCTCCGCCCAACTGGCGCGTTACGAAATTCGGGCGCCGTTCTCTGGCGTCGTCATCAACAAGGCCGCGCAGCCCGGGGAAATCATCTCTCCGGTTTCGGCCGGCGGCGGGTTCACCCGCACAGGCATCTGCACGATCGTGGACATGTCGAGCCTCGAAATCGAGGTCGACGTGAGCGAAGCCTACATCGCGCGCGTTTCCGAGGGGCAACGCGTTGAGGCCACGCTTGACGCGTATCCCGGCGAAACCTTCCCCGCCCGCGTGATCGCGACCATCCCCGCCGCCGATCGAAGCCGCGCCACCGTGCGCGTCCGCATCGGCTTCGACCAGCTCGACCCACGAATTCTGCCCGAGATGGCGATCAGCGTCCGATTCTTGGACAACGCCTCATAGGGATTGCATCCAACCGCCGCCTCCGCGGCGGCTAACGCCGAACAGCCCCCAGTTCTGGAGCCTGGAATGACAGACCTCATTCGCCTCACCGACGTTGAGAAGAGCTATACCCGCGGCAAGGAAAAGATCGCGATCTTCGACAAGCTGACCATGCGGATCGAACAGGGCGACTTTGTCGCCATCATGGGACCGTCCGGTTCGGGCAAAACCACCCTGCTCAATCTTCTCGGCGGCACGGACAGGCCCGACAAGGGCTCGATCGAATTCGACGGCAAGAACATCGAAAAGTTGAGCGAGGGAAAGCTCACGGCGTGGCGTTCGGCCAATGTCGGCTTCATCTTCCAGTTCTACAATCTCATGCCGATCCTCACGGCCGCGCAAAACGTGGAGCTGCCGCTCCTGCTCACGCGGCTGTCGCCGAAGCAGAGGCGCGAAAACGTCGCCACCGCCCTCAAGATCGTGGGCCTGGAGGATCGCGCCAAGCACCGTCCACGGGAACTCTCCGGCGGTCAGCAGCAACGCGTCGCCATCGCGCGCGCAATCGTGTCGGACCCCAAACTGCTGCTCGCCGACGAACCCACGGGCGACCTTGACCGCACAACCGCGGACGAAATCCTATCCACGCTTCAGACTCTAAACCGCGAACTCGGCAAAACCATCATCATGGTGACGCACGACGCGGAAGCGGCGAAGTTCGCGAAGCGGACGCTGCACCTCGACAAGGGCCGCTTCGACGAGCGGGAGCTCGCGGCATGAACGACCTCACTCTTATGAGCAAGAATCTCTGGCGCAAACCCGTGCGCACGATTCTGCTCATCGTCTCGATCACGATCGCGTTCTTGATCCTGACGCTGATGCTCAGCTTCAACCACGCGCTGAACAACGTAAACACGCTGCCAACGCGCATGGTGACGCTGTCGAAAATCAACTTCACGGAGTCGCTTCCGATCGCGCACTATGATCGGATCGCGCGCACCGAAGGCGTGGCTGTCGCCACGCACATGAATTGGTTCGGCGGATACTACCAGGAGATGCCGAGGGGCTTCCTCCCCGTGTTCGCCATCGATCCAGAGACATATTTTCAAGTTTACGCCGAGGATCTTCAAATTCCGGCCGCACAACGCGACGCATTCTTCAATGAGCGTACAGCCATGCTCGCCGCCGCGCCGGTCGCGGAGCGCTTTGGCTGGCGCGTTGGTCAGCGCGTGCCGTTGCGCAGCAACATCTTTACGAATGCGACCACTGGCGCCGACACCTGGGAGTTCACGCTCGTCGGCACCATTCCAACGCCCGCGGGCTCTTCCCAAACCGGCAGCGTGCTCATTCACTACGATTACTATAACGAAACGGTCACTTTCGGCCGCGACCGCATCGGCTGGGTCCCGTTCCTCACCACCTCGGCGCAGGTCAACGATCGAGTGGCGAACGCCATCGATCAGCGCTTCGCGAACTCACAGGACGAGACCTCGACCCAGGATGAAGCCACGTTCAACAAATCGTTCGCCGCGCAGCTCGGCAACATCGGCCTTGTGATCACGCTTGTCGTGGGCGCGGCATTCGTCGCTATCCTGCTTATCGTCGGCACGACCATGGCGCTGGCGGTGCGTGAGCGCACCAAGGAAGTCGGCGTCATGAAGACGCTCGGCTTCTCCTCCGATCGCGTTCTGCGCATGGTGTTGGGCGAGTCGCTTCTGCTGTCGTTCCTTGGCGCCGCGTTTGGCGTCGCCGCCGGCGCGGGGCTGCTCTCCGTGTTGGCCGCTGGCGGCGGCGGCGGACCGCAAATTAGCTTCGCCCCGATTGTCACCCTGTGGGCGGCGTTGATCGCGATGGCGCTGGGCTTGGTGACCGGCCTGCCGCCGGCGCTGCAAGCCTATCGCATGCGCATCGTCGACGCATTCGCCCGCCGCTAAGGAGACTGAAGCCCCATGGCTACGCTTCTCGATCAGATCAACGCGGTGACCGCGCTCAACGTACGCTCGATCCCGCAACGCGGATGGATGTCGGCGGCGAGCGTGATCGCGGTGGCGCTCACCATTACCGTGCTCTTGTTCTTCCTGGCGCTTGCGAACGGATTGCGCGCGACCGTGGAAGGTTCGGGTTCGGAGGATGTCGCGATCGTCATTCGCGAAGGCTCGAACGCCGAACTCAACAGCGTTGTGACCCGCGACCAACTTGCGATCCTAGCGACGGGTCCGAACGTCGCCCAACGCAACGAAGCGCCGCTCATCTCGGGCGAACTCCTCGTGATCGTCGACGGCGTGAAGCGCTCCACGGGCACCAACGCGAACATGCCTTTCCGCGGCATTGGCCAAGAAGGCTTGGCGCTGCGGCGCGGCGTCACCATCACGCGGGGACGCATGTTCAATCCCGGCACCAACGAGATTGTTGTCGGCGCGGGTCTATTGCGCGAGTTCTCCGGTTTTGAATTCGGCCAGACCATCCGCATCCGCGGCAGCGACTGGCAGGTCGTGGGCGTTTTCGAAGCGCCCGGAACGGTGTTCGAAAGCGAACTCTGGGCCGACATCGCCGTAACGCAGAGCCTGTTCAATCGCCCTAATGTTTTTCAAACCATGCGCGTGCAGTTGACCTCGGCCGCGGCGATGGAGGCGTTCACACGCTGGGCGGCGAGCGACGCGCGCCTGGAGGGGCTCGAGATACTCAGCGAACGCGCCTACTACGCGCGCCAGGCCTCGCAATCGACGCAAGGGTTCATGGCCATCGCCTGGATTCTTGGGATCATGATGGCGATTGGCGCACTCGCGGGCGCGCTCAACACCATGTACTCATCGGTGCAGGCGCGATCCGCCGAGATCGCGACGCTCCGCATTATCGGCTTCTCTGGGTGGGCCGCGTTCTTCGGGACGATGGTTGAAGCGCTGGCGCTCTCGGCGTTGGGCGGAGTGCTCGGCGTGGCGATCGCGTTCCTCGCGTTTAACGGCCGGACCACATCGACGCTGGGTTCGGGCTTCACGCAGCTCGTGTTCAAGTTCGATCTCTCGCCAGGATTGGTCATCACGGCGATCGTCGTCGCGATCATCATTGGCTTGTTCGGCGGTTTGTTCCCAGGCATTCGCGCCGCGCGCCAGAAACCGCAATTGGAGCTCGCGGCCGCCTAAGCGGTCGTGAGCTCACCGCTTTCGGCGAGCGCCTTGAACCAGGCATAGGACGCTTTCGGCGTGCGCACGCCTGTCGTTCGATCCATCGCGACCAGGCCGAATTTGGAGCGGTACCCCTCGGCCCACTCCCAATTGTCGATCAGCGTCCAATGGAAGTAGCCGCCGATATTGGCGCCCGCCTCCATTGCGCTCATCACAGCTTCGAGGTGGCGGCGCACGTACTCGATGCGGAACCGATCATCGATCATCGCGGGGCCGTCGCTGAACGGGTCGGAGCATCCGTTCTCGGTGATGATCACGCGCGGATTCCCGTACGCATCGCGCAAGCGCGTCAGCACTTCGAACAAGCCCGACGGGTCGATATGGCGGCCGAAGGCGTCCAGCGTGACGCCTGGCGGAGGATCGGCCGGCGCCAGATGGCTGGGCGCATCGCGGTCGAAACGCATGTAGGACGGCGCGTAGTAGTTGACGCCCAGGAAGTCGAGCGGCTGGCGCGTCACCGTGAGATCGCCCTCGCGCAAGACGCTCTCCACCATTCCAAGCGCAGTCTTCGGATAGGAGCCTTTGAACACGGGATCGAGAAAGGCGCCGTTCCACACTTCATCGAAGTCGTCAGCGGCGAGCCGGTGCAACGGCGCGAGCCAGCCGCCCGCCGCGCGCGAGGGCATCAGCGCCATCGTCGTTCCGATCGTGAGGTCGCCGCGGCCAGCGCGCATTGCCTGGATCGCCATGCCTTGCGCGAGATTTTGATGGTGGATCGCAGGGCCGAGCAAGGCCGCGTCGGCTTGGCCGGGAGCGTGCTCGCCGACGACGTGTCCGAGCACGGCGTGGACCGCCGCCTCATTCAAAACCACGAAGTGCTTCAGCCTGTCGCCCAGTGTTTCGCTCACTACCGCCGCGTAGTCGGCGAAGCGTTGCGCGGTGTCGCGCTCGCGCCAGCCGCCGCGCTCCTGCAACGCAAGCGGCAGGTCCCAATGGAACAATGTCGCATACGGGGTGACGCCGCGCTCCAGATGAGCGTCGACGACCCGCGCGTAATGATCGAGGCCCGCCTGGTTCACGCCGGCCCACCCCGCTGGCATCATCCGCAACGCGCCCACGCCGTCTGGCACGATGCGCGGCCAGGCGATCGACAGGCGATGCACCTTAAGGCCCGCGTCCGCGATCAACCCAACATCCTCGGAAAATCGGCGGTAGGAGTCGCAGGCCACGCTGGCGTCAGAGCCGTCATGGATGCGCTCCCGCGGAAAAACATCCCAAACGCTTTGGCCGCGGCCATCCGCCGCCAGCGCGCCCTCGGTCTGAAACGCGGCGCTCGCGACACCCCACAAGAAATCGTCTGGGAATGTCCGCGACCGCGGCGCGGCGAAGGGCGAGGCGCCCTGGGGCGCGCAGGCGGAAAGCGCCGCGCCAACGGCGCCCAGCGCGGCATGGCGGCGTGTGATCTGCATTGTCATGAGCACCAACATACTTGAGCTTGCGCCAAAGTCTCCTCTCCACAGGAAGCTTGCACCCTGTTAGAGGAGGCGCGGTGCTGGTTTTCGCGTTCATCCTCGCCGCTCTCGGCGGCTACCTGCTTGGCTCGATCCCGTTCGGTCTCGTCCTGACCCGGGCGGCCGGCCTGGGCGACATTCGCGACATCGGCTCCGGCAATATCGGCGCGACCAACGTGTTGCGAACGGGTCGGAAGGATTTGGCGCTGGCGACCCTGGTGCTCGATGCGGGCAAGGCGGGCATTGCGCTTCTCATTGCGCGCTGGCTTGCGGGCGACATGCCCCAGCGAACCGAGATTGAGTTGCTCGCGGGCGCGGCCGCGTTCGTCGGGCACTGCTATCCAGTTTGGCTTGGTTTCAAGGGCGGCAAGGGCGTAGCGACATTTTTCGGCGTCTTGTTCGCCGGCATCTGGCCGCTGGGCGTGCTCGCCGGGATCACGTGGCTCGCGATCGCGACGATGTTCCGCTACTCGTCGCTTGCGGCGCTGTGCGCCGTCGCGATCACGCCCATGGCCGGTCTCATTGCGGGATTCAGCTGGTCGCAAATCATTTTCACGCTGGCTCTCGCGATACTCATTTTCTGGCGTCATCGGGCCAACATCGCGCGCCTGCGCGCGGGGACCGAACCGCGCATCGGCGCCAAGAAGAACGACGCGGCCGAGGAAGAAGCCGCACCCGCCGCAACGCCGGAAGCATGAACCGCACGCTCTCGCGTACGGAGCGGATCGCCTGGGCGCGGCTAGCCCGGACCCCGCGCATAGGGCCGCTGACTTTCCACCGCCTGCTCGCGCGCTTTGGCTCGGCCAGCGCCGCGCTCGATGCGCTCCCGCGCGTCTCGCCTCAAGTTCCACCGCCAAGAGACGCTATCGAAGGCGAGCTGGATCGCCTGGACGCGCTCGGCGCGCGCCTGCTCGCGTCATGCGAGCCGGACTATCCGCCCCTGCTCGCTCAACTAGACGCGCCGCCGCCGGTGTTAGCGGTGCGCGGCGATGGCGATATCCTCAGACGGCCCACGATAGCGCTTGTAGGTTCACGCGAGGGATCGGCGAGCGCTCTGATGTTCGGGGAACGACTAGCGAGCGACCTGGGCAGCGCCGGCTTCGTTGTCGTATCCGGCCTCGCGCGCGGCGTGGACGCCGCCGCGCACCGCGGCGCGCTGAAGAGCGGCACGGCGGCGGTGCTCGCGGGCGGACTGGACCATCCCTATCCTCCTCAGAACTTGAAACTGCACGAAGCGATCTGCGCGTCTGGAGCGGTCGTCAGCGAAGCGCCGCTGGGAACGGTCGCGCGCGCACGCGACTTCCCGCGCCGCAACACCATCATCTCGGGTTTGTCGCGCGCGGTCATCGTTATCGAGGCCGCGCTTCGGTCTGGCTCGCTGATCACGGCGCGCGCCGCCGCCGACCAGGGCCGCGACGTCATGGCCGCGCCAGGCTCGCCATTGGACCCGCGCGCGCGCGGCTGCAATGCCCTCATCAAACAGGGCGCGACGTTGATCGAAAGCGCGGAAGACGTAATCCACGCCCTCGGCGACGCCGCAATCTCGTTCACGCCGCAATCACCTGGTCCGCTCTTTGACGCGGCGCCTTTGCCCGCCGGTTTGCCCGGCAAGGTGGCGCGTCTGTTGTCGCCGACTCCGGTTCACGTGAATGACCTCGCACGCCTGCTCGCGATGCCCGCTGGCGCCATCGCGGCGGCGCTCACTGAATTGGAGTTGGAGGGTCGCGCGGCGTCATTGCCGGGGGGCTACGCCGCGTCCTCTGGCGCGGCGCCGCTCGGTTTGGACTGAGCCTTTGTCGCCATGGTCGCCAGAGCCTCCGCTGCGATCGTTCGCGTCAGCTCCAGAGCGGCGGCCACTTGCGACAGTCCAGCCCGCTCCGCGACCTCGGCTAATTCCTTACTGAACTGATAGACGTAACTTGCCGTGTCGAAGGCGCTCACTTCCAGACCAGGCTGATTGAGGTTTGAGACAATTTCCCGCATACGTTGCATTTAACACGCTGGGGTTGTATCGCAATCTCTAAGATGGAAATATCATAGCGTATTGTTTTTCCACTTATTATTTGAGCATTTCCGAGTCTCTTGCGCCGTCCCGACGTTGACAGCGCCAATTCGGCCCATCAGTTTCCGCGCGCTTCGCCCACCGGGTTTTGAGCCAGGACGCGCCCCGCCCCATGAACGTTGTCGTCGTTGAATCCCCGGCCAAGGCCAAGACAATCAACAAGTATCTGGGCGCCGACTACAAGGTCCTGGCCTCCTACGGCCATATCCGCGACTTGCCGCCCAAGGACGGCTCGGTGAAGCCGGACGACGACTTCGCCATGGACTGGGAGCTCGACGCCAAGTCCTCGAAGCACGTGAAGGCCATCGCCGACGCGCTCAAGGACGCCGACAACCTCATTCTCGCAACCGACCCCGATCGCGAGGGCGAGGCGATCTCCTGGCACGTGCTGGAAACGCTAAAGGCGCGCAAGGCGCTCAAGGGCAAGACCGTCAAACGCGTCACCTTCAACGCGATCACCAAGCCAGCGGTGCAGGCCGCGATGGCCGCGCCGCGCGACATCGACATGGAACTGGTCGACGCCTACATGGCCCGGCGCGCGCTCGACTATCTGGTGGGGTTCACGCTTTCGCCCGTGCTGTGGCGCAAGCTCCCGGGCGCCAAGTCGGCGGGACGCGTGCAATCGGTGGCCTTGCGGCTCATCGTTGATCGCGAAGTCGATATCGAACGCTTCAAGCCGCAGGAATACTGGTCCGTCGACGCGCAGATGACCACGCCGCGCGGGGAGAGTTTTCTTGCTCGCCTTTCCGCCTTCGAAGGCAAGAAGCTCAAGCGCCTCGACATCCCCAACCAACACATGGCGTTCGCCGCGCGTGACGCGATCAAGCGCGGCGGCTTCAAGGTGAGCGCGGTGGAGGCCAAACCCACCAAGCGCAATCCCCCGCCGCCGTTCACGACCTCCACGCTGCAACAAGAAGCCGCCCGAAAGCTCGGCTTCAACGCCTCGCGCACGATGCAGGTCGCGCAGCGGCTCTACGAGGCCGGTCACATCACCTACATGCGAACCGATGGCGTCAGCATGGATGGAGGCGCCATGCGCGAGTTGCGCCGTACTATCGATGCGCAATTCGGCAAGAACTACACACCCGCGGAGCCGCGGCGTTACGCGTCGAAAATCAAGAACGCCCAGGAAGCGCACGAAGCCATCCGCCCAACAGACCCGTCGCGGCAAGCGCGCGACATCCATGTCGAAGGCGATCAGTCGCGCCTCTACGAACTCATTTGGAAGCGCGCCATCGCCAGCCAAATGGAAGCGGCTTCGATCGAGCGCACCACTGTTGACCTCACCGAGCCCACGGGAAGAGTCGAACTCCGCGCCACCGGCCAGGTCATCCTTTTCGACGGCTTCCTGAAGCTCTATTCCGAAGGCCGCGACGACGAGGAGGACGAAGAAAATCGCCGCCTGCCGCAGATGAAGCAGGGCGAGCCGGCTAATGTGCAGGACGTCAAGGCGGACCAACACTTCACCGAACCGCCGCCGCGTTTCTCCGAAGCAAGCCTCGTGAAGAAGCTCGAGGAGCTCGGCATCGGCCGGCCGTCGACCTACGCCGCCATCTTGGAAAAGCTGCGCGAGCGCAATTACGTCACGATGGACAAAAACCGCTTCATCGCCGACGATCGCGGCCGCATCCTCACGGCGTTCATGGAGAACTTCTTCTCCAAATATGTGGAGTACGACTTCACCGCCGATCTTGAGGAAAAACTCGACCTCGTCTCCGCCGGCGATCTCGAATGGAAGGCGCTGATGCGCGAGTTCTGGAAGGACTTCAACGGCGCCATCGGCGACATCAGCGAACTGCGCATCGGCGATGTGATCGAGAAGCTCAACGAAGTCATGGGCGATCACATCTTCCCGCCGCGCGAGGATGGTTCAGACCCGCGCATTTGCTCTTCCTGCGGGACAGGGCGGCTTTCGCTGCGCCTCGGCAAGTATGGCGCGTTCGTCGCCTGCTCGAACTACAACGCCGAGCCGCCGTGCAAGTTCACACGGCCGCTAGCGGGCAACGGCGAGGCCGACGAAAACGCCATCCCCGCCGACGGCGTGCCGCTTGGCGAAGGGCCGAGCGGTCCAATAACGCTGAAGAGCGGACGCTTCGGCGTCTATGTCGAAATGCCGAAAGGCGGCGACAAGCCCAAGCGCGCATCGCTGCCGCGGGGCTGGAGCCAAGATGCGTTGACGCTTGAGAAGGCCATCGCCCTCCTCTCGCTGCCGCGCCAAGTCGGCATGCATCCGAGCGAAAGCGAGATGATCCTGGCCGGCATCGGCCGCTACGGGCCCTATCTGCAAATGGGCAAGATGTACGCGAGCCTGCCCAGCGTCGAGGACGTGTTCGAAATTCAGATGAACCGCGCCGTCGCCGTGATCGACGAAAAGAAGGCCGGCGGCGGCAAGGGCCGCTTTGGCCGCGCCGCGCCGACGGCGCTGAAGGAACTCGGTGAAAGCCCGGTCACCGGCAAGCCCGTGCGCGTGCTCTCGGGGCGCTACGGGCCTTACATCAATGACGGCGAAACCAACGCCAACGTGCCGAAGGACAAGAAGCCGGAAGACGTGACGTTGGACGAAGCCTTGTCTCTGCTCGAAGCGCGCGCTGCGGCAGGCGGCGGCAAGAAGAAGGGCAGACGCGCGGCGACGAAGAAGGCCGCTGAACCGAAGCCTGCGAAGACCGCCAAGAAGGCCACCGCGAAAAAACCGGCGGCGAAGAAAGCGCCAGCCAAGAAAGCTGCGAAGAAGGCAGCGGGCTAGATCCGTGTTCGATCTCTTCCGGCCACCTGCGGTAAGGGCTGTACTCGCTGCGCTGGCGGCGTTGAGATTTGGGAAGCACGAAAGCACAATCGCAGAGTACCGAACCTTGGCCGCGCGCGTTATTCGAGCATCACCTAAGCGGATCGCGCTAACACTTGACGAAACCAAGAATCCAGCCGGCGTGGCGCTGCTCGTCCTGCTAGACGAACTCGAGTCCGACATCGCTATGGGCAATCACCACGTCTATCGCGGAATACTTGGCACTGGTGGAGGATTTCTCACCGCCACTCACTTTGAAATAGTTCGCCCACTTCGGGAATCCAAAACAATCTCAGACGAGGAGGCTTCGTTGGCGATGAAGAACCTCAGAGAGGCCATCAAATCAGCGGGCTAGACAAAACTCAGGTAGTGTTCGCGCGTTGGATTGCGCTATCCCTAGCTATCAATGCCCAAACGCCCCCCCGCCCCCGCTTTTGAGCCCCTCACCCGCGAGCGGGTGCTCGCCGCGATCGAGAAAGCCGGCGGCAGCGCCAAGAAGGGCGATATCGCCCGCGTGCTCGGCATCGGCCCGGAACAAAAGAAAGAGCTGCGCTACATCCTTCGTTCGCTCGAAGAAGAAGGCGCGCTCGGGCGCACCGGTCACAAACGCTACGCCGACACGCATGCGCTCCCGCAATCGGGCGTGATGGATATCGTCGATCGCGATCCCGATGGCGAACTGCTTGCGCGCATGCGCGGGCCCGACGGTTATTTCGGTCCGCTGGTGCGCCTCGCGCCCGGCGAAGGGCGACGCATGAAAGGCGAAGCCGCGATCGGCGTCGGTGACCGCGTCTTGGCGCGGATCGCGCGCACCGATGACGGTCTGGAAGCGCGCGTCGTTAAGCGGCTCGGCCAAAGCGCGCACCGCGTCCTTGGCGTGTTCCGCGCCATCAAGGACGACCGTGGACGCAAGTTCAGCGGCGGGCGCGTCGAACCCGCGGATCGCAAGGCGCGCCATGATCTCATTGTCGAAGCCCAGCACGTCGGCGAAGCCAAGGACGGCGACCTGGTTCTAGTTGAGATCGCAACCGGCCAGCGCGAGCGCGCGCATGGGCCAAAGCGCGGCGTTATCAAGGAAATCGTCGGCCAAGAGCGCGATCCGCGCGCGGCGTCGATCCTCGCCATGCACACCCACGGCATCCATCCTGGATTTTCCGAGGAGGAGGAACGCCAAGCCGCGAATGCAAAGCCGCCCACGCTGCACGGACGCATGGACTTGCGCCACCTGCCGCTCATCACCATCGACCCGGAGGACGCGCGCGATCACGACGATGCTGTTTATGCCCAGCTCGACGACGATCCGAAAAACAAGGGCGGCTGGCGCGTGTGGGTCGCGATCGCGGATGTCTCCGCATACGTAACGCCTGGTTCGCCGCTCGATCGCGGCGCCTTCAAGCGCGGAAACTCGACCTATTTTCCCGATCGCGTCGCGCCGATGTTGCCGGAATCGCTCTCGGCCGATCTGTGCAGCCTGCGCGAGAAAGAAGATCGCGCCTGCCTCGCCGTTGAAATGACTTTCGACGCGCACGGCCGCAAGCTCAAGCACAAGTTCGTGCGCGGCCTCATGCGATCGGCGGCCAAGCTTGCCTATGAACACGCGCAAGCCGCGATCAACGGTGAGCCAAGCGACAAAACCCGCCCCCTGCTCGACCCGATTCTGAAACCGCTTTGGGCCGCCTATGCCTGCGTCTGGGGCGCGCGTGAAAAACGCCAACCGCTCGAGATCGACGCTCCCGAGCACAAAATCGTCTTCCAAAACGGCCGCGTCGCCGGCGTCAAACGGCGCGAACGTTTCGACGCCCACAAGCTCATCGAAGAATTCATGATCCAGGCCAATGTCTGCGCGGCGGAGACGCTCGAACAGAAGAACCGGCCGCTGATCTATCGCGTTCACGACCGGCCCAGCGATGAAAAACTCGCGGCGTTGAGCGATTTTCTGCCCACTGTTGGGATGAGTTGGAGCAAGGGCCAAAACGTCACGGCGGGGCGCTTCAATCGAATACTGCAACTCGCCAGCGGAACCGCGCACAATGACATCGTCAACGAGGTTGTTTTGCGCACGCAAGCGCAAGCCGTGTACGCGCCTGACAACATCGGGCACTTCGGACTCAACTTGGCGCGCTACGCGCATTTCACCTCGCCCATTCGGCGCTACGCGGACTTAACCGTGCATCGCGCTCTCATTCGCGCGCTCGGGTTGGGCGACGACGGCGCGCCGGAACGGGACGAGCAGCGCTACGAGGAAACGGCTCAACACATCACCGAGACCGAGCGCCGTTCAATGGCCGCCGAGCGCGATGCGACGGCGCGCTACATCGCGTCCTATCTGGCGGATCGCGTCGGCGCCGCGTTCGCGGGCCGAGTAACCGGCGTGACTCGCTTTGGTCTTTTCGTGCGCCTCGACGAAACTCAAGCGGACGGGCTGGCGCCGATCTCGACGCTTGGCGCCGAACGCTGGCTGCATGACGAAGCCGCGCACGCGCTCGTGGGAGAACACTCCGGCAAGCGCTTCCCGCTGGGCATGCGCGTCGAAGTGCGACTTGAAGAGGCGACCCCCATCAGCGGCGGCTTGGTTTTCTCCGTGCTTTCCGAGCCCGAGCCGCCGAGCCCGGGATGGCGCAAAACCCGGCAAAGCCGCCAAAGCCGCGATCGCGGGCCGAGGCGCAAGCAACGCCGATAACGCGGCTCATGCCTTGTGCGCCTCGCAATGTTGGCGCTTGCATAAGCACGCTTTGTCCGACACGACGAAAGCGTGGTATAAGCACTGTCGGCGCTGCTATCGTCCCGCGATAAGCGCGAAGCAACTGGCAGAGCGAGGGAGAAGAGATGCGATCTCTTGTTGTTTTGGCGCTCGTCTTGGGCGCCTGCGATCAGCCGGAAATCGCAACCGCGCCGAGCGCACAGAGTGCGGACGCAAAGCCCGCGGTCGACGCCGAGCCCGCTGCAAATGGCGTGTCCCCCGCGCTGCTCGTAGGTCGGTGGGGCGACAACGGCGATTGCACGAAAGACATTGTGTTCAACGGCGACGGAACATTTAGAAGCCACACTGGCGGCGTAGGCACATGGTCTCTCGACAACGACGTGATGACCATGTCTGGCGCCGGCGGCGCGTTCCAAGTGCGCGTTCAAATCCTCAACGGCCAGCAACTTCTCATTCAGAACCCGGATGGTTCCTTCGGAACCTCGCAACGCTGCTAGCCGCGTGTGCCGCGCCGCCTCCGAAAAGCCGCTCGGACTTTGGGCCTGTTGGGCGCTTGTCGTCGGCTGCATGATCGGCTCCGGCGTCTTCATGTTGCCTACGCTCATGGCGCCCTACGGGTTGATCAGCTTCGGCGGCTGGATCATCGCTGGCGCGGGATCCATCGCTCTGGGTCTTATCTTCGGACGCTTGGCGGCGCGAACCAAACGTGACGGCGGCCCTTACATCTACGCGCAGGAAGCCTTTGGCGGATACGTCGGATTCGCGATGGCTTGGGCCTATTGGTTTTCGTTCGTCGTCGGCGTTCCCGTCGTTGCGATCGCATTCGCCGGCTATCTCGGCGTCTTCTTGCCCGCGATCGCCCAGAGTTCGACGGCCCAAGCGGTGACGGCGCTCGCGGCGATGGCGGCGTTCACCATCATCAACATCCGCGGCTTACGCGAAATGAGCGCTGTCCAGATCGCCATGACGCTGCTGAAAGTGGTGCCGCTCTTCGCGATCATCGGTCTCGCGGCGGCGTTTGGCACGCCAGCCAATTTGCCGGCGTTCAACCCTTCCAATAGCCCGATCTTGACGACTTTATCCGCGGTCACATTGATTGCTCTTTGGCCTTTCACCGGATTCGAAGTGGTCACCCTTCCAGCGGGCGCGGTGCAGGATCCGGAGCGCACTATCCCGCGCGCGCTTGTCGCGGGCATGTTGTTCGTGACCTTCGTTTATCTCGCCGCAACGACCGCGGTGATGCTGCTCGTGCCAGCGCAAACGCTGGCGCAATCGAGCGCGCCTTTCGCGGAAGCGGCCCGCGCCTTCGGCCCCTGGGGCGCTCCCTTCATCGCGCTTGGCGCCTTAATCGCGACAGGCGGGACGCTCAATGGTTTGATTTTCACAACCGGGCAAATGCCCATGGCCGTCGCCTTGGATCGGCACGCGCCTCGTTGGCTCGCAACTACGAATGCGGGCGGCGCGCCGTATTTGGCGTTGTTGTTGTCCTCTGGAATTGGCGCGCTCCTGCTCATCGCTAATTACACGCGTGGTTTTATCGGTGCGTTCGAGTTTCTCCTGAAGATGGCGACCTCTCTGAGCCTCATCTACTACTTCGTATGCGCGCTCGCGGAGCTCAAATACTCTTGGCGAAAGAGCGGGGTGTGGGGCGTTGCAGCTTTGGCGGGGCTCGCCTACGCCGCCTTCGCCATGCTCGGATCGGGGCTCGAAGTGCTTGGCTGGGGGCTCGCCCTGATGACGGCCTCGGTTCCGCTTTACTTCCTTCTCAGACCGTCTCCTTCTTAAACGGCGCGTGTTCGGCCAGCACCTCCGCTTCGTCCACGATCGCGGGCGTCTCCGCCTCCAGGTATCGCGCGATAGCCCCGCGCAACCCCGCATGGGCGATCCAATGCGCGCTATGAGTCGACACAGGAACATAGCCCCGCGCCAGCTTGTGATCGCCCTGCGCCCCGGCCTCGACGCGGGGCAGCTTCATTTCAATCGCAAGCTCGATGGCCTGATAGTAGCAAAGTTCAAAATGCAGGAACGGAACATCGCGCACCCGACCCCAATAGCGGCCGTACAATGCCTCGCCGCCGATGAAGTTCAGAGCCGCCGCGATCGGCCCAGCACCGTCTTCGGCCACGAACAGCACGCAGCGATCCGCCATGCGCTCGCTGAGCAATCTGAAAAAAGCGCGATTGAGATAAGGCGACCCCCATTTGCGTGAGCCGGTGTCCAGGTAGCATTGAAAGAAGAAATCCCAATCGCTGCTTCTAATCTCGACCCCGCGCAAACGACGGACACGCACGCCTTCACAGGCGCGTTGCCGCTCGCGGCGGATGCTCTTTCGCTTTTGCGATGACAACGCGTCCAGGAAGTCATCGAAGGTTTCATAGCCGCGATTGAACCAATGATATTGCAGCCCAACGCGCGTGAGATAGCCCAGCGTCCCGAGACGCGAACACGCCTCCTGCTCGGCGAAGGTGACATGCACGGAGGAGGCGTTCACGCGCTCGGCGAGCGATTTAGCCGCTTGCGCCAAGGCGCGTTCGGTTTCGTGGTGATGCGCGAAAATCCGCCGTCCCGGAACCGGCGTGAACGGCGCGGCGCATTGGAGTTTTGGATAGTAGCGCCCGCCGGCTCGATGCAGGGCGTCCGCCCAGGCGTGATCGAAGACGTACTCCCCGTAGGAATGATCCTTCACGTAGAGTGGCATCGCGCCGGTCAAAACGCCGCCAGGGCCGTGCGCGATCAGATGCACTGGCGTCCATCCCGCCGCCGGGCTGACGCAGCCGCTTTCCTCCAACGCGGCGAGGAATTCATGACTCACGAACGGATCGAACGGCGCTCCCGGCGGATTGGCCAACGCATTCCACGCCGCGCGATCGACTTTCGCGAGCGCATCGACGACCTCGATAGTGACCGCGCCGGACCCATCCATCCGGCTAGTCTATTTCGAACAGCCCATCCACTTCGACCGCAAAGTTCAGCGGCAGGTTCGCCTGCCCCACGGCCGAGCGCGCATGGCGCCCTGAATCGCCGAACACCGAGACCATCAAATCCGAACAGCCGTTCATCACTTGCGGAATCGGATCGAAATCGGGCGTCACGTTCACAAAGCCGTTCAGCTTCACCACGCGCTTGACCCGATCGAGATCGCCGCCGCACGCCGCCTTCACCTGCGCCAGAAGATTAAGCCCGCACAGGCGCGCCGCGGCTTGCCCCTGTTCGACTTCGATCTGATCGCCGAGCTTGCCCTTGATGCCGCCCGAGGCGTCCACCGAAACCTGGCCCGAAACGTGGACCAGCTTGCCGACGATAACGAACGGCACGTAAGAGGCCACCGGCGCCGGCGGCGTCGGCAACGTGATTCCGAGTTCCTGCAAACGCGCTTCAACCCGCCCCATGCCATGCTCCCTGAATGCTGGGTCCACGGCATAGCAAGGCGCGCCCGCCCCGTCATCCGGAACGTGGCTTTTAGCTTTCGGTTTCGCGCGCCTACCCCGTATTCGGCCATCGCTCGCGCGCGTCGGTGGCGGCGCGGAGGTCGGCGAAGGATTGGGCGCCGATAAGCGGCGGCGCGTCGTCGGGCGCATCGAGCACGCGCGCGACGGCGCCTGGCGTGCGCGAAAGCCGGCGCGCGAGGCGCGCGGCATAAGGCGCGGGATTATCGTAGACGCGCAGCAACGCCTCGAACCGCTCGGCGATCGGCCAGGCGTTGCGATGCCCGCGCAGACCGACCTTCGCCGGATCGCGCGGCGCGGCGGTTGTCGACGCCGTGCGCGCGATGGACGCGATGGTGTCGCGCGGCGCGAATGCGGGAAAACTCACGCGCCAAGTCTCCGGCGCGTCGGCGCTGAACGTCAGCGTGACGCGTTTGCGGGGGCGCGAACGGCGCGATGCGCGCGGCGGTTTGGCCGTCAGCGCGGCGGCTTCGAGCAGCAGCAGATGGCGCAGCAACACTTCGCCCGCGCGCAGCCATGGCCGCATCAGCGCGTACGCCTTGTGCGTGATCCAACCGCGCGCGGCGAGATCGGCCGGCGTGCCGAATAAGGCGTACAACACGTCCAGCAGCGTCTGCGCGATCGCCCACAGCGCGCGCGGCGCGGTG
>ERZ761602.134-NODE-134-length-177897-cov-15.791697_pt1 | contig 177897 bp, 142 predicted proteins | sample MGYA00512165_ERZ761602 | MGnify/ENA primary metagenome ERZ761602 (study PRJEB28899, sample SAMN02445085) | bioreactor sludge metagenome | biome: EBPR sludge; isolation source: Thorneside wastewater treatment plant | place: Australia: Brisbane, Thorneside...
ACGGCTCGCGCGGTTTCCGCTACGCCTGGATCGACGCCGGCGTCGCCGCCGGGCGGATGTACCTCATGGCGGTCGCCGCCGGGCTGGGCGTCTCGAGCGTGGGCGCGTTCTTCGACGACGAGCTCGTCGAGCTCCTCCAGGTCGACGGCGCGCGCGAGCTGCCGGCGCTACTGGTCGCCCTCGGGCGGACCTGAGCCCTCTGCACCTTCGCCCTCGGCGCCGAACGAGTCGGAGGCGAACGAGCCCAGCTCCTTCTCCGAAGGTGTTCCGTCGGGGTTCCAGTAAGACCACGCGCCGGTCTTCTGGCCGCCGGCGAAGTCGCCCTCCGCCAGCTTCCGACCGTCCGGGTAGTACTCGACGAAGCGGCCATGCTCCCGCTGTCCCCTGAAGCCGCCCTCGACCCACCGGGCGCCGTTCTCGGGATGGAACGTGGTCCAGCGGTACTCGGAGCCTCCGCCGCCGTACTCGAGCTCGCGCTTCAGCTTGCCCTCGTCGGAGTGCTCGGTCCAGCGACCGGTGCGGAGCCCGTCGGTGAGCGTGCCCGCCTCGTGGGGCTTTCCGTTCTCGTGCCAGCTGGTGAACCCGCCGTGCTGCCGGCCCTTGCGATACGAGGTCTCGACCTTCTTCTGCCCCGACGCGTGCCACTCGGTGTAGGGGCCGTCCTTGGTGCCCGACGGATCGGTGCACCAGACGGCGGTGCCCTTCGGCGGCGGGGCGCCGTGTTGCTTGCCGTTGCCGCACGGCCCGGCGGCGGTCGACGACTTTCCGCATGCCACGAGCAGGAGCACGAGGAGCGTCGTCAGCGCGAGGCCGAGGTCCGCAGAGTTACCGGCGGAGCAGCATCCGGCGGGCGTCCCGCAGTCTGCCTCGCCCGCCGCGGGCTGGTTCTCGGGTAGCGAGCTCGCCATCACGATCGCATCATCGATGAATCCGCGGCTCGCGTCGATGCGGATCGCGGTGCTGGTGGTGGCGCAGAGCGGATCTCCGTACGAGGTGATCGCGACGACGTCGCCGTCGAGCAGCACCGGACCGCCGCTGTCACCTCCGCACGTGAGCGCGGGAGCCGGCACGAGCTCGATCGAGCTCGGGTCGAGTCGGGCGATGGACGCCGTGCCCTCGCGCCGGATGCCCCCGGCGTCGACGCCGTCGCTGCCGTAGCCCAGGATCCACACGGTCATGCCCGTCGCGTCGACGGGTAGGGCGCGCAGGGCGGATGGCGCTCCCGCGAGCGGGGTGGTCGACGCGATGACGGCGAGATCGAGGTCGGCCGGTGCGAGCCAGACGGCGGCCACCCGCGACGTCTCCTGGTCGGTGGCGAGCGCGTCCGGCCCTCGGACGATCTCGAGCAGTCCCGCCGGCGTGTCCTCCACGCAGTGGGCTGCGGTGAGGAGCGCGCGCGACGATACGCGCACGGCCGAGCAATGGAACAGGGCGGGCTCGCCGCACGCCGCACGCAGACGCAGCGCCATCACCTGGTCGGCGTCGCTCGGCCCGCCGCCCACGATGGGCAGTTCCCCTGGCACTCCCTCCCACGATAGCAGAACCGAGCGCCTCGCAGGCTGTTCGGATCCTGAACAGGTCGAGCAACTCTTGAACGGAAACGAGCAGGTAATTGACCTGGGGTCAATGAGTCGCCTCAGAGGACTTCCAGCAAGGCGAGTCTTTCTGGAGAGTTGTGAATCCGGAACACGGGCTGCAATGGACGTAAGCAACATCACGGGGGAAACGTCCATGAGATCAGCCAGCGTCCTTTCGTTCGCCCTGGTTCTGGCCACGAGCTGCAACAGCGCCAGTGAGCCCACACCGCCCGACGAGACAGCACGGGGCTTCACGGTCGCGGTGCAGGACGAGCAGTTGATCGATGTGACGCTCGTGGCGAGCGCTGGATCGGTCCGGATGCTGGCCGTCGAGACCGAGCCCAAGGTCTTCGATCTCACGTTCGACTTCGGCGATCCCGTGATGGCCTACCGGGTCGACTGGGCGCGCGGCGAGGGCGACTTCATGCCCACGGGGCCTCTCGACGTCGTGCACAAGCAGCTGATCGATCAGCTGGTGACCGAGCTCAGCACGGTGCTGGAGCAGGATCCCGAGAAGCGCTGGAAGATCGAGGACGTCATCATGCGTCAGGCGACCCTCCTCCAGATCGCGCCGGTCGGCGAGCTACTGGAGCCGATGAGCTTCAACTCGGTCCAGGGGTGGACACACATCTCGTGCTCGTGTGGCAACCAGTACATCGGCAGCGGCTACTACCGCACGGCGGGCAAGGGATGTGGCTGCAAGCAGTCGCCGTCGAACGGGTGCGCCGGCCGCTGCGGTCAGGGCTGCGGCATCACGAGCTCGCCGCCGTGCGTCGGCACGACCGCGTACACGCGCGACTGCGCGCTGCACGATCACGGGCTCGGCAGCTGGGCGGCGGCGTCGGACGACTACTCGTTCGCGTCGAACAACTGCAGCTGCTCGGGCGTGGGCACCTGCTACTGACCTGACACGCGCCGGGCGTCCTGGGTGACGCAGTGGAGGCGCTGGTCGCGCGGGGACGCGGCCAGCGCCGCGGTGCGTGTGGCGGTGGCGGCGGGCGCGTTCCACAGGTCGAGGAACGGCGCGTCGAGCAGGTTGCCGAGCGCGGGGCCGGCGTGATCGACGAGGTGGACGGTGCCGTCGGGGTCGACGGCGGCGGCCTCCCAGGCCGCGCGGCACGGACGAAAGTGCGCGCGGTGGGCGAAGTCGTCCGCGGCGCGGAAGGCCAGCGTGCCGGCGTCGCCGCTGCACGTGCAGGAGGCTGGCGAGGCGAGGTGATCGACGACGACGAGCGGCGCGCCGGCGAGCGCGTCGCGCAGCGCGGCCATGGCGTCGGCGACGTCGCGGGCGTCGGGGGCGAGCGCGTCGCCGCGCGCGAAGCCGTTCACCGGGTAGGTCTCCTCGACCTTGAGCCAGTCGACGCCGAGCGAGGCGCAGGTGCGGCCGAGCGCGGCGAGCTCGCGCACGTTGGCGCGGCCGAGCACGGTCGAGATGCCGACGCGGAGGTCGGCGCCGGTGCGCTCGCGGAAGGCGATCGCGCCGGCGACGTGATCGAGCACGCGGTGGAGATCGCCGAGGACGCGGATGCGATCGTTGGTCGCGGGCGTGGCGCCGTCGACCGAGACCATCAGGCTGGTGACGCCGAGCTCGACCAGCGCGCGCAGGCGCTCGCCGTCGAGCAGCATGCCGTTGGTGGCGAGGTGGATGTCGAGGCGGTGCGCCGGGGCGGTGGCGTGGGCGCGCCGGGCGCGATCGATCGCGCGCAGCGTGTCGAAGAGGACCGGCGACGCCAGCGACTCGCCGCCATGGGTGAACGCGACGTGCTCGGCGTGCGCGAACGCGTCGGCGAGCGCGGTCAGGAGCCACGGCGGCGCCGTGCGGGCGCGGCCCTCGCGCGTGCGCGCGGGCGCGTCGGTGATGCAGTGCAGGCAGCGGAGGTTGCAGGCCTCGGTGATGGTGACGTTCAGGCGCCGGGGGTAGCTCGGCAGGTCGACCGCGCCCTCGACGAAGGCGTGGGTGGCGAGCTCGGCGTTGCGCGCGCGCAGCGCCGCGACGTGGGGCGCCGCCGGCGGCGTGCGGTCGAGGACGATCGCGCTGTCCGGGGGGAGGTGCACGAGGTCGCCCTCGAGGCGCGCGCCGCCGGCGGCGAGGAGGACGCGGGCGCCGGTGTCGTGGGGCAGCGCGAGCTCGGCGGCGACGTCGCCGCGGTGGAGGACGACGTCGACGAGCTCGTCGCCGCGGTGGCGGCGAAGGACGACGCAGGCGCCGTCGGCGCGCAGCTCCTCGTCGCCGTGGCGGAGCACGTCGCGGGACGCGCGCAGCGCGAGGGCGTCGCGGACGAGCGCGCGCGTGGTCGCGTCCCACGCCGACTCGTCCCACGTCATCGGCTGGCGATCGGGCCACGAGTCCTCGAAGGCGCGCGTGGCGGCGTCTTCCGCCTCGGGGCCGGCGCGGAGGCCGGCCTCGTCGCCGTAGTAGAGCAGCGGCGTGCGCGCCCCGAGCGTGACCGCGAGGAGCGCGAGGCGGGCCCGCGCCGCGTCGGTGACGGTCGCGATGCGCGGCTGATCGTGCGTGCCGGCGAAGCCGAGGCCGCGCGGGCCGGCGGCGCCGCGGCGGCGCTGGCGCGTCCACACCGCCGCGACGTCGTCGGCGGTGGCCTCGCCGACGAGCCACGCCACCATCACCTCGCGCGCGGCGAAGTCGGTGGCGGCGTCGACGGCGGCGGGGGCGAAGCGATCGAGGCACGCGGGCACGACCTCGCCGAACACGATCGCGTCGCTCTTCACCGCGCGCACCGCCTGGCGCACGCGGGCGACGAGCGGCAGCGGCAGGTCGGCGGCGGCGTCGACGCGCACGCCGTCGGCGCCGCGTCGCACCCACGACGCGAAGGTCTCGACGATCCAGTCGGCGGCGGCCGGCTCGCCGGTGCGCAGGAGCGGCTCCTGCCACTGGCCCTTCTGGTAGTGCGCGTAGCCGGGATCGGGGCCCTCGCTACAGGGCCAGCGGTCGACCGAGAACCACGGCCAGTAGGTCGACGCCGGGCCGTGGGCGAGGACGTCCTGGAACGGCGCGAAGTCGCGGTGCACGTGCGTGGCGGCGACGTCGCAGATGACGCGGAGCCCGCGCTCGTGGGCGGCCTCGCACAGGCGTGCGAACGCGGCCTCGCCGCCGAGCGCCGGATCGACGGCGCGGGGATCGACGGCGTCGTAGCGGTGCGCGGACGGCGCGACGCAGAGCGGGGTGAGGTGCACGACGGTGACGCCGAGATCGACGAGGTAGGGCAGGGCCTCGACGACGCCGCGCAGGTCGCCGCCCGCACGCTCGGCGCTGCCGAGGACGCGCGCCGTGTCGAGGTCGGCGGGCCACGCGCCGCGCATGCCACCCTTGCGGAAGCGATCGACGAAGACGGTGTAGACGACGGCGTCGCGCCACCACGCGGGCGGCGGCGCCGGCAGATCGGCGAGGGCGACGCCGAGCCACGTGCCGCCGGGCGCGGCGACGGTGCGGCCGTCGTCGAGGCCGAAGGCGTAGTGCAGGCGGCGGCCGGCGCCGGGCAGGCGCGCCTCGAAGTAGACGTGCGACGCGTCGGCGCTGGTGGCGATCATGCGCCGCGAGACGGTGCCCGCGCCGTCGTCGGTGCGCACGGTGAGGCCGCGGCTGCGGGCCGAGCGGCGCAGGCCGGCGCGCACGATCACGACGCCGTCGTCGCGGCGCTCGAGCCAGGGCGCGGCCGGTGCGTGCAGCACGGGCTCGTCGGTGCCGCCGACGACGATCGCGCCGTTCTCGACCTCGCCGTCGTGCATCGTGCGCCACGCCGGATCGATCCACCAGGCGCCGCCCGGGGCCTGCGCCTTGACCGCGTACACGCCGGGCGCGAGCGGCAGCGTGAGCTCGAAGCCGTCGCCGGCCGGGCTCATCGCGTGGCCGACCGACCAGTGCGGCAGCTCGCCGCGCAGCTCGAGCGCGGCGGTGGGCGCCTGCGGGCGGGCGCGGACCGTGACGGTGGCGGTGCTCGCGAGCTCAGGCGCCGGCATAGATCCTCTCGAGCGTCCGCCGCGGCGTGCCGTCGGGCGGGCGCAGGTACGTGCTGTGGCCGTGATCGTCGGACGACGCCGTCCAGTGCTTGTTCGCGCCCTCGGCGCGGGCGCGCCAGTCGGCGGCGATGCGCTCCTTGTGGCGCGAGGTGTAGACCTCGATGCCGCTCGCGAGGTCGAGGACGCGGTCGACGCGCGCGCGATCGCGGTAGCGCGCCGGGTGGGCGACGACGTCGAGCGCACCGTCGGCGCGGATGGTCTCGATCGCCTCCTCGGGCGTCCAGGCGAAGAGCTCCTTGCCCTCCTCCCAGAACGCGCGGTGGTGGCGGATGAAGGCGTCGTAGACGAGCGGGTTGCGCCGCGCGAGGAGCTCGAGGAAGTCCTGGAGCGCGGGGAACTCGGTGCCGCGCCGGTCGGCGAGCGCGCCGTCGGGGCCTCCGGGATCGACGAACCAGCGCTGGTCGTCGGGGAGCGACGCGATCCAGTCGAGGCACAGCTCGCGCCAGCGCAGGCAGACGTCGACGGCGCGGGCGCCGAGCCGCGTCTCGCCGAGCGAGCCGTCGAGGGCGCGCTCGGGCGGGAAGTAGGCGAGGATGTGGATCTGCTCGGCGCGCGGGGTGCCGAAGTGGATGAAGGACGTCACCTCCATCGCGGGGAGGAGCGTCACGCCGAGCTCGCGCGCGGCCTCGGCGGCGCGCGGCACGGCGGCGAAGGTGTCGTGATCGGACACTGCCACCACCTCCATGCCGAGGCCGGCGCGGAACGCGACGTAGTCCTCGGGCTCGGCGCGCCCGTCGGAGAAGCGGGTGTGGCCGTGCAGATCGGTGGCGACGGTGTCGGGGGACAGCATGGGCGCGGGGCGGGCGTCAGGGCGTGACGACGGCGCGCTGGACGACGTAGTTGGCGCCGAAGTTGTTGTCCCAGAACTCGTAGACCCGGGCGCCGTTGACGACGCCGTGGCGGTAGACGACGGCGTACTCGAGCGCCTGGCCGCCGGGGATGTCGAGATCGATCTGCCAGCGCTCGCGGCCGCTCCACGGGTAGTCCTCGGCCCAGTAGAGCTTGTTGGTGTCGCCGGCCTGGCCGATGCCGAACCACTGGACGGTGTTCCAGCCGTCGGTGGTGGCGACGATCTCGAGCTGCTTGTCGTAGTCGAGATCGGCGAGCTGGACCGAGAGCGAGCCGGTGATGCGCTCGTCGGTGACGACGACGGTGTCGCGCCACGGCTCGGCGCGGACGATGTTCGACGAGGGGCCGTCGGTGGCGACGTGGAGCTCGCCGCTGTTGTCGTCGAAGTACGTGTGGCCGGCGCCGTCCTGGTACCACGCGTTGAAGAGCACGGCCTTCTGCGCGAGCGACACCTGGACGGGCACGTGCCACTCCTCGTCGCCGTTGGCCCAGGTGGTGACGTAGTTGCCGAGCGCGGTGCGCTCGCTGGGGTCGTCGGGCGTCCGGTAGACGACGCCGACGCGCTTCCAGTTGAGGTCGGCGCCGGCGACGGGGCGGACGCGGACCTTCATCCACATCTCGACCGCGCCGCAGCCGAAGCGGGTGTTGGGGTACTTGCACACCGACCACGACGAGCCGGTGAAGCTGACCATGGTCGTGTTGCGCTGGCCCTCGTACTGGGCCCAGTCGTGCTGGTCGATCGAGCCGAGGTCGGGCAGGTCGGCGCAGCCGATCGCGGGCAGCTGGAGGAGGGCCGTGCCGGCGAGGGCGGCGCCGCCGAGGCCGGCGCCACGCCGACGGAGGCGCGACATGGCGGTGGAGAAGAGCTGGGGAATGGCGGGAGATTCCATTGGCCCGGCTCGTGAGCAACGCCCATACCACGACGTATCCCCGCGACTCCAAAGGCGAAGCCCGCTCGCGCCGCGTGGCGACTCGAAGCGCCGCCGTTGCGTCCCGCAACGACGGTGGCTGACACCAAAGTGGCTAAACCAATTGGCTTAGCCACTTTGGTGTCACCCACCGTACTCGGTGCGGGGATCGTAGTCGGGATCGGGGGGCTCCTCGGCGGGGCGGAGGGCGGCGGGCACGGCGTCGAGGTTCACGCGGACGCGGTACCAGGCGGAGGAGCGGCCGCGGTTGGTGTCGACGAGGTAGGCGGCGGGCGGGAGGTGCGCGACGACGTCGGGGTGGCGCGCCTTCCAGCGCTCGAGGCCGGCGAGGGCGTCGGCCTTCGTCTTGGCCTGACCGATCACGATCACGGGGAGGTCGGTGCGGGCGGAGGGATCGAGCGGGGGCTGGGTGTCGGCGAGGGCGAGGAGCGAGTCGAGCGTGAACGCGCGGTCGTCGATCGCGGCGTGGGCGTCGCCGCGCGCGGCGAGGAGCGGCGGCACGGTCGTCAAGGTGTAGGCGGCGGGATCGCAGGTCGCGAGCTCGTCCCACGACAGCGGCATCGAGACGCGCGCGTCGGGGACCGGGCGCACCGCGTAGGCGCTCGCGGTCGTGCGATCGCGCGCGTTCTGGTTGAAGTCGAGGAAGACGCCGTGGCGCTCCTCCTTCCACCACTTGCTCGTCGCGAGCGCGGGCGCGCGCCGCTCGACCTCGCGGGCGAACGCCATCGCCGCGCGCCGCACCTCGGTGAACGGCCAGCGCGGCTCGAGGCGGACCAGGATATGGATGCCGCGCGAGCCCGACGTCTTGGGGAAGCCGACCAGCCCCAGGTCGTCGAGCACCGCGCGCGCCACGGCGGCGACGTCGCGCACCTGCGGCCACGCGACCCCGGGCACCGGATCGAGATCGATACGCAGCTCGTCGGGGTGGTCCATTTTGGCCGCGCGCACCGGGTGAGGGTTGAGATCGATGCAGCCGAGGTTGACCACCCAGGCGAGCTGCGCGGCGTCGCGGACGACCACCTCCTCGGCGGTGCGCCCCGACGGGAACGTGAACACGACCGTCTCGATCCAGGCGGGGCGCGTCGCGGGCGCGCGCTTCTGGAAGAACGGCTCGCCGGTGATGCCGTCGGGGAAGCGCTTGAGGTTCATCGGGCGCCCGCGCACGCCGCGCAGCGCCCCGTCCGCGACGACGAGGTAGTACTCGACGACGTCGAGCTTGGTGTGGCCAGCGTCGGGGAAGTACACCTTGTCCGGGTTGGAGATCGTGACCTCGCGCCCGGCGATCTCGCGCACCAGCTTCTTGCCTCGCGACGCCATCAGGAGCCCTCGAGCCAGCGCTGGAGCGCGGCGAGCTCGTGGCGGTCCTCGATGGGCGCGTGCGCCGCGTTGACGAGCGTCATGCAGTGCGCCGCGAGCGCGTCGAGCGCGGCGCCGGCCCACGGCGCGTCGTCCTCGCGGCCCTCGTGGATCGCGACCAGGAGCGGCGCCGCGCCGGCGAACACGAGCGAGCCCGCGCTCGCGCTGATCACGGGCTCGGCGCGACCGTCGGCGATCGTCAGCTTCACCGAGAGGCCGATCGGCGAGCCCCTGGAGAGGCGCGACCGCACGGCGTCCACGAGCGGCTGCAGCTTCTTCGGCGGGGCCGCCGGGCGCGGACGTGGCTCGGGGATCCAGGTCGGCGCGGCCGGCGCGGTCTCGGGATCGACGGGCACGACGAGCGGCTCGACGTAGCCTCCGGTCCCGCGGCGCGTCGCGCTGCGGGCGCCCTCGTACACACCCCGCGCGTCGACCTCCGCCGCCCGCTCTGGCTCGCGCCACACGCCGACCCGCCGCGCCATCGTGTCGTAGTGCGCGCGACAGAGCGCCGCGACCGCCGCGAATAGCCCCCGCGGCTCGGGCGCGGCGTACAGCTTCCCCCAGAGCGGCGCCTCGGGCGGCGCGTCGATCTCGAGGTCGCCGTGCGGCGTCGATACGCTGATGCTCCCGGGCGCGCGCGCGCTGGCCGCGATCGGATCGATCCACAGGACGCCGCGCACGAGGCTGTCGTCCCACCGCGCGCTCGGGCGGTCGGCCGGCCACGCGTCGACGAACACGCTCGTGAGCGCGTCGCCGGGCGCGACGAGCCAGCTGCGGATGGCGGCCTCGCTGGTCGCGCGCACCTCGTCGGCGAGCGAGCGCCACACCGCGTCGTCGGCGGGTCGGCTCCACGTCCGGTCGCCCTGCAGGTCCGGATCCTCGACGATCGCGTACGTGGGCCACACGCACGGATCCCCCGTGCGCTCGAACGGCACCATGCCCCGGCAAGCGTGGAGCCCGCGCGCATGGAGCGTGTCCGGGCGCAGCGGGGCGACGAAGCCGCGCCGCGGGCTCGACGTCGTCACCAGCTCGACCGCCGCCATGGCGCCGCCGCGCACGCCGGGCGGGAGCTCGAGCCGCGCCAGCGGCGCGCGCTCGCGGTTGGCCCGCGCCTGCGCGTCGAGCGCGAGCTCGCGGCGCGCGTCGACGAACATCACGCCGGTGAAGCGGTCGGCGAGGACCGCGTCGCCCTCGCCGAGGACGAGTACCTTGCGCCGCGGGTCGAGCGGCACGGCGGCCGACGCGCCGCTGACGTACCAGATGTCGTCGAAGGCCGTGTCGCGGTCGCGCAGCTCGTTCCACGAGGCCAGCGGACCGGCGCTCGTCGGGAACAAGGGCACCGCCGCCACCCGCTCCGGCTCGAGCCGCTGCGCCAGGACCGCCGTCGCCAGGCGACGGCGCAGCCACGCCGGTAGCGACGCCCCCCGCTCCGAGGCGAGCGCGACCTGCGTGACGAGCGCGAGCGCGAGGTCTCGCACCTGGCGGGCGAGCTGCTCGCGATGCGCCGCGGCGATCCCTCCGGGCTGGCGTGCGGCGTCGACGAGATCGGGCGCCTCGATCGCGACCCGCACGGCGGGCGTCACGTCGAGCGGCAGCGCCACACGGTACTCGCCCTCGTAGTGGAGGAGCAGCTGCGAGGTCTCGGCGTCGTCGAGCGCGATCTCGCCGGTGCCGAGCGTGTGGTGGACGTCGAGCTCCTCGAGGCGGCGCGTGAGCTCGCGCGCCGCGCCGGCGACGGTCGGCGCGGGTACGCCACCGCGGGCGACCCGTCGCCGCGCCTGCAGCCGGCGCACCTGCGCCGTGACGTCGTCCGTCGGCCACGGGCCGATCGCGTCGAGGATCGCGCGCAGGCCGTCGCCGTCGGCGCCGGCCGCGAGCGCGAGCACGGGGCCGTCGAGCGGGTCGGCCGGATCGCCGGTGAGCCAGTCGCCGCTCCATGTCGCGGTCGGCACCACCGGGCCATGCGCCGCCGCGGCGAGCGAGGCGCGCCCGCCCTGGATCGTCGGCCACGCCCGGACGCCGCGCAGGGCGTCGAGCACCTCGCGCCGCTCGGCGCTCGGCTCGTCGTCGTCGTGCGCGCCGAGCCACCGGGCGACGAGCAGGCGCGCCGCCGGGGCGTCGGCGAGCAGCTCGGGCCGCGCCCGCGTGACATGCAAGATCCAGCGCGCGGCGCTGGCGCGGATCGCGGCGATGACCTGCGCGCTCGCGAGCGCCCCGAGCTCGCCGCGCTCGAAGCTCACGGCGTCGACCGGCAGCTCGACCACGCCGCGGAGCGGGAGATCCGGCGACGAGATCGCGCGCGCGAAGCGCCGGCCCTCGACCAGCACGATCGCCTCGAGCAGCGTCCCGTCGCCGAGCCCGACCACGCCGCGGAGGTCGCCGTCGGCGAGCGCGAGCGGCGCACACGCGGCGGGGAGCGCCATGGCCTCCGGTGGCCGCTGCCGGTGCTCGGCGAGCTTGCGGGCGCGGTGCGCGGCGCGCCGGCGATCGGCGATCTCACCGGTCACGTCGACGACGTCGCGCCGGGAGAGGCTCGCGATCGCGCCGCGCACCGTCGCCTCGGCCACGATGGGCTGCCAGCCCTCGAGCGTCGCCGCCTCGGCGAAGAACTCGGGATCGATCGCCGGCAGATCACCGGGCCACGCGGCGCACAGCTCGTCGATCGAGCGCGGAGCGTCGCCGCGCAGGACGGGCCACAGCGGCGCCGCCCGCACGCGCGCGGCGAGCTCGGCGCCGAGCAGCGCCGTCGCGTCGTGCGCGGCGAGCGCACGCCAGAGCGCCTTGCCGGTCGCGTCGTCGATGCGGATCGGCCGCCGCGGGATCACCAGGTCGGGCTCGGCGTCGCCGAGGAGCGCGCGGGTGGTCGACCGCACGAGCTCCTGCTCCCACGCGGCGAGGTCGACCTCTCCGAGCGCGCCATCGTCACGCACCGACCGCCAGTCCTCGGCCGGCACGACCGTCTCGCTGTCGATCGCGATCGCACACTCGACGAACGCCGCCTGCCGCGCGACCAGGTCGAGGCGCTGGCCGCGATGGTGCGTCGCGAGCGTCGAGCCGGCGCCGGTCGGATCGACGCCGATCGCGCCGGCGAGCGCGCCTTCCCGCCGCACCAGCACGACCGCGCCCGTGCGCGCGGCGATCGCGCGCGCGAGCGTGAGCGCCGGATCGAGCGTCGGCGACGCGTGGCGTGCGCCGTACGGCACGACCGCCGTCCCGGGACCGAGCAGCCACGACAGCAGCTCGCGCTCGGCCGGGGTCGCGACGAGGACGACGCGGCCGGCCGGCGGCGCGACCTCGGCGCCCCGCTCCACCACCGCGATCATCGGCTCGCGCCGGAGCTGGGCGACCGTGTGCGCGACGCCGTCCGGTGAATGGAACACGTGCTTCCGCGCGAGCGGCGACTCGTCGTCGAGGCGAACGTCCCCCGCGTGCATCATGGCGAGCGCGGCCAGGTAGAAGCGCGCCTCTTCGTCCGGTCGATGCGGCGCGCCGAGCTCCACGCCGGGCGACGCCTCGCCGCCCGCCAGCGCCTCGATCGCCCGCAAGGACGCCATCCACGCGGCCCGCGTGGCGCGGCGCAGCTCGTGGTCCTCGATCACCCCGCGGTAGCGGACGTCGGGGGTGACACGGGCGCCGCTGACCACGACCTCGATCGCGAGGGGAGCATCGAGCACCGCGGTCGCCAGCGCGCGATCCAGGTGCAGGATCGTGAGCCGGCCCGGGCCCGGCGCGTGCGCGACGCACACCTCGCCGTCGAGGCCCTCGTACGCCTCCGCCGGCGTCAGGCCGGCGAGGACGGCGCCGAGCTTCGCGCGCACGCGCGAGCCGGCGCGGCGAGGAACCCGCAGCTCGTGTACCGGCCTGGCCAGGTACGCCGCGCGGGCCCCGAGCCTCCGCCGCGCCGCCTTCACGACGCGCCGCGCGGCTCGTGCGTCGGGAGGCGCGCCGAAGAGCACCTCGGCGGCGTCGCCCTCCCGGACCCACGGCATGCTCTCGAGCCACGGCGCCAGCTCGCGCGGCAGCGCCTCCTCACCGCGGTAGATGGGCGGGCGCCAGTGCTCGAGCGGCGCGCGCCAGACGCCGACCGCGTTGCGCAGGATCGGCAGCTTCGCCAGCACGGCGAGCGGTCCGCGCAGCGTCGCGGCCACGGCGGTCCAGTCGGGACCGGCGATCGCCGGCGCGAGCAGCGCGAGCGCGGCCGCCCGCAGGATCGCCGCCTCCGACGCCGGCGCGCCGTACGCCGCGGTGCGCGCGGCGTCATCCCCCAGCGCGCGCAGCCGCGCGTCGATCGTCGCCGCGAGGGTCTCCAGCTGCGCGTCGCCCCGGCGGAGCGCCGCGGCGATCGGATGGTCCTCGCTGCGCACCTGCGAGCGCGACGCGTTGGTCGGCATGCGCGGCCCGTCGATCACGAGGCGCAGCGGCAGCGTCCCGCGCTGGTCGTCGCACATCGCGTCGAGCGACGCCGGCCGCCAGCGCTGGCGCACGACGCGCACGCCGAGCTCGGCCACGTCCATCGCCGGCACGGTCGTGTGCCCGCGCAGGAGCGACGGGTGGACGAGCGCGACGAAGCCGTCGAGATCCTCGCCGAGCGGCACGCGCAGGAGATCGTCGGCGTGCTCCGCGCGCCCGACCGTCCGGCCGGTGACGACCGTCGGCACCGCGATGTCGCGGCAGGCCCAGCGCGCCAGGGCGAGCTCCGGCGCCTCGCCGCCGACGAGGAAGCGGCCGAGCGTGTCGAGCCCGGGGCGGCGCCGCAGCTGGACGTACATGCCCGGGTCCGGGGTGCCGGCGGGGACGGCCACCTCCTCGACGTCGAGGTCGCGCAGCGGCGCCTCGCCGTCCTCGTCGGGCGTGACCGTGGCCGGCGAGTAGCGCACGCGCAACGCCTTGCCGCCCCCGATCGTGACGACATCGATCCACGCCGGCTCGAGCCCGAGCGCGCTGTTGACCGCGCCCGCGAGCAGGCGCCGGTGATAGACGCCAGGCGAAGCTTCCGGGCTGACGAGCTCGTCGAAGAGCGCGGGCAAGACGTCGGCGGGCCACGCCGGCCCCGCCCACGCGAGCCGCACGTCGTCGGCGTCGCCGTCGAGCATGATGCGGGTCGCGCCCGAGGCGACCGCGGCGCGCACGGCCTCGAGGATCCACGCGCGCGGATCGGCGAGCCGGTACTCGCGCAGCTTGGCGATCGCGCGCGCCGCGTCGACGCGGATGTGGCCGGTCGCGAGCTGCGCGCCCGGGGGTGGCCGGAGCACCGTCACCAGCGCGCCCCCAGGCGCGCGAGCGTCGCCTCCAGCAGCTCCTGCGAGACCGTGGCGTCGAGCGTGCGGTGGTGCAAGAGGAGCGCGCGGGTGAGCATCGACGCTGCGGTCGTCGCGTCCTCCTCGGCGCGGCGGCGGGCGGCGGCGACGAGCGGCGTGCGGGTGTTGAGCAGGAGCGCCGGGCGCCAGAGGAGCGCCAGCGGGCTCTTGCCGGCGGTCTCGCGCTCGATCACCCAGCGGCGTTCGTCGAGCGTGACCAGCGCGTGGTCCCGACCGCCGGCGGCGAAGGGCGCGCCCTCGACCGCGCCGGTCAGCTCGACGAGGGCGACCTCGCTGGGGCGACGCACGGCGCGGTCGAGCAGCTGTGCCAGCGCGTCGACGAGCGCCAGATCGGCGCCGGTGCCGGGCACGGCGGCCACCAGGGTCAGCTCGTGCTCGACGTCGACGAGGCGACGATCGAACCCGCGCGCCAGGCGCCCGGCGAGGACGTCGCGCGCGAGCCCTCCCGCCGTCGGCGCCACCACGGGCACGCCGGCCTCGACGAGCGCCTCCACCACCGGCGTCACCCGCTCGGCGGCCCACACGATCCGCTTCGGCAGCCGCGTCAGCGCCGCCGCGCGCTCGTCGCCGACCGGCGCCGCCAGAGGCACGACCCAGCCGGCGCCGGGCAGGGCGGTGTTCGCCCGGTCGAGCGCCTCGAACAGCCGGGCCCAGCGCGCGTGGTCGTCCGCCGCGGCCTCGGCGAGCGCGGTCGCGGCGGCGCGCGCGAGCGGCGCGCCCGCGAGCTCGCGCACCAGCGCCATCGCGCGCTCGAAGGCGGCGTCGCGGCGGACGTCGTCGCGCGAGAGCGTGTGCCCGAGCCGCGCGTCGATCACCTTGAACGCGACCGGCCCGGCGAGCGGCTCGTCGAGCTCGCGCAGCATGAGCCCGCGGTTGAAGAACCCGGCGTACGGCGCCGCGCCCGCGCGCAGCCCGACCACCGCGGTGGTCGCGCCGTCGCTCGACACGCCGCGCACCTCGACGAGCGCGTCAGCGAGCGCGAGCGGCGTGTCGATGCGGACCTCGTCGACCGCGCCGTCGCTCGCGCGGCGCGCGGAGAACACGATCGGCACCGCCGCGTGCCGGCACCAGCGCGCGAGCGCCTCGCGGCTCCGCGTCGCGAAGTCGGCGACGGCCTCGGCCTCCATCGGCAGCTCGAGCTCGACCGACGTGCCGTTGCGCGTGGCCTTGCCGCCGTCGAAGAGCTGGTAGCTGAGGTCGGGGTGGAGGTGGAGCGTCAGGCGCCGGCCGTCCTTCACCGAGTGCACCACCACGATGCGAGGCCGGGGCGACAGCACCGACGAGAACCCGATCCCGAACTTGCCGATCTTGGTCGGGTCGCGATCCTTGGTCGAGCGGAACAGCACGAGGAGCTGGTTCTCGATCGTGTCGCGATCCATGCCCTCGCCGCGGTCGCGCACCACGGCGCGCACCGCGCCGGCGGACGCGTCGTAGCCGACCTCGACCTCGATCGACGGTGTGCCCGCGTCGATCGCGTTCTGCACCAGCTCGCGGTAGAAGGCGAGCGGATCGGCGAACTGCGAGACGACGTCGCCGACGATGCCGGCGTCGCGCGGCGCCGCCGCCGCGTCGGCACGGGGCGCGCTGCGGTAGGGCGAGTCCACGCCCCGACTCTATCGCAGGCCGGGAGCCGACCGTCAGTCGCAGCTGCTGGCGTCGTCGTAGCCCTCGTCGTAGCCGTCGTCGTACCCGTCGTACCAGCCCTCGTCCCAACCCGCCTCGTAGCCTCCGGCGTAGGCGCCGCTCCACGCCTGATCGAAGCACGAGCCGTAGCCAGCCGCGTAGTTCGCCGACCAGCCCGCGTCGCGGCCCGCGTCGTAACCGTCGCGCCAGCCGGCGTCCTCGCCCGGGCCCACGCCCGCGGCGAAACCCTGCGGGTACGCCTCGCGATAGCCGGCCTGGTACTCGGGGTTCAGGCGCTTGCCCTCCGCGACCCCACGCGCATACGCCGTCGGATCGATCACCGCGCGGTGACCACGCGCGCGGCACTCCCTCACGTCCTCGGGATCGGGCGCGCGGTCCTCGTCGGCGAGCCTCGACGACGTCGTGCAGCTGCCGTAGCCGGCCTCGTAGCCCGCCGACCACCCGTCGCCCCACGCGTCGTTCCAGCCGCCCTCGTAGCCGGCGTCCCATCCCGTGCTCCAGCCGTCGGCGTCGCCGGCGGCGGCGCCCGCCGCGCAGCCTGCCTCGACGGCTCCCACCGATCCGTCCGACCAGCCGGCGTCGTAGCCCGACGGGTACGCCGATCCGTAGCCGCTGGCGTAGCCGTCGCGGTAGCCGGCGTCCCACCCTTCGCGCGCGCCGTCCTCGCGCGTCGCCATGAGCCCGACCACGCGCCCGCGCTCGAACGCGGCGTCGTTCTCGGCGCGCGCGGCGGCCTCGCCGTCGCGGTACGACATCTCGAGCGGCCCGCCGTCGAAGCAGTCGAGGCGATCACATCCGGTGGCAAGGGCGGCCAGGGCGGCGGCGATGGCGATCGAGGCGAGACGGCGCACGGGAGTGGTCATTGCAACCCGGATTCCATCGCCAGCCGCGGTAAGCCGCGGGAATCCCGAGCGGGTCCGCGCCCCGCGGGTGTATCTCCAGCGACCCAGTGTGGTCGATCGACGAGCCGGTCGCGAGGTCGCAACTGCGGTAGGCTCACGCCCGGAGGATCCCATGGCCCGCCGTTCGCGCTTCTCCTGGTGGATGCTGGTCGTCGTCGTCGTCGCGGGCGGGCTCGTGCTCCGCGGCGGCGCGTGCGGCGCGTGCAAGTCCGTGCGCACCGAGCCCGACGAGCGGCTCGCGCAGCACCTGCGCAACCTGTGCGACGTCGCCGAGGACGGCGCGATCGAGCCGCGCACCGGCGTGCGCAAGCTCATGCGCTACTACGGCGATCACGGTCCCGACATGCTGCACGCCTTCGGCGCGACGCTGGTCACGATCGAGCGGGTCGCCGACGACGACGCCCACGACGCGCGCGCGCGTGTGGCGCGCGAGCGCATCCAGCGTCCGCTCGTCGAGTGCGCCGAGACCTGGCAGCGCTTCGCCGACGCGGTCGAGAACGACCCCGAGGCGAGCGAGGCCCTCGAGCGTGGCGTCACGCGCCTCGGGCGCACGCTCGAGATCCTGTTCGGGGACGCCGGCCGCACGCTGCGCGGCGTCGGCGCCCTGTCGCCGTTCCGCTTCGCCCTCGATCCCGCCCCGCGGCGCTGACGACGGCGCGCGCCCTGCTCAACGCGAGCCCTTGCGCGGGCGCGGGATGCCGAAGGCGTCCATGCGCGCCTGCAGCGTGTTGCGCGAGATGCCGAGCATGCGCGCGGCGCGGGTCTGGTTGCCGCCGCACACCGCGAGCGCGTCGTTGATGCGGCGCGACTCGACGCGCGCGACCTCGCCGCGCAACGAGTCGTCGTTGGGTGGCGCGCCGCCGGGCGCCAGCGGCGGGATCTTCTCCGTCGCCCGGCTCGCCCGCTGGGTCTCGCTCTCGGGGCCGTCGAGGTCGTCGTCGACGCGCCCGGTGGCGGTGCCGTCGATGACGGACAGCGCGAGGTGCTCGCTGTCGAGCGGTCCGGCGCCGCACAGGAGGACCGCGCGCTCGATCGTGTTGCGCAGCTCGCGGACGTTGCCGGGCCACGCGTGGCCGCGCAGCGCGATGCGCGCGGCCTCGGTGATCTCCGGCGCCCGGCGCTCGGTGTTGGTGGCGGCGCGCGCGATGAACGCCTCGATCAGGCCGTCGATCTCGTCGACGCGATCGCGGAGCGGCGGGATCTCGACGGTGACGCCGCCGAGGCGGAAGTAGAGGTCGCGGCGGAAGCGGCCGGCGGCGATGTCGGCTTCGAGCGAGCGATTCGTCGCCGACACGAAGCGGACGTCGACCGTGTGCCCCTCGACCGCGCCCACGCGCTGCACGACGCGGTCCTCGAGCACGCGCAGGAGCTTGGCCTGGAGGCCGCGGGGTAGATCGCCGACCTCGTCGAGGAAGAGCGTGCCGCCGTCGGCGGTCTCGATGAGCCCGGGCTTGGCGGCGTGCGCGCCGGTGAACGACCCGCGCTCGTGACCGAACAGCTCGCTCTCGAGGAGCTGCTCGTTGAGCGCCGCGCAGTTGATGCGCACGAACGGCTTGCGCGCCCTCGACGACAGGCGGTGGATCGTCTCGGCGCACAGCTCCTTGCCGACGCCGGTCTCGCCGCGGATGAGCACCGACAGCGCCGAGTCGCTGATCTGCTCGATGAGGGCGCGCACGCGCGTCATCACGCCGCCCGGCGTGCGCAGGGACGTCCACGCGTGCGCGGCGAGCTGCTCGGCGTTCGTGCCGTCGCGCGGCCACGTCGCCAGCCCCCACCGGGTGACATGGCCGGCCTTCTCGAGTCGCGCCACGAGGCGCTCCATCACGGTGCGCGCGGCCGCCGCCGGCGTGTCGACGAGCAGGAGCTGGAAGCGACCCTGGCCCGCCGATGACAGGAGGTCGGTGCCGCGCAGCGCGTCCTCGATCTCGGCGCCCGCGGCCTCGGCGCTGGCGTCGTCGACGTGGACGCGCGCGAACGCGAACGGCGCGCCGCTGCGCGCCGAGCGCGCGCACTCCTCGGCCAGTCGACCGTCGAGCAGCTGGCCGCGCCACGGCTTGCCCGACACGGCGCGAGGCGCGAGGCGCTGCACCAGCACGACGACGTCGCCGAGCTGCACCGCCTCGCCGACGTCGACCTCGGTGACGGCGCCGGGCTCGACGCGCTCGCCGCGCACGCGCACGCCGTTGGTGCTGCCCAGATCGCGGACCCGGAGCGGGGACGTCGTCAGCTCGGCGTGCTTGCGCGACACCGATGGATGGTCGATCACGATGTCGTTGCGGCTCGACCGTCCGATCGTGGCCGCCGCCGAGCCCAGGGGGTGCGAGCTCAGGTGGCCGTCGACGCTGACCAGGAGGACCAGCTCACCGTCGTCGCCTTCGACGACGACGCCGGCCACATCCGTATCGATCTCCCCCGTGACGTGACGCACGACGTCAGGCATCTTGGGGAGTCATCCTGGGGCTGTCATTCCGGTGTGGCTCACCAACGATCACAGCGACAACGACTCGGAATCATACAAACGTGGTCACCGCCTGTGTGAAGAATCTTCGTGGTGCTTCACGCCCAGCGCGATGCTCAAGGTCTGAGCAGTTCGCGCAACCATCGTTCTGGGCTTCGCGAGCACCGCGCTTCAACTGACTGGAATCCAATAGAATCGACCTCGGTACGATCCGTGAACTAGCGCACCTCCATAACCCGGAGGTGAAACGTGAAGCTCGCGCCTGCTCTCGTCTCCCTGATCGTCCTCGCCGCCTGCACGTCCGAGCCGACACCGTCCTCGCAGACGACGGAGCCCGCCGAGCCCGACGACGGTCTCCTCCTCGACGTCACGCAGCCGGATCGCGTCGTCGGCACGTACGTCGACCCCGTGCTGAAGCTGGCGCTCGTCTTCGATGCCGGACGCGCGGGCGACACGCTGAGCCTCCACCTCTCGACGGGGGACAACGCGCCGCTCGTCGACATCGACACCGTCGGCGAGCTGTACCGCTTCAGCTACCTCGGCGGCCGCCTCACGATGACGGTGGAGAAGGCGTGGATCGACGCGGTGCGCGCCGAGGGCGAGGACGGCCCCGCGGCGCAGGACGAGGGCGCGCTCCACTGGGAGGGCGACATGACGGTGCTCGACGAGATGCTGGCCATCCCCGAGGTGAAGGTGCTCGCCTACATGTCGCGTGCGCTCGGGGCGCGTGGCATCACCGGCTCCGCCTTCCCCGCCAGCCTCGTGCTGCACAAGATGGCGCGGCAGAGCGCGGACGCGCTCGCGATCGAGATCGAGCCGCTGCCACCATCGGCGGGCGAGCAGCTCTTCTGCTCGCGCCCGTCGGCGAACAACTGCTACGGCATGTGCGGCCCGGGTTGCTCGTGCTGGTCGTGGGTGTGTGGTGACTGCTGCTATCACGGCGGGTGCGCGAAGCACGACTCGTGGTGCCGTCAGGGCCAGTGGTACTACTGCTACAACATCAGCGCGGTGGTCGCGCTCTTCGGCTGCTGAGCGCGCGCCCGTGAGGCGCCCGTGAGAGCATCTCGGTGGAACATCGCCTCCTCGTACCGTGAGGGCGATGACCATCCGCCGTACGATCGTGTCCACCTCGCTGGTTCTGCTCTCGATGGCGTCGACGGTGCGGGCGGAGGGCGAGGTCGAATACTACCCGGGCGTGTGCGGCGGGCCGCATGGCTCGCCGCCGCCGCGGTACTCGACGCTCCTCGATCTGCCCGTCATCTTCGAGCGCATCGCGCAGTACACGGTGTTCCCGGAGCAGCTCTACAAGGGTGTCTGGACCAACTGGTACCTCGACAGCGACACCAGGAAGCGGCTCGCCAAGCTGGCGACGATGCGCAGCCGCCTGGAGTCGAGCAACCTCTGGGACACGTACCGCGTGTCGACGCCGCAGACGTTCGCCTGCGAGCCGTACACGGCGAACAACCGCACTATCGACGGCACGTGTAACGATCAGGCGAGGTCGTGGATGGGCTCGGCCGGCTCGCGCTTCGGGCGCAACATGAACCCGAACGGCTGGTTCGCGCAGGCCGAGACGACGTCGCTCATGTCGCCGAACCCGCGCGAGGTGAGCCGCATCCTCTTCACGCGCGACAGCTTCAAGCCGGTCCCGTTCCTCAACATGTACGCGGCCGCGTGGATCCAGTTCCAGGTCCACGACTGGTTCAATCACACGCTGAGCCAGCACGCGTATCACGAGATCCCGCTGGCCGAGGACGATCCGCTCCGCGTCGACGGCCAGACGATGATGAAGGTCGCCAAGACCGCGCCCGATCCGTCGCGCCTGCAGTCGGAGGCGGCGATGGGCCCGACCTATCCCAACGAGGTCACGCACTGGTGGGACGCGTCGCAGCTCTATGGCAGCGACCCGGTGACGGCGAGCCGCCTGCGCTCGTTCCAGGGCGGCAAGCTCCTCGTCGACGGTGATGGCCTCCTGCCGAAGGCGGCCGATGGCTTCGAGGACACCGGCTTCCGCAACAACTGGTGGGTCGGCCTGTCGCTCATGCACAACCTGTTCGCCAAGGAGCACAACGCGATCGCCGACAAGCTCGCCTCGAAGTACCCGCTCATGACCGACCAGGAGCTCTACGACAAGGCGCGCATGATCAACGCCGCCGTCATCGTGAAGATCCACACCGTCGAGTGGACGCCGGCGATCATCCCGAACCCGTCGCTCGAGGTCGGCATGAACGTCAACTGGTACGGCCTCAACAAGTACCTGTGGCCGAAGCTCGTGACGCTCCCGGCCTACATCCCGCTGCCCTACCGCCACGTCATCTTCGGCATCCGCGGCGGGAGCCGCGAGCTGCACAAGGATCCGGAGCTGAAGACCGAGGTGCCGTTCGCGCTGACCGAGGAGTTCGTCTCGGTGTACCGCATGCACACGCTCCTGCCCGACGAGCTCAACCTGTCGAGCATCGGCGGCCAGTCGATCGGTCAGGTCGCCCTGGCCAAGGTGCGCAACGCGGACGCGCGCAAGCTCCAGGAGCGGGTCGGGATGAGCGACCTCATGTACTCGTTCGGCATCGAGCACCCCGGTGGCCTCGTGCTCAACAACTACCCCGAGCTCCTGCAGAACCTGAAGGTGCCGTTCCTCGGCCGGATCGACATCGGGGCCGTCGACGTGCTGCGCGACCGCGAGCGCGGCGTGCCCCGCTACAACGAGTTCCGCCGCCAGCTCCTGCTCAAGCCGCTCGCGTCGATCGATCAGCTCACCGACGATCCCGTGCTGCGCGAGTCGCTCGAGGACGTGTACGGCCACGACGCCGGCGCGATCGAGCGCGTCGACCTGCTGGTCGGCACGCTGGCCGAGGGCACGCGCCCGACCTGCTACGGCTTCGGCGAGACGCTGTTCCAGGTCTTCACGCTGATGGCGTCGCGCCGCATCCACGCCGATCGCTTCTTCACGGAGTCGTACAACGCCACGACGTACACCCAGGCCGGGCTCGACTGGATCGACGCGGCGTCGTTCAAGAGCGTGCTCCTGCGCCACCATCCCGAGCTGGCCTCGACCGGCCTGGCCGGCGTCACCAACGCGTTCTACCCCTGGCAGTGAACGTCGAGGGCTCGCCGCCATCGGCGCGAGCTCATCTCGGCGCGAGGACGTCCGGCGCGCCGAGGATGATGTCGACGCGGCGGTTCTGGTCGCGGCCCGCCTGCGTCGTGTTGGTCGCGACCGGCGCGGCGTCGCCCGCGGACGCGACGCGGATGAGGCGGCTGTCGACGCCGTGGGTGCGGAGGAAGGCGGCGACGGCCTCGACGCGCCGGCGGGCGAAGTCGGCGTTGGAGCCGGCGCCGCGCTCGGCGTCGGCGTGGCCGGAGAGCGTGAGCGGGCGGGGGGCGGCGCGCAGCTCGACGGCGAGCGCCGCGAGGGAGATGCGCGCGTCGCGATCGAGCGCGGTCTCGCCGGTGGCGAACAGGACGCGCAGCGCGACCATCGGCGCCGTCGCGTCGTGATCGCCGGCGATGATGGTCTCGGCCGGCGTGTCGCCGGGGACGAGCCCGTGGTCGGCGAGGATGCGCCGCCCGTGCGGGCCGACGCAGAAGCGCAACAGCTCCGCCACCGCGGGCGAGGGCAGGCCGCGCACGTAGAGGAGCAGCGGGCGAAAGATCGGGTAGGTCCCCGCGCGGATCGCGTCGGGCGACGGCGGCACGGGCGGCGCGCCGCGTCTCGGCGCGACCGCGAGCGTTCGCACCGACGGGTTCACGCGATCCATGCCGACGAACGAGATCGCCGTGGGATCGGCGGCGACCGTCGCGACGATCTCGGCGCTCGCCTCGATGAACCGCGCGCGCCGCGCGAGCTCCTTGCCGCCGAGCACCTTGTCGCGGAAGAAGACGTGCGTGCCCGAGTACGCGGGGCGCGCGACGAGCGCGATCGGCAGGTCGGGCGCGGCCGGGCCCGCGAGCTGACGCCACGTCGAGATCTCGCCGCTGAACACGCCGGCCAGCTCCTGCATCGTGATCGCGGTGATCGGCGCGTCGGGGTGGACGATGACCGAGATGCCGTCGTAGCCCAGGACGTAGGGCGTGAGGCGGACGCCCAGGCGCTCGGCGTCGGCGAGCTCGCTGGCCTTGACCGAGCGCGACGACGCGCCGACGTCCGCCGAGCCGTCGAGCAGGCCGACGAACGCCGTCGCCGAGCCCAGGCCTTCCCACACGACGCGCGCGCCGGCGTGCTCGTGCTCGAACGCGGTGGCGAGGAGGGGCCCGACGCCGTCGGCGCCGCCGATCGTGTCCGAGCCCTTCACGACGACGAGGCGGCTCACCGGGGTGGGCGCGAGCGGGGCGCTCGGGGCGCCCTTCGACTCGGGCCGGAGGCCCTCGCTCAGGGTGACCGGCGGGCTCGCGGCGGCGGGCGTGGGACCGCGCGGTCTCACCACCGCCATCGTCGCGACCACCAGCGTCGCGGTCACGCCCGCCGCCACGACGGCGACCAGCCACTTCCGTCGCCGGGTCGCGCCCGGCGTCACGCCCGTCGCCGGCGTGAGGACCGCGGGCGGCCCGGTCACCGCGGGCGTCGCCAGCGGGAGCGCGAACCCGGGCTGGGAGCCGCCCCGGCGCGCGCGCCGGACCGCCTCGTCCCGGCGCCGCGCCGACTCGAGCACGAGGCCCTGCCAGCTCGCCGCGACGTCGCGCTCCGGCGGCGACGTTGGCTCCATCTCGTAGTCGACGTCGTCGAGCGCGAGCATCGCGAGCACCGCCGGGTCGCCGCGCTCACCCTGGAAGCATGCGGAGACCAGCTCGCCGTGCTCGAAGCCGAGCTCGCCGGCGCCGCCGCCGCCGCGGACGCTCACCCGACAGGTGCGTCCCGCGTACGCGGTGGCCTGGATGAGATCGGGAAGGGGGAGCGAAGCGCTGGAGCCGGCGAACGTCACGCGGTCACGCTGGCAGGCTTCGGTGATCGATTGGTCGCGGCCTCGCAAGATCGCGGTGTCGACCGGGCGGTGACCTTGGTTCGCGCGCGCTAGGCTGGCGGTGTGGACGCGCTCGTCACCTGGTTCGATCCGCAGCCGGCAGCCGCCGGGTTGCCGGCCCGGATGCCGAGCCCGTTCGGACACGAGATCCATCCGCTCGCGCGGCGCGCCGCCGGGATCGTGCGCGCCGAGGTCGCGGCGCACGCCGCGGCGTGGCGTCTGGGTGAACGAGATGGCGGCAAGATGTTCGGCGTGCTCGTCGTCGCGGCCGGCGACGGACGCGTCGGCTTCCTGCGCGGGTTCTCGGGCATGGTCGACGGTCGCTGGCACGTGCCCGGGTTCGTGCCGCCGCTCTTCGACGAAGGGCTGCGCGACGCGGTCTGGCGGGACGGCGAGCGGGAGATGCGCGCGCTCGCCGCGCGGCTCGAGTCGCTCGTGAGCGGCGACGACGCGGTCGTCGCGCGGGCGACGCTCGCCGCGATCGATGGCCGCCACGCCGACGAGCGTGCCGCGCTGCGTGCGCGCCACGCGGCGAACCGCGCCGACCGGCACGCGCGCCGGGCGAGCGGGGCGCAGGACGCGTCGGCGCTCCACTCGCTCGCGCAGGCGAGCCGCGCCGACACCGCGGAGCAACGTCGGCTCGACGCGCGGCACCGCGACGAGCGTGCGGAGGCCGCCGCGCGCGTCGCGGCGCTCGACGCCGAGCGCGCGGCGCTCGAGGCGGCGCGGGCGGCGCGGGCGCGCGAGCTGCTCGGGGCGATCCACGACGCGTACGTCGTGCCTGACGGTCGAGGTCGCGGGCGGCGGCTGCGCGAGCTCTTCGCGCCCGACGCGCCGCCCGGCGGCGCCGGCGATTGCGCGGCGCCCAAGCTGCTCGCGCACGCGTTCCGGGCCGGCCTCACGCCGGTCGCGCTCGCCGAGGTGTGGTGCGGCGCCGCGCCGCGCACCGGCGGTCGCCACGACGGCGCGTTCTATCCCGCGTGCCGCGGCAAGTGTGGCCCGGTGCTCGGGCACATGCTCGAGGGCGTCGCGTGCGAGCCCGCGCCGCTCTTCGGCGCCGCGCCGATCGCCGAGGACGAGCCGCGCGTGGTCTACGCGGATCCGTGGGTCGTCGTCGTCGACAAGCCGTGCGGCCTGCTCTCGGTGCCGGGGCGGAGCGGTCTCCTCGGGGACGCGGTGTCGACGCGCCTGCGTCGCCGCGATCCGACGGCCACCGGGCCGCTCGTGGTCCATCGCCTCGATCTCGACACGTCGGGGCTCCTGCTCGTCGCCCGCGATGCGGCGACCCACGCGGCGCTGCAGCGGCAGTTCGCGCGCCGCGAGATCGCGAAGCGCTACGTGGCGTGGCTCGACGGCCGCGTCGACGGCGACCACGGCGTGATCGAGCTCGCGCTGCGCGTCGACCTCGACGATCGCCCGCGGCAGCTCCACGACCCGGTGCACGGCAAGGCGGCGACGACGACCTGGCGGGTGCTCGCGCGCGCCGGCGACCGCACACGCGTCGCGCTGTTCCCTCACACCGGCCGCACCCACCAGCTCCGGGTCCACGCCGCTCACGCGCTCGGCCTGGGCGCGCCCATCGCGGGCGATCGCCTGTACGGCCGCGCCGAGGTGGCGCCGGGAGCGCGCCTCGAGCTCCACGCCGAGGAGCTCGCCTTCACCCACCCGCACACCGGTGAGCGGGTCGCGCTCGCCTCGCCGGCGCCGTTCTGAGCTGTCCGGGGCGGGCTACTCGCCCGCCTGCGAGAGCGCCCAGCGCGTCGCGCCGCGCGCCGGCGTGAAGCGGCGCGTGATCCCCACGACGAGCTGGCGCTGGTCGAAGCCGCCGTCGGCGATCGGCAGGACGGTCTCGGGCATCGTCGTGTTGCCGCGATCGCGGATCGTGAACTCCGCGTAGAGGTCCCAGTCGCGCACGGCGGCGAACACCGTGCCCAGCGTGACGTCGAGACGGCTCGACGGATCGATCGTGTCGGCGTGGACGACGGGGAACGCCATCTCGACGCCGGCCCACATCGCCCACTCGCCGCGCGGCGTGTGGAACACGAGCTCGCTGGAGAGCAGCGCGTCGGCCTGCCAGCGACGCTCCATCCGGTCCTCCTCGACCGCGGTCGCGAGCGCGCCGCCGCCGACCTGGAACGCGATGAAGCGCTCGATGTGCGAGCGGTGAATCGCGCCCGTGCCCGCGCTGCCCCAGTAGCCGCCGCCGCCGAGGATCGGGCCGCCGCTCACCGAGGTGCCGATCGCGACGGTGCGGCTGGTCGCGATCTTGGCGGCGATCGAGCCGCCCTGCGGGATGGGCTCGTCGGTCGTGTCGAGCTGCTTGGCGAGGAGATCGACGGTGCCCGACAGCTCGATGCGGCGGGTGGCCGTCCAGCGCGTGCGCAGCCGCAGGATCGCCATGTCGGTCATGTCGATCGGCTCGCCGCTGAGCGCGTGGTCGGCGGTGATGAAGCGCATCTCGCCCCCGAGGTTCCATCCCGGCGGCGCGACCAGCCAGTCGTTGGCGTACGACCGGTGGTCGATCGAGCCGCCGATCGTACGGAGGACGTCGGCCTGCTCGTGGGTGTGGACGGCGGGCTCGACGGCGGGCTCGGCCTCGGGCTCGACATCGGCGGCCGCCAGGCCGGGGGCGAGGCCGGAGGTGAGGCCGAGCGCGAGGGCGAGAGCGTGGATCGCGGAGGTGCGCATGGCGACTACCACGCACGAGGCGACCAAAGGATCTCCGCGAGGGCGGTGTCGGGCTACGGAAAGCGGCCTTCGGCCAGCCAGACGTCGCCGTCGTAGTCGGCCACGCCGGCCACGAGACCGTCGCCGTCGGGAGCGTAGTCGGCGAAGAGCACGCCGTCGGTGTGCGCTTCCCACAGCACGCGGGGCGGGGTGCGTCCGTCGAGCGCGACCTCGACGACCTCCTGGTAGCCACGCACGAGGAGCAGGCGCTTGCCGTCGCGCGAGAAGCGCGGGCGTTGCCAGGAGCCGGGCTCGAGACCGGGCACGGGTCGCGGCGTCGTCCCCTTGGTGTCGGTGAGCATCACGTGCCTGGCGCCGGCGGCGTCGGCGGCGCCGATGAAGGCGATCACGTCGCGCCTGGGTGAGGTCGCCGGTTGCTCGCCGTCGACGAGCGCGCGCGCCTCGCCGCCGGCGACGGCGACGACGTGCAGGCGCGTGACGCCGCCGGTCGCCGCGCGGACGAAGACGACGTGCTCGCCGTCGCCCGTGAACACCGGCGTGCTGTCCGCAGCGTCGGACGTGAGCGCACGCGTCACGGGCGGCGCGGCCGCACCCGGCGGCGGGATGTCCGCGACCGCGATGCCCCCGCGCCCCCCGCCGGCGACGTAGACGACCTGGCGGCCGTCGTGCGAGGCCGACGCGTGGTGGCTGTCGGGCGGCGTCACGGCGCGTGACTCGGCGCCGTCGAGATCGATGACCCAGCCCTGCTGGAGGCCCAGGCGATCGGAGCGGACGAGCACGCCGCTGCCGCCGAGCGCGAGCGGCGCCGTGTCGTTCCACTCACCACGCGAGATCGTCTCCGGCGCCATGCCCTCGCGTAGCCGCGCGATGTACTGGCGATCGGTGCACGTCGAGAACACGAGCTTGGTGCCGTCGCGCGACACGTCGAGCCCGGCGCGCGGCGAGAGCCCGCCCGGCACGACGATCGGATCGCCGCCGCCCCAGGCGCGCCACATGAGCTGGTTGCCGGTCGTCGCGCCCTTGCGGGTGACGTAATAGCCGCGCCCCGACGCCGACGACGCCAGGCCGCCCTCGTAGTCGGTCGCCGACTCCTCGATCACGCGCATCGCGCCGTCGCGCGCGAGCTCGCCGAGCCCGGTCGCGACGCCCTCGCCGTGGGTCCACCACAGCACCGCGATGCCCAGGTCGCCGACCTCGACGACGTGGTACGCGCGCGCCCCCGCGGGCAGCTGCCCGAGCACCGTCTCCTTCACCTCGCCGTCGGCCGCGAGCTCCCAGCGCAGGACGCGCCCGGCGTCGTCGCCGACGAGCAGCGCGCCGTCGCGGGTCCACGCCGGGTAGCCGGCGATCGGGCCGAGCTCGCCGGGCGGCGCGCGGTCGCCATCGGCGGGGCGGGCATCGATGATGCGCAACGTGCGCATGCTCGTGCCCTCGTGGATGAACGCGACCTTGGTCCCGTCGGGGGAGAGCGCGGCCGCGTAGTCCCAGCCCTCGTCGCGGGTGAGGCGTTCGCGCGGGCCGCCGTCGAGCGGCTGGCGCAGCACCTCGTAGTCGCCCTCGACGAGGCCGTCGTACACGATCGCCATGGCGTCCGGGGTGAAGCGCGGGTACTCCTCGCACCCGGTCTCGAGCGTCACGCGCCGGCTCGAGGTGACCGCGATGTCCACTGGCGCCGGTGCCGGCGGGGGCGACGGCGGCGCGGCCGCGGGCGTCTTCTCGGTCAGCTTCCACGCGGCGATGCCGGCGAGGCCCATGACCAGCACCGCCGGGATCGCGAACCACGGCCAGCGCACCGGCGCCGGCCGCGCCGTGGCCGCGCGCAGCGCCGCGGCGAGCTCGTTCATGTCGGCGAAGCGGTCCGACGGCGCCTTGGCCAGCGCCCTCGCGACGAGCTGGTCGACGCGCGCCGGGATGCCGCGCGCCGGCGCGGCCTTCGACGGCGGGTCGGGCTCGTCGAGCTGGATCGCCGCCATCGTGGCGTACGCGTTCTCGCGATCGAACGGGCGCTTGCCGACGAGCAGCTCGTAGAGCACGACGCCGAGCGCGAAGACCTCGCTGCGGACGTCGGTGCGCCCCTCGTAGCACTCCGGCGCCATGTACGCCGGCGTGCCCACCATCTGTCCGGCCTGGGTCAGGTCGCTGCGCAGCGCCTTGCGGTCCCAGCTCGGCTGCGAGTCGGTCGGCGGCGACTTCGGGACGATCGTGTCGGCCAGACTGTCGTCGGCGGACAGCTCCGCGTCTGCCGGCGGCGCGACCGCCGGCATCTGCGACGTGCGCGTGATGACGTCGGCGCGCAGCTTGGCGAGCCCGAAGTCGAGCACCTTCACCTGGCCGCGCGTCGTCACCATCAGGTTGTCGGACTTGATGTCGCGATGGAGGATGCCGAGCGCGTGGGCGGCGGCGAGCGCATCGGCGACCGAAGCCACCAGCTCGAGCGCGCGCTCCCAGGTGACCCCCTGCTTCGCCACCTCGGACATCGGCTCCCCGCTGACGAGCTCCATGACGAGGAACGAGCGACCCTCGTCGTGCTCGATGTCGTAGAGCGTGACGATCCCGGGATGGTTGAGCGCGCTGGCCGCCTGCGCCTCGCGCAGGAGCCTGGTCTGCCAGTCGGCGTCGCCCTCGACCTCACGCGGCAGCATCTTGAGCGCGACCTCGCGCCCCAGCCGCTGGTCGACGGCCCGGAACACCTCGCCCATGGCACCCCGGCCGAGCCGCCCGAGGATGCGATAGTGCGAGATGTCGCCCGACACCGGCGCGAGCATAACCGCGAGGCGTCGGGAGTGTCGCTACGCGGGGAGCGAGTCGAGCGCGGCGGCGAGATCGGCGATGAGGTCCTCGGGATCCTCGATGCCGATCGACAGGCGAATGACCGAGTCGGTGATGCCGGCCCGGGCGCGCGCCTCGGGTGTCATCGACGCGTGGGTCATCGACGCGGGGTGGGCGACCAGGCTCTCGACGCCGCCGAGGCTCTCGGCCAGCGTGAACCAGCGCAGCGTGGTCAGCATGTGGTTGACGCGCGCCGGGGTGCCGTTCTCGAGCTCGAAGCTGAGCATGCCGCCGAAGCCGTGCTGCTGGCGCTTCGCGAGCGCGTGCTGCGGGTGGGTCGCCAGGCCGGGGTAGAAGACGGCGCGGATCGCCTCGTGCTCGGCGAGGAACGACGCGACGGCGCGGGCGCCGGCCTCGTGCGCCTTCATGCGCAGCACGAGCGTCTTGATGCCGCGCAGGACCAGGAAGCAGTCGTGCGGCGACTGCGACGTGCCGAGCAGGTTGTTGACGCTGGCGATGCGCTGGGCGAGGGCGACCTGACCCTTGGCCGACACGACCATGCCGCCGACCACGTCGCTGTGGCCGTTCAGGTACTTCGTCGTCGAGTGCACGACGAGGTCGGCGCCGTGATCGAGCGGCCGCTGCAGCACCGGTGAGAGGAACGTGTTGTCGACGACCGCCATCGCGCCGCGCTCGTGGGCGAGGTCCGACAGCGCCCGGATGTCGGACAGCCGGAGGAGCGGGTTCGACGGCGTCTCGATCCAGATCATGCGCGTGTTGGGCTTGAACGCGGCCTTGACCGCGTCGAGGTCCGCGAGATCGAGGTAGGTGACGTCGAGGCCGAGCGAGGTGCGCGCGTGCTCGAACAGGCGGAACGAGCCGCCGTAGCAATCGATGGTGGAGATGATGTGGCTCTGCGCCGGCAGCAGGTTGAGCGCGACCAGGATCGCGCTCATGCCGGTCGCCGTCGCGGTCGCCGCCGCGCCCCCCTCGAGCATCGCCACCGCCTCCTCGAGCACCGCGCGCGTCGGGTTGCCGCTGCGCGTGTAGTCGAAGCCGGCGTTGGTGCACACGTCGCGGAAGGCGAACGTGCTGCTCTGGTAGATCGGCGGCATCACGGCGCCGTACGCCGAGTCGGGCTGCACGCCCGCGTGCACGCACTGGGTCGCGACGCGCGCGCCCGCCACCATCGGCGGCCGCAGCGTCCACCCGGCCTTCGACGGCGATCCGGGGGGCAGGATCGTGAAGTGATAGGCCGGGTTGCCGGGAACGTTGGCGTCGAGGTGGATGTCCTCGCCGGGCGCGGCTTCGGTACGGCGGGTGCTCATGACCGCCGAGCGTGCCAGGGCCGGCGGCGCCGGTCGAGGCCTGACGAAAGCTCAGAAGTGACCCCGACGGCCGGCACAGCCGCCCGGACGGACTCAAAGGCCCGGAAGCAGCTGGAGCTGCGGGTCCCAGTCCATGGCGGAGTACACGAGCTCGCCGCCGGCGAGGACCTCGATGCCGGAGATCCAGCCGTCGCTCGCCGCGACCTCGCGGTAGGTGCCGCCGGCGCGGATCTCGCCGATGGCGAAGCGGTCGGCGCACAGGTGGACCATCCAGAAGCGATCGGGCTCGTCGGGATCCTGGCGCGCGTGGCGCGCGGTGCAGGGCAGGCCGGTGGAGGCGAGGACGGTCACCTTGCCGCTGTCGATGTCGATCGCGGCCACGCGCGCGTCCTTGTACGGCGCGACGAGGCGCTTGCCGTCGGCGGCGACGTCGATCGCGCCGGTCACGCCGGTGATGCGGTGGAGCGGGCCGACGGTGTCGCCGGTCACGCGCGCGTAGACCAGGGTGTCGCCGGCGCGACCGGTCAGGACGCAGTGCTGCGGCGCCGACGGCGCGCAGCGGATGAGCGGCGTCATCTGGTCGGCGCGCCAGGTGAACGAGAGGCGCTGCCCCTCGCCGGTCGGCGTGCGCTCGACGAGCTCCCACTGCTCCGGGGCGAGGCGCCGGGCCTGGAAGGCGCGGCCGTCGCGCAGCCCGCCGAAGGCGTGGGTCACGTCGTCGGCGCTCACCATCGTGCGCGTCCCGGTGCCCACGTCGAACAGGTGGAGCTGGTCGCCGGAGAGCCCGAGCGCGAGCGCGCGGGTGCGATCGAGCGCGATGATGCGGATGTCCTTGAAGCTCGCGGGGTACTCGGTGACGCGGTCCTCGTGCCAGCGCAGCAGACGTTGTCGTCCGGAGGCGTTGTGGAGGAGCACCTGGCCCGCGGCGGCATCGAAGAGCCGGAGGATCTGCGGGGTCGGTGGCCGGTAGCGGAGCTCGGGCGCACGCGCGTGGCGGGAACCGTCGTTCAGCTCGAGGCTGAAGACGCCGAACGTCGTCGAGGCCGAGATGGCGCCGGAGACGACGAGGCGCCCGGGCGCCAGCCACGCGGTCCCGATCTCGCCGAGGCCGCGGCTGTGCAGCCCGATCGGCAAGCGCGTCGTGCCGCCGTTGCGCGTGTCGAGGAGCGTGAGCGTGCTGAGGTCACGCGAGACGATCGCGAGGCGCCGGCCGTCGGGCTCCCACGCGAGCTCGTGCGCGGGGCCGGGGACGGTCGCGAGCACGGCGCCGCCGGACGTCGCCAGCACGGTGACGGCGATCTCGTCGGCGACGGCGATCCGCGAGCCGTCGGGGGCGATCGTGTTCACCTGCGTGAAGAGCAGATCGCCGGTTCCCGGCAGCGGCTGATCCGGTCCGCCGGTCGCGGGGCGAAGCACCTGGCGCCCGTCGGCGAGCTGGACGAGCAGGCGGCCGTCCGGCAGCCAGTCTCCGACGAGCCGCGCGCCGATGACCGGCTCGGGCTGGGGCGCCTTGGGATCGGCGGCGATGACGTACGGATCGCCGTCGAGTCCGGAGACGGCGATCCGGCGCGCGTCGGGCGAGAGCACGGCGACGCCCTGCGGTCCGACGCCGACGGTCACCGGAAAGGTCACCGGCGCGCGGGGCGCGGCGCGACAGTCATCGAGCGAGCGCAGCGCGGGCCAGTAGGCGTCACTCCGCGCCACCGCCGCACGCAGGTCGTCGAGCGCGGCGTCGAGGCACGCATCGGCGCGGGGGTGCAGGGTGCCCGGGCGTGCGAGGCAGACCTCGCGGCGCGCGCGGCTCCAGCGACGGGCGTAGTCGTCGATCCAGGCCAGCTCGTCGTCGATCGGCTGGATCCGCTCGCGGTCGCGATACGCGCGCCGCGCGTCGCTCGTCCACACGCTCTCGACCGCCGCGGCGACGAGGTCACAGCGCGCGCGCGCCTGCGACGCGGCCTGCTCGCGCTGGCTCGGGCGCAGCACCAGCCACGCGATCACCGCCGCGGCCGCGATGATGACGCCGACGCCGGCGAGCCATACCCGGCGCGGAGGCTCGAGCGCGAGGAGCAGCTCGTTCATCGAGCCGAAACGCGCCGCCGGATCGCGCGCCAGCCCACGCGCGAGCGCACCCCGCAACCAGCGCGGCACGCCGCGCGCCGGCGCGACGACCGCGACGTGAGTGGGATCGGCGCCGCTGGCCAGGTGCTCGAGCCGCGTCGACTGCTGCCCGGGATTGGCCACCGTCTCGAGCCGCGCGTGATGGATCTCGGGCCGCACGCCATAGAGCGCCTCGTGCAACGTGACGCAGAAGCTGTACTGATCGCTGCGCGTGTCGGTGCGCTCGCCGCGCGCCTGCTCCGGTGACATGTACGCCGGGGTTCCGAGCACCGCGCCGGTGTGTGTGTGATCGATCGGGCCGGCGGGCAGCGGCGTGCGCGGCCGCTCGCCGGGGGACGACGGCGGCGATGGCTCGTCGCCGACCTGCGCGAGCCCGAAGTCGGTGACCACGACGCGCCCGTCCTCGCCGAGCAGCACGTTCTCGGGCTTGAAGTCGCGGTGGACGAGCCCGGCGGCGTGCGCCGCGGCGAGGCCGCGCCCCGCCGGCACGAGCCGCTCGAGCACCTCGCGCCACGGTCGGCGCGCGTCGCCCGCGGCGCGCATCCACGCGCCGAGCGTCGTCCCGCGGACGCGCTCCATCGCGATGAAGAGATCGTCTCCATGAGCACCCACGTCGTGCACGACGACGACGTTCGGGTGCATCAGCTTCGCGATCGCCTGGCCCTCGCGCAGGAGACGCGCGCGCGCGGTGCGCAGCTCGCGGCGGAGCAGCTTGATGGCGAGTGGGCGATCGAGATCGGGATCGTGCGCGGCGTAGACGACACCCATGCCGCCGCTGCCGAGCACGCCGGTCACGACGTAGCGGCCGACGAGCGTCCCCGGCGCGAGCGGGGTCTCGATGGGGCCGCTGGCGTCCGCCGGATCGCCGGCGACGGTGACGGCGAGCGGATCGGGGTGCTTCTCCTCGGTGCCCAACGCTAGATCCCGGCGACGCGCAGGGCCTCGAGGGTGCGGCGGACGTCGCCGTAGATGTCCCGGTCCTCGCGCACCAAGGCCTCGGCGCGGAAGACGTCGTGGAGGATGGCGCGGCCGGCCTCGTCGTCGGCCAGCGCGACGAGGGCGTCGGCGAGCCGGCGCTGCGTCGCCGGATCGAGCCCGGGCCGGCAGGCGACGTTGTCGCCGGGGATGGGGCCGGTGAAGGCGAGGACGCGGATCTCGTCGGCGCGGGGGCCGAGGCGCTCGTGCCAGCCCGAGGTCGCGACGGCCCCATCGTCGTCGACGATCGCGTAGGTGGCGCCGGCCGTCGCCCAGCCGTCGGCCACCGCCTCGCACACGGCGCGGTGCGAGCCGACGAAGTGCTGGCGGCCGAGCTCGCTGCCGTGGCCGAGCTCACCCAGGAGGTCGGCGAGCGCGAACAGGTAGCCCGACGCCGAGTCGCGATCGACCCACGCCACCGACTGGCCGCGCAGCTCGGCGAGCGAGCGCACCGGCGCGTCCTGTCGCGTGATGATCGCCGAACGGTACGTGGTCCGGCCGAGCCGGCTCGCGACCACGAGCGCGCGGCTGCCCTTCTTCTCGGCCTCGACGAACGCGGCCGGCGGCATCCACGCGAGATCGAGCGCGCCCGCCGCGAGCGCGTCGACCAGCGAGCGATAGTCGGCGAGCACGACGGCCACCGCCGGGCGTCCGATGACGGTGGCCAGCCGCGCCGCGAGGCGCTCGCCCTCGCCGCGTGCCCAGCCCGAGCCGCCGGCCTGCGAGAGGCCGATGCGGATCGGCGGCTGTGACGCGTCCATCGTCGGCGCGTCGGCCTCGGGCATGGGCGTCGGCGTCAGCTCGCGCCCGGCGAGCAGCAGGCGCGTGTCGGGGACCTCGCCGAACTTCTGGACGAACGTCGTCGACGCGTAGCACGCGCGCATGTAGCGCCGGTGTAGATCGGCGTCGAGCGGACCGGGCGGCGACGCCTCGACCAGCGCGTGCAGGAGCTCGGCAGCGCTGCCGTAGCGCATCGCGGGATCGGGATGGATGGCGCGGGTCGCCACGTCGCACAGGGCCGGCGGATAGCCGCGCGCCGCGCCGTCGAGCGCCGGCGGTCCGGCGAGCACGGCGTTGCGGATCGTGCGGACGGTGTCGCCGGGGAACGGCTTGGCGCCGGCGAGGGCCTCCCAGAGCACGACGCCGAGCGCGTAGACGTCCCACGCCTGCTGCGGACGGGCGCCGCGGAAGCACTCGGGCGGCAGGTACCCGGGCTTGCCGACGAGCGCGTCTCGCGGCGCGTCGCCCGGTGCCTCGCTGGCCAGCACGGCGACGCCGAAGTCCGAGAGCTTCACCCGCCCGTCGATGCCGAGCAGGATGTTGGACGGCGACACGTCGCGGTGGATGAGGCCGTGGCCGAGCGCGTGGAGGTAGTCGAGCGCCTCGGCGACGCGGGCGACGACGTGCGCGAGCATCGGCACCGGCGGCGCGACGCCCGACGCCTGCGCGTCGTCGAGGACGTGGGCGAGAGTGAACCCGCGCACGTACTCCATGACGATGTGGTACCGGCCCTCGTGCTCGACGAGGTCGAGGACCTGGACGACGTTCTGGTGATCGAGGCCGACGCCGATGAAGGCCTCCTTGAGGAGGTCGATCACGTGGCGGCCCCGAGGTCGCAGCATCTTCACGACGACCGGCTTCTCGAAGCCCGCGGCACCATGCGCCGTCGCGAGGTACACGTCTCCCATGCCGCCGTGGCCGAGCAGCTGCAGCACGCGGTACCGCCCGATCTGCGCGCCCCCCCGGTGCATGGAGCGGCGATGTTACCGCAGTCCGGAGACGCCCGCCGGGGCTCAGAACGACGTCCCCAGGCCGAAGAAGAAGACGGGGCTGCGGTCGCCGCGGTCGAGGGGGACCGCCCAGTCGAAGCGCAAAGGGCCGATCGGGCTCCGCCAGATGATCGACGCGCCGACCGCGCGAGCGAACGTCGTGCCGGTGGCGTCCCACGCCGGGTCGACGTTGTGGCGGACGCCGGCGTCGGCGAAGCCCGCGACGGAGAGCCCGATGCGGCGGATGAGCGGCAGCTCGAGCTCGACGCGCCCGCTGGCGGCGAGGTCGGCGCTGGCGAACGAGCCGAGCGGATAGCCGGCGAGCTCGACGTGGCCGTCGTGCTGCAGCCGCTCCGACAGCGGCACGCCGCCGGGATCGAGGCTGCGCACGTAGGCGCCGCGACCTGCCAGGCGCACGGTGAACGGCCCGAGCGGGCTCGCGTGATCGAGCCGCGCCGCCACCTTCATCAACGCGAAGTCACTGCCGAGCGCCGGATCGGCGCGCTCGGCGAAGACCTCGAGCCGGCTCCCGCGCGTGGGCAGAAGCGGCGCGTCGAGCGTGTCGTACGCGATGCCCGCGCCGAGCGAGGCGAGCATCCCGTCGCCGAGGCGACCTGCCGGCGCCGCGAGCGCCGCCGGGTCGAGGTCTCCGCCGCCCGGATCCACGCCGACCTGCTCGACGCGGTAGCGAGCGTAGACCCGCGTCGCGCGATCGAGCCGGTGGCCGATCGTCACCGCGCCGCCGGCGCTTTCGCGGGCGAAGTCGGGGTACACGCGCCGCCGGCTGTAGAGCTCGGTCCGCAGGTCGAGCCCGGTGCCGAGGAGCGCCGGCACCTCGTGCGCGAGCACGAACTGGTGCCGCAGCGCCGAGACGTCGGCGGACAGCGACAGCTTCTGCCCGGTGCGGAACAGATCGTCCTGTCGCACCTCGGCGTGCGCGATGAAGCCCTCCTCCGACGAGAACCCCGCGCCGATCACGAAGTGCCCGGTCGGCGCACGCCGCACCGGCTCCGTCTGCGTCCGCGTCTCGGTCTGCGTCTCCGTCTGCGTCTGCGTCTGCGTCTCCGTCTGCGTCTGCGTCTCCGTCTGCGTCTCAGGCCCCGGCTCGGCGTTCGCCAGCGCCGGCGTGATCACGATCGCGACCGTCCAGGCTCGGTTCATGTCGCCTGTGACCCGCGTGCGTCACGGCGCGTTGCCCGCGGTCGTTCTGCCACGCACGCCGTGACCACGCGCGCCGCAGCGCATGACCGAGCGCCGCCGCGTCGCGCGGACGATCGCCTGGCTCGAAGGCCGCAGCACGCACCGCCAGCATCCGCAGCGCGCGCGGTGCGCCGACGTCGTCGCCGATCAGCTCGCCGAGGATGACGCCGAGCGCGTGCACGTCGGCGCGCGCGTCGACGGCGCCGTCGCGGAGCTGCTCCGGCGCCATGTACGCGAGCGTCCCGGCCAGGCCCGCGTCGCGTGGCTCGTCGTCGTCGGCGGTGATGGCGAGGCCCCAGTCGATCACGGTCACGCTCCCGTCGTCGCCGACGACGACGTTCGCCGGCGACAGATCGCGGTGCACGACCCCGCGCGCGTGCGCGTGCGCCATCGCGTCGCACACCGCGACAAGGACCGGCACGAGCGCCCGCCGCGCGCGCGCGCTCCTCGCCGCCGCGATCGCGGCGAACAGCGTCCGGCCGCGCAGGTGCGGCATCACGAGGTAGGGCGTGCCGTCGAGCCAGGTGCCGGCGGCGAGCACCCGCACGATGCCGGGGTGATCGAGGCGAGCGGCGATCCGCGCCTCGCGGGCCAGCGCGGCGAACGCCGCCGGATCGTCGGAGCGAAGCTCCTTGATCGCCACCGCGCGGCCGGTGGCGCGCTCCCGCGCCGCCCACACCATAGCGGCCCCACCCCGGCCGAGCTCACCTTCCACGACATACGTCTCGTCGATGTCCAGCACGCTCCCAGCGTGCGCCCGCGGCGCGGTAGGCGAGGAGAGCGCGAGCGTGACCGGAGCGTGACCAGCAGGCCAGGTCAGTCGGCGGTGAGATCCCAGCCGACGAAGTAGCCCCGGCCCTGCACGCCCTCGACGACGTCGCGCAGCCCGGCCGCGGCCAGCGCGGTCCGCAGCCGCCGGACGACCTGGCGCACGTTCTCCTCGTCGGCATACTCCGACTGGAACGGCAGCACGCGCGCGAGCTGCTTGGTGGCGACACACGCACGCGAGCGCGCCCCGACCTCGTCCCGGCCGGTGACGGCGACGGTGGCGGCCTGGCGGCACAGCGTGCGCAGGAGCTGCAGCTCGAGCGGCGACAGGTTCACCTCCACCCACGCCGTCGCCGAGGCGGCGCGATGGAGCACTGCCCCGCCACCTGCACCGCCCACCAGCACGCACAGCTCGCTGCCGTCGCGGGTCAGGACGAAGCGCTGATCGTCGAGGGCGGTGCCGTGCGTGCTGTCGCTGCCACGTCTCGTCGTCGCGAGCGTGAGGGCGCCGTCGAGGAACCACAGGCGCACCTCGCCGACCCCGAGCAGCGCGCCGGGCGCCAGCGCGCCGCGGCCATCGACGCGCCGGCCGTCGACGCGCGTGCCGTTGCGGCTGCCGCGGTCGCGCGCCTGCCACGCGCCGTCGCGGCCGCGCGCGAGCTCCGCGTGATCGCGCGAGACCGAGCCGTGCAGCAGCGCGAGATCACCGTCGGTCCCGCGGCCGATGCGGCAGCCGGCGGCCGCGACGGGATGGGCGACCCCGAACCCGTCGACGAGCCACGCGTCGGAGGCGTCCGCGGGCCGCGACACGACGTGCTCGCGCAGGAGCCCGGCGCACGGCGCCACCTCGCGTGCGCACCCGGCGCACAGCACGCCGACGTTCGCCTCGGCCGCGCAGCGCGCGCAGCGCGCCGCCGGGGAGGAAGAGGTCGCGCTCATGCCGCGATCGCGCCTGTGACCTCGTGGCGGGAGAGGTCGACGGTGAGGGTGGTCGGCGGCGGCGCGACGTGGCGCGCCATCTCGGTGTCGCGCAGGCAGTCGAAGCGGCGCCACCACGCCTCGGCTTCCTCCTCGGTCCACTCGGCGTGCTCGGGGATCGCGCGCAGCGCGGCCGCGAGGTCGCGGGCGCTGCCCGGGCGCTGCCCCGGATCCTTCGCCAGCAGCGCGAGCACGAGCGCCTCGAGCGCCGCCGGGACGTGCTCCACCGTTCGCCGCGATGGCGGTGTCGGCGGCGCCGTGGCGTGCTGCGCGCACACCTCGAGCGGCGACCTGCCCTCGAACACGTGATGGCCCGTGAGCAGGAAGTACGCGGTCGCGCCCAGCGCGTACAGATCGCTCGCCGGTCCCACCCGCTCGGGGTCGGTCACCGCCTCGGGCGAGATGAACGCGGGCGTCCCGACGATCCCGCGGGTCGTGGCGCCCCCGCCGCGCGCGATCTCCTGCACCAGCCCGAAGTCGACGAGCTTGGCGACATCGGCCGCGCCGCCCCGCCGGCACAGGATCACGTTGGCCGGCTTCACGTCGCGGTGGATGAGGCCCATCGCGTGGGCCTCGTCGAGGGCGCCGCACAGCTGCTCGAGGATCCGGATCACGCGCGCCGCCGGTTGCGGGCCGTGCCGGCGGACGAGGCGCTCGAGATCGATCCCGTCGAGGTACTCCATCACGTAGTAGAAGACCCCGTCGGGGCTGCGGCCGTAGTCGTAGATCGCGACCGTGTTGGGGTGGGTGAGCTGGCTCATGAGCTGGACCTCGCGCTCGAAGCGCGCCAGCGCGCCCGCGTCGTGCCGGGACGGCAGGAGCAGCTTGATCGCCGTCGGCCGCCGCAGCATCGCGTGCCGCGCCTTGTGCACCACGCCCATGCCGCCCTCGCCGAGCCTGGCCTCGAGCGTGTACTGCCCGAGCTGCATGGCGCGGGTGATGCGTCGCCGCAGACCATAGATGACCTGCGAGCCGGCGGCGGCGAGGCCGACCGCGAGGACGGAGAAGAGCGCCACGCTCGCGAGGAAGGGCACGAGGGGCATGTCGATGCGGTGGGGATGGACCAGGCCGGACAGCACGCCGGCGACGAACAGGGACGCGAACGCCAGGCTGCCGACGGCGAGCGTGCGCGCGCCCGTCGACGGCACGATGATCGTGCGCGTGAAGAGCGCGATGACGAGCGAGCTGTAGATCGCCGCGAACCGCGCCGTGTAGAAGTACGCGGTGATGCCGAGCGCCGCGCCGATCACGATCGTGTACAGCGCGTCCAGGCGGTAGAGCGCCTCGAGGCTCGGGCGCCGGCGGTGGAGCGTCCGGTACCAGGCGAGCCCGCACACGAGCGCGCCGGCGATGCCGTACGCGATGACGACGCTCGCTTCGTGCGGCCGGTGCACCGGGTAGAGACGCCCCAGCGCGACGACGAAGCTGACGACGACGCAGAAGACGACGACGGCGAGGCGCGAGAACAGCTCGAGCCGCCGCTGCACCGCCGCGCGCATCTCCTCGCGATCGGTGCTCGGCGTGGGTTCGGTGATGAGCGTGGGCGGGCCCATGGTGCTCACGAGGCCGCGCGGAACCGGCGGCGCAGCCGCTCGACGGTCGTGCGCACCATGCGCGCGGCCTCGGCGGCGCTCCCCAGCTCGAGCTCGGCGGCGATCTCATCGAAGGAGTGGCCCAGGATCCAGCGCTCGAGGGCCCGGACGTGCTCGGGCGGCGCGCCCTCGGCGGCGGCGCGCATCACCATGCTGGCGGTGCCGCGCGAGGTCACCGGCGGACGCGCGCCGGGTAGCCGGCTCGGCGGCGGCAGCTCGACCGGCGCGATCCACGCGCCGTGGGTGCCCCGGTGTCGCTGATCGACGTAGTCGGGGTGGGCGCGGATGTGGTCGATCCCGACCCGCTTGGCCACCACGCGCAACCAGGCGCGGAACGCGAGCGACGGGTTCTCCTGCCGCGCCGCGAGGAAGTGCTTGAGCCGGTAGAAGTCTCCGGCGCGCAGCCGGCCCATGACCTCGACGGCGATGTCGCGGCGATCGTCCTCGCGCTGGCTGATCGGGCCGAGGAAGCCGGGCTGCGCCAGCATCCGGCGGAGCTCGGGCTCGACGGCGCGCCAGAGCGTCTGCCACGCCGCCTCGTCACCGGAGGCGGCGGCCGCAACGATCTCGAGATCGAGCTCGCGCATCGCGATCCGCCAGAGCAAGCCCCGTTCCCGCGCAGATGTGCGGATGATCGCGCGGGCCGGCATGCGAATCTGTCGGACCTCCAACGCTCCCGCCGCTGGTGGGTGTCAGCGATCGGACGTCGCAGGGGGGCCCTACCGTGCCGGCTTCACGCTCTTCGGCAGCAGCGCCCAGTAGCGTCCGGCGCCGCCCAGCCGCCCGGCGATCTCGCCGTCGCTCTCGTCCGGGCCCCAGTACAGATCGGCGCGTACGGCACCCTTGATGTTGCCGCCCGTGTCCTGCGCGATCACCAGGTGTCGCCACGGCTCGAGGCCGCCCCCGGCGCGTGGCGCCTTGCCATCGATCCACAGGGGCGTCGACGCGGCGATGAAGTTGCGGTCCACCGCGGCCGAGCGCCGCGGGGTCAGCATGACGTCCTGCGAACCGACCGCGCCGGGCTCGCGCCCGAACTTGAAGAAGACCATCGACGCGTTGCCGTCGGTGATCTCGTCGAACTGGTCCATGTGGGCGCGTAGCTCCTCGCGGATCCCCTGCATGGTGCCCTTGCCCCGCGGCAGGAGGCCGCGCGCGCGCAGCAGCCCGGCCGGGCCGGCGTACTCGTGGCCGTTCTTGCCGTCGTACTCGAGCCAGATCTCGCTGCCGTCGTCGAGCGTCGCGCGCCCGGAGCCCTCGATGTCGAGGAAGAGCGTGTCGACCGGATCGTCGGCCCACAGGAGCTCGAGGTCGCGCCCGGCGTACGCGCCCTGACGGACCTCGGCGCGCGACGGCATCGGCACGAGCTCCTGCGTCGCCGGATCGAGCTTGCCCCAGAGCTTGCGGCCTCGCCCGGTCGGGCTGCACGCGGCCATGTCGATCATCACGACCTCCGGTGGGCGGCGGTAGATCGGGTGCTGGTACGGACCGTGGCGCGTGCGCGACGCGCGCACCGGCTGGACGAAGTACGCGGTCAGCTTGCCGACGGGGCCGCGCTTGCCGGCGACCTGCCACGGCGCCATCTCGGCCTCGAAGAAGCGGCGCGCGGCGGCGTCATCGCCCGCGGGCACGCGCGCGGCGGCGGCGCAGGCGGCGCGCCACTGCCGCGCGCGGCCGAAGCGGCGATCGAGGCCGACCCACGCGTCGTCGGCCAGCTCGTCGAGCTTCCGGCACGAGCGGAGGAACGCCGGCACGGCCTCGGCCAGCGCGTCGTCGGTCCAGCCCTCGAGGTCCGTCCATCGCGCGCGCGTGAACCGCGAACGATCGATCGGCGCCGGGGGCCGCGGCACGACGCGTGGGCAGGGCGGTGGCTCGATCGGGACGGCGGCCGCCGCGACGCCGGGGCTGCCGCCATCGCGCGCCGTCGCCGCGTCGGAGATCTCGACCCCCGCGGCATCCGCGGCCGCGGCCACGGCGGGCGCCGACGTCGGCGCTTCCTCCGCCCGGCCGCGACAGGACGCGACCACGCAGAGGCCCGCGATCGACACGAGGACGGCGGACCGGCGCACGCACGTCAGCGTGACGCGGTCGGCGCGCTCGCGCCAGATCGTCACTGGACGCAGAGCCCGAGGATCCAGGAGCGGAGGACGCCGGTGTCACCGCCCAGGTCGTCGGCGACCTTCAAGGTCCACATGCCGCTGGCCGGCCGGCCGTTCATCCCGGAGAGCGCCTGCTCGGGCCGGAAGCTGCCGCGGAACGGCGCGGTGCCCGACGTCACCGCCGTGGCGGCGTCATCGCGCAGGACGGTGGAGACGTAGTCGTCACCGCTGCTGCCGTTGTCGGTGGTCAGCTCGATCGTCGTCCCGTCCGGTCCGGCCACGGTGATGTCGAGGTCGGCGTCGAAGGTGTGCGTGATCGTCGCGAGCGCCACGACCGCGAGCCGCACCGACCCGGCCTGCGCGACGGTGATCGTGTCCGAAACGCCGGTGGGGTTGTTGTCGGGGATGATGAGCTCCGGCGTGGACCGCACGACGACCGGGGTCTCGCCCGCCGCGCAGGCGAGCTCGAGCTGGCACGTCGGCGAGCAGCCGTCGCCCGCGACGGCGTTGCCGTCGTCGCAGCGCTCCGTCGCCTCGACCACGCCGTTGCCGCACGCGCTCGCCACCGAGGTGTCGACGCACAGAGCCAGGCTCCAGGCGTCGAGCGTCCCGACCTCCGCGGGCGTCGCGTCGTCGGCGACGCGCAGGCGCCACGATCCGCCTGCCGCCTGGTTGGCGAAGCCGGCGGCGTCGGAGAGCGTCTGCTCCGGGCGGAACGAGCCGGTGAACGGTGCGGCGCCGCTCGTGATCGCGGCCGACGCGTCGTCGCGGAACAAGGTCGCGCGATAGTGATCGCCCGTGCCGCCGTTGTCATCGGAGAGGATGCGCTGCACGCCGAAGGGCGACATCAGGAAGATGTCGACGTTGTCGGCCTGCCCGTGGGTGAGCGTGACCGACGGGATGACCTTGCGCACGACGCCGTTGACCGGCACGACGATCGGCGCGCTGAAGACGCCGCCGTTGCTGCTGTCGGGGAGGCTCACCATCGTGGTGTCGCGGATGACGATGGCCATCTCGCCCGCGCCGCACGCGATGTCGAACGTGCACGCCGACGAGCAGCCGTCGCCGTTCGCCACGTTGTTGTCGTCGCATTCCTCGCCGAGGTCGAGGTTGCCGTCACCGCAGCCGTCGGCGACCTGGCAGAGGTTGCTGCACGCGTCGTTGTCGATGGTGTTGCCGTCGTCGCACTCCTCGCCGTCCGCGAGATCCGGGACGCCATCGCCGCAGTAGTTCGCGGTCGGGTTCACGCACATCGCGAGCGCCCAGCCGTTCAGCGTGCCGGCCGTGCCCGAGGTGTCGTCGCGGATCTGCAGCCGCCACATGCCGGCCGCGTTCACGTTGCGGAAGTCGACGCCCCCGGTGGTCGACAGCGACTGCTCGGGACGGAAGCGGCCCGAGTACGGCACCGTGCCCGACGTGATCGCGACGCTCGCCGCGTCGTCGAAGAACGTCTGCGCGTAGTTCGCGCTCGAGCCGTTGTCGCTCGACAGATCGCGGACCAGCTGGTTCGGCGAGGCGAGCTGGATGTCGAGGTGGCCGGTGTTGCCGTGCGCGATCCCCGAGAGATGGACCGTGGCCTTCTTCACGGCGCCGGTCACCCCGACGGTCAGCGGGAAGTCGTGGAACGTGTTGTTGTCCGGGATCGCCTGCGACGTCGCGTCGGAGACGATGACCGGCAGCTCACCCGGGCCGCACGTGATGTCGAGCATGCACGTCGCCGAGCAGCCGTCGCCGCTCACGAGGTTGTTGTCGTCGCACTGCTCGCCGGCGTCGAGGTTGCCGTCGCCGCAGCCTTCGTTGAGCTGGCAGAGGTTGTTGCAGACGTCGCCGTGGTTGGTGTTGCCGTCGTCGCACTCCTCGCCGGGCGCCGGCTGCCCGTCGCCGCAGAACGCGGCCGTCGGGTTCACGCACAGGCCGAGCGTCCAGCCGCGGAGCGTGCCGGCCGTGCCCGCCGTGTCGTCGCGGATCTCGAGGTGCCACGTGCCGGCGGCGCTGATGCCGCGGAAGTCCGTGAACGGCGTCGTCGTGAGCGACTGCTCGGGGCGGAAGCGGCCGGTGTAGGGCACCGAGCCCGAGGTGATCGCGGATGCCGCGCCGTCGTCGAACAGCGTCTGCACGTAGTTGGTGCCGCTGCCGTTGTCGCTCGAGAGGTCGCGGATGACGCCGGCGCCAGGAGAGAGGAGCTGGATGTCGAGGTGGCCGGTGTTGGTGTGCGCGATCGTCGTGAGGAAGACCATCGCCCGGGTGACGCCGCCGGTCGCGGCGACCGCGGCCGGGAAGCTGCGGAACAGGTTGTCGTCGGGGATCGGCTGCGTCGCCAGATCGCTCAGCACGACCGCGGTCTCGCCGGGCGCGCACGCCATCTCGGCCTGGCACGTCGCCGAGCAGCCGTCGCCCGACGTGACGTTGTTGTCGTCACAGACCTCGCCGGGATCGATGTTGCCGTCGCCGCAGCCGTCGAGCACGAGGCACTGGACGCTGCAGGTGTCGGTGTTGATCGTGTTGCCGTCGTCGCACTCCTCGCCCGGCTCGATCGCCCCGTTGCCGCAGTAGGCGGCGACGTCGAGGCAAAGGCCGAGGCTCCAGCCGTGGAAGGTGCCGGCCGTCCCGCTGGTGTCGTCGCGCACCTGCAGCTCCCACGTGCCGGCCGCCGAGATGTTGGCGAGATCGGTGCCCGGCGTGGTGGCGAGCGACTGCTCGGGGCGCCAGAAGCTCTCGAACGGGCTCGCGCCGGCCGTGACGGGATCGCTCGCCGCGTCGTCGAAGACCGTGTGCGCGAGGTTGGCGGAGGAGCCGTTGTCGCTCGACAGATCGCGCGTCACGAGGCCGCCGGGCGAGCGCAGCTGGATGTCGAGGTGGCCGGTGTTGGCGTGGGCGATGCCGTGCAGGTACACGATCGCCTGGCGCACGCCGCCGGTGGTCGCGACCGCCGCGGGGTAGGTCTGGAAGGTGTTGTTGTCGGGGATCGCGACGCTGGCGCGATCACTCACGACGACCGGCGCCTGGCCCGGATCACACACGAGCTCGAGCTCGCACGTCGCCGAGCACCCGTCGCCGTCCGCGAGGTTGTCGTCGTCGCACGCCTCGCCGGGATCGAAGACGCCGTCGCCGCAACCCGAGGTCACGCCGCACTGGTTGTTGCAGCCGTCGGTATTGGTGCCGTTGCCGTCGTCGCACTCCTTGCCGGGATCGACGCTGCCGTTGCCGCAGGAGACCGCCGGATCGACGCACAGCGAGAGCGTCCACGCGTGGATGGTGCCGACGTCGCCGCCGGCGCCGTCGACCGCGTGCAGGAGCCAGGCGCCCGCGGCGCTCTGCGAGCCGAAGCCCGCGACCGACGAGAGCTCGTTGTCGGGCCGGAACGCCCCGGTGAAAGGCGCCGCCCCGGCACCGATCGCCGTCGCGGCGTCGTCGTGGAAGCGGGTGCGGACGAGGTGGTCGCCGCTGCTGCCGCGGCGGACCATCAGGTTGCGCGAGCGGCCCGCCGGCGACACCAGCGAGAGCGTCAGGTCGCCGTCGAACGTGTGGTCGAGGCGCGCGATGCCCACGGAGACCTTGCGGATCGCGCCCTGGCTCGCCGCCTGGACGACCACGCTGCTGTCGATGCCCGCGGGGTTGTTGTCGGGGATCGCCTTGGGCACGTCGGTCGAGAGCACCTGCACCAGCGTCTCGCCGGCGCCGCAGGTCACCTCGAACGTGCACGTCGGCGAGCAGCCGTCACCGGCGGTGCGGTTGCCGTCCTCGCACTGCTCGATCGCCGGGTTGAAGACGCCGTCGCCGCACTCGAGGGTGCACGTCGCGGTGCAGCCGTCGCCGTTGTCGGCGGCGTCGCAGACGCCGGGCGTGGTCGGGCCGCAGCCGTCGTCGCACTGCTCGGCGCCGCCGCGGACGCCGTCGCCGCAGGTCGTCGTGCAGATCGACGGCATGGTGCCGACGCAGTCGAAGCCGGTCTCGATCGTGCACGTCGCCGAGCACCCGTCGTTGTCCTCGGCGGGCGGCGCGTCGTCGCACTCCTCGACGTTGGCCTTGACGCCGTCCCCGCACGTCGCGCTGCACGCCGACGGCGCGCCCGTGCACGTGTAACCGACCTCGATCTGGCACGCCGCGGAGCAGCCGTCGCCGTCGTCGGTGCGGCCGTCGTCGCACATCTCGCCGGCGTCGAGGACGCCGTCGCCGCAGGACAGCGTGCAGATGCTCGGTTCGCCCACGCACACGTAGCCGGTCTCGACGACGCACGTGGCGGAGCAGCCGTCGCTGTCCTCGGCGGGCGGTGTGTCGTCGCACTGCTCGGGGCCCCGCACCAGGCCGTCCCCGCACACCGCGGTGCACGTCGACGGCGCCGAGCCGGCGCAGGTGTAGCCGGTCTCGACGGTGCACGTGGCGGAGCAGCCGTCGCCGTCCTCGGCGGGCGCCGCGTCGTCGCACTCCTCGGCGCCGGCGCGGATGCCGTCGCCGCACGTCGTCGCGCACGTCGAGGGCATCGTGCCCATGCACGTCCAGCCCGTCTCGACCGTGCAGGAGGCCGAGCAGCCGTCGCCGTCCTCGGCGGGCGCCGCGTCGTCGCACATCTCGCCGGGCAGGACGACGCCGTCGCCACAGACCGGCGCGCACGTGGACGGCGAGCCGCCGCAGGTGTAGCCGGGCTCGACCGTGCAGGAGGCCGAGCAGCCGTCGCCGTTCTCGGCTGGCGGCGGGTCGTCGCAGGCCTCGTTGCCGACGACGCGGCCGTCGCCGCAGATCGGGAAGCACAGGGACGGCGTGCCGACGCACACCCAGCCGGGCTCGACGAAGCAGCTGGCGCTGCAGCCGTCGCCGTTCTCGGCGGGCGGGGCGTCGTCGCAGCCCTCGCTGCCGGCGCGCACGCCGTCGCCGCACGTGGTGCTGCACACCGACGGTGAGCCGGCGCACGTGTAGCCCGGCTCGAGCGTGCACGTGATCGAGCAGCCGTCGCCGTTCTCGGCGGGCGGCGCGTCGTCGCACATCTCGGCGCCGACGACGACGCCGTCGCCGCACATCCCGACGCAGACGCTCGGGGTCATCGAGCACGTGTAGCCGGGCTCGACCTGGCAGGTCGCGGAGCAGCCGTCGCCGGGATCCGCGTCGTCGTCGTCGCAGGACTCGCCGCTCGTGATCACGCCGTTGCCGCAGCCGGTGGGCGTGCAGTTGTTGTCGCAGCCGTCGCCCTGCGTGCTGTTGCCGTCGTCGCACTCCTCGCTGCCGGAGCGCACGCCGTTGCCGCAGCCGGTCGGGCGGCAGGTGCCGCCGGGGCCGTCGTCGCAGCCGTCGCCGTTGGTCTGGTTGCCGTCGTCGCACGCCTCGTTGCCCTGGCGCACGCCATCGCCACAGCGCGGCGCCTGGCACACGTCGCCCGTGCACACGCCGCTCACGCAGTCGGCGCCATCGCCGCACCCGAGGCCGTCGCCGCACCGCCGCGTCGGCGCGCACGAGCCGCCGCAGTCGACGTCGGTCTCGTCGCCGTTCTCCAGCCCGTCGGTGCACGTGGGCTCCGCGCAGGTCGCGGCGTCGCAGTCCTCGCCGGCGTCCGCCGGCCCCGCGTCATCGACGTCGGCGTCGATCGGTGGCGCGAGCAGGCCGTCGCCACACGCCGCGACGAGCAAGACGACGAGCGCAACAAGCGACCGTACGACGTGGTATCGCATGGGCTCCGACTCTTGCACCGAGGAGCTTCAGGATGCGATATCGCTTCACCACTCTCTTCACCCTCGTCGCCGCGTGCTGTCCGCCGCAGCGCGGCACGGCGCCGATCGCGACGGAGAATGGCGACCGGCGCGACGAGCGGGTCGGTGAGGTGCCCGATCCGGTCGATCCGATCGAGGCCGCTCCGGTTTCTTCCTACGACCAGCTCGCGCGGCTCGACTTCAACCGCCGCGCCGCGGAGCTGGCGCTGCCGCTCTTCTGGCGCACCGACGCCGACCAGGACGGGACCCTCGATCCCGACGAGCTCGTGCAGCTCTGGGGCTGGGACGGCCCGGCGCTCGCGACGCTGGTCGCGGGCGGCGCGTTCACGCCTGGCTTCGCCTCGCTCTACGCGTCGATGCTGAAGCCCACCTCCGCCGCCGGCCTCGACGACGTCGAGGCGCGCCGCCGCGCGCTCGTGATCGAGGAGCTGGCGCAGGGACGCCCGACCCTGGTCGAGACCGATCTGACGGGCGCCAGCGCCGAGGATCGCGCGATCGTCGAGCACGTCGCCCGCGCCGCGGTGATCGTCGAGCGGATCTTCGCGCGGCAGAGCGGCGTGCTGGCGCACCGCGCCGCCGTCGCCTCGCAGGACCCGGCGAGCCGCATGATGTTCTTCCGCAACCAGGGGCCGTACTGCGAGGCGCCGCGCACCGAGGGCGAGATCGCCTGCACCGCGCTGCCTTCGCGCCCGCCGCGCGTCTCGGGCCTCTATCCCGAGGCGCTCCAGAAGGAGCCGAAGTTCTGTGACGTGATCGCGAAGCAGCCCAACGCCGCGGAGCTGATGGGCCACTTCTCGATCGTGGTGCCCGGTCCGACGGCCGGCACCTGGGCGGCGAAGCCGTACCACGTCGCCTACAAGGAGGACATGGAGGCGGTCGCGGTCGAGCTCGAGGCCGCCGCGACGGCGATCAAGAGCGCCGAGGAGCAGCCGTTCGCCGCCTACCTGCGCGCCGCCGCCCGGGCCTTCCGCGACAACGACTGGGAGGCCGCCGACGAGGCGTGGCTCGACATGGGCAACAAGGGCTCGAAGTGGTACCTGCGCATCGGCCCCGACGAGGTCTATCACGACCCCTGCGCGCTCAAGGCCGGCTTCCACGTCAGCTTCGCGCGCATCAACCCGGGCTCGATGGCGTGGCGCGCCAAGCTCGAGCCGGTGAAGGGCGACATGGAGGCCGCGCTCGCCAGGCTCGCCGGCGCGCCGTACAAGGCGCGCAAGGTCAACTTCAAGCTGCCCGACTTCGTCGACATGATCCTCAACGCCGGCAACTCGCGCAGCGCGCACGGCGCGACGATCGGTCAGTCGCTGCCCAACTGGGGCAAGGTCGCCGCCGCCGGCGGGCGCACCGTCGCGATGACCAACCTCTACACCGACGCCGACAGCGCCGAGTCGCTCCTGGCGCAGACCGCGTCGCTCTTCTGCCCGGCGACGCAGGCGCGGGTCGCGCCCGGACCCGAGGCCGCGCTCATGAGCATCGTCCTCCACGAGGCGGCGCACAACCTCGGCCCGGCCCACGACTACAAGGTGAAGGGCAAGACCGACGACGAGATCTTCGGCGGACCGCTGGCGTCGACGATGGAGGAGCTGAAGGCGCAGACCGCCGCGCTCTACTTCGAGGGCTGGCTCGCCGATCGCGGCATCATCACGAGGGCCGAGGCCGATGACGCGCGCATCCGCGACGTCGCGTGGGCGTTCGGTCACATCTCGCGCGGCATGTACACCGCCGACGGCACGCCCAGGAACTACTCCCAGCTCGCGTCGATCCAGATGGGCACGTTCGTGAAGGACAAGGTGCTGGTCTGGCGCCCGGACACGATGGCGGCGAACGGTAGCGACCAGGGCTGCTTCGACGTCGACCTCGCCAAGTGGGGTCCCGCCGCCGACAGGCTCATGACCCGCGTCGCCCGCGTGAAGGGCAAGGGCGACAAGGCCGATGCCCAGGCGATGGTGCGTGACTTCGTCGACGCCAAGGATCCGTGGGCCAAGCTGCGCGACGTGATCACCGAGCGCTGGCTGCGCGCGCCCAAGGCGTCCTTCGTTTACAGCATCAGGAAGTCGTAACCGCGCGCACGCAGGGTGAGCGCGATGCGTGCGCGTGCGCACACGTCCGCGACCGTCGACGCGGATCGAGCCGCCGATCGTCCGCATCATGGGTTGCCGGTCGGCCGGTCGGCGCCGTAGGGTTTCCTTCGAGATGGAAACCTTCGACGCCATCGTCGTGGGTGGTGGTCCGGCGGGTAGCTCGTTCGCACGCACGCTGATCAAGGGAGGTGCGCGCGTCGCCGTCGTCGATCGCGCCGCCTTCCCGCGCGTGAAGCTCTGCGCCGGCTGGATCTCGGCGCCGATCTGGGACGTGCTCGGGCTCACGCCTCGGGAGTACCCGGCCGGTCTCTGGCCGTGGCGCACGTGCCACGTGCACTACCGCGGCCGCGCCCACGCGATCGAGTGCAACGGCTGGTTCATCCGGCGCTACGAGCTCGACGACTTCCTCCTGCGCACCAGCGGGGCGGCGATCCACACCGGCATCGCGGTCAAGCAGGTCGAGCGCGACGACGATGGCTTCTGGACGATCGGTCCCCTGCGCGCGCGTCATCTGATCGGCGCCGCCGGCACGCACTGCCCGGTCGCGCGCACGCTCGCGCCGGCGCGGCCGCGAGGGCCCGTCGGCGTGCAGGAGCTCGAGCTGCCCCTGCCGCCGGCCGCGATCGAGCGCGCGCGTCTCGGCGACGACGGCGAGCCGGAGCTGCTCCTGCACGACGATCTGCGCGGCTATGCGTGGAACGTGCCCAAGTCCGACTGGCTCAACGTCGGGTGCGGCACGGTCGATCCGGGCGAGGTGCGCGCGGCGTGGTCGCAGGCGCGCGCCCACTTCGATCGCCTCGGCCACCTGCCGGCGGAGGCGGCGGCGCCGCTCGACCACGTGAAGGGCCACTCGTACTACCTGTTCCATCCCGATCACCTCGACCGCGCCGCCCGCGTCGACGCCGACGGCAAGGGCGGGGTCTACCTCGCCGGCGATTCGCTCGGCCTCGCGCACCCGCTCACCGCGGAGGGCATCCTGCCGGCGACGCTGTCGGGCCGGCTGTGCGCCGAGGCCATCCTCGCCGGCGACGCGGCGAGCTACCCGGCGCGCCTGCGCGCCCACCCGATCCTCGACGACTACCGTCGCGTCCTGCGCGCTCGCGATGCGCTCTCCCGGTTGCGGCGCAAGTCGTCGCCCGGCAACGGACATGCGCGGCGCGCGCGCGGCGCCGGTCGCGTCGAGCGCGTCGCGGGCTCGGCGGTCGCCGCCGGGTTCGCGTGGATGTTCTCGGGCGCGCGCCTGCCGGCGCCGCGCCTCGTCGATCTCGCGCTTTCTGCCATGGAGAGGAGTCGTTCGTGAGCGCTACCGCCCTCAGCCCCGCCAAGAAGCTCCTGTCGGTCCTCGACGACAGGAAGGCCGCCGAGCTCTGCCGCGACGCGCTCGCGCGCGCCGGCATCACCGTCGGTGGTGACGCGCCGTGGGACATGAAGGTGCACGACGAGCGGCTCTGGGTGCGTGTCCTGCGCGAGGGCAGCCTCGGGCTCGGCGACGCCTACGTCGAGGGCTGGTGGGACACGCCGGCCCTCGATCAGTTCTTCGACCGCGTGTTCCGCGCCCGGCTCGACCGCGAGGTCACGAGCAACTGGGTCTTCGTCGCCCACGTCGTGCGCGCGCGCCTGTTCAACCCGCAGGCGCTCCGGCCCTTCGAGGTCGCGACCCGCCACTACGACATCGGCAACGATCTCTACGAGGCGATGCTCGATCGCTCGATGGCGTACACGTGCGGCTACTGGCGCGACCAGGCGGACCTCGACGCCGCGCAGGAAGCCAAGCTCGAGCTCGTGTGCAAGAAGGTCGGGCTGCGCCCGGGCATGCGCGTGCTCGAGCTCGGCTGCGGCTGGGGCAGCTTCGCGTTCCACGCGGCGAAGAAGCACGGCGTCTCGGTCGTCGCGTACAACGTGTCGAAGGAGCAGGTCGCCTGGATGCAGGCGCGCAAGGGGACCTTGCCCATCGAGGTCCACCTCGACGACTACCGCCACGCGTCCGGCACGTTCGACGCGGTCGTGTCGATCGGCCTCATGGAGCACGTGGGGCCCAAGAACTACCGCGCGTACATGGAGCTGGTCGACCGCTGCCTCGCGGCCGACGGCGCCGCCCTCGTGCACACGATCGGCTCGAACCGGTCGCGCGATCGCATCGATCCCTGGTTCGATCGCCACATCTTCCCCAACGCCGCGTTCCCGTCGCTCGGGCGGCTCACCGACGCGATGGAGGAGATCCTGGTGCCCGAGGATGTTCACAACCTGGGCGAGCACTACGACCCGACGCTGATGGCGTGGTGGCAGCGCTTCGACGCGGCGTGGCCGACCCTGCGCGCGCGCTACGGCGACCGCTTCTACCGCATGTGGAAGTTCTACCTGCTGGTCAGCGCGGCGACCTTCCGCTCGCGCTTCATGCAGCTCTACCAGATCGTGTTCACGCGCCAGGGCGCGCCTCAGCCGCGCGGCGCGCGCGCCGTGTAGTCACATCGCGGGGCAGACCTTGGCCCAGCGGGCCTTGAGGTCGATCCAGAGCGGCTCGGTGGGAAAGTCGCGCTCGAGCACGACCTTCTCCTTGGCCCAGGTGTCGCTCGAGCACTCGGTGAGCGACGGCGCCTGCGGCTGCTCGGCGCGCGCGGCCTCCGCGGCCTTGACGGCGGTCGTGGCGCGCATGAGCGGCACGGTCCTGGTGCAGAGGACGCGCAGCTCCTCGATGCTCGGCTTCGCGGCGGCGGCCGCGTTCTGCGCGGCGGCCGACTTCACCCACGAGCATGCCTCGGACGGCTCGACCTGCTTCGCGACCGCCTCCTTGGCCTGCGCCAGGTAGGTGTCGGCCTCGCTCGTGTCGAGCTTGTCGGCGACGTTGTCGATCTTCTTCCCGATCTCCTTGGCCTTCTCGGCGCCGCCCTCACAGGCGGCGAGGAGCACGAGAGCGAGCGCGGCGAGCGTGCGGAGCATGGCCGGGATGATACGGTGCCGGCGCGTGCGCGTCCTCGCCTACGTGTACCCAGGTTGGCACCCCATCCCCGAACGGGACGAGGCGTTCTATCCCGGCTTCACCGAGTGGGATCTCGTCGAGCGCTCGGCGCCTCGCTTCGAGGGTCATGTGCAGCCGAGGGTGCCGCTGTGGGGACGCTACGACGACCGCGATCCGGTCGCCGTCCAGCGCCGCGTCGAGCTGTGCCGCGACCACGGCGTCGACGGGCTCGTGTATGGCTTCTTCTGGTGCCGCGGCAAGCGCGTGTTCCAGGACGCGCTCGATCGAGGCTTCCTCGGCTGCGAGCTCGGCCAGCGCTTCCCGTTCGCGGTGATGTGGGCCAACCGGATGCCGCGGCGCGTGCTGCCCGTGCGGCGGACCGACACGCCGGTGATCGAGGCCGATCGCCTGGTGCCGTCGGACGTCGACGACTTCGTCGCGCTGGTGCGCTACCTGGCCGAGCGCTACTTCGTGCGCGACAACTACGTGCGCGTCGACGGGCGCGCGTACCTCTCGATCTTCGACTCGACGTTCTTCGTCAAGGAGCTGGGCGTCGAAGGCGCGCGCGCGGCGATCGCGGCGGCGCGCGCGATGCTGGCGAGCGCGGGGCTGCCGCCGCTCCACCTGGCGGCGATCGAGCCCAACGCCGACGTCGCCCCGCGCGTGCGCGACCTCGGCTTCGACAGCGTCACCAACTACGTGCTCCTGCCCGACTGGAAGGGCGCGTTCCTCCAGGACTACGCCGAGCGCGTGGCGATCCGGGTCGCCGAGTGGCCGCAGCTGGCGGCGCGCGCTGGCCTGCCGTATCACCCGGCGGTGTGCCCGGGGTGGGACGCGTCGCCGCGTGGCGCCGACTTTCGCGAGACCGGCGAGACCCGGCCCGAGAAGTACCCGTGGTGGCCGGTGGTGACCGGCGAGCACCCCGATCACTTCCGCGCGTTCGTGGCGCACGCCGTGGCCCATGCGCGCGGCAGCGGGCTCGCCGACGACGCGCAGCTCGTGTTCGTCGCCTCGCTCAACGAGTGGAGCGAGGGGCATTACCTCGAGCCGGACACGCGCTTCGGCCTGGGCTGGATCGAGGCGGTGCGGGACGGGCGACGGTGAGGGGGCGGCGATGAAGGCGATCGCGACGTCGCTGCCGGGGGTCATCCTGATCGAGCTCGTCGAGCACGAGGACGCACGCGGGCACCTGGTCGAGGTGTTCCACCGCGAGCGGCATGCGGCGCTCGGCGTCGCCGTGGGGCTCGACTTCGTGCAGGACAACGTCGCGCGCTCGTACGGCGGCGTCGTGCGCGGCCTCCACTACCAGCTCACGGTGCCCCAGGGCAAGCTCGTGTCCGTCATCCGCGGCGCGATCTTCGACGTCGTCGTCGACGTGCGGCGCGGCGCGCCGACGTTCGGCGCCTGGTACGGCACGGTGCTGTCGGCCGACGACCGCCGCCAGCTCTGGATCCCGCCCGGGTTCGCGCACGGCTACCAGGCGATGGGCGAGGTCGCCGACATCGTCTACAAGCTGACCGCGCCGTACACGCCGGCCGACGAGCGCGCCCTCCGGTGGAACGATCCGGCGATCGGTATCGACTGGCCGCGCGAGGACGCGCGGGTCTCGGCGCGCGACGCGGCGGCGCCGCTCCTGGCCGACGCCGAGCTGCCCCGGTACGCGCCGTGAAGGTGCTGGTGACGGGCGGCGGAGGACGGCTCGGGCGCGCGCTCGTGCGACGCCGGGGCGACGCCGAGGTCGTCGCGCTCGATCGGGCGGCGCTCGACGTCTGCGACCCGGACGCGCTCGCGCGCGCGCTCGACGTCCACGCACCCGCGGCCGTCGTGAACGCGGCGGCGTACACCGCGGTCGATCGAGCGGAAGCCGAGCGCGACCGCGCCTTCACGGTGAACGCGCTCGGGGCAGGGCACGTCGCCCGCGCGTGTGCGGCGCGCGGCGTGGCGCTCGTGCACGTCTCCACCGATCACGTCTTCGACGGGACGGCGACGCGCCCGTACCGCGAGGACGATCGGGTGGCGCCGCGCTCGGTGTACGGCGCGAGCAAGGCCGCCGGCGAGGACGCGGTGCGCGCGGCGGGCGGCCGCGTCGTGCGCACGTCGTGGCTCTTCGGCGAGGACGGCGCGGGTTTCGTGCCGGCGATCGCGGCGCGGCTGCGCACGGGCGGGGCCGTGCGCGTCGTCGACGACCAGCGCGGCTGTCCGACGTGGGTCGACGATCTCGCCGGCGCGCTCCTCGCGCTCGTGCGGCTGCGCGACGCGCCGGACGTCGTCCACTTCGCGGGTGACGAGTCCACCACGTGGCATGGCCTGGCGGTCGCGATCGCCCTGCTGCTGGGCGTCGACCCGTCGCAGGTCGAGGCGATCGGCTCGGAGGCGTGGGGCGCGTCGGCGCCGCGGCCGGCGTACGCCGTGCTCGACACCGAACGGGCGCGCCGGCTCGGGCTCGCGCCGCGATCGTGGCGCCCCGGGCTGCGCCACGTGCTCAGCGCCGGCGCACGCGGCTGACGAACGCGACCACGTCGTCGATGAAGGCCGGGTCGATCGCGCGGCCTTCGTCGACGTAGTCGGCGACCGCGCCGGTCGCGGAGCGCGCGAAGTTGTGATCGAGCGACGGATAGCGGGCGAGCGTGACGTCCGGGTTGCCGCTCGCCCGGAATGCGCTGACCAGCGCCTGCGCGTCGGCCATCGTCACCTGGCGGTCGACCTCTCCCTGCGCGACGAGGACGCCGACCCGTGCGAGCCCGGCCGCCGTGGCGAGGGTGTCGCGGCGGAGGTGGGAGCGGATCCAGGGCTCGCCGCCGACCCACTCCTTGCCCTCGGCGGTCTCGGGGAGCGGCTCGCCGGCGCGCATGGCGGCGAACGCGGCGCGGTGGTGGGCGAGCGCCTTCGCGACCTCCTCGCGCGTGAGCCCGGCGGCGTCGAGCGTGCGCTCGATCTGCTCGAGCAGCACGACGTCGATGTCGCGGCCCGGTCCGGCGAGCAGCGCGATCGCGGCGACGCGGGCGCGTTCACGGGCGGCGACGTGGGTCGCGACCACGGCGCCCTCGGAGTGGCCGACGACGACGACGCGCGCGCGGTCGACCTGACGCTCGCGGACGAGCGTCGCGAGCATCGCCCGCGCGTCGCCGATGAACGTGTCGAGCGTCGCCTCGCCGTACGTTCCCGTCGACGACGCGGTCCCGCGATCGTCGCAGCGCAGGGAGATGACGCCGGCCTCGCCGAGCCCGTTCGCCAGCACCTTCAGGAGCGCGGGCTTCACCCCGCCCGGTCCGACGGTGTCGCCGTCCCGGTCCTGCGGTCCGGAGCCGGTGAGGAGGATGACGGCGGGCCGGGGCGCGCGCGGATCGCCGGCGGGGCGCACGAGCGCGCACGCGAGCTCGGCGGGCGCGCCGTGCCGTCCGGCGGGGACACGCACGGTGCGCGCCTCCTCGACGAGGCCGGTCGCGAGCGGCGGCTTGCCGGCCGACGGCGTCGCGAGCGCCGCCACGTCGGCGGCGCGGCCGGGCCGGATCGCGGCGAGGCCGACCAGCGGCACCTCGACGCCGACGAGGCGCCCGCGCTCGCAGGCCAGGTGCACGCGCATCGTCCCGCCGAGGTCGACGCGCCGCCGGGCGAGCGCGCCGCCCGGTCGCGGCTCGTCGGCGCCGACCGTGACCTCCATGCCCGGGAAGGCGACGCGTCGAGCGGGCGCGTCGATCGCGCACAGCGGCGCGAAGTGGCTCATCGTGTGGTCGGCGAGGAAGAGCTCGACGGCGCGGCTCGCGCTGCGCTCGGTGGGCGGCGCGAACGGCGCGGTCCCTCGCAGCACCAGCGGCATGCCCTCGAGCACGCTGATCGTGCCGCCGTCCTTGACGTCGCGAAAGCGTCCGGAGACCGGACGCCATGAGCGGTCGGTGGCGAGCACGCCGTCCATCAGGCGCATCGCGCTGCCGAAGACGAGCTGGACCTCGGAGTGGAGGGTGTAGCCGGCGAGGGCGCTGGCGGTGTCGTCGTTGGCGTCAGCGCCGTGGGCTTCGATCGAGAAAGACTCGTGGCCGAACGGCTTGCCGCGCAGCGTGAGGTCGAAGGTGCCGGCGTCGAAGAGGGAGGATGGAGAAGCCGGGGAGGGCACCGGAGCCGAGAGCGGCTCGAGATCGGGCACGGGCACGGGCACGGGCACGGGGGCCGCGGTGCGTGGGGACGCACAGGAGAGGAGGAGCGAGAGGGCAGGGGCCGCGCGCACCGTGTTGGTGGGACAACCGCCGCGGCCGCCGGTTTCAGCCCGGACCGGGCAGCGGGCGGCGCCAGGTCACCGCCTTGACCGTCGCCCCGGCGAGCTTCGCCGGATCCTCGAGCATCTGGGCCGCGTCCTCGCCCTCCTGCGACACGAAGTCGATGGTGTAGGTGTCGGCCTTCTCGCTCCAGCACACCACCACGTCCGACCGCCAGTCGGTCTCGTCGCCGGCGTTCTCGCACGACAGCTTGCCCAGCGCCTTCTCGACGTCGGCGTAGGTCGCGCCGAGCTTCACGCCGAGCGGGCTGGGGACCTCGTCGCTCAGGATGTCGACCGCGTCGATGGTGTCGTCCTCGGCCTGGACGTGGAGGACGTCCCGGTCGCCCTTCTTCACCGCCCAGTACTCCTCGCGCAGATCGCCGCCGTGGCTCTTCGAGACCTGCTCGATCGTGAAACCGGGGAACGCCGCCTCGAGCGACGCCTTGCTCACCTGGAACTTCTCGTCGAGCGGGCCGACCCCGTCGGCGCGACCCGACAACCCGCCGGCGGCGGGCGCGGCCTCGGCCGCGTCGGGTGCAGGCGCCGCATCGGCACCCGGCGCGCTCGCATCGGCGGTCACGGCGTCACCACCGTCCTTGCCGGCGGCGGCCTCTGGCTTCTTCTTGCCGCAGCCGGCGGCCAGCACGAGCGAGAGCCCGATCGCACACGTGAGCTTCATGCACCCGAGAGTGCCCGCTCAGTACGACCCCTTGTAGTTGTAGTGCCAGCATTCGTTCTTGTAGTTGTGGAAGTCGTAATCCTGGCTGTGCTTCTTGAGCCACTTGTCGGCGTAGGACGCCTTCCAGGCGTCCTGATCGTCGTACTTGTTGCCGCGCCACGAGCCCTTGTACTTGAGCGTGAGATCGATCGCCGCGCCGTTGGAGTGGTTCGAGCCGCCCGGCGGCGCCTTGCGCTTGCCGATGATCTCGACGGCCTTCTTCAGCACCTTGTCGCCCCACGGGTCGTCCGGTGAGTTCTTCTTGGCCCAGTCGATGATCTTCCACAGGTAGATGTTGTTGAAGCCCAGGTCCCAGAGGTTGAAGTCCTCCTCGGGCGGCCGGTACGCCGAGCCGGGCTTGAGGTCCTCGTCCGCCGGGCGGTTGGGGTCGGCGCGGAACGCCGCGATCATCCCGTTCAGCTTGGGAACGGCGGGCTTGCGCAGCTTGCCGCTGCCGACGCTGCCGAGCTCGTCCGCGGGCACGCCGCCGAAGAGCTGATCGCCGAGCTTGGCCACACACGCGGCGTAGCAGCGCTGCTTGAACGCCCACTGTTCGTCGTCGAGGTAGATGTGGACGTCCTTGCCCTTCACCTTGACGGTGTTCTCGCGGTGGAGCTTCTCGACCGCCGCGATGCCGTCCGGGCCGTAGAGCCGGTCGGCGACCTTGGTGCCCGACGGGAACTTCAGATCGCCGCGACCTTCGGCCTTGGGGGCCGGCGGCGGCGGCGTGACGTTCGGGATGGGTGGCGCCTGCACCGGCTCCTTCGAGCCGTCGTCGGCGCCGTCGACGTGCTGTGGGATCGGCACCGGGTTGCCGCCGGCGGCGTCGTCGGCGTCGCCGCCCCCGCCGCCGCCTTCCGTCTGCTGCTGTTGCTGGCCCTGCTGGACCAGCCCGTCGTCCTCCGCCTGCGCCGGTTGCGCCTGCGGCTGCTGCTGCTTCGCCTGCGCGACGCGATCCTGATCGAAGGCCGCGTTGCCCGCGGCGCCCTCACCGATCGAGAGGATCGCGTCGTCCATCACGTCGTCGCGGATGTCGTGGTGGCCCTGGCCGCCCCTGCGCGATGACATCAGCACGAGCACGTCACCCTGGACCTGACCCTCGGCGTTGATGATCTGGGTGTGCTGGATGACCGTCGAGGTGTCGCGCTTCTCGCCCTCGGGCAGCTCCTTCACGGTGAAGCCGCGCTTGTCGGCGTAGCGCGCGAGCTTGTCGAACGCGAAGTACGGCCGGTGGCCGCCGTCGCGGTTCTTCGCCATCTGGACCGCCTGCCCGATGATGCGCAGGTTCTTGCCGGGCGGACCGCCGAAGATCCAGTCGCGCGTGTCCTCGAAGTGCACGCCGCTGTACGCCGAGTCCATCAGCGTCACGTCGGTGATGTTGTCGGCGAGGTCGCCCATCTTCTTGTCGCTGCCCATCGCCTGGTGGATGCCCTCGTACCCGCCGGCGCTGTGGCCGGCGAGGCCGATGTTGCCGGCCTCGAGCGCCTGTACGCCCAGCTCCTTGGCGATGTTGGCCAGGGCCGACGTCACGAACGGCGCCAGGCCGCCCTCGAGCGCCTTCATGTGGCCGCCGCGCTCGTCGTTGCGGCCGATGTTGCCCTGCGGCAGGAGCGCGATGAGGTTCTTGCCGGTCGCGTACTGCATCGCCTCCTCGGCGACGTCGGCGCCCGACTTGTAGAGCTTCATGTTCTTGGGACGCTGCTGCTTCTCGTCCACGTCCTTGCCGTAGTCGGCCTGGTAGCCGTGGAAGAAGATGAACAGATCGGGTTTGGCCGTGACGCCGTCGGGCGAGACGAAGACCAGACAGCTCTGCGAGCCGGCCTTCACCACCATCCGCGTCGCCTGCCCCTTCACCAGGGCCGGTGCGGGCGCGACGTCGGGCGCAGGTGCGTCCTGCGCGATGTCGGGCGCCCTGGGCTCGACCTTCGGCACCACGGGCGCCAGCACGTCGGGGGCGGCGGTCGGAGACGGCGCCGGGGTCGGCGGCGCCGCCGGCAGGTTGCCGATCGTCGGTCCCTGCACCGTCGGTGCCTCGGCCCTGGGCGGCGGCGCCGGGATCGGGGCGATCGCGTCCGGCGGCGGCGGGTTGCCCACGGCGGCGCCGAGCGTGAGCGGGCCGCAGTAGCCGTCGGGCTTCACGCCGTGCGCGACCTGCCAGCGGGCGACCTCGTTGGGGACGAGCTCGCCGTCGGCGCCGACGCACACGTTGCTGGTGGCGGCGTTGAACGGCTCGACGTACTCGGGGTGGCGGCGGTGGTACGCGCGCGCGTTCTTCGACCACGAGGGCTCGGCCTTCGGCGGCGTGGCGGGCGCGGGCTCCGGTTCGGGCGCGGGCGGCGCCTGCTGCGCGACCTCGATCGAGGGCTCGACCGACACGCTCGGCTCGGGCGCCGGGGGCGGGGCCGGCGGCGCCACCGACACGTTCTCCTCCGGGAACGACTGGAGGAGCCCGTCGGCCTCGGGCGCGGGCTCGGGCAGGCACACCTCCGCCGCATGGTCCGCGTCCGGCGCCGGCATCGACACCAGCACCTCGTCGGCGGGCTTCGGTGCCGCGACCGGCTCCTGGGGCTCGGGCGCGGGCGCCTCGGCGGGCGCCGCCTTCTTCGCCACGTTCGGGCTGACGTCGGGCACGCCGAGCTTGCGCGAGATCTTGGTGACGATGTTCGTGCCCTTCTGGTGGCCGACCGGCGTGTACTTCGCCTTCATCGCCTCGAGCAGCGCCGCGTCGTCGTCGGCGGAGAGCTTGCCGCCCTTGCCCTTCTTCTTCTTGGCCTTCTTGTAGTGGAGGAGCGGCTCCTCGATCTCGTAGGTCCTGACGATGGCCCTGGCCAGGATGTCGAGGAACGCGTCGCGCGACCCCGCCGACTTCGCGCCGTCGTCGACCGCGCGGCGGATCGAGAGGCCCGTGAAGTAGGGGCGGTTGTTCTTGCACTCGAGGAGCCACGACAGCGCGGTCGTGTCCTGGAAGTAGTCGACGTCGCCGCCGCCCTTGCTCTTGATCGCGCCCTGCACCTCGCCGAGCTCGCCGAGGGCGAGCTCGCACATGGCCTTCACGACGTCGGGCTCCATCGACGCCGCGTAGAACTTCATGCCCCACTCCTCGCCGCGCAGCTCCTCCTCGTCCTCGACGCCGGCGATCGCGGGCGGCGGGTTGTCCCAGCCCGGGTGGTGGTACTTGCGCGACGTGTCGAGCGAGAGGCCGTGCTTGGCGAAGCCGGCCGGCGCCTTCTTCATCATCTTCGCCAGCGAGCCGTGACCGAGCACGACCTGCTTGAAGCCGAGCGAGATGATCTGGTCGTCGTAGGTCTGGACGCAGGCGATCTGTCCGCTGGTCTCGACCTGCGCGACCGCGTCGAGGATCGCGATCTGCTTGCCGGTGATGGCGAGCTTGCCCTCCTCGACGAGCTTGGTCAGGAACGCCTTCACCGTGCCGCCGCCGCTCCGGGTGAAGCCCTTGCCGACCTTCTTCTGGCGCCCGCCCTTCTGCTGCACGGCGCCGCTCGCCGCAGCGCCGCCGGTGGCGCCGCCGAGGAGGTCGGCGGCCGACTCGCCGGCGACGACGCGATCGGCGACGGCGTCGGCGTGCTGTTCGTAACGGTCGCCGGCCTCGCCGACGCCGCCGTACAGGTTGACGCCCTGCGCCTGCTGGACGACGTGCGCGGCCTCGTGCGCCGCGGTGTGCAGATCGGGGCTCGAGCCGAACGCGACGTGATCGCCGGTCGCGTACGCCGACGCGCCCATCGCCTGCGTCGCCTCCGACGCGGCGCCGCCGACGTGCGCCTTCACGCCGGCGACGTCGTGCTGGGGACCGAACGAGCGCTGGATCGCGTCGAGGTGCGGGATGCTCTCGGCCGCTCCCGACGTCCCGTGCGCGGCGGCGAGGTGCACGTTGTACGGATCGTCCGCGGCCGAGGTGTCGACCGCGTGCATCTGCACCGGCGGCGGCGTGGCGCCGAGCGCGCGCTGCTGCACCGGGCCCATCCCGGTCGTCATCGTGCGCTTGCCGGGCGCGCCGCGTGTCGCTTCGGACGCAGGGGTCTCGGTCGCCTCGGTCTGCCCACGGTCGTGTTTCATGGCGCTCCCACCAGGCTCGACGACGAACCGGGTCGGGTCAAGGCCCGAAACCGCAGGGTGAAGGTTTGCCACGTCGAGCGAGATGGCGGGGAAGCTTCACGCTGCGGGCGCCGTATTATGGGTGCGGGTCACAGCTGCAGGCCGACGAGTCCGCGCACGCTCAGGCGATCGGCGTTGTCGTTGAGCCCGAAGCCCGCGGTCGCCGCGATCCAGAACGACGGCGTCGGTGACCACGAGATCGCGGGCCCGGCGGACAGCGCCGTCTCCTCGACCTGCTCGACGTCGAAGCCACCCCAGGTCTCGGCGCCGACCCGGAGCGTCGGTCGCGCATCGTAGGTGATGCCGGCGGCCCAGCCCACCGCGAGCGCGGGCTCGGGCAGGTCGCCGCCGAGCACGAGCGTGACGATGGGATCGACGGCGACGCTCACCACGCCGAGGTCCCGCGCCAGGACGGGGCGGAGCTCGAGCTCGTAGACGCTGCCGCCGAACCGCTTGGCGGCCTCGACGTGGGCCACCATGTCGAACGCGCGCTCGCCGCGCTCGGCGAAGCGGTAGCGCGAGCGGAGGCGCGTCTCGGTGAAGCGGAGCGGCTCGCCGGGATCGGCGATGGTGCCGCTGCCCGTCGATTGCGCGAAGCGATGGAGCAGGGCGACGCCCCAGCGGTCGGTGAGGCCGTGCTCGATCGCGAGCTGGAGCCCGAACGCCTCGGGGGAGTCGCCGTCGAAGGTCGCCTGCGCCTGCGTGGTGAGGAGCTCGAGCTCGGTCTCGCCGCGCGGCGTGGTCAGGTACTCGTGGGTCTCGGTGAACGAGCGCGGCTGCGCCCGTGCGCTCGACGCCGGCGCGAGGACGACGAGCGCGACGAGGACGCATCGAGTCCAGCGCGGCGGCATCTGCTCGACAATAGCTCAGAGTCCGGGGATCAGTGGCAGCCCTTGCGCAGGAGCTCGTCCTTGCGGACGTAGCGCCGCTGTTCGAGGACGTAGCGGACGGGGACGGGGTCGGGGCGGATGCACGCCAGATCGCGATCGAGGTGACGCTGCTCGCTGCCGACGATGTCGAGCGCGCCGCGCCGCGCGCCCTTGGCGAGCGTGTAGCTCGTGGTCGTGCCCCCGCCCGACGGGTAGAGGTCGACCGTCGGCAGCGTGGCGAGCTTCGGGGAGCGCTCGTCGGCCTGGCGCAAGGAGACCAGCACGAGGTCGTGGTGGCGCTCGGTGCCGGTCACCTCCTTGCGGAAGCGCGAGCTGCCGGTGGTCACCTGCTCGTCGCGGGTCTCGAAGACGAGCACGGGGAAGCGCAGCTTCCGCGTCGGGCCGGCGAGGGTCGTCGTCCAGCTCGTGCGCGCGTCGATCGCCGGACCGTCGCCGAGGGGGCCGGGGGCGCCGCCGAGATCGACGAGCCCGAGCAGGCGCGTGTCGTGCGGTCCCAGCCACACCCGCGCGCCCTTGCACACCCGCCGGCCGCAGCGGAGGAGGGCCACGACCCGCTGCTCGTGGCCGCGCTCGGTGTAGGCGCCGACGATCACCTCGGTGTAGTCGGTGACACCGGCGAGGCGGTAACCCGTGGCCCTGGTGACGCTGGCCTCGTCGGTCGCGAAGAACTGGGCCAGGGTCGCCTTGGCGCCGTCGGAGAACGCGGGTGTAGGTGCGGCGAGGAGCACCGCGAGGATGGAGATCGACAGGAGCCGCACCTGGTCTCCAACGCACGAGTGCGGCCGAGGATCCGGCGCTATCCTCGGGGGTATGGACTTCGTCTTCATGTTGACCCGCGCCGACCAGACGGTGGTGGACGCGCTCGAAGTCCTCGACGACATCGCGCCGGTCGGCCTCACCCACATCGGGTTCAAGGACGTCGGCCTGCCGCCGGCCGAGCTCGCGCGGGTGGCGCGGCGCATCCGGGAGATGGGCGCGACGAGCTACATGGAGGTGGTCAGCACGACCCCCGCCGCGTGCCTGGCGTCGGCGCGCGTGGCGCGCGAGATCGGGATCGAGCGCCTGCTCGGCGGCACCCAGATCGACGAGGTGCTGGCGATCCTCGACGGCAGTCCGACGCGTTACCTGCCGTTCCCGGGCCGGCCCTTCGATCACCCGACGAAGCTCGCCGGGTCACCGGACGACGTGGAGCGCGACTGCCGGCGCGCGATCGAGCGCGGGTGCGCCGGCGTCGACCTCCTCGCCTACCGCGCGACCGAGGCCGACCCGCTCGAGCTGGTGCAGGCCGCGCGCCGCGGCACCGACGGGATCCTGCTGGTCGCGGGCGGCATCGGTCGCCCGGAGCAGGTCCGCGCGCTCGCCGCCGCCGGCGTCGACGCCTTCACCGTGGGATCGGCCGCGTTCGACGGCTCGTTCGCGCCGACGGTCGGCTCGCTGCGTTCGCAACTGCGAGCCGTGCTCGATGCCAGCCGCTAGCCGTCCGGACGGCCCGGATGGCGATCCCATCGCGCTGCTCCTCGAGGGGCGCTACCCCGATCCGGAGAGCGGCGCCTTGCTCGCGGCGGAGACGCGCTCGCTCGCGATCGAGGACAGCCTCGACGGCGCGGAGGTCGAGCTGGTCCGCGGGCTCGGCCTCGGTCCGCGGCTCCTCGTCCTCGCCGACGTCGACACCGCCGCGGCCCTGGGGGCGCGCGTCGCGCGGGCGCTGGCCTCGCGCTTCGACGTGCAGTCGATCGTGCTCGACCGGCGGCCGCAGTGCGACGCCGGGACCGTCGCGCGGATCGAGGAGGAGACGCATCCGGCGACCGACGCCGTCGTGGCGGTCGGCTCGGGCACGATCAACGACATCGCCAAGCTGGTCGCCCATCGCCGCCGGATCCCGCAGGTCGTGTTCGCGACCGCGCCCTCGATGAACGGCTACACGTCGGTGAGCGCGTCGGTGCTCGACGGTGGCGTCAAGCGCTCGGTGCGCACGGCGACGCCCGCCGGCGTGTTCTTCGACCTGCGCGTCCAGGCCGACGCGCCACGCCGCCTCATCCGCGCCGGCGTCGGCGACAGCGTGTGTCGGCCGACGGCGCAGGTCGACTGGCTGCTCTCGCACCTGCTCCTCGATCGGCCGTACCGCGAGGCGCCGTTCGCGTTGCTCGCGGGTGACGAGGCCGCGCTCCTCGCCGAGCCGCGCGCGCTGGTGAGCGGCGACGTCGCCATGATGCGCCACCTGGTGCGGACGCTCGTGCTCTCGGGGTTCGGCATGACCCTGTGCGGGGGGAGCTTCCCCGCCAGCCAGGGCGAGCACCTGCTCGCGCACTACGTCACGATGACGCGGCCGCACGACGCCGACGGGCCGCTCCACGGCGAGGAGATCGGCGTGTGCACGCTCCTGATGGCGGCGCTGCAGGATGACGTCCTCGCGCGCGATCGCCCGCCGGCGCTGCGCGCCAGCCGGGTGACGCGGGACGAGGTCCTCGCGCGCTTCGGTGCGGTCGCGGGCGAGGCCTGCTGGGCCGAGGTCGCGCCCAAGCTGCTCGACGAGGAGCGTGCCGCCGCGCTCGACGCGCGCTTGACCGCGCGGTGGGCCGAGATCCGCGCGCGCCTGGCGGCGGTCTCGATCCCCGGCGCGCGGCTGCGTGCCGTGCTGGCCGCCGTGGGTGCGCCGCTCGAGCCGGCGGAGCTCGGCTGGCGTGAGGCCGAGGTCGCGGCGGCCTTGCGGCACGCCCGCGAGATCCGCGATCGCTACACCTTCCTCGACCTCGTCGCCGACAGCGCCTGAGCTACGGCGCGGTCAGCGACCACACGCGCCAGACCACGCCGCCGGCCCGGTCGCGCAGGACGACCGCGAGCTCGCCCTCGGTCGGATCCTCCTCCTCGATGACGAGGTACGCCGACGGCAGGTCGAAGTCGTGCATCGTCCCGCACGACGTCAGCCAGTTCACCTTGGCGAGCGCCGCGTCGGCGTCGACCGCGAGGCGAACCTCGACGTCGCGCGCGAGCTGGACGCGGTCGCCGGTCGGCTCGGCGCCGTCGACGAGGAGGCCGGCGAGCGTCGGGTTCTCGGCGCGCTCGCCCAGGTACACCGTCTTGAGCGCGACCAGCGCGCCGCCGGCGTACGAGACGCCGATCTGCACGCCCACCCGCTCGCCGGGCTCGAGCCCGAGCTCCGCGCGGACGGCGTCGAGGCGGGCCGCGTCGGGGGCGGTGACCACCCAGCCCTCGGGACCGGGCGCGAGCACGTCGGCGAGGCTCTGCGGCGCGACCACGGTGGCGACGTCCGGGGTCGCCTCGTGGGTCGAAGCGCCCTTGGTGGCCAGGAGCGCGTCGAGCACCGATCGCTCGCCGCTGGCGATGCTCGGCGGCGTGGCGCGCACGGCCACGATGCGATCGTGATCGAGGTCCCACGGCTGATCGACGTCGCCCGCGCAGGCGGCGAGGGCGAAGGCGCCGAGGACGGTGACGGCCGCGGCGGGTCTCACCACACACCTCGCAGGCCGAGCGACGGGATGATGGGCAGCGACTTGAACGCGATCTGCTCCGAGTAGTCGTACGAGTAGAAGTAGGTGACGACGCTGTCGTTCATGTAGACGTTCTGCACGTCGAGGAAGCCGGTCAGGGCGACCGGACCGACGCTGCGGGTGTAGTCGACGCGAAGATCGAGCTGGTGATGGATGGGCGCGCGCGCCGAGTTGATCTCGTCGTAGATGGGGATGTAGATGTTGCGGTCGCTCTCGAGCACGGCGCCCATCACCGGCGTGTAGGGCAGACCGGAGTAGAGCTGCCAGCGGGCGCCGAGCTGCCAGCGTCCGCGCTGCCAGCTCACCGCCGCGTTGGTGCTGTGCGGCTGGTCGAAGCTGAACAGGCGCTCGGGCTCGCCCGGGCGGTCGACGCGCGTCGAGTGCGAGTACGAGTACGAGAGCCAGGCGAACCACGGGCCGCCGCGGTACGTGGCGAGGAGCTCGGCGCCGGTCGTGGTGCCGCGGCCCTCGTTGCCCAGCGAGCCGTCCATCAAACGCGTGATGAGCTGGTTGCGATCGATGTAGTACGTCGACGCCTGCACGCGGATGCCCTCGCGCGGCTGGTACTGCACCCCGAGGATGGTCTGGGTCGAGCGCTCCGACTGGAGGCCCTCCTCGAGGTTCTCCGACTGGTACTCCGGCGGCCGGCTGAACATGCCGGCCGACAGGCGCACGGTCCACGGCTTCGCGAGCTTGACCGAGACCTCGCCGCGCGGCTGCACCGCGAGCTCCTGGGGGCGGCCGAAGTACTCGGCGCGCACGCCGGTGGTCACGCGGACGCGCTCGTCGAGGTTGGCGGCGATCGACGTCCACGTGGCGTAGTCGTGGATCCAGATCTTGCCCTTGAACCTCGTCCCGACGTCCTCGAGGTCGAAGGGCGGCGGCGGCTCGCCCTCGCGTACCTCGACCGGCAGCGCGAGGTCGACCGAGTTGCGGCCGAGCTGGAGCTCGGCGCCGGTGCGCCACACGACGTTCTTCAAACCGTCGAGGTCGGTGAAGGTGCGGGCGACCTCGGCGCGCGGCGTCACCGTCGGCTGGCGGACGTCGATGTTCTGGAAGATGCCGGCCTCGAAGACGAACTGCTGGAGCAGGCCCGACAGCGCGAGGTTCGCCGACCAGGGGCCGTTGAAGTACTTCGCGGCGGCGGTGACGCGGAGGAAGCGCGTGCGGTTGAAGAAGCGCTTGGTCTCCTGCTGGTCGTCCTTGGTGGCGTAGAGCTCGAACGTGTCGTCGGTGCCGACGCTCGAGAGCGACAGCCGCCAGCGCGCGTTGAGCAGGTGGTCGATGCGGAACTGCTCGTCGTAGTAGCTGGGGACGGTGGTGAGCGAGAGATCGACGCTCTCGGGGATGATCGACGGCAGGACGAAGTCGATCGTCGAGCGGCGCAGCCCGAACATGTAGCGGGTGCGCTTGCCGATGGGGCCCTGCGCGAGCAGGCCGCCGTCGATCATCGAGAGCTCGGTCTGGGTCGAGCGATCGTCGGCGCCGCCGCGCGTGGTGAGCGCGACGATGCCCGAGCTGGCGCGGCCGTAGGCGACGTCGTAGCCGCCGGGGATGAACTCGAGCGAGGCGATCGCGTCGGCGGGGACCACGGCGCGGAAGCCGATGTTGTGGAACAGGACCGGGACCTCGAACTCGTCGATGAGGACCTTCGAGTCCTGCGGCGACGCGCCGCGGATGACCACGCCGGAGTAGCCGAGCGGGATCTGGAGGTTCACGACGCCGGGCATGACGGTGAGCGCCTTGACGAGGTCGCCGCCGGCGCCGGGCACGCGCTGGAGCTCGGTGCGATCGAGGGTGGCGGCGCCGGGCGTCCTGGCCGGCGCCTCGCCGGTCAGCTCGATGGTCTCGGCGGCGCTGCCCTCCGGGAGGAGCACGATGTCGTCGAGCTTCGCGCCGGTTACCGGCCAGACCGCGAGGTCGAAGCCGCGCTTCTCGATGAAGAGCGTGGCGCCGGCCGGGACGTCGAGCGTGTAGGTGCCGTCGGCGTCGGTCGTCGTCTTGAGATCGGTGCCCTCGACGGCGACGGTGGCGCCCTTGACCGGGTTGCCGGCGGCATCGATCACGCGGCCGGAGATCGTGCCGGCCGCGGACAGCGGCGGCGGAGCGGGGGCGGGTGGCTCGGGCGCGCCCTCCACGGGCGGCTGCTGTTCGGCCAGCGCTCCGCTCGGGACGGCGACGAAGGCTGCGGCCAGCGCAGCGCAAACCAGTCTCATGGTGCAACTCTGCATCATCAGCGTGGCCGTATGTCTGGCACGGAATGAAGAAGTGTGAAGATCGGCCATGACCGCTCGACGATCGATGCCTGCTCGAATGGACACGGCTTGTCAGGTTTCCTGGTCGTGCCGGTGCCAGCCGCGTGTCGCACGTGTCGCGCGGCGGGATGCCGCATAGACTCGGGACGATGGCATCGCGTTACCGTTCCCCCGGCGGGGGCGTTCGTTGCGGCGACGAGGCAGGTTCGTGACCACGACCACGCCGGTGGGCGGCCGGTCCCGCGTGGTCCTGTGGGCGAAGGACGAGCCCCACGGGTCGGAGCTCGCCGAGGTCCGGCTGGAGGCCGGGCGGCTCTCGTGCGCCGGCACGGCGCTCGGCGTCGAGGGTCGACGCGACACCGAGGGGGATCCGTATCGCGTCACGTACGAGCTCGAGACCGGCGCGGACTTCGTGACCACGCGCCTGCACGTGAGCGTCCGGGGCAACGGCTGGCAGAGGAGCCTCGACCTGCGGCGCACCGAGTGGGGCGAGTGGAGCGGGGAGGGCGTCGATCCGGACCTGCTCCACGGCGCGCTCGACTGCGACCTGGCGCTCTCGCCGATGACCAACACGATGCCGGTGCTCCGCCACGGGCTGCTCGCCGGTGGCGGCCCGGTCGAGCTGGTGACGGCGTGGGTCTCGGTGCCGGAGCTCGTCGTCATGCCGTCGCGCCAGCGCTACGCGTTCCGCGAGCGGCGCGGCGATCGCGCGATCATCCACTTCGAGCTCGCCGACGGCAGCTTCGAGGAGGACATCCTGTTCGACGCCGACGGCCTCGTCGTCGACTACCCCGGCGTCGCCTGGCGCGTGGCGGGGTGAGCTCGTCGCGCGGGACCTCGCGCGCGTCCAGCGTCACCGCCTCTGGTCAACCACCTGGTACCTCGTCGAAGGCGAGCAGCCCGTGCCGCCGCCACCCCGTCGCGAGCAGCCAGGTTCGCGACATCGCGGTCGGCCGCTCCCGCCTCCGCAGGCGCTCGAGCCACGGCGCGTCACTCCTGATCGGTGCGCGCCACCCGTCGAACCACGGTCCACTCGAGTACGGGTCGACCCAGTCGCGCGCGAGCGTCTGACCTCGCTCGGCCGCGTGGTGGCGTGCGTTGAGCAGGACGTACCGGAGCACGTTGCGCACCTCGCGCGGCGTGCGCAGGACGCGCGCATGATACCGCCCGGTCAAGAGCTCGCCCTTTCGACCGAGCGCCTTGTTGATGGCGCGGACCAGACGCACGGCGAGGCCCTGCAGCCCGTGCCGGAGCGCCTCCTTGCCGCTGGCCTCGACGACGAGGTGCAGGTGATTGCCGAGCACGTTGAACTCGACCACGCGGAACGCGTCCCCGCGTGCATGCCCCGCCAGCTTCGCGCGCACGACATCGAGCACCGCCTCCCGGCGGAGTGACCGCACGCCCTCCGCGATTCGCCACGTCACGTGCAGCGGGTACCTCGCCGCGAACGCCTCGCGCGCATCGTGCGAGACCGTCTTTCGCCCACGCGGGCGGCCCGCGCCTGGCCGCCATCCGCCGTGCCCCGTGGGCTTGCGCGCCTGGTCCAGCGTGAGCTGGACCGCCTCTCCCCGTCTTCCGCCTGACTTCTTCATCTTGAATTCCGGCACTGTTCGTATCAAGTCGGTCTGACAACAGGGCCGAGAAGCCCGAAGGGGCGCAGACGCAGACGCAGGCTCGCGTCGTTCACGTGGACGTCCCACGACCACGTCGACGTCTGCGGCTGCGGTTGCGGTTGCGTCTGCGGTTCCGTCTGCGTCTGCGTCTGCGTCTGCGTCTGCGTCTTACAGGCCGTAGAGCGCGCCGTACTTGGTGCGCAGGTAGTCCATGAACGGCGCGGTCGAGAGCGGCGCGCCGGTGGCCGAGAGCATCAGCTCGTCGGGGGTGCGGGCGCGGCCGTGGACGTAGACGTTGTCGGCGAGCCAGGTCCGCAGCGTGTCGAAGTGACCGGCCTCGATCTCCCTGGGGATCGAGGGGTGCGCGCGCAGGGCGGCCGCGAAGAACTGCGCGCCCATCAGGTTGCCCAGCGCGTACGACTGGAAGGCGCCGCCGACGAAGCCGTCGTACCAGTGCACGTCCTGCAGGCAGCCGTCGGCGTCGGTCCCGGGCACGACGCCGAGATCGGTGCGCGCGCGCTCGCGCCACGCCTCGGCCAGGTCGGCGGCGGCGAGCTTGCCCTCGAGGAGCTCGAGCTCGAAGTCGAAGCGCATGATGACGTGCAGGCCGTACGTCACCTCGTCGGCGTCGGTGCGGATGAGCGAGCGCTGGACGCGGTTGATCGCGCGATAGAACGTGTCGAGCGGGACGCCGCCCAGCTGGGCCGGGAACGCGGCCTGGAGCGTCGGGTACTGCCCTTTCCAGAACGGCAGGCTGCGGCCGACGAGGTTCTCCCACAGGCGCGACTGGCTCTCGTGGACCCCCGACGACGTGCCCTCGGCGAGCAGCGTCGCCTCGTAGCGGCGGTCGATGTGCTGCTCGTAGAGCGCGTGCCCGGCCTCGTGCAGCGTGCAGAAGAGCGCCTGCGCCAGATCGTTCGGCCGCACGCGCGTCGTGATGCGCACGTCGCCCAGCGAGAACTTGGTCATGAACGGGTGCGCCGTCCGGTCCTGGCGCCCGCGCGACCAGTCGTAGCCGAACCGGGTCGCCATCGCCGACGCGAACGCGAGCTGGTCGGCCTCGGGGAACGTCTGGTGCAGGCAGCTCGCGTCGGCGGGCGCGGCGCGCGTGATCGCGTCGACCAGCGGCACCAGCTCGGCGCGCAGCCCGTCGAACAGCGCGCGGAGCTGCGTCACCTTCAGATCGGGATCCATCAGGTCGATCAGCGGATCGGCCACGTGCGCGTAGGGCGCGAAGAACCCGGCGTACTCGCGGCTCATCTCGACCGTCCTCGCCAGGAGCGGCGCCACCGACGCGAAGTCGTTGGCCGGGCGGGCGCGCACCCAGCGGTCGTAGAGCTCGGCGCGGTGGGTGGCGAACGCGCTCACGAACGCCGCCGGCACCCGCGCCGCGCGCTCGATGTCGCGGCGCGCGACGCGCACGAGCCGCGCGGCGAACGAGCCGTCGCCCTCGCGCTCCGCCGCCGGCGTCACGCGGTCGACGAGGCGCGCCAGCTCGGGATCGGTCAGCCGGTCGTGGGCGAGCTTCTCGAGCGTCGCCAGCTGCCGGCCGCGCGCCGCCGAGCCACCTTCGGGCATGTATGTCGCCTGGTCCCAGCGGAGGAGGGCCGCCGCCGAGCGCAGATCGTCGTGCTCGGCGAGGCGCGCGGTGAGCGCGTCGAAGTCGGCGTTCATGGCCCGAGCTTGCACCGGGCGTGGCCTGAACGGTAGGCTCACGGCAGATGCAGCGAGCCTCCCTCGCAGCGGCCGCGCTGGCCCCCCTGGCCGCGCTGGTCGCCGCATGCGACACCGCCGAGGATCGCTCCGCCTCGTGGGGCTACGTCCACACCGCGATCATCCGCCCGAGCTGCGCCACGGCGGCGTGCCACTCGCACCTGTCGACGGCGGGCGGCCTCGACCTGAGCTCGCCCGACGCGGCGTACTCGCTCCTCACCGGCCGGACCTGTGGGGCGCCCCCGCACGACGCCGATCCGATCGGCAACTTCGTGCGCCCCGGCCAGCCCGAGAGCTCGCAGCTGATGTGGATGCTGCGCGGCGAGGGCACGTCCCTCGTCATGCCGCCCGACGTGCCGCTGCCCGACGTCGAGATCGCGATCGTCGAGCGCTGGATCCTCGAGGGCGCCACGTGCGACTGAGCGTCGCGCTCGCGTTCGCGATCGCCGCCGCCGCCGTCGTGGTCGCAGCGCCCGGCGCGGCGCGGGCGTATCCACAGTTCCAGTTCTCGACCGACAACGAGCGCTGCGGCAACTGCCACCTGGCGCCGATGGGCGGCGGGCTCCTGAACGACTTCGGACGCGGCGAGTCCGCCGACACGATCAGCGGGCGCGGCGACGGCGCGTTCCTTCACGGCGCGTGGGAGCCGCCGGGCTGGCTCCTCCTCGGCGCCGACCTGCGTGGCGTGCTCGGCGGCAAGCAGCTCGACGGGCAGGACCCCGAGCTGCTCGCGTTCCCGATGCAGGCCGACCTCTACGCCCGGGTGAACGCCGGCCCGGTGTCGCTCGCGATCACCGCCGGGCTGCGCGGCGCGGCGCGCGAGCGCGCGGCAGGGCCGACGCCGACCGAGTACGTGGTCTCGCGCGAGCACTACGTCATGTACCAGCGGCAGGACGACGCGCCGTACGTGCGGCTCGGCCGCTTCTACCCGGTCTTCGGCGTCCGCACCCAGGACCACACCGCGTATCCGCGGCGCCACCTTGGCTTCTACCTGCTGGAGGAGCCGTACGCCCTCGGCGGCGGCGTCGTCCGCGCGACGTGGGAGGCGCACGCGTCGGCGTTCGTCGGCAACCCGGTGCCGTTCACCGGCGCCGGTCCGCGCGCCAGGGGCGCGACCGCGTACTACGAGCGTCGCCTCGCCGGCAACACGCGCGCCCTCGCCGGGCAGGCGCGCTTCGCGATGACCGACGAGGATCGCCGCTACACCGCCGGCGCCGTCGGCAAGCAGTGGCTCGCGGGACCCAAGCTGATGCTCCTGGGCGAGCTCGACCTGCAGCTCCAGTCGTTCACCGCCGCGGGCGGCGGCGCCGACGCGCGTCTGCAGATGGTCGGCCACGCGAGCGTGACGCGGATGATGCTCCCCGGCTGGATGATCGGCGCGGCGCTCCAGCGCTGGGCGCCGGATCTCACCCTGCGCGGCAGCACGCGCAACGCGTTCGAGGTGAACGTGCAGGCGTTCCCGTGGGCCCACGTCGAGCTGCACCTCCTCCTGCGCGCCGAGGCGACCGGCGGGGACACGTTCGCGCCCAACCTCCTGTCGCTTCTCCAGCTGCACTACTATCTCTAGGCCCATGCGCGCCGCCCTCCACCTCGCGCTCCTCGGTGCCGTCGCCGGCTGCGGCCTCGACGATCCGCCCGAGGTGCCGAGCTGGCAGGTCGACGTGATGCCCGTGCTCGCCGCCAACTGCGTGCGCTGTCACGGCTACCCGCTCAACCCGCTGGTGCCGAGCTCGTTCCGCCTCGACGCGTACGCGCCGACGAGCCTGCCGGGCCTGAGCCTGCCGCTCGAGGGCGCCGGCGGCGCCGGCGTCGCCAAGGACCTCGCCACCGCCAGCGATCCCGATCCCGCGTTCACGACGACGCTCACCAAGCGCATGCCGCCCAACCGGCGCCTGGGCGAGCGCGAGTACCAGATCCTGCGCGCCTGGTCGGGCGCCGCCGACGCCGTCACCAACGAGGCACCGCGCGGGCCGGGGCGCCCCGACAATCGCGCGCCGACGATCAGCATGGAGGAGCTGGGGCGAGAGGGCTCCGTGCTCACGCTCGCCTTCGAGGTGCGCGATCTCGATCACGACCTCGTGAGCGGCAACATCCTCGGCCCGACGCTCGACGTGCAGAACCAGGTGCAGGTGGGGCCGATCGGGGTCGTCGTGTCCGGTCGCCGGACGTTCGCCTGGGACACGACCGGGCTGCCGGCCGGCACCTACGAGATCACGGCGCGGCTCGACGACGGCGCCGACGTCGACGGCCCCGACGGCGACGAGGACTACCTCGAGGTGCCGGTGATGACGGTGGTGCTGCCGTGAGGGCGGCGAGCGGGCGCTTCGCCGTCGCGCTCGGCCTCGCGCTCGGTGCGGCGGCATGCACCGAGTCGGTCTCCCCCGAGCCGGTCGGCGACTACACGACCTGGGCGTACCTCGACACGTACGGTCCGGCGCCCGGGCACGGCGACACGTTCCGCCGCATCTACGTCAACGACATCGCGCGCACGCAGGGCACACGCGAGATGGGGGCCATCCTGGTCAAGGAGGTCTACACCAACGTGAACGACGGTCCCGGCGAGCTGCAGGTCGTCGAGCTGATGCGCAAGGTGCGCGGCGGCATCTCGGCCGACGACGAGGGCGGCTGGCTGTTCACCGCCGCCAGCACGCCGGGCGGCGCCGAGACGTACACCGACACCTGCTGGAACCGCTGCCACGTGTCGGCGCCGTACGCCGGCGTCTGGTTCGATTACACCCGCGTCCCGCCGCCCGCGCCGCCCTGAGCGGGCACGGGCACGGGCACGGGCACGGGCACGGGAGCGGCCCGACGGAAGGACTCGTCCTTCCGCAGGCCGCTAGGCCAGGACCTGCGCCAGCGTCCCGGTCCCGTCGTCACCGAACCGCGCCTGGCGCGCCCCCAGCGCCTGCAGGAACGACAGGAACAGGTTGGCCATCGGCGTGCCGTTCGGGAAGCGCGTGTGCGTGCCCTGGACGATCGTGCCGGCGCCGCCGCCGGCGATGACCACCGGCAGGTTGGTGTGGCGGTGGGCGTCGCCGTCCTCGATCTCGCTGGAGAAGAACACGATCGTGTTGTCGAGCACCGAGATGCCGGGCGCGTCCTCGATCGTGTCGAGGCGGTCGAGCAGGTACGCGAGCTCGCCGACCTCCCACTGCTCGATGAGCGTGAGCTTGTCGAAGTTCGACGCGGCCATCATGTGGTGCGAGAGCTCGTGATGCGACTCGGTGACGCCCACCTGAGGGTGGGTGGCGCCCGAGCCCGCGTTGCCGAGCATGAACGTGATGACGCGCGTGAGATCGCACTGGAACGCGACGACCATGAGGTCGGCCATCGCCCGGGCGCGCGCCGCGAACGAGAGTCCGTCGGCGGGACGGGTGCCCGGGGTGCAGACGCGCGGCGGCGTCGCGACGCGCACCTCGAGCTCGCGCACCGACGTCAGGTACTCGTCGAGCTTGGCCTGGTCGGTGCGTCCGAGCTGGGTCCGCAAGCTCGACGCCTGGTCGATCGCGTGATCGAGCACGCTGGTCCGGTAGCGCTGGCGCCGCGCGATCTCGGCCGCGCTGGCCTCGGCGTCGTAACCGGCGAACAGGCGATCGAACACGGCGCGCGGGTTGGTCTGCTTGGGCAGGGGCGTCGTCGGCCCCGCCCACGCGATCGAGCGCGCGTAGGCGCAGCTGTACCCGGTGTCGCAGTCGCCGACGCTCGAGCCGCCGTCGGTGCCGAGCTCGAGCGACGGATACGACAGGCCCGCGCTCAGGACCGGTGCCAGCACCTGGTCGAGCGAGATGTTGTTGAGGATGTCGGAGCCCGCGGTCTTGCGCACGTGCGTGCACGTGAGGAACGAGCCGGTGCCGGCGGCGTGGTCGCCGCCGCCGTCGGAGCGGCCGGGGCGGTTGTCGAGCCCGGAGAGGATCGACACCTTCGGGCGCAGCGCCGCGGTGTCGAGCGGCTGCAGGATCGGCGTCGCGGCCCAGGCGGCGCCGGTGGCCGCCGGCGTCCACCGGCTCATGACCATGCCGCAGGGGACGTAGTACGCGAGGAACCGCTTGGGCGCCTCGGCGGCGCCGCCGCGCGCGCGGCGCGGACGGAGCGACTCGAGGAAGGGCAGCGCGATCGCCGCGCCGGCGCCGCCGAGGAAGAGGCGACGCGAGAACTTCATGGTGCTCATGGCTCACCTCGGCGCGAGACGAAGAAGTCGCTGGTGACGATGTCGACGAGCAGGTCCTCGAGGAGGAAGCCGCCGTCCATGAACCGCCGGGTCACCTCGTCGATGTGCTCGGTCGACTCGATCCGGTACGGCGACCGGCCGGTGTACGTGTAGAGCTTCTCGACCAGGCAGCGGTAGACCTGGGGCTCGGCGGCGAGGAGCTCGACCATCTCGGTCGGCCCCGTGAAGCGCGCCGCGTCGCCGAAGGTGCCGCTCGCGTCGATCGCGAAGCCGGCGTCCTCGGTGCGGTAGCGGCCGATCGCGTCGAAGTTGTCGAGCCCGAAGCCGAGCGGGTCCATGACGCTGTGACAGCTCGCGCACACCGGGTCCGCCTTGTGCTGCTCGAGGCGGTCGCGGATCGAGCCGGTCGCCATCATGTCGTCGGGGAAGCCCTCGACGCCGGGTGGCGGCGGCCGCGGCGGCAGGCACAGGAGGTTGTCGAGGATCCACTTGCCGCGGAGGACGGGCGACGTGCGCTTGGGCCGCGACGTCACCCGCAGGAAGCTGCCCTGCATGAGGAAGCCGCGGCGCGGCGTGTTCGCGAGGGACACGCGCACGAGCTCGTCGCCGCCGACCGGGGGCAGGCCGTAGTGCTCGGCCAGCCGGTCGTTCACGTAGGTGAAGTCGGCGACGAGGAACTGATCCATGGGGATGTCCTCCTCGAGGAACGCCTGGAAGTAACGGCGCGTCTCGGCGCGCATCGCCTGCTCCAGCGCGTCGTCGTACTCGGGGAAGAGCATGTAGTCCGGGTCCTGATCGCCCAGCGCGCGCGTGAAGAGCCACTGCCCGGCGAAGTTGTCGGTGAGCGCGACCGCCTTGGGATCGGCGAGCATCCGGCGCGCCTGCCGCGCGAGCTCGTCCCGGTCCTGGAGCCGCCCCGCTTCCGCAGCCGCGAAGAGCTCGGCGTCCGGCATCGTGCTCCACAGGAAGTAGGAGAGGCGGGTCGCGAGCTCCCAGTCGGTGAGCGGGTGCGGCTCCTTCGAGCCGGGCGACGGGTCGAGCTCGACCTTGTAGATGAAGTGCGGCGAGACCAGCACGGCCTGCAGCGCGAGCCGGAGACCCTTCTCCGCGGTGTCGCCCTCTCCGAGCGCGACGTCGACGAGCGCGAGCAGCGCCTGGACCTCCGGCTCGGTGGGTGGACGGCGCCAGGCTCGCTTCGCGAACTGGCGAAGGATCGAGGTCTGGCAGGCGCGGTCGTCGAGCTCGGGGCAGACGAGCACGGCGGCGCGGCGGCCCTCGTCGGCAGGAGGCGCGCCGATCGGCCCCTCGACGATCACGTGGTCGACCCAGAGGTTGCGGTCGGCGCCGCTCGCCTGGTCGTAGAAGTCGTTGACGAACCCGACGATGATCTGGCCGTTGCCCTGGGCCAGCGGGAACATCGCCTCGTAGTCCGCGGGCGCCGCCTGCACCGCGGTCACGTCGCGCACGACGGGCGTCTGCCCGGAGACCTCGATCGACAGGCGCGCCGGGTCGGGCCCGGCCTGCTGTCCGTACGCGCGCACGATCACCCGGTACTGGCCGGCGGCGGCGATCGGCACGTTGACGGTCGCGGTGCCGTTGGAGAAGAAGAGCCAGCCGCCGTTCTGCGCGCTGCCCGACTGCGTCGAGCCGACGATCTCGAACATCTGCGCCGTCGTCTGCGTCGTCGTCCGCAGCGTGTCGTTGATGAGCTCCTCGGCGGCGGTCTCGTAGAGCTCGACCAGGAGCGGCGACAGCCGCAGCACGTCGGCGACGTTGTCGAAGCCGTAGCCGCGATCGTCGGCGGGGAAGGCGTCCGCCGGGCGGAGCTGGGTGCCGAGCAGATCGCGGACCGTGTTGTTGTACTCGGCGTTGTTCAGGCGGTGCAGCGTGATGCGCCCCGGGTCCTCGGTGCCACCGTCACCGCCGCACGCCGCCGCCGCGCAGACCAGGAGCATCGCACCTGGAAGTCTCGTCGCGTGCATGAGGCCGAGCGTAACCTCGGTTGCCCTGACCCTGCGCAACTCTCGCTGACAGTTCGAGGGATTGGCCGGACCGGTCGATAACGGTCCATGCCAGAGCCGATTTTCGGCGTGGTAGCGTCGTATCCGACATGCCGCTCCCACCTGGGCCACGCGAACCGGGGATCGTCCAGCTCGTCCAGTTCTCGCAGCGCCCGCTGGCCTGGCTCGACGATTGCGCCCGCAAGTTCGGCGATCCCTTCACGCTCCGCATGCCGGGCCTGGGCGAGTTCGTGATGGCGGCATCGCCCGCGCTGGTGAAGGAGATCTTCACGGGCGACGACGACGTGCTCCACGCCGGCAAGGCGAACGCGCTGCTCGAGCCGTTCGTGGGGAAGCACTCGGTGCTCCTGCTCGACGGTGCCTCGCACCTGCGCCAGCGCCGGCTCCTGTCGCCGCCGATGCGCGGCGAGCGCATGCAGGCCTACGCCTCGCTCATCGCCGAGATCACGCGCGCCGAGCTCGCGCGCATGCCGGTGGGCACGCCGTTCTCGCTCCACGAGCACATGCAGTCGATCACGCTCGAGGTGATCCTGCGCGCGGTGTTCGGCCTCGAGGAGGGCGCGCACATGCGGTCGCTGCGGACGTTGCTCCTGGCCATGCTCGAGCCGCCGCCCGCGATCATGGCGTTCATCCCGGTCCGCTACCTCGACTTCCCCCTGTCGCCGTTCCGCACGTTCGTGAAGCGGCGCGCCGCGGTCACGCGGGCGCTGCGCGAGGTGATCCGCGCCCGGCGGGCGGCGCAGGCGGCGGGCGGCGCGCCGGGGACCGACATCCTGTCCTTGCTCCTCGGCGCGCGCGACGAGGACGGCGCGGCGATGACCGAGGACGAGCTCTGCGACGAGCTGGTGACGATGCTCGTCGCCGGCCACGAGACGACGGCGACCGCGCTCTCGTGGGCGTTCGCCTGCCTGCTCGAGCACCGCGCGCTAGCGGACCGCCTGCGCGACGAGCTCGCGGGCGTGGACGACCCGGCGGCGCTGGCGGGCGTCGAGTACCTCGACCTCGTCGTGAAGGAGACCTTGCGGCTGCGACCGGTCATCCCCGACGTCGTGCGCAAGACCCAGCGCCCGATGACGTTCGCCGGCTTCGACATCCCCGCGGGCGTGAGCCTCGCCCCCTGCATCCACCTCGCGCACCGGCGGCCGGAGAGCTGGCCCGAGCCCGAGCGCTTCCTTCCCGAGCGCTTCCGCGGCGCCAAGCTCGATCCCTACGCGTGGTTCCCGTTCGGCGGCGGCATCCGCCGCTGCATCGGCCAGGCCTTCGCCATGTACGAGATGAAGCTCGTCCTGGGCACCATCCTGCCGCGCGTCGAGCTCCGCCTCGCGAACCCCGGCACCGTGTCCGCGGTGCGGCGCACGATCACGCTCGCGCCGAAGCACGGTACGCGCGTCATCATCGATCGGCGAGTCGACGAAGGTCTCGTTCGAGGAACGCCTCGAGCGACCGGGTCGCCGCACGCACGACCAGGAACCGGCGGCGCCGGTCATCCTCCGTCACGGTGAAGGCGCCGTCGCCCTTGTTGCGCTCCGAGGCGTGCTGCGCGGTGTCGGCCTCGAGGGCGCGCGCGTGTCGCCAGAGCGTCGCGACCCGTGGGTCGTCGGCGGCCAGGCGCTCGTCGACGGGCTCGCCGCCGCTGTACGTGCCGGTGGAGCTGCGCGCCGGCGTCACCGGCTCGTACGTGAAGCGCACGCCGGCGCCATCCGCCTCGAAGCCGTAGACGTTGCCCGAGCCGTCCGCGTAGGTGAGCGTCCACGGCGGGTCGGGCGAGGGCACGGGCTCCGGCATCGTCGAGGATCCGCTCAGCCGTGTGCGTAGCCCGTGATCGCCCAGACGTCGACGGGATGCTGCTTGCCCTTCACCTGGATCGGCGGGAGCTGCTGCGACGTGAAGCGGTTGCCGATCGCGGCCATCGTCTGCGCCGAGACCAGGATCATCCCTGGCGGCGCGTTGGCGCACAGCCGCGACGCGAGGTTCACGTTGTCGCCGATCGCCGTGTACTCCATGCTCTTCGACGAGCCCATGTAGCCGGCGACGACGGGGCCGGTGTTGATGCCGATGCCGATGTCGAAGCGGTCGCCGGTGGCTTCGTGCTCGCGGTTGAACTGCTGGAGGAACTGCATCATGTCGAGCGCGCAGCCCACGGCGTTGACCGCGTCGTTGCCGTAGGTGATCGGCGAGCCGAAGAGCGCGAGGATGCCGTCGCCCATGAACTTGTCGAGCGTGCCCTTGTGGCGGTGGATGGCGTCGACCATCAGCTCGAAGTAGTCGTTCAGGACCGAGACGATGTGCGGCGGCGGGTGGCGCTCCGACCACGTGGTGAAGCCGCGCACGTCGGTGAACATCACGGTGGTCTGGCGCAGCTCGCCGCCGCGCTCGAGGCGGACGCCGCCGTTGACCACCTGCTCGACGATCTCGGGCGGCAGGAGCCGCTCGAAGTCGCGCCGCGCCAGGGCGCTGCGCTCGATCTGCTTGGCCTTGTAGGCGTTGTCGACCGCCTGCGCCGCCTGCGCGGCGACGCCGTCGAGGATCTGCAGGTCCTTCTCGGAGAACGCGCTGGTCGCGATCAGCGAGTCGAGGTGCACGATGCCGAAGAGCTGCGACTGGTAGATCATCGGCACGCACATCGTCGAGCGGATGCCGCCCGCGATGACCGACTTGGCGCCCGAGAAGCGGTCGTCCATCATCGCGTCCATGGTGACGACCGACGCGCCGGTCTGGAACACCTGGTTGATGATCGTGCTCGACAGGTTGATCGCCTCGCGCGCATCGCCGCGGTACTTGACCGCGCGCGGCGAGAGCTGGCGCGTCTGCGGATCCATCAGCAGGATCACGCCGCGATCGGCGGGCAGGAGCTTGAAGGTCTCGTCGAGGAGCCGGGCCAGGAGCTTGTCGACGTCGGGCTCGAGGCCGATGACGCGGTTGAGCTCGTTGGCGATGCGCAGCTTCTCGTAGTCGCGCTTGAGCTGCTCGATGTCGGAGATCTGGGCGACGGGGCGGAACCCCTCGGCCGGGGCCCGCTCGAGCTTGGCCCGCACCTGCGGCGCCGACGACTCGATGATCTCGACCGAGGGCGCGGCCTGCCGCGGCGGCGCGTGGGAGAACACGAGGAGCGCGCTGCCGAGGGAGATCTGATCACCCTCGGCCAGATCGACCGCGTGGACGCGACGCCCGTTGACCACCGTGCCGTTGGAGCTGCCGAGATCGCGGAGCGACCAGCGCCCGTTGGCGAACGTGATCTCGGCGTGCTGCTTCGAGACGAGGCTGTCGAGGATGCGGATGTCGGTGCCGTCCATGCGGCCGATGACGGTGCGCTCGCCGAGCACGTACTCCTTGCCGTCGGCGGTGGTATGGACCAGGATCGGCATCCCCGTCCAACGAGCGTACCGGAATCCGGGCCGCTATAGCACCGGTGGCGGCTGCTCCGGATCGTCATCGTCCGTCGGCGGGTCGTCCGGCGGAGACTCGGGCGGAGGCGGCTCGCCGTCGTCGGCGCACGCGCCGATCGGATCGGCGTGGTGCGACTGGTGCGCGTCGACGGCGTTGGCGCTCACGCAGATCGTGTGTGCGTTCTCCGGGTTGCCCGGCGGGATGTGACAGACCAGGACCTTCTTCGGGCTCGGGCACACGTACTGTCCGTTCTCGGTCCGGATCGCGTGCTCCTCGGTGCCGGTGAGGTACATGCTGTCGTCGGTGTCGGCGCACCCGGCGAGCGCGGCGAGCCCGAGACCGCAGGACATGGCGAGCAGGAACTTCATGAGATGCCTCCCTGCACGCGAGAGGAGCAAGCGCGGGGCCAGCGCCGCCGCACGTGAGACCGCGTACATGGCGCGGCTGGTGTCGGCCGCGACCTCGATGCAGCGGGGGGCGCGCGCCTCGGCGACGGTGTAGGCCTCTCCGCTGTGCAACATGCGTACAGCGACGAGGTCGCGGTCAGCGCTGCGTGAGCGCGCCGCCCTCGAGGTGCCAGGTGGTCGACGTGAGGTGCCGCGCGAACGGCGTGTCGTGCGTCGCCACCACCAGCGCGCCGGGGTAGTCGGCGAGCGCGGCCTGCAGGCGCTCGATCGAAGGGAGGTCGAGGTGATTGGTGGGTTCGTCGAGCACGACCAGCCAGACGCGCCGGGCGAGCCCGCGGGCGATGACGAGCTTGCGCACCTCGCCGGGCGACGGCGATCCGGAGCCGAGGGCGCGCGACGGATCGAGGCCGAGCGCCGCGGCGAGCTGGCCGAGGCGCCCACGCTCGGCGGCCGGCAGCTCGCCGAGCTCGGCGGTCAGCGCCCGCCCCTCCTCCGCGTCGAGCTCCTGCGGGAGCCAGAGCAGCCGGTCGCGCGGGATCGCGGCCGCGCCGACGAGCGCGGCCAGGAGCGTGCTCTTGCCCGCGCCGTTGTCGCCGGCGAGGTGGATGCGGCTGTCACGGGCGACGGCGGCCTGGACGTCACGCGCGACGAGGTGCGCGCCGGCCCGCAGCGTCACGCCATCGAGCGTCGCGAGCCAGCGTCGCGCCGGCGGCTCCCAGTCGAGGTCGATCCGGCCGCCGCGCTCCTTCACCATCGCGAGCGCGGTCACGCGGGTGTCGGCCTCGTCGAGCGCGCGCCGGCGCCGGGCGACGACGCGGCCGGCGCCGGACGCCGCCCACGCCGCGAGGTTCTTCGCGCCCATCGAGCGCCCATCCGAGTCGCGCGGGCCCTTCATCCGGGACGACGACGAGACCGCGCGTGTCGCGCTCGCCTCGGCGCGTCGCGCGTCGGCGAGCTGCTGTCGGGCGCGCTTGCGCGCGGCGTCGGCCTCGGCCCACTCGCCGCGCCGCGCCTCGGCCTCGGCCTCCCACAGCGCGCGCGCGGCGGTGTAGCCGCCGGGGTAGCTCACCGCGCCACCGCGCTCGACGAGCACGGTCGTCCGGCACAGCTCGTCGAGCAGCTCGCGATCGTGCGAGACGAGCAGGCCGATCCCGCGAAACCGGCGCAGGACGTCGAGCAGGATCGCGCGGGTGCCGGCGTCGATGTGGTTGGTGGGCTCGTCGAGGCCGAGGACGTCGGGCTCGGCGGCGAGCGCGCCCGCGAGCTGCCAGCGCTTGCGCTCGCCGGCGGAGAGCGTCTGCCACCGCTCGACCTGACACGGATCGAGCGCGAGCCGGCGTTGCCAACGCATCGCGTGTCGATCGCTCGCCGCCGCGAGCGCCAGGACGTCGTCGCCGGGCTCGTCGACGCGTTGCGCGCAGAGTCGAACGGTGGCGTCGGACGGGTCGCGCGTGATCGCGCCGACGGTGACGGGCAGCGCGCCGACGGCCGCGCGCAGGAGCGTCGTCTTGCCGGCGCCGTTGGCGCCCACGAGCCCCGTCCACCCGGCGCTCAGATGCAGCTCGACCCCGTCGAGGACGGGCTCGCGGCCGTCGTACGCGAGCTGCACGCCGTGGAACCGGATCGCGGACATGCGGCGACCGCAGCGTAGCCTGTCGTGCGCACGGCGCGTTGGCCAGCGATCGCGGGAGATCCTGTCCGCACGACCCGGCCCCTGGAGCCGTGACATCATCGGAGGGTGACGTGCGCGCGCCGATCGCTGCTGTTGGTCGCAGTCCTTGCCGGGTGTGGCGGCGGCCGCGGTGGCGCGCCGGCGCCGTGGTCGGATGCCTGGCTCGAGCGCGAGGCGGACCGGTACCTCGGGCCGACGGCGCACCGGCGAGCGGCGCTCGAGGCGTCCCTCGTCAATCCCGAGAACGTGTACTCGCGCCAGCGGCTCAAGGCGTACGGCCTCGACACGTCGGGCTGGGACGCGCTGCCGGTTTGGAACCCGCGATCGCGGCCCGTCGATCGGGCGACGGCGGAGGCGCTCGCGCGCGGCGAGTGGCCGACGCTGCCGGCTGAGCGGGTGTGGGACGGCACGCGACCGACGACGCGCGCCGGCTGGATCGCGCTCGGCCGCCGCGTGTTCTTCGAGTTCCCGTTGCGGCCCGAGTTCGCGGTCGAGCACGTCCTGGTGCCGGGCGCACGCGGCGAGCTGCCGGCCGGCGCGGCGGCGCGCGCGGCGACGCTCGGCATCGAGGCGACGTCCGACGGCGGGCGGCCCGGGCTCGTCGTGTTCGACGACGTCGACGGTGCGCACCGCGTCGGCATCACGTGCGCCGTGTGCCACACGGCCGTGCGCGACGGCGTCGTCGTGGAGGGCGCCGCGCGGCGCCGCATCGATCTCGGGATGCTGCGGCTCGACTATTACCGCGACACCGGCGCGGCGATCGATCCCGAGCTCGCGCGCCGCATGGCGACGTGGGGGCCGGGGCGCGCCGACGTCACCGAGGACGACGACGAGGATCCCGTCGCCATCCCGGACCTCTGGGGCCTGCGCCACGAGACGTACCTGACCCACGCCGGCACGATCCGCCACGTCGGGCCGGCGGCGCTGGCGCTCCGGCAGGAGACGCAGCTCCTCCACGCGAGCGGCCTGCGCGTCCGTCCGCCGCGCGAGCTGGCGTGGGCGCTCGCGATGTACCTCTACGCGATCGAGCCGCCGCCGCCGCGGCCGGTCGCCGACGACGCCGCCGCCGCCGTCGCGCGCGGCGCCGGGCTGTTCGACGAGCACTGTCGCTCGTGTCACGACGGGCCGATCCTCGCCGGCGATCCCGTGCCCGCCGAGAAGGTGGGCACCGATCCGTCGCTCGCCCACGGGAAGGCCCGCGGCACCGGCAAGTACCGCGTGACGTCGCTCGTGCGCGTCGCCGACGCGGCGCCGTACCTCCACGACGGGTCGGTGCCGACGCTCGCGGCGTTGCTGACCGCGGCGCGACCTTCGCCCGGCCACCTCTACGGCACCGAGCTGGCGCCGGAGGAGCGCGCGGCGCTCGTCTCGTACCTCGAGTCGCTCTGAGCCGGGTGGCGCCGGAGATCAGGTCACGACGCCGGGCGGGAGCGACGCCTCGGCCTCGAGCATCGTCTGCTGCTCGAGCGTGCGCTCGCCGTCCGCGGACGCGACGACGACCCGCACCGTGTACATCGCGCCGCGCGCTACGTGCGGCGCCGAGAGCGCGTAGCTCACCTGGATGGTGTCGCTGGCGGCGACCTGCTCGTCCCACGCCTGGTAGCTGTCGTCGGCCCAGCGGCTGGGCGCGCGCGGCGTGAGATCCGCGACCTTGTTGCCACGCTCGTCGAGCAGCTCCACGCGCTGGATCGTGACCTTCGAGGCGGCGGTCGTCCCGTTGGCGACCCGCAGCTGGATCGAGCTCTGCTCGCACGCGCGATCCGCCATGATGCTCATCGAGCCCGGCTTCGCGGAGCGGGCGGCCGAGCTCGCGAGCTTCTCTTGCGCCGGCGCCGGCGCGGGCGGCGCGACCGTGGGGCCGGTGCCGCAGTCGTCGGCGAGCGTCACCGACGCGATCGCGACGTCGACCTTGGGGGTGGTGGTGGGCGGGGTGGTGTCAGGCTCGGAGGCGCCGCCGCATGCGAGCGCGGCGGCCGAGACAGCGACGAAGAGGAGCGAGCGGATGGTCGTCATGGGCCCTCCTAGAAACGTGCGACGGACGTCGCCGGTCTAGCGCCCGAAAGTACCTGGAAAGCCGGCCGGATTCACCGGCGGCGAGGTGCGCCGTGTGGGTCAGATGGCGAGGCCGAGCGAGAGATCGACGGCGCCGCGCTGCTCGCCGCCCGAGAGCGCGGCCTCCGGTCGCGGCGGCGGTTCGTCGCCGCGTGGGTCGTACGTGCGCATCGTGTCGAGCTCGTCCCGGTCGACGAGGCCGCCGATCGCGTACGCGCTGTACCCGATCTCGATCGCGAGGCGGCGCCCGATGCGCATCCCGCCCGCGACGCGCGCACCGAAGAGCGCGCCGATCTCGCCGGCGATGCGGGTGTCGTCGAGCCAGCTCAGCGAGCCGCCCGCGGACAGATATGGCGTGAGCGTCCCGCGCCGCATCGGCACGGCGAGGTTGACGGGATAGAAGCCGAGCCCGTAGCTGCGATGGCTCTCGCCGAAGGCGAGCGCGGCCTCGACGCGCACGAACACGTGCCTCGTGCCGGCCTCGATCCCCGGCGCGAGCGTGAAGAAGCTCGTGCTCACGCCCAGGTCGCGACGATCGATCGGCTCGGTCGACATCGCCGAGCCGGGCGCGTGCCCGTGGGCCCGGTCGTAGGCCTCGGCCGCGGCGTTGTACGCGCGCACCGCGTCGTCGACACGGGAGCCGAGGAGCCACGTGTCGCGCTCCGGCGTCAGCGCGACCGGGGCGACCCCGACGCGCAACACACCACGGGTCTCGGCGGGCGCGAGCTCGAGCGACGCAACGATGGTGATGACGACGACGAATGTGGAGCGCAGCAACGACGACCTCGACCGGCGAGGTTCCTCGTTTCACGATGCGTGCCGCGCGGCGCCATCGTGATCCTCTGGACTTGCGCGGGCCACACCGGGGCCGCGCTCCTCAGCGTGCGGCCGCGACGCGATCCCAGACGTAGGCCTGCTCGACGACGGGGAACCCGCCGACCGATGACGGCGTCTGGTGTGCGGCGCGGCCGCCGAGCGCCTCGTAGAAGCGGCGCGCGTGATGGTTGGCCTCGAGCACCCAGACGATGAGCGACGGCGGCGTGCGCGGGCGGACCCACGCGAACACCTGCTCGAACATCTCGCGCCCGATGCCGTGCCAGCGCGCGTGGTGCTCGAGGTAGATCGTGTAGACCTCCCACGCCCAGGGGCCAGGGCGTCGCGCCGGCCCCGCGTGGCAGAAGCCGACGACGTCGTGATGGGTCGTGTCCGTCGCCACGAGGTGCAGCCCGTTTCGCTCGCCGATGAGCCGGCGATGTGCGTGGGTGCGGGCGCCGTGGCTCATGGCGTCGAGGACGCGATCGGGGATGAGCCCGCGGTAACACGCGCGCCAGCTGCGGATCTCGACCGCCGCGGTCACGGTGGCGTCGGCCGCCGTCGCCGGACGGAGCGAGAAGCGCGCCGTGGACGGAGAAAGCACGGCAAGAGCGTACCAGCCAGGCCGCTCAGGGACACGGACCGCCGTACGAGAGAGACGGTGTGACCGGGGGCGGGGCAGCCGTGACGAAGCGGGTGCGGAAGTCGCCGGCCGCGGCGGCGTGCGCGGTCAGGTACCGGTCGGCGTCCGCCGGCGGCGCGCAGCGCAGGCCGATGTGGAGGGAGCCGCTGGCCCAGCCGGCGTGAAGCCAGTACTGGACGCCGTACGAGCCGAGGAAGGCGAGGTCGTAGGTCGCGTCGCATCCGGGCGGCCCCGTGGGATCGGGGAAGGCGGGGCACCCGTTCGTGTGTCCGGGCCCATCGGTGTGCCGGATCTCGTGGAGGAAGAAGTCGAGGCTCGACGCGAGCCCCGGCCAGTCGCGCTTGGCGTTGCGGTTGAAGTCGTCGAGCCGCGACATCGAGAAGTAGCGCCGGCCTTCGATGACATCGCAGCAGTAGAGCTGCCCCGGCGTCGTCTTGAAGTTGATGCCGGCGATGCTCGTCTTCATCCAGTCGTAGAGCGCGCGCGCCGTCCACGGCAGCCGGCCTTCGGTGCCCTGACTCAGGTAGTACGCGATGCGCAGCACCTGATACGCGATGAGCTCGTCGGTGAGCTGGGTCGCGGGCACGGCGGAGAACGGCTCGCTGCACGCGACCGGCGTCGACACCGGTACGCCGTTCTCGCGGAGCTGGAAGTCGGCCTGGATCGCGACGAACGCCGGATCGGTCGTCGGGCAGCGCTCGACGAAGCTCGCGACATCCGCGATGCCCGTCACGATGCCCGCCACCACGGCGATGCCGCCGCGGCTTCCGCTGACGCGGTCGGCGGTGGCGGTGATGATGATCGGCCCGCCCACGGCGCGCGCCGCGAGCGCTCCGTCCGAGGAGACCGAGGCGACCGCGGGGTCACTCGACGTCCACGTCACGGCGCGGCCGAGGACCAGTCGTCCATCGACGTCGCGCGCCTCCGCCACGAGCTGTGCCGACGCACCGACGACCATCGGCAGGCTCGGCGCTCCGGCGACGGTCACGCTCGCGACCGGGCCGGTGACCGCGATCGCGGCGGCGCCCGGGACGCCGTCGACGATGGCGGTGATCGTGGCGTCGCCGGGGGCGACCGCGGTCACCTGGCCCGCGGGCGAGACGCTCGCGACGGCGGGGGCGCTCGACGACCACCGTACCTCGCGATCGGCGACCACGAGGTCACCCGCGATCCGCGTCTCGGCGACGAGCTGGATGCGTTCGCCGGCGATGAGGTTCGCGCGCGGCGGCGACACGACGATCGTCTCCACCGCCGGTTCCACGACCTCGCCGCAGCCCGCCGCCACGGCGATCGCGACGACGGCGGTCCGCAACCGGATCACCGTCCCTCAGGGCAGGACGCAGGAGTTGCCATTCCAGGTCCCGCGCACGACGTGGGTGCATTGATCGGCGAGGGAGAAGACCTGGTTGTACACGCGCACGTCGTCGACGCTCGAGTTGGGCACGCCGATGTACAGGCGATCGGGGATGCCGGGGTTGAAGACGGGGTTGTTGTTCGCGTCGTTGGCGCGGGTGTGGACGAGCACGTTGTCGATGTAGATCTGCACCGCGCCGCCCTGGCCGGTGCCGGTGCCCGCGCCGTCGTAGCGCACGATCCAGTGGTGCCACGTGTTCGCGCTCGGCGCGGTGAACCCGTTGCAGCCGCCGGTGCCGACGTAGGACGCGGTGGTCGTCGAGACGCAGAGGCTGACGTTGCTCTGCGTGAGCCCGAGCTGGACGCCGCCGTAGGGCGACGTCGACCGGTTGTTAACGTCGAGGAACGCCGTGCCCTGGACGGTCCCCGGCTCGCGCATCCAGAAGCCGATGGTGACCTTGGCGTAGCTCGCGAGCGGCGCGCGGACGCCGTCGACGTAGGAGTACTGCCCGGGCCCGAAGACGGCGGCTTGACCGACCTTGCCGGCGCCGTACCCGACGCTCGCCGGCGTGGTCAGCGAGAAGCCGGACAGGGACCCCGCGTTGTTCACGCTGTTCTCCATCGGCCAGTGCAGCACCGGCATCGGTCCGGCGGGTGCGTCGATGGGGGGCGCCGCGTCGACGGTCGGCGCGTCGATCGGCGGCGGGCCGTCGTTGTCGGCGGCGTCGTCGCCGACGAGCGGCGCGTCCACGGCGCCGGGCGGCGCGTCCACGCCGCTCTCGACCGCACCGCAGGCGCAGAGAAGCCCGATCACGGAGATCCCCAGTTGCTCGCGCATGGCTCGACTCTATCACCGCGGCCGAGTCGGATTCGCGCCGGGTACGGCAGCAAGTGGCACGGACAGACGCCTACACGTGGAAGTCCGCGAGCGCGCGGCGCAGGACGCGGACGGCGGCGGCGTTCTTGCCGCCGTACGCGTGCTTGTCGGGCAGACCGAGCGCGTCCGAGAGCACGCGGTTGAACTGCGTGCCGTCGGTGAGGGCCTGCTTCTTGCGGAAGGCGTGCTCGGCGCGCAGGTAGCCGCGGTCGACCATCATGCGCCGCAGCACCACCTTCTCGTGGGTGCCGTCGAAGCTGTGCTCCGGGGGGATGCGAAAGGCCGCGTTCATCACCGCCGGGTCCCAGAACAGGTGATGGACCTCGACGCCAAGCGACCAGGCGTAGAACGGCGCGAACTCGCCGCTCCACATGGTGCGTTCGATGAGCGACTGGAGGTCGTCGACGCCGGTCACCTTCATGTAGAGCTCGTGGCGTAGCATCGAGCCGAAGAGCAGATCCGCGCCGTAGCCGGTGACCACGCGCCGCGCGCCGCCGGCGGCCGCGGCCTCGGCGAGGATGGCGAGCTGCGCGAGCGTCTCGCCGGTGAGGCCGTCGACGGTCTCGTTCTCCACGACCGCACGGTCGAAGTGCGCGCGCGCCTGCGCGGTGGTGGCGAAGACGCGGGTGTGGGGGAGCCCGAGGTGGGTGGCGAGCGCCGCCGCGTCGGCGTACTCGTCGCCGTGCTCGGTGCCGAGGGTGTAGGTGGGGAGCCCGGGCGCGTGGCGCGCGAGGAGCGCCGTCGCGCTCGAGGAGTCGATGCCTCCCGACAGGAACGCGGCCCAGTCGCCACCCGCGCTGGCCATGACGCGCGCCGACCGCGCGAGCGCTTCGTCGAGCGCGTCGGCCTGCGCGGCGGCGTCGGTCAGTGGCTCGGTCGGCGCGTACTGCAGCGGGACGCCGCCCTCGGCGCGCCAGGTGCCGTCGCGCGCGACGTGCAGGATCGCGCCGGGGACGACGCGGCGGACGTTGCCATAGGGCGCGTAGTCCGGCGGTCGCTTGCGATCGGCCGGCCACTGCTCGGGCACGAAGTCGACGGTGAAGCCAGGGAGGGCGCCGAGCGCCTTGACCTCGCCGGTGACCGCGAGCCAGTCGGCGGTCACGGCGATCCACAGCGGGAACGTGCCCAGCGGGTCGGTCTCGAAGCGCACGCTGTCGCCGGCGGCGCGCACGTCGAGCCACGCGCTGTTCGGCGGCCGCGTCGTGCCCGCGGGTAGCTCGACGCCGGTGGCCGTCGCCCGACCCATCGACGAGAGCCACAGCGTGCCGCCTGCCAGGTCATGCCGGGTCAGCGCGCCGCGATACGGACAGAGCAGCTCGCTCAGCCGAAGCTCGTTCGGTGCCACCGGGCCGCCCCGGGGAAGGAGATAGACGAAGGCCATGCGTCGTACACTACTTCACCATGCGCGAGTTCACGCTGGTGCAAGACATCGCAGGCACCGTCGACGACCACTGGCGAGCCTTCTTCGATCCGGCCTTCGAGAAGGCGATCGTCGTCGCCATGAAGTTCCGCAGCTACGAGGTGATCGAGCGCACGGAGACCGAGACGTCCATCCACCAGAAGACGCGGGCGGTGCCCAGGCTCGACGCGGCGGCGACGGTGGCCAAGGTGTTCGGCGCGAGCTTCGGTTACCTCGAGGAGGGCACGTTCGATCGGGCCACCCGCGTCTGGTGCGTGCGGACCATCCCCGACACCTTCGCCGACCGCATGGCCGCCGACATGGTCATGAAGGTCGAGCCCGCGGGCGCGGCGAGCCGGCGCACGCTCGCGTTCCGCCTCGAGGCGCGGGTGCGCGGCATCGGCGGCATGGTCGAGTCCGGGTTCGAGAAGAACCTGCGCACCGGCTGGCGCGACTCGGCGGCGTTCCTGAATGACTGGTTGCGGGCGCACCCCGCGCCGGCGTCCTGATCAGGACGCCTCGAGCGCCGACCGGATCTCCAGGGTGGCGACCCGGCGCGCGCAGAGGACGCCGACGACGACGCCGACGCCGAGGCCGGTGGCGAGCGTGGTCACGACCGAGGCCAGCGGCACGTGCACGTGGATGAACCAGCCGAGCGACGAGGCGAGGGTCGAGACGACCCATAGCCGCGCCAGGTAGATGCCGAGCAGCACGGCGGCGACGCCGCCGAAGATGCCGAGCAGGACCGCCTCACCGAGCACCATGCGCACGAGCTGGCCGCGCGACATGCCGATCGCGCGCAGCATCCCCAGCTCGCGCTGGCGCGAGAGCAGGCTGACCAGGAGGGTGGAGAGGAGCGCGAGCAGGCCGATGCCGAGGGCCGCGACCTCGATGGCCTTGGTGTAGCCGAAGCTCTCGTCCATCATCACGTCGAACTGCTCGCGCAGCTGGCTGTTGCGCGTGGCGATGAGGCCGCGTGGGCCGAGCGCCGCCTCGATCGCGCGCTGCACCTGCTCCGGCGTGTGGCCGGGCGCGACCTCGACGGCGAACGCGCTCACCAGCGGGTCGTTCCACAGCCGCTTGTAGACGTCGCGCGAGAGGTAGAGCGTGCCCTCGGGGCTCCCGTAGTCGACGACCGTGCCGAGCACGCGGAAGGACGCCTTGCCGCTCGGGGTCGCGAGCTCGAGCGTGTCGCCGGTCTTCTTGCCGAAGTGCCCGGTGAAGTTCTGCGACACGAGGACGCCCTGTACGCCGGGGGCGAACAGCTCGCTCACCGTTTCGTCGACGGGGCGATCGACCACGTCGAACCAGGCGTTGCCGACCTTCGGGTGCTGGGGCTCCATCGCCTTCAGCGAGATCGTCCGGCCCTCGTGGGGGTGGTGGACGATGCGGAACCCGCGCGCGCCCTTGCCGCCGGCGACGTCGACGCCGGGGACGCGATCGATCTCGGGGCCGAGGTCCTCGGACAGCGGCTGCACGTCGACGGCGAGCACGCGGCCGATCGAGCTGACCCAGAGGTCGGAGCGGAGGACGCGCTGGTTCCAGTCGCCGATGCTGGTCTTGAAGCTGTGCTGGATGACCGCCATCGTGATGACGAGCATCAGGCCGATCACCAGGCTGAGGACGTTGCCGCCGGTGCGCGCCGGGTGACGGAGCAGGTTCTGGACGGAGAGGCGCAGCACCGCGAGGCTGCCGAGCGGACCGCGCGCGGCCACCAGCCAGCCGAGCCCGCGCAGGCCGAGCGCGACGATCCACGGCGCGGCGAGCACCGCTCCGACGACACCGAGCAGCGGCTTGAGCGCGTCGATCGCCGGGTGGACGATGCCGGCGCCCGACAGCGCGCCGAACGCGGCGAGCATGGCGATGCCGGTGCCGCGCAGGAGCGCTGCGCGCCGCGTGCGGATGACCGGCGGGGCGCCCGCCGGACCGGCGCCGAACGCCTCGCCGCCGCTCACCCGCGTCGCTTGCCAGGAGGGCCACAGCGCCGCGAGCACGGCCGCGACGACGCCGGCGACCACGCCGGTCACCGCCTGCGCCGAGGAGAAGGTCAGCTCGGTGACGTCGATCGGCGTGACGTACTGGCGGCTCATCGAGGCCGACACGCGCTCGACGAGGAGCTCGGCGAGCTCGCGGCCGAGGAGCGCGCCGAGCACGCCGCCGATCACGCCCATCACCGCCGCCTCGATCACGAACATGGTGAGGATGCCCCCGCGCGACGCGCCGATCGCGCGCAGGACGGCGATCTCGCGGCGGCGGTCGGCGACCGCGATCGCGATGGTGTTGGCGACGAGGAACATGCCGATGAGGAGCGCGAGCAGGCTGCAGAAGGCGAGGATGCCCTGGTACCCCTCGATCATCTTGGCCAGGGTCCTGGCCTGGTCCTCCTTGTGCTCGACGCGCAGCCCGGCGCTGGCCTGCTCGAGCGCGGCGGCGATGCGGCGGCCGAGCTCGGCCTTGTCGACGCCCTCCTCGGGCACGATGTCGATGCGGTCGACCTTGCCGACCTTGCCGAACATCTCACGCGCGCCGTCGATGTCCATGATCGCGACGCCGCCGCCGTACGCCTTGGCCGGCCCCGTCGGCTCGAGCAGGCCGCGGACGACGAAGCGCTGCTTGCCCCTCGCGGTGACGAGGTCGAAGGGCGACTCGACCTTCAGGCCGTGGGACGCGGCGAAGCTCCTGGTGACGATGATCGAGTCGGGCTGGTTGAGGAACTCGAGCGGGTCCTCGATCACCTCGTCGGCGTGCTGGTCGTCGGCGTCGGCGCCGCCGCCGTACTCGCGCACGGCGGCCTCCTGCAGGAGGTCGACGCCGAACACGACCAGGGTCTCGCCGGAACCGAAGCGCGCGCGGTTCTCGATCATCGGGACCGCCGACTCGACGCCGGGGACCTCGCGCACGACGTCGACGATCTCCTCGGGGAAGCCGACCTCGGAGCCGAGCACGGTGAAGCTCGCCTTGCCGGTCATCGAGCTGACGTTGGTGCGGAAGAACGCGAGCGTGGACTCGTTGATCGCGGCGATCGCGACGAACAGCGCCACGCCCAGCGCGATGCCGAGCGCGGTCAGCGTGGCGCGGAACGGCTTCTGGTGGAGGTGACGGAAGCCGGCGAAGCGGAGCAGGTTCCCGATCACGAGGTGGGCTCGCGCTGGTCGCGCTGGTCGCGCAGCTCGTCCGGCTCGACGACGCCGTCGCGCAGCCGGATCACGCGGTCGGCGAGCGCGGCGGCCCGCGGATCATGGGTCACCATGATCACGGTCTGGCCGCGCTCCTTCACCGTGTCGCGGAACAGCTCGAGGACGATGGAGCCGCTCTTCGTGTCGAGGTTGCCGGTGGGCTCGTCGGCGAGCACGAGCACGGGATCGGAGACCAGCGCGCGCGCGATCGCGACCCGCTGCATCTCGCCGCCGGAGAGCTGGTCGGGGCGGTGGTGGCGGCGGGCGCCGAGCCCGACGCGCTCGAGCAGCCGGGCGGCGGCCGGCGCCACCTTGGCGTACGACTCGCCGTCGAGGAGCCGGGGCAGGCACACGTTCTCCTCGGCGGTGAGCGTGGGCAGGAGGTGAAAGAACTGGAAGACGAAGCCGAGCTTCTGGCGACGGAACGCCGACAGCCGCGCGTCGGAGAGCGCCTCGATCGGCTCGCCGGCGAGGCGGACGCTGCCCGCGCTGGGCCGGTCGAGGCCGCCGACCAGCTGCATGAACGTGGTCTTGCCCGAGCCCGAGGGGCCGACCACGGCGACGAACTCGCCCTTGTCGACGGTGACGTCGACGCCCTTGAGGACCTCGACCGAGTGCTTGCCCTGCGGGTAGGACTTCTTGAGCCCGCGCGTCTCGAGGAGTGACGTCACCGACATTTCAGGCTGCCTCCGCGGCGTCGCGCGTCGGCATGCGGCGCATCGCCGACGTGCCGACCACGACCTCGCTCATCTTCCGGATCCGGGCCCAGAGATTCTCCTGCACGTACGGAACACCGTAGCGCGCGCACAGCTCCTTCACGCGAGGAGCCGCCTGCTTGTACTTCAGCATCGGCAGGTCGGGCCAGAGGTGGTGCTCGATCTGGTAGTTGAGCCAGAGCTGAACCCAGCCCAGCAGATCTCCGCCGGTGGCGTAGTTGGTCGAGCTGATCACCTGGCGCACCGTGGCCTCGCTCCGGTTCGCCGGGCGGTCGTCGTAGCGGTAGAGATCGTCGCCGCAGTGGTTGGGCAGGACCACGGCGAGGCTCTGGATGTTGGTGAGCACGTCGCCGAGCACGGAGTTCCAGAACGCGCTCCACACCGCCCACGGCCCGAGCGGCGCGTAGAGCAGCGGCAGCGCCACGAAGTGCACGGCGGCGTAGGGCAGGGCGCCGGTCGCCAGGAACTCGCGATCGGTGATCGAGCGCAGGATGGTCGGCCAGTCGTAGCGGCCGCCCTCGTCCTCGCGCGGCGTGCCGCGCTCCTGCCAGACGCGCAGCGCGTTGGGGCCGTAGAAGCCGGGCCGCCACATCACGGAGAGGAGCCCGAGGCCGGCGTAGCGGAGCGCGCGGGGGCCGCGCCAGTCGCGCAGCATCTCGGTGTTGCGCTCGATGAGATCCGGGTCGCGGGTCTCGCCGGTGTGGCTGTGGTGGCGGACGTTGTGCTCGTACACCCACGCCTCGGGCTTGACCCAGTCGAGCCAGTCGACGAGGCGGCGCGTGCCGCGGGCGAAGACCTTGCTGGTGTAGCGCGCGGGCACGCCGGGGACCCGGTCGTAGCCACGGTGGGCGATGTGGTGGGCGAGCACCCAGCGCGTGTTCCGGCCGAGCGCGAACGCGACGGCGGAGAGCGGGTTGGGCACGATCCACGCGGTGGCGAGCCCGAACGCGGTGCAGGCCCGACCCCAGCGCTCGAGCTTGCGCAGGTGAGCGACGTCCTCGGCGCCGAGCGCGGCGTCGAGCTCGCGGCGCAGCTCGCCCAGCTCGCGCGTGAAGCCGGCGCAGTCGAGCTGCGAGAGGTCGAGGGTGGCGGTCACGCCGCGGTCCGCTCTCGCGCCGCCGCCAGCGCCGGCCGCCGCTCGATCCGCATCCGGATGCCGTTGCGGGGATAGACGGAGAGGCCGGCGCACACGTCGGTCGGATCGAAGTCGTCCTGGGCCATCGCGACGCGGAACCGCCGGCAGAGCGTCGCGGTGACGATCAGCATCTCCTGCAGCGAGAAGTGCGAGCCGATGCAGGCGTGGGGTCCGCGGCCGAACGGGATGTAGGCCGCGGCGGGGCGGGCGGCGACCGCGTCGGGCAGGAAGCGGTCCGGATCGAAGCGCGAGGGCTCGGGCCACACGCGCGGGTTGTTGTGGAGCGTCGGCGGCGAGAGCAGGAGGTTCGATCCCTTCGGGATGCGGTGGCCGCCGAGCTCGAGGTCGTCGAGCGTCGTGCGCGCCATGAACCAGACCGACGGCGTCTGGCGCATGACCTCGTCGAGGACGCGCCGCGTGTAGTCGAGGCGCGGCAGGTCGTCCATCGTCAGCGCGCGATCGCCGAGGACGGCGTCGAGCTCGGCGTGGACGCGGGCCTCGACGTCGGGCCGGGTCGCGAGGTGGTAGAAGGTCCAGAGCAGCGCCGACGAGGTCGACTCGAACCCGGCGATGAGGAAGGTCAGCATCTCGTGCGTGATCTCCTCGTCGCTCATGCCCTCGCCGGTCTCGGGATCACGCGCGTTCAGCATGCGCGTGACCATGTCGACCGCGTCGGGGGCGAGCGGGGAGGCCCGGCGCTGGGCGATGAGCTCCGCGGCCCAGCGGTCGAAGCCGCGCAGCGCCCGCCGGGTCCGGATGTGGAGCGGTGAGGGGAACCACCACGCGCTCACGATGGGGTAAGGGAATGCCTGCAGGTAGGCCTTCATCGCGTCGAACCAACGCTGGAGGCGGGCGTGGTCGTCGCGCAGCTCGGTGTTGAACAGGCAGCGCGTGTTCACCTCGAGCGACAGCTCGTTCATCTCGTCCTTGAGATCGAGCGGGGCGCCGGTGCGGCTGCGCGCGTCCCAGCGCTCGGTCCACTCCTCGGCGGCGGTGATCATGCGCTCGCCGAAGCCGCGGATCGCCGACGCGCCGAAGAGCGGCGCGATGCGGCGTCGCTGCTGCCGCCAGTGCTGCGGGCCGCTGGTGGCCAGGCCGGAGCGGCCGATCCGGGCGATGCGCTGGTAGATCGGGTTGCGCGGATCGACGCGGTCGACGATGCGCTCCTTGTTGAGCAGCACGGTCCCGACCAGCTCGGGGTCGTTGACCAGGTAGAAGTCGAAGAAGCCGCGGGCCAGCACGAGATCGCCGAAGCGATCGCGCAGGAGGTCGAGGTAGCGGACCGGGTTCCGCCCCAGGAGCCACTGCTTCCAGAAGCGGGGCGCGACGCCGAGCGCGAGGGACGACACGGCGCTCAGCTCGCCAGGACCTGCAGGTTGGCGAGGCGGCGCGGGCCGCCGCTGAACGCCTCGCGGCCGTGCAGCACCTTGCGGTTGTCGAGGAGGAGGACGTCGCCCTCCTCCCACTGGTGGTAGTAGCAGAAGCGCTCGCTCATCAGGATCGAGCTCAGCACCTCGAACATCTCGGCGGTGCGCTCGTCCTCGACGCCCGGGATGCGCAGGAGCCAGCTCGGCTTCTCGTCCTTGCGGTAGGGGAAGCCGATGGCGAGCCACTCCTGGCCGTCGAGCTCGGTGAACCCGGGGATCCAGTGCCACTTGTCGGATGGCTTGGTGTAGTAGCGATCGACCGGGCGGCCCTCGATGCCGCGCTCGCGGATGACGTCGAGGATCTCCCTGGGGACTTCCTTGCAGCCGTTCTCGATGTCGGTGATGAAGGTCCGGCCGCCGTCGGTGACGTTCTCGTACTGCGCGCAGCAGATCGCGACGAGCTCGATGTCGTAGCCCATGAGCACGCCGTCGCGGTGGAGCGGCAGGAAGCCCTGGCCGAGCAGCACCTCGCCCTCGTCCTTCTTCGACGCGTCGATCTTCAGGACCGGGCCGACGCGCCGGTCGTTCTCGGTGAGCGTCCCGTACTGCGGGAGGTAGTCGATCATCTCCTCGACGGTCACCGGGTGGTTCTTGAACGACAGCCAGTGGTACTTCGCGAGCAGCGCCCGGATCTCCGCCGGCGAGAAGTCGGTGATCCGGCGGTCGGTGATGCGGAGGCCTTTGCCGGAGGGGGTCAGCGTCTCGTACGGGGTGGACATGGCGGGCTCACTTCCTGGGCTGGCGGATCTGGGACTTGAGGATCTTGCCGAGCGGGTTCTTGGGCAGCTCGGGCCACACGACGGTGCGGCGCGGGAGCTTGTGCTCGGAGAGGACGGCGCGGAGCTGACGGACGAGCTGGTCGTGCACGGCGGCGGGCGCGCGGTCCTCGCGGACGACCACGTGCGCGACGATCGACTCGCTGCCGACGTGGTCGCGCTCGCCGAGAACCGCGCACTCGGCGATCCAGTCGACGGCGATGATCGCCGTCTCGACCTCGGAGGCGTAGACCTTGAAGCCGTTGACCTTGATGAAGTCTTCCTTGCGCCCGACGATGCGGAACATGCCGTCGTCGTCGACGGTGACGACGTCGCCGGTGTGGAGCCATCCGTCGCGCAGGCGCTCGCGCGTGGCCTCCGCGGCGTTGATGTACGCGGTGAACATCGCCTTCGACCGCACCAGCAGCTCGCCGTCCTCGGTGACGCGCCACTCGATGCCGTCGAGGACCTTGCCGACCGAGTCGTAGACCACGCGGCCGCCCTCGTGTTTGTTCACGCAGATCACCGACAGCTCGGCGAGGCCGTAGCCCTGGCGGATGTGGACGCCGTACGTGGCGTGGAAGGCCTCGGCGGTGGCGCGGGCCAGGGCGGCGCTGCCGCAGAAGGGCAGGCGCAGCGCGCTCAGGTCGAGGGCGCGCGGCAGCGAGAGCTTGACCGCGACGTCGTAGAACTGCGGGATGGCGCTGAAGAAGGTGATGCGGAGCCGCTCGAGCTCCTCGAGGATGTAGAGCGGGAAGGCGAAGCGCGGCGACTTGAGGAAGAGCGTGCCGCCGGTCATGAGCGTGGGCAACGCCAGACACTCGGCGCCGTGGGTGTGCGAGAGCGGCAGCGTGCACAGCGTGCGATCGCTCTCGTCGAGTCCGAGCGCGCGCGACAGGTAGTGCGACCGGTAGTAGAGCGCCTCGTGGCCGAGCAGGATGCCCTTGGACGCGCCGGTCGTGCCCGAGGAGAACTGCATGATGCCGGTCGTGGGGTCGACCGACGGCGGCTGGAGCCGCGTCAGCCGCGGCTCGACCACCTCGCCGCGGGGCGTGACGGTGACCAGGTTCTGCGACCAGGTGGCGACCCGCGCGGCGGCCGCCGGATCGCAGATGACGAGGTCGCTCCCCGAGAGCGCGATGAGCGCGCGGGCCTCGGCGTCGGTGACGCCCACGTCGAGGGGGGCGAAGGTGGCGCCGAGGCGGGCGGCGGCGAGGAGCGCGACCAGGAACCCGGGCGTGTTGTCGAGGTACGCGAGCACCACGTGCCCCGGGCCGGCCCCGGCGTCGCCGAGGACGCGCGCGAGCGCGGTGGCGCTGGCGAACAGCTCGGCGTAGGAGAGCGTCGCCTGATCCGACACGACCGCGTCGCGCGACGAGGTCGCGAACGCGGCGCCGGCGAGCGCGTCCCAGAGCATCACTCCACCACGATGGCGAAGCTGCCGTGGCACGTGGGGTCGTCGAGGAGCTGCTGGTGGGCGACGGCCGCGTCGCCGAACGCGAAGGTGCGGGTCAAGGTCGGCTTGACCACGCCCTGCTCGACGAGCGCGTTGGCGCGCGTGGCGTCGTGGAGGTTGCACCCGTGCGAGCCGATGATCTGCTTCTGGTGCATCCACAGGTAGCGGGCGTCGAAGCTGAGCTGGTAGCCGGTGGTGGCGCCGCAGATGACGACCTTGCCCAGGCGCCGGGCGACGAAGACGCTGGTCGGGAACGTCGACCCGCCGACGTGCTCGAACACGATCTCGGGATCGGTGCCGCCCGTGAGCTTGCGCAGCGTGCGGCGGAACTGGCGCATGCCCTCGACGGGCACGACGGGCGGCGGCTGCTCCGCCAGGTACGGGAACGCGTGACGATCGATGAAGAGCTCGGCGCCGAGGGAGCGGCAGTAGGTCTCCTTCTCCGGCGAGCTCACCACGCAGATCGGGGTCGCGCTCACGGCCCGGCACAGCTGGATCGCGTAGGCGCCCAGGCCACCGGACGCGCCCCAGATCAGCACGCGATCGCCGGGCTTGACCTGGGTGTTGACGAACAGCATCCGGTACGCCGTGAACAGCTTGAGGCCGTAGCAGGAGGCCTCGGTCCAGCTCAGCGCCGCGGGCTTGGGCAGGAGCTGCTGCGCCTGCACGAGGCAGAACTGGCCGAAGCTGCCCCACGAGGTCTCGAAGCCCCACGCCTTCTGTTCCTCGCACGCCAGCGGCTCGAGCCCGTTGCACGCGGGGCACTCACCGCAGGTGAGGTTGGGATGCGTGATGACCTCGTCGCCGACCTTCCAGTGCTTGACGTTCGAGCCGACCGCGGCGACCACGCCGGCGCAGTCGCTGCCGCCGACGTGGATCGGCTCCCCGGGATGGAGCTGGCTGATGCGCGCGGGCTTTCCGGCGCAGGCCCAGACGTGGTTGTAGTTGACGCCCGCGGCCTTGACCCGCACCACGACCTCGTCGGGGCCGGGCGTCGGGACCGGCACGGTCTCGAGCTTCATGGCGTGGAGCGGGTTGCCGTGACGCTCCTCGCGCACGACCCACGCCAGCATCTCCGCCGGGAGCCCTGCGGCGCTCATGCGCTCCTCCGCTTGAGGAAGCTCTCGGGGATCTGGACGAACTCGTCGCCCGACAGGACGTACGCGCCGTTGGGCGAGGTCGGCACCTGCTTGATGAGCCCGTGGTCGAGGAGCTGGGTGCCGTCGGGGATCGTGCGGCCCGGCGCGAAGATCATGTTGGCCCCGATGAAGACGTCGTCGCCGACGCCGCTGGCGAGGAAGGGCAGACCCGATGGCACCTGCTTGCCCTCGATCGTCGCCGGGATCGACGACGCGCCGACGATGAAGTCGGCGAAGCCGCTGCCGCCGCTCAGGAACCCGCGCTCGCCGAAGACCACGTTGTAGAGCATGGGCGTGAAGATCGAGGTCTCGGCGCCGACGTAGCTGTTGACGATGTCGGCGCCCATGACGAACGAGCGCGGGCCGAGGTACGACATCTTCACCGCCGACTTCTCGCGGAGCACGGCGCGGTCGCCGATGACCGACGACCGGCAGTACGAGAACGGGCCGATCTCGACGTCGTCACCGATCGTGCAGCCCTCGAGGATCGCCGTGCGATGGATGCGGCAGCGCTTGCCGATCGAGTTGAACCGGCTCATCACGAACGGCGAGCTCGTGAACCAGTCGAGGATCACGTTCGGGACCCGGCCGCGGAACGGGCTGATCATCCGCGTGACGAGCTCGCGGCTGTAGAGGCTGGTCGCCGTCTGCAGATCGAACCAGTAGTCGACGTGTACCGCCCAGACGTCGAAGAAGTAGACCGCGATGTCGGTGAGGAGGTGCATGCGCGGCGGCAGGCCCTCGACGACGTCGAACACCGACTTCGGCTGGATGCGCAGCGGCTCGGGCGCGGCGTCGCCGTCGCCGTGATAGGTGAGCGGGATCCGCTTCCACTGCTCCGGCGCGCTCTGGGAGGCGAGCATGGTGAAGCGCGCGCTCTCGATCTCGAGCTGGTAGCTCTTGCCCCGGTCCGGGATCGCCGCCAGGAAGCGGCGGAGCATCTTCTCGGAGAGGACGACCTCGTCGGAGACCACGATCGAGCGCGCGGGGACGGGCGCCGGCGCGGCGTCGACCGCGACGAGCTCGAGGCCGGCGTCGCGCAGCTGCGCCTCGAGGCGCTCGCGCAGCGTTCCCTCCTTGAAGCGCACCTCGGACACCGGCTTCCGGAACGGCGGCAGCGGGCGGCGGCCGGCGACGACGTAGGCCTTCATGGCGCGGCCAGGAGCGCGGCGACGTCGCCGACGGTCGCGGGGAGCGCGTTCCGCTCGGCGGCGCGGCGACCGAGGTCGACGCCGTAGAGCGTGTGCACGATGACGGTGAGCTCGATGAGGCTCGCCGAGTCGAGGCCGAGGTCGTCGCGCAGCCGCGTGTCGGCGGTCATGGCGAGGTCGCCGCCGACGCCGAGCTTGCGGATCGCGACCGCGACCTTGTCCACGTCGCTCGCGATCGAGGTCACCTTCGCGGTCCCGGCGTCACTGGCCATAGCCGCCTCCCTTCTCGGCGGTGCCGAGGATGCGCTCGAAGTGCTTCTGCCCGGCGCGCTCGAGGAACGAGGCGACGTGGGCCTGCGAGCTCGGCTCGCGCACGACCTCGAACGCCTGCACGAAGCGCTGGTTCTGGATGCGCTTGGTCGTGACGAACGGCCGGCGCGGGTATGCGCCGAGCTTCCTGGCCATCGCCATCGCCGCGTCCTGGAGCTCCTCGGTCGGCACGATCTGGCTGAGCAGCCCGAGCGCGCGCGCCGCCGGCGGCTCGATGACCTCGCAGTCGAACACGAGCTCCTGCATGCGCGCGCGGCCGAGCATCAGCTCGAGGATGATCGAGCCGAGCGGGCAGGCGACGCCGTTCTTGAGCTCCGGCATCTGCAGCCGGCACGACGTCGCCCCGATGCGCCAGTCGGCCATGAGCGCGACCTGCAGACCCTGGCCGATGGCGAACCTGTCGATCGCCGCGACCACCGGGACCTCGACGTCGAGGACGGCGATGTACAGGTCGATGATCTCGCCGAGGTATGCGCGGATCTCCGGCTCCTCGGATAGCCGGCTGACGTCGTTGAAGTCGCCGCCGACGCTGAACGAGCGGCCGGTGCCGCCGGTGAGGACGAGCGCGTCGAGGCGAGGCGCGTTCGTCCCCGCGTCGGCACGCATCCGACCACAGACGTCGATCAGCTCGAGCGTCATCTGTCGCGAGAACGCGTTCGTGTCCTTCTCGCGGTTGAACTGCACTCGCGCGATGCGGTCGCGCTCCTCGTAGATCAGCGTCTGGTACGACGACGAAGACATCACGCATGCCCTCTCGGTGGCTGATCGACTAGCCAGTGCGACGCCGCTGTCCTGAGAGATTGGGCCAGATACGGAACCACCGGGTACATCGCCCCGGAGAACAGCAACCTTCGTGCCCGTCGATGCGTAACGGTCAGAACGTATATGACACCTGACCGAACGCCCCGCTGAAAGGGTTCAGCGCGCCAAGTGGACGATCGTCGGGCCCGCCGTACACGTCGACACCGACCTGTAGGGTGACCGTCTCCACCGGCCGCCAGCCGAGGAGCGGGCGGACGAGAAAGTCGTTTCCGAGAAAGTTCATGGCTCCGAAGATCTCGGCCTCGAGGCGCCCCTCCTCGCTCTGGTAGGCGACGCGCAGCGTGGCCGACGGCCGGCGCTGGTCCTGGTAGTCGAGGAACAGCGCGTTGGTCGCGGCGACCGGATCCATCTCGTCGGCCGGGTCGCGCCAGTACGGATAGTGGCGGCCGATGAGCTGCGCCTGCACGCGCAGGCGATCGCCGAGCGGACGCTCGACGCCGACCACCGCGAACGCCATCGGTGGCAGCCGCGAGATGTCCACCCCCTCGGTGTTGTCGAGCGGGATGACGTACGAGCCCTCGGCGCGGAAGACGAGCTTGCCGACGCTCGCCGAGCCGTCGAGGCCGCCGGCGACGATGCGCCGGTGGGTGTGACGCATGACGATCTCGGTTTCGGTCGCCGACACCAGCTCGAGCTCGGGCGTGTGGTTCCATCCGCGGAAGGCGACCAGCGCGACGTCCCAGCCGCGGCCGGAGAGCTTGAGCTTGGCGGCGAGCTCGGTGTCCTTCATGTCGGCGTCGATGGCCGCCGGCTCGGCGAGGCTGACGCCGGCGGGCAGCGCCGCGTTCGGGACGAGGACGTTCGAGCCGACGAAGCGCGGCGTCGCGACCAGCTTGACCTCGAAGCGTGGCGTGGCGTGGGCGAAGAGGAGCGAGAGCGCACCCTTGCGCGACTGCTCGTTGTCGACGACGAAGAAGCGGAGGTCGCGCGCGGTGAGGAAGTCGGTCGGGTTGATGACGTCGCTCGCGCCCCACGGCAGGATCTGCTGGCCAGCGCGCAGGAGCCAGCCGCGCTTGCGCAGCGAGACGTACGCCTCGCGCAGCGCGATGCGCAGCTCCTCCTCGCCGGTGAGCGACGCCTGCACGCCGTCGAAGGCGAGCTCGAAGCTGGCCGACGCCGTGTCGCTGAAGCGCGGCCGCGCGTTGAGCCAGATCGACGCCGAGACCTGCTGGAACTCGCCGCCATCGAGGGGGCCGCGCACGTAGGCGAAGGTCTTGCCGCCGATCGGGCCGATGCCACCCTCGCCCTCGCTGTCGGCCCAGCTCTCGTCGTCGGTGGTCGCGGTGGCGCTCTCGGTGTCGTCGGTCGCCGTCTCGGCCTCGCTCGTGTCGGCGTCGCCGGTCACGTCCGTGTCCGCGTCGCCCGCGTCGCCGTCGCCGGTGCTCGACGTGTCGTCGCCGTCGCCGCTCGTGTCCCCGCCGTCGCCGGTGGTTCCGGAATCGCCGGCGCCGTCGCCGGTGGTGCCTCCGCCGCCGGTCGCGCCGCCGCCGCCGTCGTCGGTGACCAGCTCGAGGTCACGCACCAGCGGCAGGAGCTTGGCGGCGATCGCCTCCTTCTCGTCGCGGCTGAGCTCGCGCTCGCGCACGACCTCGACGACCTTCCCGACGATCGCGCCGGTGCGACCGGAGCGGACGACCAGCGTCAGCCGGAAGCGGCGGCCTGCGGAGCGCCAGGTGCCGGTGACCACGCCGTCGGCGAGCAGCGCGGCGGAGACGCGCGCGTACGCCTTCTCGTTGAGGAGCGTGATGCCCATCCGCTCCTGCCGCCGGCGGAACAACCCGTCGGAGAGGACGGTGGCCTCGCGCGACAGCACCTCCTCGACGGCGACGGTGACGTCGTCACCGCCCTTGCCCTCGATGGTGAGGAGCGCGACCCGCTTCTTGGCCGAGGCCGACGCCGCCAGGGCGCACAGCACGACGACGATGGTCGCGACGTATAGGCGTGCGTGGACGCGCACCCTATTCGTTGGCCAGGTTCTGCTCCGTGAACACCGTGTCGTCGATGGTCACGTTGACCTTCACGTCGGCGAGGCGGAGCACCGTGGTGCGCTTCTTGATGACGTCCTCGAGCACGACGTGGTGCGGCAGCCACTTCTTGTTCTTGGGGTCGACCTCCTTCACCTCGGTGGCGCGCAGCTTCTTCCACAGCTTGCCCTTGAGGTCGTAGAAGTCGCCGGCCACGGTGATCCAGTTGTCCTGGCGCACCCACTGCACGCTCTTCGAGTAGCCGGTGCGGTCGCGGATCTTCTTCGACGAGGGGCTGATCTCCACGACCCAGCACTGGAGCTTCTCGCCGGGGCAGGTCTCCTCGCGCAGCACCTTGGCGGTGTTGTCGTCGGCGTGCGGCATCGCGACGTCGGAGTAGCTGAACACCGAGCCGAAGAAGCTCGAGCTCTGCGACTGGCCCTCGACGCGGCGGACCTTCTTGAAGTGGGGGAGGTAGAGGAGGACGTCGTTCTGGTCCTTGCCCTCGCGGATGAGCACGCCCTCGCCACGGATCGTGGCCGGCTCGTCGAAGCGGGTGAGCGTGACGAAGTGCGTCTTGTCGGAGAGCTTGCGCCACCAGCGGAACTTCTTGGGCGCCTTGTTCGACTCGCCGGCCTTGCTCGTGGTGAGCATCGCCTTGGCCTGGAACGAGGGGATCTTGCGGGCCTCCTCCTGCTTCTCCAGCACCTCGCGGCCCGAGGGCAGCTCGGCGGAGGCGACGGCGGGCAGGACGAGGAGGGCGAGGAGCAGGAGGGAGGTGCGTTTCATCGATGGGCTCGCGGCGGTCGATCCGTACTAACCGATCTCGCGGGGGGATCAACAGCATTGTGCGCCGCAATGCAGCGCTCGTGCGCTGACGTACCGTCACTACGCTCCGGCGCGACGGATATTCACGCCCGCCGATGCGCGGAACCCCGCGCCAGCGACTGCCCGATCGGTCAGCCGCGCGCGGAAGCGAACCGAATGGAGGGGTTGCGAGGGCGTTTCGTCATGGCCACCTCGGTAGGCATGTCGAAGACCCTTCCGATCCTGCCGATGCGTGGGGCGGTGATGTTCCCCGGCGCGAGCTTCCCCATCATGGCGGCGCGGGCAGGGACCGTGCGCGCGATCGAGGCCGCGATGCGCGACCCCGAGCACCGCGTCTTCGCCGTCGCCCAGCGCGACGAGCGCGAGGAGGTCGAGGCCGACGAGCTCTACACGATGGGCACGATCGCCAAGGTCGGCGCGATCCAGCGCGGACCCGGCGGCGTGCGGCTGGTGCTCGAGGGGATCGAACGCGCCGTCGCCGTGCGCGTGACCAAGGCCGACGGGTACCTGATCGCCGCGCTGGCGCCGGTCGCCGAGCTGGAGCCGCGCGATCCGCGCGACGCGACCTTCGTCGCCCTCCACCGCGAGGTGCGCGAGCGCGCAGCCGAGCTGGGCGAGGCGCGCGGGCTGCCCGAGGACGTCATCGCGACGTTGCTCGGTCAGGTCCCGGATCCGGGCAAGCTCGCGGACTTCGTCGCCGGCTACCTCGAGGCGCCGGTCGCGGAGCGGCAGGCGCTGCTCGAGACGCTCGAGGTCGAGGACCGCCTGCGCCGGGTGCTCGTGCACGTGCAGCGCCAGCTCGAGGTGCTGTCGGCCCAGCACGACATCAGCGAGGCGGTGAAGGAGGAGCTCGGTGGGCGCCAGCGCGAGGTCTACCTGCGCGAGCAGCTCAAGGCCATCCAGAAGGAGCTCGGCGAGGGCGACGAGGCTGCCGACGAGGCGCTCGCCGCGCTCAAGAAGAAGCTCGACGAGCAACCGCTGCCCGAGGCGGCGCGCAAGGAGGTCGACCGCGAGTGGTCGCGGCTCACGCGCGCCGGCCGCGAGTCGATGGAGTCGCAGATCATCCGCACGTACCTGGAGACGATCGCCGAGCTGCCGTGGGGCGAGCGCACCGACGACCAGCTCGACGTGGCGCGCGCCGCCGAGATCCTCGACGAGGACCACTACGGCCTGCGCGACGTGAAGGATCGCGTGCTCGAGTTCCTCGCCGTGCAGCAGCTCAAGGCCGGCAAGGAGGGCGGCGGCAAGGGCCGCATCCTGCTCTTCACCGGACCGCCCGGCGTGGGCAAGACGTCGATCGCGAAGTCGATCGCGCGCTCGATGGGGCGCGCGTACGTCCGCGTGTCGCTCGGCGGCGCGCGCGACGAGGCCGACATCCGCGGCCACCGGCGCACGTACATCGGCGCGCTGCCGGGGCGCATCATCGCCGGCATGAAGCAGGCGGGCTCGAAGAACCCCGTGTTCCTGCTGGACGAGGTCGACAAGCTCGGACGCGGCTACCAGGGCGACCCGGCGGCCGCGCTGCTCGAGGTCCTCGATCCGGCGCAGAACGACTCGTTCACCGACCACTACCTCGGCGTGCCGTTCGATCTCTCGGAGGTGATGTTCATCGCCACCGCCAACTTCGTCCAGGACATCCCCGGGCCGCTGCTCGATCGCATGGAGGTGGTCGACTTCGCCGGCTACACCGAGCGCGAGAAGCTCGCGATCGCCAAGCAGTACCTCGTGCCGCGCCAGCTCGCCGAGAACGGGCTCGCCACCGGGCAGCTCGAGCTGACCGACGGCGCGATCGGCGAGGTGATCACGGCGTACACGCGCGAGGCCGGCGTCCGCCAGCTCGAGCGCGAGCTGGGTCGCGTCGGGCGCAAGGTGGCGCGGCGGATCGCGGCCCGGGAGATCGAGCGCGCGACGCTCGACAAGGCCGACGTGCGCCCGCTGCTCGGCCGCCCCCGCGTGCACCCCGAGAAGGCGGCGCCGGAGGATCAGGTCGGCATGGCGACCGGCATGTACTACACGCCTGCGGGCGGCGACATCATGTTCGTCGAGGCGGCGCCGATGCGCGGCAAGGGCGATCTCATCCTCACCGGTCAGCTCGGCGACGTGATGAAGGAGTCGGCGCGCGCGGCGTGGACGTTCGCGCGGGCGAACGCCGACTGGCTCGGGGTCGACGACCGGCTGTTCGATCGCGACGTGCACGTCCACGTGCCGGCGGGCGCGATCCCCAAGGACGGGCCGTCGGCGGGTATCGCGATGGCGACCGCGATGGTGTCGGCGCTCTCCGGCCGGCCCGCGCGCCACGACGTGGCGATGACTGGCGAGATCACGCTGTCGGGACGCGTGCTGCCGATCGGCGGGCTCAAGGAGAAGGTGCTCGGGGCCGTGCGCGCGGGGATCACGCACATCGTGATCCCGCACGAGAACGAGAGCGACCTCGACGACCTGCCGGCCGAGGTGCGCGACGTCCTCACCGTCAGCGCCGTAGACACGCTCGCCGAAGCGCTCGCCGTCACGCTGCGCGACACCAAGCTGCGCGGCGGCCGGATCTTGCGCCCGCGCGGCGGTGACGAGCAGGCGGTCGCGCACTGACGACCGGTCGCCCACGGACGACGCGACGTCGCTACAGCGCCATGGTCATGAAGATCGAGAACGGGTCCTCGACGTAGTCGGCGAACGGGCCGCAGCGCACGAACCCGGCGCGCTCGTAGAGCGCGAGCGCCGGCGTGAACGCGGGTGCCGAACCGGTCTCGAGCCACAGCCCGCTCATGCCGCGCCGCCGCGCCTCGGCGACGATGTGCGCGAGCATCGCGCGGCCGACGCCGCGACCCAGGAACTCGTCGGCGACCCGCATCGACTTGATCTCGCCGCGCGCGTCGCCGAGCTCCTTGAGGGCGCCCATCCCGGCGAGCGCAGGACCCGACCACGCCGACCAGCACGTCACCGCGGGGTGGCGCAGGCCCGAGAGATCGAACGCGTGCACGCTCTCGGGCGGCGAGCTCTCGTGCATCCCGCGGAGGTGACGGGCGACGAGGGCGCGGATGGCTTCGCCTGCGAGGTCGTCGACACGGAGCTCCAGGGTCGGCATCGTGCGCATCTCATCTCCGCGGGGAACGACGGGCGCATGCGAGCGCGGCGGTGGTGAGGCGCAGGATGCGCAGGTCGCCGATCGGCGTGCCGCTGCCCGTGTTCACCACGAAGCCGAGCGAGACCTCGCTGTCGGGGTCGCCCCACGCGCCCGAGCCGCCCCAGCCGAAGTGGCCGAACGCGCGCGGCGGCACGCCACGGAAGCTGCCGACGCGGTGGTAGCCGAGCCGCCAGCGCATGCGGAAGATCGTGACCTGGTCGTAGCCCTGGCTCTGGATCTCGGTGGCGCGCGCGATGGTCTCGGGCGAGAGCAGGCGGACGCCGTCGAGCGAGCCGCCGGCGGCGAGCGTCGCGTAGAGCCGCGCGAGCGAGCGCGCGGTGAAGAGGCCGTTGGCGGCGGGGATGCAGGCCTGGAGGACCTCGTCGTTGGAGAAGTCGAACGTCGAGATGCCCCTGGGTGCGAGCGCGGCGGCCGCGCGCTGGAAGTCGACGGGGTGACCGAACAGGCGGAGCGCGCGCTCGGCGGCGCGGAACAGGCGCTGACGGCGGCGGCGCTGCGCGCCGAACGTGTCGTCGTCGGCGCCGCCGGAACGTGCGCGGCGCGCGGGGGAACCGACGAGGCGGGCGGCGCGGTGCAGCTCGCTCGCGGGCGCGCCGATGTAGAGCCCGTCGAGCCCGAGCGGGCCGGCGAGCTCGTCGGCGAGGAACTGCGGCACCGGACGACCCGAGATCCGACGGATGAGCTCGCCGACGACGTAGCCGTACGTGAGCGCCTGGTAGGCCGTCGCCCCGGGCGGCACGGGCGCGGGCGCCGCGGCGGCGAGCGCGTCGACCATGTGGTCCCAGTCGAGCATCCGGCGCGCGTCGTCGATGAGATCGCGGATGTTGAACAGGCCCGCCTTGTGGGCGAGGACGTCGCGCACGGTGATGCCGCTCTTGCCGGCCTGCGCGAACGCGGGCCAGTAGCGGGCGACCGGCGCGTCGTAATCGAGCTCGCGACGGTCGGCGAGCACGTGCAACGCCGTCGAGACGACGCCCTTCGTCGTCGAGTACGAGACCGCCATGGTGTCGCGCTGCCAGGGGCGACCGTCCTCGTCCTTCACGCCGCCCCACACGTCGACCACACACCGGCCACGGTGGTAGACGCACACCGCTGCGCCGCCGCGGGTGCGCGCGAGCTGAGACGCGAGCTGCGCGGCCACCGGCTCGAAGCCGGGCTCGATCACGCCGTGGACCACGAGAAAAGCATGGCACGACGCGGACCTGTGAATTCGCGTCGGCGCCGCCCGCATTTCCGCTGGACATGGTTCATGGTAAACAGTATATATACCACATGCGGCGGACCGCGGTCACGGCCATGGCAGCGGCGCTGGCGGCCTGCGCCAGCGCGCGGGTGTCGTCGGGAAACGGCGACGACGTCGACGCGAGTGAACGAGCGGAGGACGGCGCGACCGGCGTGGACGCCACGCCGGCGATCGACGCGGCATCGATGCCCCCCGAGCCGTCGCCGGTGCTCGTGGACCTCGCGTTCCGCTGCAAGCTGGTCAGCGACCGTAACATCGACGATCCGACGCCCAACGACGCGCACGGGCGCGCGAACCTGCGGGGCACGGATCTCGGCATCCCGGTCGTTCACGGCACGGACCTCTTCCTCTTCTTCGGTGACTCGGCCGGCGCCGACGGCATCTGGCCGCTCGGACCGGAGTCGCTCCCCGACGCCGTCGGCTACGCCGCCGTGCCCGCGGCGCAGGTCGCCGCCAACCCGAGCGCGCTGTGCTCGCAGCTCCGCTTCCTGCGCCTCGCGCAGGGGACCGGGGCGGCCGACGCCGACTTCGCGGGCGCGTACAGACCGCGCCGAGCGGGCAGGCGATCAGCGCGTTCGTGCACAACCCGGCCGGCCCGCGCGGCGCCAACCTGTTCCCCAACATGCCCGGCGACGCGGAGGTCCCGACCGGCGCGTTCTCGCACGGCGGCGCGATCTACGTCTTCTACTCGACGGCGGAGCTGTCGCCGCTCGAGATGCGTGGCTCGTACCTGGCGATGTGGCGCACGCCGTCGACGACCGGGTTGCCGACCTACGACATCCTCCACCGCGTCGATCACCGCTTCGACGCGACCGGGCCGCTGCGCGGCCAGTTCATCAACATCGCGCCGCTCGTCGTCGGCGACCACGTCTACCTCTACGGCACGGGCGCGTATCGCACGAGCCCGGTCCACCTCGCGCGCAAGCGCCTCACCGCGCTCGAGTCCCCGGGCGGCTTCGAGCGCTACGACGCCGCCACCGGCGCCTGGGTGACGTCGACGGCGACCGCCGCGCCCGTCGTCGCCACGCCGGCCCTCGGCGAGCTCTCGGTGCGCTACTTCCCGTCGATCGATCGCTACGTGATGCTCGATCAGGAGGTCACCGCGGGCAACCGCATCGCCGCCCGCTTCGCGCGCGCGCCGGAGGGGCCGTGGAGCGAGCCGGTGACGGTCGCGTCGATGAGCGACGCCGCGTTCACGGCGCGCCACTGCTGCATCGGGACCGACTGTCCCGGCGAGCGGATGATCGAGTGCGACCGCGCGGCGTTCTACGCGCCGCACATGTTGCCCACGGCCACGCGAAACGCGGACGGGAGCTTCTCGATCACGTTCCTCGTCTCGACCTGGGTCCCGTACAACGTCGCGCTCATGACCGCGACGTTCCGTTGACCGTCGTCGCGAGGCGCACGCCCTGGATGAGCGCCGCGAGGACGATCATGCCGTCCCGGCGCACGCTCGCCGGATCGTCGCTATGCGCCGCGCTGGTCGCGACCTCGCCGATCGCCGCCATGAAGATCCGGGCAGCCATCCCCACGGGGACGGCCTCGCTGACGAGTCCCTCGCGCCGCATGTCCTCGATGAGCGCCACCGCGAGATCGAGGCCGATCTCGTGGTCGAGCCCGCGCCCCTTCATCCGGCCGAGGACGCCCGGCGCGTCGCGCAGGACGATGCGCTGGTAGCTCGGGTCGGCCGAGGCCTCGAAGAACGCCCCGAAGGCCGCCATGACCCTGGCCATCGCGTCGCCGCCGGCGGCGTCGATCGCCGCCTTCACCCGCGCCGCGACCTCGAGCTCGAGCTCGACGTAGACCGCCTCGAGCAGCGCCGCCTTGTTAATGAAGTGGTGATAGAGGGCGCCCTTGGTCACCGCCGCGCGGCGGGCGATATCGTCAAGGGATGCGCCGGCGTAGCCGTGCTCGGCGAATTCATGACGCGACGCGTCTAGCAAGGATCGCCTGGTATCCTCGGCATGTTGCGCGCGACGCGTGACTGACATTCCCCGAGTATGTTACATACCGCCGGTATTCATGCAAGCCGGCGCGGCACCGCGCCCGAGGAACCGCCCATGACGAACGTACGTTTCGCCTCGCTTTCAGCCTCCGTCTCGATCGCGCTGTCATGCGCCGGGCTCGCCGCGTGCGGCGGCGAGGACGAGTTCCCAACGAATTCGTGCGCCGACGTGACCACGACGTGTGTGCAGATCAGCGGCGGTGACGTCGCCGGGCTGCAGAACGCGGCCAACTCGCTCGAGGCGAACACCACGATCATCCTCGGCGCGGGCACGTTCGCGATGACGAACTCGCTGACCATCCGCACCGACGGCATCCACCTCCTCGGTCAGGGCATCGACCGGACGACGCTCGACTACGGCGCGACCACCGCGCAGGTGAACGGCGTCGACGTGCAGGGCGACGACTTCCTGGTCCAGGACCTGACCGTGCTCGACGCGCCCAAGGACGGCATCCGCGTCGAGGACTCGGACGGCGTCGTGTTCCGCCGCATCCGCGCCGCGTGGACCGCCGTGTCGGACCCGACCAACGGCGCGTACGGCATCTATCCCGTCAAGTCGAAGCGCGTGCTCGTCGAGGACAGCCGCGCCGAGAACGCGTCCGACGCCGGCCTCTACGTCGGCCAGTGCGAGCACGTCATCGTCCGCAACAACGAGGTGCGCGGCAACGTCGCCGGCCTCGAGATCGAGAACACGCAGTACGCCGACGTCTACGGCAACCTCGCCGAGGACAACACGGCGGGGATCGTCGTGTTCGACCTGCCGGGCAACCCGATCGTCGGCCGCGACGTGAAGCTGCGCGACAACGACATCCGCTTCAACAACCACATCAACTTCGCGCCGGGCGGCACGGTCGCGGTCATCCCCGTCGGCCTCGGCACCTTCGCGATGGCCTCGCGCCGCGTCGAGATCACCGGCAACACGTACGAGGGCAACAACACCGCCGACATCGCGCTGGTCAGCGGGCTCATCATCGAGTCGGACGAGACCCGCTGGGAGCTCGCCACGGCGACGCTCAACGGCACGTGGGAAGACCTCGCGCTCCAGCCCGGCGCCACCGCGGGCACGATCACCAACTTCCGCAGCGAGAACATCGTCGTCGCCGGCAACTCGCACACCGGCTCGGGTCAGCAGCCCGACACGCTCGATCCCAACATGTTCGGCGTGCTCCTCGTCCTGGTCTACGGCACCAACGACATCGACAGCATCCTCTACGACACCATCGGCGAGACCAGCTTCCACTCGACCGACGCCGGGATGAACACGAACGACAACCACATCTGCGTCGGCGGCAACGCCGGCGGCACGTTCGCCAGCATGAACGTCGAGGTCCAGTCGGTGGAGAACATCGTCCCGTTCTTCCGTCCGGCGGCCCCGTTCGCGCCCTTCGACTGCACGACCCTGAACGGCGGCGCCGTCGTCGCGCCGACCCTCTGATGCGGGCCGCGGGTTCCATCGCCCTCGCCGCGTTGACGGCGCTCGCGGCCTGCGGCGGCGACGACGGCGGGGGAGGGGTCGACCTGACCCAGCCGCCGGTGGTCGACGTGACGCAGCCGCCGCGCCAGCGCCTCTCCGAGTACAACCTCTTCGCCTGGGATCCGGAGGCCGGCTACACGTGGAACCCGATCGGTGACCGCGTCGTCCCCTACGACCTCAACACCGAGCTGTTCTCCGACTACGCGCTCAAGCAGCGCGCGATCTACGTGCCGCCGGGGTCCTCGATCGCCTACGACCCCGAGCTCTCGTTCGAGTTCCCGGTCGGCTCGGTCGTCATCAAGAACTTCGCGTTCCCGGGCGACCTCCGCACGCCGACGGAGGACGTCACGCTGATCGAGACGCGGCTGCTCGTGCGCTACGCCGATGGCTGGCGACCGCTGCCCTACGTCTGGGACGACACGCAGGCCGACGCCGTCCTCACGCCGGCGGGCGACGTCCGGTCGATCAGCTTCGTCGACGACCTCGGCACGCAGCGCACGTCGAACTACCTGGTCCCGCAGCGCAACCAGTGCGAGACGTGTCACGCGCGGAAGCCATCCGACACCGCGGATCCCGAGATGGTCGCGATCGGCACGAAGGCTCGCCACCTCAACCGCACCTACGACTATGGCGGCGCGGCCGGCGCCATGAACCAGCTCGAGCGCATGAGCGCGCTCGGCCTCCTGACCGGCGCGCCGGCGCCGGCAACGGCGCCCATGGCCTACGACTTCCGCGCCATCGCCACCGGGGGCGTCCAGGCGATCCCCGCGGCCGACGTCGAGCCCGCCGCGCGCACGTACCTCGACATCAACTGCGCGCACTGCCACGACCCCAGCGCGGTGCAGGGCATCACCTCGCAGCTCTTCCTCGGACACGACAACACGGACCTCTTCCGCCTCGGCTACTGCAAGCGCCCCGGCAGCGCCGGCGCCGGCACCGGCGGCTTCGAGTTCGACATCGTGCCCGGCAACCCGGACATCTCGATCCTCTACTTCCGCATGCACACCGAGGAGGTCGGCGCGATGATGCCGCTCCTCGGGCGCTCGCTCACGCACACGCGGGGCAGCGAGCTCGTCCACGCCTGGATCGCCGCGATGCCGCCCGACGACTGTTCGGGCGGCCAGTAGACCTCAACGTCACGGAGGGACCATGGACGCGCGCGCCCTGCGCATCGTCACGCTCACCGCGATCTCCGCGCTCGGTGCCGGCGGTTGCGATCCGTACGTCGAGCGCCCGCCGGCGCCCGCCCACGACGGCATCCACGGCTTCGCCGGCGGGTGCTACATCCTGGACGCGACCCCGCCGGGCAGCAGCAACACGCGCTGGCTGGCCGAGTACGACGACGGTGACCGCTTCGCGTTCTGCGCGACGTCGCCGTCGGCCGCCGCCCGCTTCCACCTGCGCGCCGCCGATCTCGGCACGTACCTCTTCTACGACGAGGAGCGCAACTTCCTCGTCGGCGAGGAGGATCGCTTCCGGCGCGCCGCCGAGCTCGACTCCGACATCCTCCTCCTCGACGACGCCTTCCGCTCGCCCGCCGAGTGGGACCTCGAGGTGAGCGCGCACGATCCCGAGCGCTTCCAGCTCCGCCACCATGCGACCGGCAGGTACCTGACGACGAGCGGGCTGACCGACGACGTCGCCGACGCCGCGGTCGTCGCGTTCTATCCGGCGACCGGGTGCGCCGAGTTCCCCGAGCTCACGGTCGACGCCGAGGGCGCGGTCTCGCCGCGGCAGTGGCCCGACGGCGACGTCTTCGGCATCGTCGAGACCCACGCCCACCTCATGACCAATTTCGGCTTCGGCGGCGGCGGCATCTTCCACGGCGCGCCGTTCCACCGGCTCGGCGTCGAGCACGCGCTGCCCAGCTGCGAGCGCTTCCACGGCGAGGACGGGCGCCGCGATCTCGTCGGCTTCGCGTTCTCCGGGCTCGGGGAGGTCGACTCGACGCTCTTGCTCGCGGTGTTCGTGGCCGCGATGACGCCCGGCTTCGACCATCACACCGACGGCTATCCGACGTTCACCGACTGGCCCAAGGCGTGGAAGACGTCGACGCACCAGACCCAGTACTACCGCTGGATCGAGCGCGCCTACCGCGGCGGGCTGCGGCTCATGGTGCAGCACGCGACGACGAACTCGGTCCTGTGCGAGCTCATCACCGGCCTCGGCGCCCAGCAGGTGCGCTACGCGTGCAACGACATGGTCGCGGTCGAGCGCATCATCACCGAGACCTACAACCTCGAGCGCTACATCGACGCGCAGGCGGGTGGCCCGGGGCGCGGCTGGTTCCGCGTGGTGACGAGCCCGGCCGAGGCGCGCGCGGTGATCAACGAGGGCAAGCTCGCGGTGCTCCTCGGGATCGAGGCGTCGAACCTGTTCGACTGCTTCCTGACGCCGCCCCCGGGGCAGCCGCCCTGCGACGCGGCCAAGGTGCGCGCCGAGCTCGATCGCTTCCACGCGCTCGGCGTGCGCGCGATCTTCCCGGTGCACAAGTTCGACAACGGCTTCGGGCCCGGCGACGGTGACCGCAACGTCGGCCAGATCGGCAGCTGGGTCAACAGCGGGCACTACTCGAACCTGGTCACCGACTGCCCGTCGGTGCCGACGGTGTTCGACAAGGGGCCGGTCACGTTCGGCGGCATCAACATGCCGCGCGCGAACTACCTCGAGCCCGCCCCCATCGACATGAGCACCTTCGGCGCCGATCCGATCCAGACGGTGGCGCCGTACGTGAGCGCGCTGCAGCGGGGGGCGATCGAGGGCGACCACTGCCAGAACGCGGGGCTGACCGAGCTGGGCGAGCTCCTGATCCAGGAGCTGATGCAGCGCGGGATGATCATCGAGGTCGATCACCTGCCGCGCCGGTCGTTCCAGCGCGCGTACGAGCTGCTCGTCGCCAACGATTACCCGCCGGCGGCGACCCACGGCAACAGCAACCGCGGGCTGGCCTACCAGCTCGGCGGCGTGTCCAAGCTCGACCTGGGGCGCTGCGGCGATCCGTCGCGCCCGGGCGCGATGGGCGACTCGCTGCGCGCGCGCATCGCCGAGGTCGTGACGAACGGCGGCTATCCCGCGCAGGGCTTCGGCTTCGACCTCAACGGCTTCGCCGGTGGGCCCCGCCCGCGCTTCGGGCCTGACTCGTCCTGCGGTGACACACCCCAGACGAACCCGATCACGTATCCCTTCACCTCGTACGCGGGTGACGTGACGTTCACCGCGCCGCAGCTGGGTGACCGCGCCGTCGACTTCAACACCGAGGGCATGATCCACCTCGGGCTCCTGCCCGAGCTGATCGAGGACGCGCGACGTGACGGCGTCACCGACGCCGAGCTCGAGCCGCTCTTCCGCTCGGCGGAGGGCTACCTGCGCATGTGGGAGAAGGCCGAGGCGCGGGGCGAGGCGCTGCGCCGTGTTACGTTGCCGCGCTGATGGGTGACGGCCCCGATCTCCGGATCCTGCAGGCGAACGAGCGCACGCTCCTGGCCTGGGTCCGGACCGGGCTGGCGCTCATGGCCTTTGGCTTCGTGATCGGGCGGATCGCGGTCTGGCTGAAGCTCGAGCACCCGGAGCGAGAGGAGTCGGCGCTATCGCTTGTCATCGGCATCGCGATGATCGCCGTCGGCGCGGCCTGCGAAGCCGTTGGCGCCGCGCGCTTCGTCCGCGCCCGCCGCGCGATCGTGAAGGGCGAGCCGATCGTCCCCGGCGCGGCGTGGCCGGTCATGCTCGCCGTGGTCGTCGCCGCCGGCGGCCTCGGTCTGGCGGCGTACCTCGCGCTCGGCGCCTGAGCCTCGGCGCGTGAGGGGCGGGCGTGATCAGGCGCGCGGGGCGAGCAGATCCTCCAGGAAGAACGCGGCCAGATCGTTGCGGCCCGAGAGCCCCGCCTTCTTGTAGAGCGATCGCGCTTGCTGACGGACCGTGGTCTCGTTGACCGAGCGCACCTCCGCGATCTCCTTGTGGCTGAGACCCTTGAGGAGCAGGCGCGCGATCTCCTGCTCCGCCGGGCTCAGCGCCCAGCGTTCGAACTGCGCGTCCATCGCCGCGCTCAGCCCGGCGATCAGCTCCGCGGCCTCGACGCGCCAGCGCGCTGCCTGTTCCTCGCTCGCGCGCAGGCTCGCGGCCAGCTCGGTGGCCCGCGCGCGCAACTCCTGCGCACGGCGCGACGCGCGACGCAGGCGCAGCGCGATGCCCGCGGCGGCCAGGAAGCCGATGGCGACGACCAGCAGCTCGAGGAGCACGTGCGCCAGCGTCGTTCGATCGCGCAGGTCCATGACCAGATCCGCGGCGACCAGGGCCGCCATGAGCACGAAGAGCGCGACGAGCACGCGCGCCGAGACCGGCTCTCGATCGTCCGTGTCGACGGTCACGGGTAACTCCGCGCGATCACGGACATCGCACGCACGTGGGATGGCGCGCCGAGACGATCGGGGCCATGCGTGAGCTGGTCGTGCGAGCGCATCGCGGTCATCGGACCGATGCCTTGCGCCTTTCATGCCTGGAGGAATCGATGTCGCAACCTGTCCCATCCACTCGCCGTCTCTCGATCGCCATCGCGGTCGCGTCCGCCTCGTGCACCCTGGCCGTCGGGGTCGTGGCGGCGTCGCTGCTCGGCTGGTTCAGCCCGAGCCCGGCGCCCGCGCCCGCGCTGCCCGCCGCCGTCGATCCGGCGGCGGACGTCACGCTCGCGCTCTACCAACCCCAGGAGGAGGAGGAGGAGGAGGACGACGACGACGACGACGACGACCACGACGATGGCGACGATGACTGACCCCCGGCACGGCAAGCCACGGGCGCGGCTCGCGCTGGGGCCGGGTGAGCTGCGGCTCTACGTGGTCGCGCTCCTCGCCATCGTCTTCACCGTCGCCTGGCGCGTCATCGGCGGGCCGACGCCAGGCGATCCGCCGCCGGTCGCCGCGTCCTCGACGCCGCCCCGATCCGCGGTGACGCCGGCCGCGGCGCCGCGCGAGCCCGCGCGCGTCGTGTACAGGCCGACGCCGCGCCGCCTGCGCGTCCGCACGAGGAGCTCGTGATGTGGACGTTCCGCGCGATGAGCACCGACGTGCTCGTGGCGGCGCCGTCGCTCGACGACCGCGCCGAGCGCGAGCTCGCGCTCGCCATCGAAGCGATGTTTCGCGACACCGAGCGGCGCTTCAGTCGCTTCCGGCCCGACAGCGAGCTCTCGCGCCTGAATCGAGCGATCGAGCCGATCGAGGTGTCCCCGGAGCTGCTCGCGCTGCTCGTGCGCGCGCGCGCCCACGCCGGACGCACCGGCGGTCTCTTCGATCCCGCGGTCGGGGCGGCCCTGAACGCGAGCGGCTACGATCGCTCGTTCGCGGAGGGCGCGCTGGACGACGACGCGCCACCTGGCACGGCGCCGGACGCACGGGGCGAGCCCAGGGCGACGATCGCGGCGATCGAGATCGACGAGGAGCATCGCCGCGTGAGACGGCCGGCGCACGTGCAGCTCGATCTCGGCGGCTTCCTGAAGGGGCTCACCGTCGACCGCGCCGCGGCGCTGACGACGGCGCCGGTCGTCGTCGACGCGGGCGGCGACGCCGTGCTGCGTGGCGCGCCGCGCGGGGAGGGCGGATGGACGGTCGAGGTCGAGGATCCGTCGGAGCCGTCGCGCACGCTCGCGACGCTGGACGTCCGCGACGCGGCCGTCGCGACCAGCGCGCCCAATCGCCGCGCGTGGCGGCGGGGCGCGCGGCGGATGCACCACCTCATCGATCCGCGGGAGGGCACACCGGCGCGCGGTGATCTCGCGCAGGTCACCGTCCTCGCGCCGACCGCCGAGGAGGCCGACGTGTTCGCGAAGGTGGCCTTCGTCCTCGGCTCCCGGGCGGGCGCGGCGCGGCTCGAGCGTGAGGGGTTACGCGGGGTGCTCGTGACGCGCGACGGCGCCGTCGTGACGGTCGGCGACCTGGAGCTCGCCGATGCGTGACGTCGTGAAGGGAGCGCTCGCCGGCCTCGTCGTGCTCGCCCTGTTCGGCGCGGTCGCGAGTCGCGCGGGCTGGCTCGTCGCGTCGGTGCCGCGGCCCGGAGGCCATGGCGCCTGGATGCTGTCGCGCGCCACCGGTCTGGTCGCGTACGTGGCGCTCTCGCTCGACGTGATCGCCGGCCTGCTCGTCTCGTCGCGCGCCGGCGACCGCTGGGTGCCACGCGCGCAGCTCGTCGACCTCCACGGCTGGCTGTCGCCGCTGTCCCTGGCGCTCGTCCTCGCCCACGCGGCGGTGCTGGTCGCCGACGGGTTCGTCCGCTTCGACGCCATCGACGTGCTCGTGCCGTTCGCCGCGAGCCACCGGCCGGTCGCGGTCGGGATCGGGACGCTCGCCGCGTACCTCCTCCTCGCGCTTCACCTGAGCTTCGGGCTCCGCGAACGGATCGGCGCCGCCACGTGGCGCCGCTTGCACTACGTCTCGTTCGTCGTCTTCGTGCTCGTCACGGTCCACGCGGTGATCGTCGGCAGCGACGGCGGCCGCGTCTGGTTCGCCGCGGGCTATGCGACCGTGCTCGCCACGGTCGCGCTCCTGCTCGCGGCGCGCCTCCGCCGGGTGGTCACCCGTGGCACTACGGGCAGGTCGTGAGCGGGGCGGCGCCGTGGTTGCCGAGCATCACGGTGCCGCTGCCGGTCACGCGCTCGCTGCCGCACAGCGCGTTGGCGACCAGCATGCCGTCGCTGCCCTCGGAGGACACCGCGCCGTCGACGCGCGAGAAGGCGAGCCCGACCTTGCTCGCCGGCATGGTGAGCGCGCCGGTGATGTGCGCGCCGCGGATGCGGCTGTCGCTGCCGCTCACGGTCACGTCGCCGTCGAGCACGACCGTGCCACCGAGCAGGCCCTCGCCGAAGAGCGTCACCCGGCTGCCGCTGAAGTCGAGGTCGCCGACGTAGGTGCCGCCGCGGATGAACACGACGCGGTCGCTCACGGCCAGCACGGTGTTCACCTCGTCGATGCTCATCGTCGGGGTGACCTCGAAGGCCTGGTCGGACTTGTAGTCGATGTTCACCATCAGCTCGGCGCGGCCGGTCTCGGTCGCGAGCGCGACCTCGCGCAGCGTGCCGTCGGCGACCGTGACGGTGAACGTTCCCCCGTCGACCGCCCCGGAGACGGTGATGGTGCGCGTCCCGGCGGTCACCGGCGCCAGCACCGCGATGCCGTCGGGCCCCGTGGTCGCGGTGACGCCGTCGTCGGTCGTGAGGGTGACGCCCGCGACGACCGTGCCCGGCGTCGCGAGGCCGTTCTCCAGGTTGCCGTCGTTGATCGCCGGGTTGACGACGAGGACGATCGCCGTGGTCCCGAACGGCACGTCGGTGGGATCGATCGTCCCGTCGTCGTCCCCACCCCCGCATGCCGCCACGAGAGACACACACAGCAGCGCTCGTTTGATCATCGCCGGGTGCCTCTACAACAACCATGCCGCCCCGCCGCGACGTGAAATCGATGGCCTGGCCGGCGTGAGGCATGGCACGCGTGCCTCGGTTGTACTGTGGTGTCCGGTAGGACAGGGTGGCCCCGCGTCAGCGGGCCGCCGGCGTCACGAGATCGAGGCGGTGGCCGCAGTGCTCGCACACGACGCGGCGGGCGCCGCGCGCGATCTGGCGCGCGAGGACGCCGCTGTCGGCGTCTGGGTCATCTGCCGCGTCGCGCGCTCCTGCTGTGTCTTCCACGCGCCGTCGCCGGTGGGCTGCTCGTCGAGGTGCTCGAAGTCGAAGTCGCACAGCTCGCCGCAGAAGTCGCAGTACACGTAGGCCGTCCTCGACGGCTGGGTCTTCACCGCGCCACAGCGCGGGCAGCGCGCGCCGGAAGCGGGCGCGCGCCTTGGCGCCCGTCACTTCCACGAGTCGTACGCGCGCTGGCAGCGGTCGCCCGCCATCAGGAGGCGCTGCGACACGGTGGCCGCGTCGACGTAGCCGGCGCGGACCGCCCAGCGGCACACCGCGACCAGCGCGGCCGTGACCCAGGCCAGGCGACCGGCGCGGGCGATCTCGTGCCGGTGCTTGCGCACGACCGCCTCGCGGGCGCCGTCCTCCTTGGGGTTGCCAGACAGGCTCGTGCCCTTCGCGGCGCTGGTGTCGCCCTCTTCCTCGAGCCAGGTCGGTCGCGCAGGATCTGTTTGCACCACGCCGGGTCGTCCACAGCCTCGCCGGCCTTCGCGCGGTCCACCGCGTCGATCACGGCGGCCAGCGCGAGCACCCACCGCTGGCGCTGCTCATCCACGCCGCGAAGGTACTAGACTGCGGGGGTCGATGGCAGAACAGGACCACACCGGGCGCTGGCGCCGTCTCGAGCGCGCCAAGACCGTGCCCGATGCCATCGAGCTGCTCCGCCGATCGGTGCTCCTGATCCACCGCGCGCCCGACGATCCCGAGGTGCGCCGCCAGGTGCGCGCGGTCGCGGCCGAGCACGAGCTGTGGGACCAGCTCGCCGTGCTGCTCGCCGACGAGGCCCGCGTCTACGGCGACGATCCGGCCATCGCCGCGGCGCTCTACGAGGAGCTGGCCGACGTCCACCACGCGCTCGACCAGCCGCTCGAGAGCATCCGCGCGATGGAGGCGCTGCTCGCGATCGCCCCCGACAGCTTCGAGCATCACGAGCGGATCGCGGCGCTCTACCGGCAGGCCGGCGCCTGGGCCAAGGCGGCCGACGCGTTCGAGCAGGTCGCGAAGCGGGCGCCCGAGCAGTTGGCGCGCGCCGCGCTGCTCGACGCCGCCCGCCTCCACCGCGAGCACAAGAGCTTCGAACGTGCGGCGCAGCTGTTCCGGTCGATCGTCGAGCGCCGGCCCGCGGACCTCCTGGCGTGGCGCGCGCTCGACGACGTGCTGAGCGAGCTCGGACGCTGGCGCGAGGTGGCCGAGGTCCGCGGCGAGCGGGCTGCGCGGGCGCAGAGCGGGTTCGAGAAGGCGGCGCTCCTGCGCGCGCAGGCCCGCGCGTTCGAGCTCGCCGGCGACATGCCGGCTGCAGCGAACGTGATCGCGAGCGCGTCGCACCACGCGCCCGACGACGTGAGCGGTCTCGTCGACCAGGCCGACGTCCTCGCGCGCGGCGGGCAGGGCGCGAAGGCGGCGGAGCTCCTCCGGGCGCGGATCGCCGAGGAGGTCGCGCGCGCGAGCTCGGCCGAGGACGTCGCCGCCCTGCGCATGCGGCTCGTGCACGTGCTCGAGGACACGTGCGACGACCGTGCCGGCGCGGCCCGGGTGCTCGAGGAGCTGCTCGCGGCGTCGCCCAGGCACCTGCCGGCGCTGGAGCGAGTCGCGGCCGTCGCGGCGACCGATCCGGATCCGAGGGTCCATGCGGCGGCGCTGCTCCGCTACGCGGGCGCGGTGGCGGATCCCGCCGATCGGGCGACGTACATCGTCGCGGCCGGGCGCCGGCTGCGCGAGGTCGGCGATCTGCGCCGCGCGGTCCACGCCTTCGCCCAGGCCGCCGCGCTCGTGCCCGGCGACGTCGCGATCCAGCGCGAGCTCGAGGACGTCCGTACCGGCGCCATCGTGGAGAAGGCGACGACCGACGCCGGGTTCGGTGACACCGCGGGCGCCGAGCGCCAGCTGCGCGAGGTGCTCGCGGCGCAGCCGCACCACCTGGAGACCAACCTCGCGCTGGTCGACATCCTCGTCGCGAGCGAGCGACTCGACGCTGCGGCCGAGCACCTCCGCGCGACGCTGGCGGCGATGCCCGACGACGCGTCCCCGGCGGCGACGTCTCGCCTCGTCCACCGCTTCGCGCAGGTGATGGCGGCGCTCGGGGACGCCGACGAGAGTCACCAGCTCCTCTACGAGGCGCACCGGCTCGACCGGGGCTCGCTCGCGGTGACCCTGGCGCTCGGCGAGAGCTGCTTCGCGCGCCGGCTGTGGCGGCAAGCGGCGCTCCACCTCGGCGCCGCCGCGACGCACCCCGACGCCGTGCGCAACGCCGCCGCGGTCGCGGCCGCGCTGGTTCGCGCCGGACAGGCCGAGACGCGGGCGCTGCGCGGCGCCAATGCGAGCAAGCACTACGAGAGCGCCGTGCGCCTCGATCCGGGCTGCACGGCGGCGTGGCACGCGCTCGCCGAGCTCGCGATGGAACGCGGCGACCGGGAGCGGGGCGCCGACTACCTCGAGCGCGAGGCGCGCGCCACGGTCGACGCCAACGACCGGCTCCGGCTGTTCGACGCGCTCGGCGACCTGGCCCGCGACGTGCTCCGTGATCCGGTGCGCGCCGAGCGCGCCTGGGTGCAGGCGATCGACGCCGGGCACGCGCCGCTGCTCGAGAAGCTGCTCGCGGTGCAGCGCGAGCGCGGCGCCGCCGTCGAGCGCGCGGACACGTGCGTGCAGCTCGCCCAGCTCGTCCCCGGCGCGGCCGAGCGCAAGGCGTTGCTCATCGAGGCCGCCGAGGCGCTGCGCGCCGGCGACGCCCTCGAGCGCGCGGTCACGGTCGCGGAGGCGTTGATCGAGCAGGATCCGCGCGATCCGGAGGCCATCGTGTGCGCGACGACGATGGCGATCGCCGCCGGCGACACCCGGCGCGCGGCGACCTGGGCCCGTCGCCTGGTCAGCGGCGGCAACGTCGAGGACACCCGCGCCGGGCTCGAGCTGGTCTGCGCGATCGGCGCGCCGCTGAGCGAGGCCGACGAGCGCTTCCTCGACGCCAACCCGCCGCGGCTCATGGCGTCCGACGAGACCTACGCGGCGGCGCTCGACGACGCCGATCGTCGCGAGCTGGTCGACGATCCGGCCGAGCGGCCGCTGCGCGACCTGCTCGCGATCGTGAGCGAGTCGCTGTCGCTGGTGTGCCCGACGGCGAACGCGGCCCTCGCCGAGGCTGGCCTCGGCGACGCGACCCGGGTCGCCGCGACCAGCGACGCCGCGATCACCGCGCTCTATCCGCAGATCGCGCGCGCGCTCGGCGGCCCGCCGACCTTGCTCTACACGACGGCGCGGAGCTCGGTCGACCTGATGCTCCTTCCGGCCTCGCCACCGGTCGTGGTGTTCGGCCCCAAGCTCGTCTCGGTGCGGGCGTCGTCGCGCGGCGACGGCCACCTGTCGACCGACGCGCCGCTGCGCTTCCGGCTCGGGCGCATGGTCGAGCTGTCGCGGCCGCACCGCGTGCTGGCCGCGATGCCGGAGGACGCGTTCGCGCAGCTCGTCGCCGACCTGCGCGAGGGCGACCGGCTGCGCAGCAAGCTCCCGGTCGCGGCGCGCCAGCGCCTGAGCGAGCGGCTCGCCGCGCTGGGGCCCGAGCCCCTCGACGCGCGCGCGTACGTCGCCGCGTGCCGGCGCGCGGCTGATCGCGCCGGCCTGCTCGCGTGCGGCGACGTCGCCGTCGCGATCGAGCTCGCCGGCGGCGTGCGGGCGGCGCCGCATCTCGTGCGCCTGGGCGCTTCGCGGCGCTACCTGGCCGCGCGCAAGAAGCTCCGCACCCGCCCCTGACTACCCGTCGGAACGCCGTCGAGCGACGAGGTGCCAGACCAGGCCCAGCGCGACGAGCGCGAGGCCGGCGAGCCAGATGCGGACCTCGACCCAGAAGGCGAGGCCGAGGCAGCTGGCCAGGCCCAGGGCCGAGACCCAGCGCGGGTAGCGGCGGTGCTCGGGCGGCAGGCGCAGCGCCGCGAGGTTGGTGAGCGCGTAGTAGACGAGCACGGTGAAGGCGCTGAACGACCACGTGGTCTTCACGCTGCCGAGGAGCGTCAGCCCCGCGATACCGAGGCCCGTGACGAGGACGGCGCGCCGCGGTGACGCGCGGGACTCGTCGATCTGCGCGAGGGCGCGCGGCATGTCGCCCCGCCGCGCCATCGCGAGCAGCACGCGCGAGAGCCCGAGCAGCAGGTTGAGGAGCACGCCGATCATCGCCGTGATGGCGGCGGCCGCGACCAGGTAGCGGACCTCGGGCACCGCGAGCTGGCCTGCGACCATCTCGAGCGGCGCGGCGGCCTCCCGGGTGGCCGCCGCGAGCGGTCCGGCGCCGACGGCGGCCACCGCGACGCCGACGACGGCGACATAGAGCGTCATCGTGCCGAGGAGCGCGAGGACGATGGCGCGTGGGATCGTGGTCGCCGGCTCCTTCACCTCCTCGCCCAGGGTCGCGATGCGGCCGTAGCCGGTGTACGCGACGAACATGAGCGCGGTCGCGTGCAGGAGGTCGCGGGCGCCGGTGCCGGTCAGGGCGCCGTCGAAGTTCGTCGCGGCGCCGTCGAGCGCGGTGGGGAGGCCGGCGAGCACGAACGCGGCGAGCGCCAGCAGCGTGAACGACACGATGATCGCGTTGGTGCGGCTCGAGCGCTGCATGCCGCCGGCGAGCACGGCGGTGAGCGCCGCGACGATCGCGACGCCGGCGCCGACGCGCGCCCAGCGATCGGTCACGTCGAACGGGGCGAGCGTGTAGCCGGCGAAGCCGAGCGCCGCGGTCGCCGCCGACGCGGACTTGGCGCACAGGAACATCCAGCCCGCGGTGAACCCGAGCGCGGGATTGAGGTACCGATATCCGTACTCGTACGTGCCGCCGCTCACGGGATGGCTGGCGGCGAGCTGCGCGCTCGAGAGGCCGTTGAACGTCGCGACGATCGCGGCCAGCACCACGGCGAGCACCACCGCCGGCCCGGCGACGCCCGCCGCGACGCCGACGCTGACGAAGATGCCGGTGCCGATGATCGAGCCGAGGCCCATCAGCACCGCGCCGGGGATCCCGACGACACGCGCGAGGCGACCGGAGCTCATCGACCCGTCCTTGTATATCGCGGATCCGCGGGTGACGTACGATGCTGCATGTCCAAGCTGTCCTCCGTTGCGTTCGTCGTGCTCGTGGTCGGGCTGTGCGTCAGCTCGGTCGCCCACGCACAGATCGTCAACGTCCAGTCGCTCATCGGCGACGAGCCCGAGGAGGGCCTCTCGGGCGCCGTCGAGGCCGGCGCCGACTACCGGCGTGGCAACGTCGACCTCGTGCTCGCACGCGCCGCCGCCACGGCGCGGTTCCGCCGCGGCGACGACATCGTCTTCGCGATCGTGAAGGGCGAGTACGGGCGCACCGGCGAGCCGAGCGCGACGTTCGTCGCGAAGGTGTTCGAGCACGCCCGTTACCGGCGCGTGCTGACGTCGATCGTGACCGCGGAGGCGTTCGCCCAGCACGAGGGCGATCGCTTCCGCCGCCTGCGCGTGCGCGCGCTGGTCGGCGCCGGGCCCCGCGTGCGCATCGCGCGCGGCGAGTCGTGGTCGCTGCACGGCGGCGCCGCCTACATGTTCGAGCACGAGCAGCTGAGCGATGACGCGCTCGCCGGCGCGGGCGAGCGGCAGAACGCGCACCGGGTGTCCACGTACCTGGTCGGGCAGGTCGAGGCCAACGAGCACGTGACCGCGTCGGCGACGTGCTACGTCCAGCCGCGCCTCGATCGTCCGCGCGATCTTCGCGTGCTCGGCGAGGCCGCGCTCGCCACCGCGCTGTCGTCGCACGTCACGTTCAAGACCGCGCTCGTCGTCGCGCACGACGCCGAGCCGCCGCCCGAGATCGAGCAGACGGACGTGAGCGTCCTGAGCGCGTTCGCCGCGAAATTCTGAGGTCGCGTGATCGCGGGAGCGCGTAAGCAACCGTTTCGGGTCGAAAAATGTGTCGTAGGGAACGACAGTGGACGTCGATATTTCGAAATGGACGACAGTGCGCGTCGTGGCCAACATGGTCACATGGCTCGGTTTCACGCCATAGGTCCGCGAGATCTGCCAGCGCTTCCGGCGCTGCAGCGGCTGTCCCCCGCGACGCGAGCCGAGATGGTGCGCGTCGCGCGCGTCCTGCCGTTCCGCACCAACCGCTACGTCGTCGACGAGCTCATCGACTGGGCTCGGGTCCCTGACGACCCGATGTTCCAGCTCACGTTTCCCCAGCCCGAGATGCTGGTGCCCTCCGATCGCGCGAGCCTCGCGCGGGCCGAGGAGACCGGCGATGCCGCCGCCCTCGAGGCGACGGTGCGCGCCATCCAGCGACGGCTCAACCCGCACCCGGCCGGCCAGGTCACGCACAACGTGCCGACGCTGAACGGCCGGCCGCTGGATGGCCTGCAGCACAAGTACCGCGAGACGGTGCTGTTCTTCCCCTCCCAGGGGCAGACGTGCCACGCCTACTGCAGCTACTGCTTCCGCTGGCCACAGTTCGTCGGGCTCGACGGCCTCAAGTTCGCCAGCAGCGAGACCGACGACCTCATCGCGTACCTCCGTGCGCACCCGGGGGTCACGAGCGTGCTCGTGACCGGCGGCGATCCGATGATCATGCGCGCGCCGCTCCTGCGTCGCTACATCGAGCCGTTGCTGGCGGCGAATCTCCCGTCGCTCGCCAGCATCCGGATCGGCACCAAGTCCGTGGCCTACTGGCCGCACCGGTTCGTCGAGGACGACGACTCGGACGACGTCCTCCGCCTGTTCGAGGAGGTCGTGCGGCGCGGCAAGACGCTGGCGCTCATGGCGCACTACAGCCACCCGCGGGAGCTCGCCACGCCGCTGGCGAGGCGCGCGCTGGCGCGCATCCTCGCGACCGGCGCGGTCGTGCGCTGTCAGGCGCCGCTCATCCGCCACGTCAACGACGACGCGCGCGCGTGGAGCGAGCTGTGGCGCACCGAGGTGCAGCTGGGCGCGGTACCCTATTACATGTTCATCGCCCGAGACACCGGCGCCCGCCGCTACTTCGAGGTGCCGCTGGCGCAAGCATGGGAGATCTACCGCGACGCCGTGTCGTCGGTGTCGGGCCTCGCGCGCACGGTGCGCGGCCCGTCGATGAGCGCGACGCCGGGCAAGGTCGTGGTCGACGGCATCGCCGAGATCCGGGGCGACAAGGTGTTCGCGCTGCGCCTGCTCCAGGCGCGCGATCCATCGTGGGTGGGGCGGCCGTTCTTCGCGCGCTTCGATCCGGCGGCCGCGTGGCTCGACGATCTGCGGCCGGCGTTCGGCGAGGAGCGCTGGTTCTTCGAGGACGAAGAAGCGGACACGCCGAACCGACGCGGGCGTCTGTTGCCGGTGATCGAGGGTGCGGCGTGACGCCGCGCGTCGCGATCGACGAACGGGTCCTCGGCCTGCCGGTGTCGCCGACCCTGGCGTCACGCGGGCGGAGCGGTGAGCTCGTCGCCGCCGGGCGTCGCGTCTACCGCCTCGGTCTCGGGCAGTCGCCGTTCCCCGTACCGGACACCGTGGTCGCCGCCCTGCGCGCGGCCGCCGCCGAAAAGGACTACCTGCCCCCCGCCGGTCTTCCGGAGCTGCGCGCGGCCGTCGCCGATCACCATCGCCGGCGCCACGGGCTCGCCCTCTCGGCCGAGAACGTGGTCGTGGGGCCGGGCTCGAAGGAGCTGATGTTCCTGCTCCAGCTGTGCTTCGACGGCGACATCCTCTTGCCGACGCCGAGCTGGGTGTCCTACGTGCCGCAAGCGCGCCTCGCCGGACGCAACGCCGTCCCGTTGCCCGGCGGCGGCCGCCACGGGCTCGAGCTGACGCCCGACGCCCTCGCGCGTGCGTGCGCCAGCGGCGACCGGCCGCGGCTCCTGTTCCTCAACAGCCCGTCGAACCCGACCGGGCTGGCGATCGAGGCCGACGCGATCGCCGCGCTGGCCGAGGTGTGTCGCCAGCACGGCGTGGTCGTCCTCTCCGACGAGATCTACGGCGAGCTGCGCTTCGATGGGCGCCACGTCTCGTTCGCGCGGGCCTACCCGGAGGGCACGATCGTCGCCTCGGGGCTGTCGAAGTGGTGCGGCGCCGGCGGCTGGCGCCTCGGCACGCTCGCCTTGCCGCCGACGCTGCAGCCGCTGCGCCGGGCGCTGGAGGCGGTCGCGAGCGAGACCTATTCGACGACGAGCGCGCCGATCCAGCGCGCCGCGATCGCGGCGTTCCGCCCGAGCGCGGAGATCGAGGGCTACCTGCTCGACGCGCGCCGCGTGCTGCACTTCGTGATGACGTGGGCGCACGGCGAGCTCGAGCGCGCCGGGCTCGACGTGCCGCTCCCCGCGGGGGCGTTCTACCTCTTCCCCGGCTTCGAGCCGCTGCGCGGCGCGCTGGCGAAGCGCGGCGTGCACGACGACGTCGCGCTCTGCGAGCTCCTGCTCACGCAGACCGGCGTGTTCGCGCTGCCCGGGAGCGCGTTCGGCATGCCCCGCGAGTCGCTGTGGACACGGCTCGCGCTGGTCGACTTCGACGGCGCGCGCGCGCTGACCGTGGCCCGTGACGGCGTGCTCGACGCGTCGTTCCTGCGGACGCAGGTCGCGCCGCTGTGGGAGGCGATCGGCGCGATCGCGACGTTCGCCGGCGAGCTGAGGGGTGGCAAGTGACGGCGGGGGAGCGGGGCGGAGAGGGGCGCGTGCTCGCGGTGACCGACCTCGGTCCGGGCGGGCTCGCCGCCATCCGCGCGGCCGCCGAGCGGGCGCGGGCCACCGGCGGCGTGCTCGCGGTGGTCCACGTCATGCCGCCGCTCGATCGCGTGCGCCCGCTGTTCCCGCAACACCTCGCCGCCGATGCGCTGTCGCAGGTCGAGCTGCCGCGGCTCGTCCGCGGCGCGGTCGACCGCCAGCTCGCCGAGGCGGCGCCCGAGGCGCAGGCGGAGGTGATCCTCGCCGAGGGTGGTGACGCCGAGCAGGTGCTGCGCGTCGCCGACGAGTGGCGCGCCGACCTGATCGCGGTCGGCGGCGCGGTCGACACGCCGGGCATCGACGCCGAGCGCATCGTGCGCCACGCCCACGTCCCGGTGCTCGTCGTCCGCGACGGCCCGGATCGCGGCCCGATCCTCGCCTGTACCGACTTCTCGGATCCGGCGCTGCCGGCGGTGCATGCCGCCGCGCGCGAGGCCGCTCGCACCGGCGAGCCGCTGATCGTCGCGCACGCGCTCGAGCCGGTGCCGCACGCCATGGTCGGCATCGAGGGCATCGGCCTCATCCCGTCCCGCGAGTGGGAGCTCGAGCGGCGCAAGAACGCCGAGGAGCGGCTCGCCGCGGCGCTGGCGCAGCTCGAGGTCGCCGGCGAGTACGTCGCGGTCGAGGGCCCCGTCGTGTCGGCGCTGGTCGGGCTGGCGCGCGAGCGCGCCGCGCGGTGGATGGTGATCGGCACGATCGGCCGCACCGGCCTCACCCGCTTCCTCCTGGGCAGCGTCGCCGAAGGGCTGGTCCGCCACGCGCCCTGTCCGACGATGGTCGTGCGGCTCCACCGCGACGGCTGAGCTTCAGCCCCGGACTGGAACGTTTGTTGCTGGAAGGGGACGGCCATGCGGCTCGCCGTGAAGCTGACGCTGGCGCTCTCGTGCGCCATCCTGGTCGTCCTTGCGACCAACTCCTTGATCAGGGTCCGGCGCGAGCTGGCGCTGTTCAAGCAGGACATGCGGAAGGACGACGAGCTCCTCGGGCGGGCCGTGGCCGGCGCCGCCAGCCGGATCTGGTACCGGGTGGGCGAAGCCGAGGCCATGGACGTGGTGGACGACGCGAACGAGCGCGAGACCCACGTCTACATCCGGTGGGTGTGGCTCGACGCACCGGCAGGTCATCCCGACGCCCCGCTTCCCGCATCGGCCTCCGAGGACGCCATGGTGACGTACGTGCCCGTCGCCGGTCCGACCGATCGGCGGGTGGCGCTCGAGCTGCGCGAGTCCCTGGACGCCCAGAAGACCTATATCCGCGACACGATCCTCCAGGCGCTCATCGCCACGACCGTCCTGGTCGTCCTCTGCACCGTCCTGGTCCTGGGGTTCGGCGTCGTCCTCGTCGGTCGTCCGGTTCGCCGCCTGGTCGAGCACGCCCGGCGGGTGGCGGACGGCGACCTGAGCGCCCGGCTGGTGGTCTCGCAGCGCGACGAGATCGGCGTCCTCGGCCACGAGCTCAACGAGATGAGCGCGCGCCTGGAGGTTGCGCGCGCGCGGGTGGCGGAGGAGACCGACGCCAAGCTCGCCGCCATGGAGCAGCTTCGCCACGCCGATCGGCTGGCGACGGTCGGGCGGCTGGCGGCGGGGATCGCCCACGAGGTGGGCACGCCGCTGAACGTGATCGCCGGCTACGCGCAGCTGGTCGGTGACGACGCCGGGCCCGGCACGCCCACGAGCGAGCACGCGGCGATCATCGGCGCGCAGGTGAAGCGGGTGACGGCGATCGTCCGTCAGCTCCTCGACTTCTCGCGTCCGCAGGCGGCGCGCAAGGCGCCGCAGGAGCTCGGCGCCGTGGTGCGCCAGGCGGTGTCGATGCTCGAGTCGATCGCGCAGAAGCGGCGGGTCGAGATCCGTCTCGACGTGAGTGAGCCCGTGGAGGTCTCCGGCGATGCCGGGCAGCTCCAGCAGGTGGTCGCCAACCTCGTCGTGAACGCGATCCACGCCAGCCAGGCGGACGGTGCGATCGACGTCGTCGTGGGCCGGCGTCACGCGGCGCCCCCCGGCGAGGTCGGTGGGGCAGCCGGTGCCTACGCCTGCGTCGACGTGGTCGACCGCGGCACGGGGATCCCTCCCGACGCGCTCACGCGGATCTTCGAGCCCTTCTTCACGACCAAGGACGTCGGCGAGGGCACGGGGCTCGGACTCTCGGTCGCTCACGGTATCATCAAGGAGCACGGAGGCTGGATCAGCGTCGATTCCGAGGTCGGTCGCGGCAGCCGCTTCTCGTTCTTCCTTCCCCTGCAGGTCCCGGGTGACACATCTCCTGATCGTCGATGACGACGTGGCCATGGGCCAGATGCTGCGGGTCAGCCTGGAGCGGCGTGGCTTCGTGGTGACGACCGCGACGACCGGCGAGGACGCACTCGCAGCGCTCGAGACCGGAGAGCTCGACGTCGTGGTGACCGATCTCAACATGCGCGGGATGAACGGGCTGGACCTCTGTCGCCGCGTCGTCGCCGACCGACCGGACGTGCCGGTCGTCCTGATCACGGCCTTCGGGAGCCTGGACACCGCGATCGGCGCCATCCGCGCCGGCGCCTACGACTTCATCCCCAAGCCGTTCGAGCTCGATGCCCTGGTCGTGGTGCTCGAGCGCGCGGCGGAGCGGCGGGCGCTGCGCGCCGAGGTGTCCCGGCTGCGTCGCGCGGTCGCGGCCACGCAGCGCTTCGACGAGCTCGTCGGCACCAGCCCGGCGATCCGCCAGGTCTACGACGTCATCGAGCGGCTGGAAGGGTCCGAGGCCCCCGCCCTCATCACGGGCGAGAGCGGCTCGGGCAAGGAGCTGGTGGCGCGGGCGCTCCACCGTCGCAGCCGGCGCGCGTCGGGCCCGTTCGTCGCGATCAACTGCGCCGCGCTGCCGGAGACGCTGCTCGAGAGCGAGCTCTTCGGTCACGTCAAGGGCGCGTTCACCGACGCGCGGGCGGCGCGCACCGGGCTGTTCGTCCAGGCCGGCGGCGGGACCCTGTTCCTCGACGAGATCGCCGAGCTGCCGATGTCGCTCCAGCCCAAGCTCCTGCGCGCGCTGCAGGAGCGGGTCGTGCGCCCGCTCGGCGCCGATCACGAGATCCCGTTCGACGCGAGGCTGGTCGCGGCCACCAACCAGGATCTCGAGGCGGCGATCGCCGACCGCAGGTTTCGCGAGGATCTCTACTACCGCATCCAGGTGGTCCACCTCGAGTTGCCGCCCCTGCGCGCGCGGGGCAACGACGTGCTCTTGCTCGCGCAGCACTTCCTGGAGCGAGCGGCGGCGGTCGCGAACAAGCGGATCACGGGCTTCCTGCCCGAGACCGCCGGGCGGCTGCGTGCGTATCCGTGGCCGGGCAACGTGCGCGAGCTCCAGAACTGCATCGAGCGGGCGGTGGCGATGGCCCGCTTCGAGCTGATCGGTCCCGACGATCTCCCCGCGCGGATCCGGGAGCACCGGCGCGATCCGGCGGCCCCCGGGGCCCATGACGACCCCGAGGAGCTGGTGCCCCTCGCCGAGGTCGAGCGGCGGTACATCGAGCGGGTCCTGAGCGCGGTCGGCGGGAACAAGAAGGAGGCCGCGCGCATCCTCGGCGTCGATCGGACGACGCTGTACCGCAAGCTCGCGCGACGGGACCCCGCGTGACCGGCGTGTTGCGTGGCGTTCTGCGACACGTTGCAGAACGCCGCACGAAACCGCAAGCGGTCCGCAAGGTTGCGAACCGGCGGCTGGCATCCGGGTTGCTCATCGACCGGTCATGCCCCGGACGTCGAGTGCTCGTGGTTCCGCGCTGTACGAGCTCGCGTCGGCCAAGGCGCGCCCCCAGGTCCTCCTCGCCGAGGATGACCCGGCGTTCAGGCAGCTGATCGCCACCGCGCTCCGCCGCGATGGCTTCGAGGTCGCCGAGGCGCGCGACGGCCGCGAGCTCGTCAGCATGATGGCGGCTCGCATCCAGTGCGGTGCCGGACCCTACGACCTGATCATCACCGACCTCCGCATGCCCGTGATGAGCGGCCTCGACGCGCTCGCCGGGCTCCAGGCCGCGGACTGGGTGGCGCCCATCATCGTGATCACCGCGTTCGGGGACGAGCAGGTGCGGCGCCAGGCCGAGCGGCTCGGCGCCGGCGCGATGTTCTCCAAGCCGTTCGACCTGTGTGATCTGCGCACCGCCGCGATCCACTTCGCCCGCAGCTGAACCCTCACCGTCAGGAGACCGATCCATGAAGATGCTCTCGTTCACCATGGCCCTGCTCGTCGCCCTCCCTGCCACCGCGTGTCGGAAGTCGTCGCAGGGCTCCGAGACCATCGTCCGTCCGCAGCCTCGAACGCGCGACGGCGGAGGGGGCGCGCCGATCGCGCGCAAGCAGGAGGTCGCGCAGGGCGAGGTGCGGGCCGCGCTCGTGCACCTGCAGCGCGTCCACTTCGCGCTCGACTCCACGACGCTCTTGCCGGCCTCGCGCGAGTCGCTCGAGCGCGCCGCGCGTGGGCTCGCGGCGCACCCGAACGTCGTCGTCTACGTCGAAGGCCACACCGATGACCGCGGGACCGACGAGTACAACCTCGCCCTCGGCGAGCGGCGCGCGCAGGTCGTCGTCGAGTACCTCGCCCGTCTCGGGATCGATCCGGCGCGGCTGCACGTGATCACCTTCGGCGAGGAGCGTCCGTACGCGGACGGTGACGGCGAGCACGCCCGCGCGATGAACCGTCGCGCCGAGTTCCGGCTCCTGCGAGGGGACGTCGAGCTCGTGCTCGACGCGGGCGTGCCGTACGACGACGCCGGCGCGCCGCTCGAGACTCGCGTGGGGATGCGATGACGTCCGTGGACGTGGTGATCGCCGAGGACGACGCGAGCATGCGAGCGCTGCTCGCGCTCGCGGTCCGCAGGGCCGGCTTCGACCCGATCGCCTGCGCGACCGGGACCGAGCTGCTCTCGACGCTCGAGGCGGCGCGCGAGCGTGGCCGTCCGCCGGCGTTGATCGTGTCGGACAACCGCATGCCCGGGCTCACCGGGCTGGCCGTCGCCAGCACGATCCGCTCCTGGGGCTGGTACGTGCCGTTCGTCCTGGTCACCGCGTTTCCCGACGACCGCCTGAACGCGGAGGCGGCCGAGCTCCAGGTCGACGAGGTGCTGGGCAAGCCGGTCTCCATGCAGGCGGTGACGCGGGCCATCGAGCGCCTGATCCGGACCTCGTGGCGGACCTGTCCCTGGTGTGGCGACGTGGTCGAGCGCGGCGAGTGTGACGACTGCCGGCCCACCGGGACCTGGTGCGCCGACCGCGACATCGGCGGCAGCGACTGACGCCTGCGAGCGCGGCCTCGCCTCGGTCGAACCGGCTGCTATCATCCGATGATGAAGTTGCCGTGGCTGACGATCGCCGCGACCGTGATCGGCGCGCTCGCCGGCTACGCGTACTACGTCTACTGGGGCTGCGACTCGGGTTGAGGGTGGAAAGAGAGTCCGATCGCGACGACCCTCATCGGCGCCGCGCTCGGGCTCCTGGCGGCCGGCGGCCGTCGCTGATCACTGGCTGATTCGGCTCACCCGACGGACCGAATCCGCATCGACGCGCGCGTGAGAGACCCTGGGATCCGGCGCCGTCACCGCGACGCCGGTCGCCGGTCCTCGAGCCCCTTGACGATGAGCCACCCGCAGAACCCGAGCTCGGCAACGACGGGGATGAGGTACGCGGGGGCGACCCAGTCGACCAGCGCTGGCGCCACGACCCGCGTCGTCGCGCCGGCGAGGTAGACGAGCCCCGCGGCCGAGATCAGCGCCGCCAGCATCCTGGGCACCGCCATCGATCGCAGGAGGAGGACGGCGACGAGGATGCAGTTGATGCCGAAGAAGAACAGCGCGAAGTCGTAGCCGGCGGCGTGCGCCTCCACGCCGGCGAGGACCAGCTCGTCGCGCACCGGCGAGGTCGACGTGCCGCCGGCGAGCGCCGCCGCCTCCCACAGGTGCAGCACGTTGATCCCGAGGATCGCGGCCTGGACGAGACGGAACGCGGTCGCCAGGAGCGCGAGGAGGTGATGCACCGGTCGCAAGAGGGCGTAGAGCAAGATCGCGAGCGCGACGTCGCTCAGTGCCATCACCACGTCGGCGAGGATGCTCAGGCGGAAGAGCAGCTCGGCGCCGGCGATGTTGTCCGTCGTCGCCACGGGATCGCCGGGTACGACCAGGGAGCCGCGGATCAGCGCCTCGGCGCCGATGCCGCAGATGATGATGACCAGGTAGAAGAGGCCGGCGGCGCGCGCGGTCGCGCGTGGGCTGTGGATCCAGATCGACGAGGGCATGGTCGTCCTCCGGTCAGGCGGTGGGGGTGTGGCGGCGAGCAGACTCGGTCTCGCGACCGACGATCGCCGGAGCTTCGTGGATGAGCTCGTCGCGCTCGAGCGCGCTCACCATGAACAGCGCGAAGTCGACGCGCCGCGTGCGGTTGCTGGCGAGGATGGGATCGCCGACGTGCTGGCTCCACACCGGGAGCCCCTGGCTCTCGCCCTCCTCGAGATCGCTGCCGCGGACCACCGTCCAGTTGCGGTCGCTCGCGAAGATGCGGCGGCAGGCCTCGACCTGATCGTCGAGATCGACGGCCCGGACCACGCGACCGAGCCAGCCGAAGACCTTCACGAACCACCGGAGCCTGCGGCTGTACACGTCCTTGCCGTCGCGGGTGATGTGCCAGCCGCACGAGAACACCAGCCGCGCGTCGGGCTCGGCGTGATCGAGGACGGCCTGCGCCGTCCCCGACGCGTAGTGCGCCATGCCCCAGGGCACGAGCACGGTGAGCACGCCGTCGCAGCCCGCGACGGCGCGCCGGATCACGTCGCGATCGTCGGTGCGTCCCGGGATGACGGTGATGCGCCCCTCGAACTCGGCGAGCTTGGGGACGCTCTCCGGGCGGCAGACGCCGACCACCTCGTGCCCGCGCTCGAGCGCGTGGCGGATCATGTACGTCCCGAGCTTCCCCGATGCGCCGACGATGCAGATCTTCATGCCCAGGTCATACTCCCCCAGTTGCGCATGGGGAATCCCCAGATCGCGCAGTCATGATATGCAGAAATGCATGGACTGGCGGAAGTCATCATTCGACTGGAACCGCGCCCGCGCCTTCCTGGTGACGGCGGAGGAGGGCTCGTTCTCGGCCGCCGCGCGGGCGCTGGGCATGGCGCAGCCGACGCTCGGCCGACAGGTCGCCGCGCTCGAGGAGGAGCTGGGCGTCTCCCTCTTCGAGCGCGTGGGCAACAAGCTGGTCCTCACGGCGACCGGCCTCGATCTCGTGGAGCAGGTCCGCGCCATGGCCGAGGCGTCGATGCGGTTCTCGCGGATCGCGGCCGGGCAGGCGCACGCGCTCGACGGCCTGGTGCGAGTCGCGGCGAGCGAGGCCATCTCCGCCCATCTGCTTCCGCCGATCGTCGCCGCCCTGCGCGCCGCCCACCCGGGGATCCAGGTCGAGATCGTCGCCTCGAACGCGACCAGTGACCTGCGCCGGCGGGAGGCCGACATCGCGATCCGGCACGTTCGGCCGCACGGCGACGATCTGGTGGCTCGCCTGATCCGCGAGACGAGCATCGCGCACCTGTACGCGTCGCCGAGCTACCTGGCGAGCATCGGCAACCCGCGCACCGCGGAGACCCTGGCCGGGCGCGGTCACGTCGTCGGCTTCGACGATCGCGACACGCTCGAGCGCTTGCTCCGCAGCCGCGGCCTGCCGTTCCGCCCCGACAGCTTCCCGGTGCGGACCGAGAACCACCTGGTCCAGTGGGAGCTCGCCAAGCGCGGGCTCGGCATGTGCGTGATGATGTCCGAGATCGGCGATCCCGAGCCGCTGGTGCGGCGCGCGCTGCCCTCGCACCCCGGCGTGTTCGAGTTCTCGACGTGGCTCATCTGCCACCGCGAGCTGGCGACGAGCCGGCGCCTTCGCACGGTCTTCGACTTCCTGGTGGCGACGCTGTTCCCGGCGGGCAAGCCGCGCGCGCGGGCCGCAGGCGCTCGCTGATCCGTGCTCAACCCTCGCCGGCGCCGGCGGCGCCCGCGTGTGGATCGTTCGCATCGAGGGGGACCGTCGCCGCGTCGTAGCCCGGCGAGATCTTCATGCCCGTGGGGCGCGCGAAGGCGCCGCGCGGACCGAAGCCGCGCACCAGCTCGGCCAGCTCCTCGGGGCGGGGCGGCTTGGCCGCCGACGGGGACGTGCCCTGCGCGGCGTGGCGCTCGATGTGGATGCTGGTGGTCGGGAACGCGAAGCTGACGCCGAGCTTGTCAGCCAGCCGCAGGATCTCGAGGTTGAGGTTGGTGCGGACGCGCAGCTCGTCGGCCCAGGTCGGCGTCTCCATGAAGCAGTACAGCATGATGTTGAGCGAGAAGTCCCCGAAGTCGCGGAACTCGACGATGTAGTAGTCCTTCCGCATCCCGGGCATGCCGCTGATGATCGCGCGGATGCCCTCGCAGAAGGCCTGCACGCGCTCCGGCGAGGTGTCGTACGTGATGCCGAGGGTCGTCGAGTAGCGGCGGTACTTGCGCGCGCCGTAGTTGTCGATGACCGCGGTGGTCATCATGGAGTTGGGGACCGTCAGGAGCGAGTTGTAGAAGGTGCGGATCCGCGAGGTGCGGAAGCCGACCTCCTCGACGATGCCCTCGTGCTTGTCGATCACGACCCAGTCGCCGATCGTGAACGGCTTGTCGACGAAGATCATCACCGAGCCGAAGAAGTTCGCGACCGTGTCCTTGGCGGCGAGGGCGAACGCCAGGCCGCCGAGGCCGAGCCCGGCGAGCAGCGAGCCCACGTCGACGTTCATGTTCTGCAAGACGAACAGGCCGCCGATCACGGCGGCGAAGACCTTGACCGTGCGCCGCAGGATGGGGATGAGCTGATCGTCGAGCTTGCTGTCGGTCTGCTCCGCGCGCCCGGCGAGCCAGTCGAAGAGGACGTCGAGCACCCGGAACGACAGCCAGACGCCGCCGATCGCGGTCATCATGCGGGCGGCGATCCGGATGATGTCGGAGGCGTCCTTCGGCAGCTCGATGAGCGGCACCGCGAGGAAGACGATCAGCGCGAAGGTGAGGAAGCCCAGCGCCCGGTCGGCGCCCTCGATCGTCTTCTGCAGGTAGCTGAGCCCGGTTCGCGCCAGGAGGGCGCGGAAGTAGCGGCGCAGCACCCACTCCAGGATGGCCTTGCCGAGCAGGGCGCCGAAGACGACGCCGAGGATGGCGAGGTACTTCCAGGCCTCGACGTCGAGGAACGTGCGATCGAGCCATCCGGACATGGCGCTACCGTACTGGGGTGATCGTTTGACGTCAAACCATATACGGGAGAGACCGGACGCGTCCCTGCAGCCGCGCTACTCCGCGGGCTCGCAGAAGATGAAGTGCTGCCCGTCCTCGGGCTTGCAGTTGGCCTCGACGTGGCGGCGCACGTCGGCGCGCGCCTCCTCCTCGGTCGCGCCGTAGCCCTTGGCCTGGTTACCCGAGCAGTCGAGGTGACAGACGATCTGCTTGTCGTCGGCCGCAGCGGGTTGGGCGGGGGAGGGGGCAGGCGACGGCGTCGCGGCCGGCTTCGAGCAGCCGACCACGAGCGCCGCCGCGAACATCACGATCCAGCACGTCTTCGTTCGCACGCCACCATCATACGCCTCCTGGCGTGGCGATTGACAGATCAAGTGGTCAATTGAATAATAGGAGAGTGGCCGGATCGCCGCGCGGGTTCAAGGACGCGATCTACGGGCAGCTCGCCCGGATCGGGAAGGCCGTGGCCGCGCCCAGGCGGCTCGAGCTCCTCGACCTCCTGTGTCAGGGGCCTCGGACCGTCGAGTCGCTGGCCGAGCAGGCCGCGCTGTCGATCGCGAACGCGTCGCAGCACCTGCAGGTCCTCAAGGCGGCGCGCCTGGTCGAGGCCGAGAAGCGCGGGCTCTACGTCGTGTACCGCCTGGCCGACGACGAGGTCGGCCGGTTCTTCGTGGGGCTACGCGGCCTGGCCGAGGCTCGGCTCGCCGAGGTCGCCGCGGTCACCCGCGACTACCTGGAGGCGCGCGGCGCGAGGGAGGAGGTGGAGCGCGACGAGCTCCTGCGACGGGTCAAGGCCGGCGAGGTCACCGTGCTGGACGTGCGGCCGGTCGAGGAGTATCGCGCCGGGCACATCCCGGGCGCGCTGTCGATCCCGGTGGCGGAGCTGAAGGCGCGCCTCGACGAGCTGTCCCGGCGCCACGAGGTGGTCGCCTATTGTCGCGGGCCCTACTGCGTGATGGCGATCGAGGCGGTCGAGATCCTCCGCAAGAAGGGATACCGCGCGCACCGGATGGAGCAGGGCGTGGCGGACTGGCGCGCGCGCGGCTGGCGCGTCGAGCGTGAGCGCGGGCGCGACCGCGACGGCGCGCGGCGGTGATGGCGCGATGAGCGACGTGCGGCTCGGCATCCGCGAGAACCTGGGGCAGTTCGCGCTCCTCGTCGTGGTCAACGCGTTCGTCGGCGCGATGGTCGGCATGGAGCGGTCGATCCTGTCGCCGATGGCCGAGGAAGAGTTTCACCTCGCGGCCAGGACCGCGGTGCTGTCGTTCATCGTCGTCTTCGGCGTCACCAAGGCGCTGACCAACTACCTCGCCGGGCGCCTCTCCGATCGCTTCGGCCGCAAGCACGTGCTGGTCGCCGGCTGGCTGGTCGCGGCGCCGGTGCCGTTCCTCCTCATGTGGGCGCCGAGCTGGACCTGGGTGCTGGTCGCGAACGCGCTCCTCGGCGTGAGCCAGGGCCTCACGTGGTCGACCACGGTGATCATGAAGATCGATCTCTCGGGGCCGGCGCGGCGCGGGCTGGCGATGGGGCTCAACGAGTTCGCCGGTTACTTCGCGGTCGCGGGCAGCGCGCTCGCGACCGGGTTCCTCGCGGCGCGCTACGGCCTGCGCCCCGAGCCGTTCTTCCTGGGCGTCGCCTTCGTCGCGATCGGCCTGTCGCTCTCCGTCCTGGTCGTGCGCGAGACCAGGCACCACGTCGCGGCCGAATCCCGGCTCCACGGCGCGTTGCCGCCCGACGGCGTCCTGTCAGCGCGCGAGATCTTCTGGCGCACGAGCGTGCTCGACCGCAACCTGTCGAGCGTCAGCCAGGCCGGCCTGGTGAACAACCTCAACGACGGGATGGCCTGGGGGCTGTTCCCGCTGTTCTTCGCCGCGGCGGGCATGACCCTCGGCCAGATCGGCACGCTCGCCGCGGTCTACCCCGCGACCTGGGGTGTGGCGCAGCTCGTCACCGGCGCGTGGTCGGATCGGGTCGGGCGCAAGTGGCTCATCGCGAGCGGCATGTGGGTGCAGGCGCTCGGCATCGTCGTGATCGTGCTGGCGGGCGGCTTCGCCGGCTTCGCGGCGGGCGCGGCGGTCCTCGGCGTCGGCACGGCGATGGTGTACCCGACGCTGCTCGCCGCCATCGGAGACGTCGCCCACCCGACGTGGCGCGCGTCGGCCGTCGGCGTGTACCGCCTGTGGCGCGACCTCGGCTACGCGGTCGGCGCGCTCCTCGCCGGCGTCACCGCCGACGCGTTCGGTCTGTCCGCGGCGATGTGGCTGGTCGCGGGCCTGACCCTCGTGTCCGGGGTGGTCGTCGCGCTGCGCATGACCGAGACGCTCGGCGGTTGAACCGCACGCCGCGCGCGAAACCGGCCTGACGGCTCACGCCATCTCGGGCGGGCACGGCGGCCCCCACGGCGTGCACGCCATCGCGTCGGGCGAGGGGAGGGCGCTGCAGCACTCCCAGCGCTGCGCCGCGGATGACCCGTCGGCCGCGAGCTGCTCGGCGCAGCACGCCTGCGTTCGCGCCGCCTCGCGATCGGCGACGCTGGCGAACGCGCCGTAGACGTCGGGGCGGTCGCGCAGCGGATCGTCCGCCGCGAGCTCGCCGGTGCGCGCGACCGGGAGGCCGCCGAGGTAGTCGGCGCAGGACACCTCGGCGGCGGGCTCGGGGCTCCCGCCCGTGTTCGAGGTGCTCGAGGTCGAGGGGCCACCGGACTTGCCGCCCGAGCAACCGAGCGAGCCGAGCGAACCGAGCGAGACGACGAGGGCGGCCTTGGCGGCGGCGCGTAGCGCGGCGCGACGGATCTCCGGGGTCATGAGCTAGCTCCTGGCATCGGGCGTGGAGTGACGAGGACGCGACGACCACGCCGCCGCGGCGGGCAGTCCCAGCGCCTCGAGCTGCGGGACGATGACGTCCTCGACGGTCTCGTAGAACAGGGTGCGCGCATCCGCGCCGTCGCACAGGCCGTAGGCCGCGGCCTCGGTGGGCCAGTGGCGCACGGGGATGTGCGCGAGCTCGTGTTGCTCGAGGTGCGCGAGCGCGACCGGCAGGTAACGCGCCACCGCCGCGCGTTCCGCGTCGTCGAGCGTCGGCAGGTGGGTGCCGAGGTAGCGCCAGCCGAAACGCGCGTGGCCGATCTCGTCGGCCCAGATCCGCTCGAGCAACGTGCGCAGCGAGCCCTCGGGCATCTCGAGCCGCTCGGCGCCGATGAGCGACACCGCGACGGTCTCGGCCAGACAGCACACGGAGATGATGTTGCGCATGACCGCGGCGCGCGGCGTCGTGTCGGCGTGGCCGGGGATCGCGCGGGCCGCGGGCAGCGTGCCGAGCGCCTCGCCACCGGCGGCCTCGACGACGGCGCCGCACAGCGCGCCGTGCTCGCGCTCCTCGTCGGCGAACGCCCGGCACTGCGCCGCCTCGTCGGCCAGGCCGAGCGCGGCGAGCTGCTCGGCGAGGCCGGCGAACACGCGCGACGAGCCGTACTCGTTCACCATCCGTCCGCGCCACGTCGCGATCACCGGCGGCGACAGCGCCTCGGTGATCGTGATCGACGGCGCACGAGCGCGAGCCAGCTCGCGCAGGTCCAGCGTGTCCCCCGACATCCTCGGACAGTACCACGGCGAGCGCGTCGGACCTGGCCGGCGCGGCGACGTATACTGCGCGCGCATGTCACGCCCGTCGTCGTTCGTCGTCATCCTCGCGTTGCTCATCTCCTCGGCCTGCGGTGGCAAGAAGGATCCGGGTGGCGGCGGCGGCAGCGCGAGCGCCACCGGTGCGACGCCGCCGAGCGCGTCACCGGACGCGGCGGCGGGGGGCGCGGTGGTCGACGCCGGTGAGGCGGCCAGGCCCACGCCGCTCTCCCGCGAGAGCCGCGCGGAGTACAAGAAGCAGCTGTCGGCCGGTCGCAAGGCGGCGAAGGCGGCGAAGTGGCCCGAGGCGATCGCCGCCCTCGAGGCCGCGCTGGTCGCGATCCCCGGCGACGATCGGGCGCTGGGCGAGCTGTCGTGGGCGGCGTTCTCGGCCGGTGACTTCGCCAAGGCTCGCGCCTCGGGCAAGGCCAGCGTCCTCGGCTCCACCGATCCCAAGATCAAGGCCGCGTCGCTCTACAACCTCGGCCGCGTCGAGGAGGCCGACGGGAAGCTGCCGGCCGCCGCCGTCCTCTACCGGCAATCGCTCGCGCTCCGCGACAACAAGATCGTGAAGGCCCGGCTCGACGGGCTCGGCAAGGACGTGCCGCTCGCGGACGCGCCGCTGCCGTGCACCACGCCGATGCCCGAGGCCGACCTGTGCGCGTGCCTGAACGCGTCGGCCGCCGAGGACCTCGACGATCCCGCCGACGCCGCCTGCGCGCTCGCGCCCGCCGGCGCCGACGGGTTCAAGGTGGCGAGCTTCGCGGTGAGCTCCGTGCGCGAGGAGCAACACGCGCTGGTGGCGAAGCAGGCGAGCGGATGGTCCGTGGTCGCCATCCTCGCCAACACCTACAACCCCGGCATGATGGGGATCAACGAGGACTGGTCGCTCGCGGATCCCGTCGAGGAGACCATCGATGGTCGCCAGGTGGTGCGCTTCACGTCGAAGAAGTCGCGCTCGGACTCCGACATGGGCATCGACGAGGTCGAGACCGAGGACACCGAGTCGCTCGTGGTGTGCGTGCGCGGCAGCGGGACGACGCCGACCACGTGCCCCATCGACGAGGTCCTCTCGTACACCTACGTCCGCGACCGTCTCGGGATCTCCGACGACGAGGAGATGACCGAGGTCGCCGACCTCCGCACCAAGGGCCTGCCCATCAAGTGGGAGCGCAAGGTCTCGGTGGAGCTCGGCGCCGACGGCGTCGCCCGGATCCGCGCCGTCTCCGGTCAGGCCGACGCGTCGCGGCTGGGCGACAAGAAGCTCTGGTGACCGCGCCGCGCACGACTGACGCGCCGCGCTCGCCGGTCCTCGTCACGGGGGCCGCCGGCTTCATCGGCGCCCACGTGACCCGCGCGCTGCTCGCGCGTGGGCACCAGGTCGTGGCGCTCGACGACCTGTCGGGCGGGTTCCGCGACAACGTGGATCCGCGCGCCCGCTTCGTCGAGGGCTCGATCCTCGACGTCGCGCTGGTCGACCGCCTGTTCGACGATCACCGGTTCGGCGCCGTCTTCCACCTGGCCGCGTACGCCGCCGAGGGCCTCAGCCACTTCATCCGCCGGTTCAACTACCAGAACAACCTGATCGGCAGCGTGAACCTCATCAACGCGTCGATCCGCCACGAGGTCGCCTGCTTCGTCTTCACCTCGTCGATCGCGGTCTACGGGAGCGCGACGCCGCCGGTCACCGAGGACATGCCGACCGCGCCCGAGGATCCATACGGGGTGGCGAAGGCCGCGGTCGAGCAGGACCTGCGCAGCGCGCGCGAGGTCTTCGGCCTGCGCTCGATCATCGTGCGACCGCACAACGTCTACGGCGAGGGCCAGCACATCGGCGACCGCTACCGCAACGTGGTCGGCATCTTCATGAACCAGATCCTGCGCGGGGAGCCGCTGACCATCTTCGGCGACGGCAGCCAGACGCGTGCGTTCACGCATGTCGACGACGTGGCGCCGGTGATCGCGGCCGCGATCGATCAGCCGGCCGCCTACGATCAGGTCTTCAACCTGGGCGCCGACCGCGCGGTCTCGGTGAACGAGCTCGGCGAGCTGGTCAGCCAGGCCATGGGCGTGCCGTTCCGGCCCCGGTACCTGCCGGCGCGCGTCGAGGTCGCGCACGTGTACGCCTCGCACGCTCGGGCGCGCGCGCTGCTCGGCTACCAGGACCGGACCGACCTCGAGGCTGGCCTGCGCGCGATGGCGGCGTGGGTGCGGCAGCACGGCGCGCGCACGAGCCCGCCGTTCGCGGCGATCGAGATCGAGCGCGGCTTGCCGCCGTCGTGGCGCGATCAGTAGCTCAGGCGCCGGTGCGCCAGGCGCGCAGCACCGCGGCGATCCGCGCGAGGTAGCCGTCGTCGCGCACGATCTCCTGGTAGCCGGGGACCGCGCCGACCCACGCGCCGATGCGCGGGTTGGGCGCCGCGGTGAGGTACATGGTCGGCAGGCCGAGGAGCGCCGGCCCGTCCATGCCGGCGGTGGTGACGCCGAGCTGACCGACCAGGCCGTGCGCGCGGCGCAGCTCCTCGAAGAGCTGGAGCTGCGATCGCCGCATGTCCTCGCCCTGGAAGCGCGGCTGCTTCCAGAAGAGCGTCAGGTCGATCGCGCCGGGCGGGACGTCGCCGCCGCGGACCGCGTCGCCGATCAGCACCGGCACGAGATCCGCCGCGCGGGCGCTCGCGACCAGCTCGACGAGCTCGGCGTACGTCGTGTTGCGGTCCGGGTGGTGCGCGCCGTGGCGCACCCAGACGAGCACCTTCGCGCCCGCGGGCGCGCCGGCCAGCGCCTGCGCGGCCCACGCGACGAGATCGGCGGGGACCGGCGCGTCGCCGAGGAACGCCGCGCGCACCCGCCGCTGCGCGGCCAGCGGATCGGCGCGGAACGCGTCCGCGACGATCGCGGTGAGCGGCTTGTTGGCGCGCGGTCGCGAGCGATACGGCTGCACGCGCTCGGCCAGACCGGCGTCGCGCAGGAAGCGCTCGGCCGCCGCGGTCTTCGCCTTGCCGGGCTCGATCTGGATCGCGACGCCGGCGAGCGCGGCGGCCGCGGCCAGGTACCAGCCCTCGCCGAACGAGAAGCCAGGATCGGCGTGGAACGTGTACGCGTGGTTGCGCTCGTCGACGATGCGGCGGGCCGCGCGCGCGGACGCCTCGGCCGCTCGCGCCGCCTTCCGCGGAGCAGGCCGATCGAGCGCACCGGCGAGACGCGCCGCCTCGCGCGCCGAGGACTCGGCCACCTGCACGATCTCCTCGACCCGCTCCCAGCCGTCGTCGCACGCCGCCGGCGTCGGCGCGCGCTGGGCGCCGAGCGAGAGCTGCCCGGCGCCGTGGCGCGCGTCCTCGGCGCGGGCCGCGTGCGCGTGCACCAGCGTCGTCCGCGCGCCCGCCGCCGTCGCCAGGTCGTCGTTCGCGAGCGCGAGCGCGAGCGCGGCCTCGCCCCGCTCGATCACGCGCGCCAGGCTCTGGCGGAGCTCCTCGCGCGCGCCGGGCAAGGGCAGGCGTCGCGCGTGGGCGAGCGCGTCCGCGGCCTCGCGCGCGAGCGCGCGGGCGTCGGTCGGGTCCGGGCTGGTCGAGATCGTGACGATCCTGCGCTTGTGCCACGAACCGGTGCGCGCGTCACCTCATCACGACGACGCGGGGGACCACAGCGTCATCTTCGTGGTGTCGTGGCCGTCCTCGATCGCCATCGCCGCGGCGAACGCGGCCGAGACCTCGTGATCGGGGCAGAGCTCGGGCACGGCGGTGGCCTCGTCGCGGCGGCGCTCGACGCCGTCGAGCACGTAGGCGCGGAACTCGCAGACCACCATCGTGAGGTCGTCGTCGGCGGCGGTGACGGCGGCGAAGCCGCGCAGCGCCGCCAGGATGTCGGCGCGGAGGCGATGGACGTTGGTGGTCGACTCCGGCGTGTGCTCGAGGAGGAGGCGGCGCAGGCGGCGATCGCCGAAGCGCCGGCCATCGTCGCCGGCGCGGTCGGGGAGGCCGTCGGTGGAGACGAGGATGAGGTCGCCGGGCTCGAGCTCGGTTCGCGCCACGCCGATCGCCGCGGCCGCGCTGCCCAGAGGCGCGCCGCGCGCGACGACGACGTCGAGCGTGCCGCGGGCGCGGCGGACGAACGGAAACGGGTGCCCGGCGCTGGCGAGGTCGAGCCGACCGAGCGTGGGATCGATGACCAGGATGGCGGCGGTCATCTCGCGGCCGAGCTCGCCGAGCGACGCCAGCGCCGCGTCGAGCGTGGCCATGACCCGGGCCGGCGTAGCCTCGGCGCCGAGCACGCGGATCGCGCCGTCGACGACGCCGCGCGCGGAGACGGCCATGAACGCCGCCGCGAGATCATGGCCCGTGACGTCGCCCACCGCGACGAGCACCCGCCCGTCGGGCAACGCGCTGGCCAGCCACCAGTCTCCGCCGACCGCGCCGACGGCTTGGCAGTGACCGGTGATCGCGACGCCGGGCACCCGCAGCGGCGCGCCGGCCGTCAACCGCTGGTGCGCGAGGTACGCCACCTCGCGTTCGCGATCGTCCTCGTTGCGCTGGGTGGAATGGCGGAGGCTCATGGGCTCGATCGGCAGCAAACGACGTGCCCGTGAACACCGTTTGCGGCACGCGCCCGGCGGCGTCCGCATGTGGCTTGCAGCCCCCGAGGAGCACGCTGACTGGAGCGATTGCCCCCAGGCGGACAGGCGCCCACACCGGCGCAACACCCTGACCTCGCTGGGGCACGAGGTGGTGGTTGTCGGCGCGCTCACACCCGCCGATCCGGCACGCGTGCTGCGTATCTGGCCCGGCGATGGAACCGAACGGCGCTGATGTCTACGTGCTGCTCAACCCCTTCCGCTGCAACGTGCGCGAGTTCCGGATCATCACGCGGGTGCTCGCGGATCTGGGCAGCGATGACCTCGAGGCGGTCGACGGCTTCTACGCGCCGGACATCGACGCCGCGTTGATCGGCACGTGCTTCACGTCGGCCGCGCGTGCGCGCCTGGGCGTCGAGGGCATGCAAGCGTGCATCGCGCGGTGCGGGTTGCCGCTGGTCGTGCCCGCGCGCCTCGACGCCGCGGGCGCCGCGCGCTTCTTCGACGAGCACCTGCTGCGCTACGACACGTACGTCCAGCTCTACCCGTGCGCCGAGGAGCCGATGGGGCTCATCGAGCGCGTCGTCGAGCGGCTCGGCGAGCAGGTCGTGCTGCGGCCCCGCGCCGGCACTGAGAGCGACTACAACTTCGACCTGCGCCACGAGGTGCCCATGATCGGCGTCCGCCACGAGCTGCCGAGCTGGCGGCGCGCCGAGTCGTCCTGGTGACGCGGTCGGTATCGGCCGCCGTCGGGACCGGTCGAAGGCGGGGGGCGCACGGTATGCTGCGCGGGTGAAGCCCGCCCGTGCCGCGCCCTCGATGCGAGAGACCCTCGAGCGCAACTTCCACAAGCTCTCGGGGCAGAAGCGACGGGCCGCCGACTACCTCATCGAGCACCACCGCACCGCGTTCGCGATGTCGGTGCAGGAGCTGGCGAGGGCGGCGAGGGTCTCGGAGGCGACGCTCGTGCGCCTGGCCCGCGATCTCGGCTTCGGCGGCTACCTCGAGCTCCGGGCCGCGCTGATCGAGGAGGCGACGCGGGTGCTCTTGCCCGAGGATCGCTTCGCCTTCGCCCGGCCGACGAAGGAGCCGTCCGAGACCGCCGTCGCGGTCGCGCGCCAGGAGGTCGAGAACATCAACCGCTCGGTCGAGGATCTCGATCCGGCGCAGCTGCGGACCTTCGTCGGCCACCTGCGCAAGGCGCCGCGGACCGTCGCCGTCGGCCTGGGCGTCAGCTCGATCGTGGCGCGCTTCGCCGCCTACCAGCTCTCGCAGGTCGGCTGCCGGGCCGACTTCCTGACCCGCGAGGCGCTCAACCTCGCCGAGCAGGTCGCGCTCCTGCCGCCCAGGACCGTGGTGCTCGCGATCTCCTTCCCGCCGTACTCCAGCCGCACGGTCGATACCGCGCGTCGCGCCCGGGCCCGTCAGCTGCCGGTCCTGGCGCTCACGGACTCGGCGCGATCGCCGCTGGTCGAGGTGGCGTCGGCCGCGCTCTACGCCCGCACCGAGAACCTGCTCTACACCAACTCGATCTCGGGCGCGGTGGTGGTGCTGAACGCGGTCGTGACCGACCTCGCGCTCGCCGACAAGAAGCGCGCGCTGGCGAACGTGGCCGCGCTCAACCGGGCGGTCGCCGACGAGGTGCTCCTGAAGTAGGTGTGCCGGATGTCATGGCCGTTGAAATAAAAGCGCCATGGTGCCAAGGTCGGGGCCATGCTCGTCGTCCGCGACGTCCGGCCGCACGATCTCGATGACCTCCTCGCCGTCGCTCGCCACCTCGACAGCGTCAACCTGCCGGCGGAGCGCGCGCTCCTCGCCGCGCTGATCGAACGATCGGGCCGGTCGTTCGCCGGGCGGCTGCCGGTGGCGGCGCGCGAGTACGTCTTCGTCCTCTGCGACACCGAGGCCGGCGGCCGGGTCGTCGGCACCTCGATGATCCATGCCCAGCACGGGACGCCCGAGGCGCCGCACGTCTGGTTCGAGGTCGGCAGCGAGGAGCGCTGCTCGACCGCGCTCGGCCGTCGCCTGTCGCACCAGGTGCTCCGCATCGGCTACACCTTCGACGGACCGACCGAGCTGGGCGGCCTGATCCTCCTGCCCGAGTACCGCGGCGGCGGGCGGCGCGCGGGCAAGCTCCTGTCGTACGTGCGGTTCCTGTACATCGGCGCCCATCGCGACGCGTTTCGCGATCAGCTCCTGGCCGAGCTGCTGCCGCCGTTCGAGGCCGACGGCACGAGCCTCCTGTGGGAGCACCTGGGGCGTCGCTTCACCGGGCTGGCCTACGCCGAGGCCGATCGCCGGTCGCGTGACGACAAGGAGTTCATCCGCACCTTGTTCCCCGAGGGCCCGATCTACGCCTGCCTCCTGCCGCCCGACGCGCAGGCGGTCATCGGCCAGGTGGGCCCGGCCACCCGGGGCGTCGAGCACATGCTGCTCGAGGCCGGCTTCCGCCACGCTGGTCGCATCGATCCGTTCGACGGCGGACCCCACCTGATGGCGCGGACCGACGACGTCGCGCCGGTGCGGCGGCTGCGCCAGGCGCGGCTCGAGGCCGGCGACGTGGGCGACGCGGCCTGGGCCGTGGTCGCTCGCCGCGACGGCGACGGCCTCGTCGCCGCGGCCGCGCCCTGCCGGACCGAGGGCGAGGGCGCGTGGGTGCCGGCCGCGGTGCTCGCCGCGCTGGGCGCAGATGGCGGTCGCCCGGCCTGGGTCCTGCCGATGGCATGAGAATGCCTGATTGCTGTCGTCGTGAAAGTATTGTTTCATAGGCGCGGGATCCGCGGTACGGTGGCGTCATGTCCACCGTCACCATCCCCTCCGAGCTGCTGATCGGCGGCCGCTGGCTGCCCGGCCTCGGTCGCCCCTTGTCCTCGCGAAACGGCGTCACCGGCGAGCCCGTCTGGGCCGGGGCGGGGGCCGATCGGGCGCAGGTGGCCGCGGCGGTGCAGGCGGCCCGCGCCGCGTTCCCCGCCTGGAGCGAGCTCGGCTTCGCCGGTCGCCTCGCGGTCGTGGAGGCCTTCGGTCGCCAGCTGGCCGAGCACGGGGACGCGCTGGCCACGATGATCGCGCGCGAGACCGGCAAGCCGCGCTGGGAAGCGCGGTCCGAGGTCGCCGCCATGAGCGGCAAGCTGCCCATCGCCGCGCGCGCGCACCGCGAGCGCCTGGCGGAGCGAACCGATGCCGCGGGTGATGCGGTGCTGGCCGTGCGACACCGACCGCACGGGGTGATCGCGGTGTTCGGGCCGTACAACTTCCCCGGGCACCTGCCCAACGGGCACATCGTGCCCGCGCTCCTCGCCGGCAACACCGTGGTGCACAAGCCGAGCGAGCGGACGCCGGGCGTCGCCGCGATGATCGCGGCGCTCTGGTCGGCCGCCGGCATCCCGGATGGCGTGCTCGGCCTGGTGCACGGCGATCGCGAGGTGGGGGCGGCCCTCGCCGGGGATCCCGGCATCGACGGACTCTTCTTCACCGGCTCGGCCGAGACCGGTCACGCCCTGCACACCCTCCTGGCGGGCCAGCCGCACAAGCTCCTCGCGCTCGAGCTGGGCGGCAACAACCCGCTGGTGATCGGCGCGGTGCGGGACCGCCGCGCCGCCGTGTACATGGCGCTGCAGTCGGCGTTCGCGAGCGCGGGTCAGCGCTGCACGTGCGCGCGCCGCCTGATCGTACCGACCGGCGCGGACGGCGATCGTTTCATCGACGAGCTCGTCGCCGCCGCCGCGGCGATCCGGGTCGGCGCGTGGGACGACGAGCCCGCGCCGTTCATGGGCGGCGTCATCGACGTGGCCGCGGCCGACCGCCTCCTCGACACCCAGGCGATGCTCCTCGCCCGGGGCGGTCGCGCCTTGCTCGCGATGCGCCGGCTCCGCCCCGGCTCGTCCCTCCTCTCGCCGGGGCTCGTCGACGTCACCGACGCGCGCGACGTCCCCGACGAGGAGCACTTCGGCCCGCTGCTCCAGCTATACCGGGCGCGCGATCTCGATCACGCCATCGCGATCGCCAACCGCACCCGCTTCGGGCTGGCGGCCGGGCTGCTCGGCGACGACGAGGCCGAGTACCGGCGCTTCTTCCGCGGGGTGCGGGCGGGGGTCGTCAACTGGAACCAGCCGCTGACCGGCGCGAGCTCGGCGGCGCCGTTCGGGGGCATCGGCGCCAGCGGCAACCACCGGCCCAGCGCCTACTACGCCGCCGACGCGTGCGCGTACCCCGTGGCCTCGCTCGAGGCCGCCTGCTGCGCGCTGCCGGCGACGCTCGCGCCCGGGCTGGCGGCGTGAGCTGAGCGCGATCGCGAGCTCGGCCGATCAGCGCCGGCGGTCCGCGGCGACCAGGAACGCCGCGATCGCGCCGACCAGGCCGAGGGCGACCAGCTCGCCGGCGACGCCGCCGAGACGCGGCGCCGTCGGGACGGCCACGCCGAGGCCGCCGACGGTCACCGCGACGGCGACGCCGGCCAGGCCCTCGCCCGCGACGAGGCCCGACGCGGCGAGCACGCCCCCGCCGCCGTGCCCGCCGCCGTGCCCGCCGCCGCGACGCGCCCGGCGATCCACCCAGAGCCGCACGAGCCCGCCGAGGAAGATGGGCGTCATCGCGCCGAGGGGAAGGTAGACGCCGATGGCGAAGGCGAGGCCCTCGACGCCGGCCAGCATGGCGCCGATCGCCAGCCCCGCGCCCGCCAGCACCAGCGGCCAGGGCAGGGAGCCGTCGAGCCCACCCTCGATGATCGTCTTCATCAGGGTCGCCTGCGGCGCGGGCAGCTCGCGCGAGCCGAACGTGTAGGTCGCGCCGAGGAAGAGCACGGTGGCGGCGACCGCCCAGCACGCGGTGGCCGCGCCCAGGTACTGGCCGAGCTGCTGCCGCGCCGGCGTCGCGCCCACCAGGTGGCCGGTCTTCAGGTCCTGGGAGATGTCGCCGGCCTTGGACGCGGCCACCGCCACGATCGCGCCCGACAGGAGCACCGCGACCCGCGCCGCCGGCGAGGTCCACCCCGCGGCGGCGAAGATGGCGCCCAGCGCGAGGAGCGTGCACACGCAGATGCCGGAGGTCGGCTGCGACGACACGCCGACCAGGCCGACGATACGCGACGCGACGGCGACGAAGATCAGGCCGAGCACCGCGATCGCAGCCGCGCAGACCAGGCGCGGCCCGAGCGCGATGCCGCCGAGGATGCCCGGCACCAGCGCCACCGCCAGCACCACCAGCGCGACGCCGGCGACGACCACCGCCGGCGGCACGTCGCGATCGGTGCGGGGCGGCGCGCGGCGCGTGGTGCCGCCGCCGCCGCTCGCGCCGGCAGCGATCGCGCGCAGCGACGCCAGCATCGCCGGGACCCCGCGGATCACGGTGAACACCGCGGCGCACGCGACGGCGCCGGCGCCGATGTAGCGCACGTACGTGCTCCACAGCTCGTCGGGGTCGGGCACCGGCGCCGCGGGATCGGTCTGGACCGCCAGGTACGTGATGAGCGGGATGATCAGCAGCCAGGCCACCACGCTCCCCGACACGACCACCGCCGACGGGCGTGGGCCGAGGATGTAGCCGACCGCCATCAGCGCCGGCGCGATCTCGATCGAGAGGCGAGCGCCGGGCAACGCGGTCAGCGACGTCGAGACCACCTCGGGCACGAGCGCGCCGAGACCGAGCGCGAGCTTGCACGCCGCGCCGATCGCCATGCCGGCGAAGATGAGCCGGGCCTGGCCGCCGGCGCCGCCTGCGGTCGCGCGCAGCACCTCGGCGCAGGCCTGGCCCTCGGGGTAGGGCAGGGTGTCCGCCGATCGGACGATCAGCAGGCGGCGCAGCGGGATCATCGCCGACACGCCGAGCACGCCGCCGAGGAACGTCAGCGCCACGACCTGCAGGTACGGCGGGGCGTCGCCCCACAGGTACAGCGCGGGCACCGTGAAGATCGCGCCGGTGGCCAGCGCGGTCGACGCCGAGCCGATGGTCTGGGCCAGGTTGGCCTCGAGGAGCGTGGCGCGGTTGCCGGTGGCGCCGAGCACCGCGACCGTCATCACCGCCACCGGGATCGACGTGGCCACCGTCATGCCGACGCGCAGGCCGAGGTACGCGTTGGCGGCGCCGAACACCGCGCCGGCGATCACCCCGAGGACGATCGCGCGCGCGGTGAGCTCGCGGGGCGCGGCGTCCGTCACGGCAGCGACCGCCGCGTGGTGAGGTCGTAGCGCGCGCCGCGCGCCAGCGTGATCACGCGCAGGCCGGGGACGTCGGTCAGCGGCGCGCTCGCCGACGGGGCGCGGCTCGCCGCGGTGGCCTCCATCACCACCACCTCGCCCTCGCCCAGCACCTCGAAGGTGTGGTCCGGACGCAGCCAGACCGCGGTGCCCTCGTCGACGCCGAGGCCGACGGCCTCGGGATGATCGAGGACGACGCCGGCGAGGCGGCGATGGCGCCGACGCGCGCCGAAGTGGGTGTCCAGGACGACGCCCTCGGCGAGGCCGAGGCCCACGGCGAGCTCCATGGCGCCCGGGCGCAGCGCGTGGGGATCGCCGTCGCCGGTGATCATCCAGCGCGACTGACAGGCGGTGCCCGCGGAGGTCCCGCCGATCACGCCCCCGGCCAGTTTCATGGCGGCGAGCGCCGCGTGCGCCGGCGTGTCGACGAGGCGCGCGGCGATGCGCCGCTGATCGCCACCCGCGAACCACACCCCGGTCGCGCCCGCGATCTGGCGGGCGAACGCGGCGCGGCCGGCGTCGCGGCGATCGTCGACGTGGAGCACGGTCACGTCGCGCACGCCCAGGCGGCGGAAGCGCTCGACGTACTCGGCGCCGCCCAGGCGGTCGTCGGCCGAGGCGAGCGGCAAGATCACCAGGCGGGCCTCGGCCCCGCCGGCGAGCGCGACGAACAGGCGCATCGCGTCGTCGGGCTTGTCGCCCCCGCCGACCAGCACGAGGTGCCCGCCCGCGATCCGCGGTCGGGGGGCCGGCGCCTCGCCGAGCGACGGACCACAGGCGACGAGCGCGAGCGCGAGCGCGAGCGCGAGGCCGAGCGCGAGGCCGAGCTCGAACTCCGGCCGCCGTGGCGACTCACAGGACATAGCGCACCTCCAGCCAGAGCTCGCGTGGCCGCTCGACCTGGCGCACGGCGCGGAAGTACGACGTGGTCTCGCGCACGCCGGTCACGGTGGCCGCGTCGAGCAGGTTCTCCGCGCGGAGCGAGAGCTCCCACCGGCCCGGGCCGGGCACCGGCAGCGGACGATCGAGCGCGACGTCGACGACGTGGCGCCACGGCAAGGTGTAGCCGCCGCGACCCGCGCGATCGAAGACGTAGACGCGGGGCGCCGTCGCCGGCGAGACGCGCAGGACGCGCGAGTACGGTTCGCCCGACCGGCTCCGCACGTCGACCCGCAGGTGGAGCCGGCCGGGGAGGTCGCTGTCGAACCGGGCGCGGGCAGACACGCGCGAGACCCCAGGCATGTTGCCGTCGGCGTTCACCCGACCGCTGGGATCGCGCCACTCCTCGGCGAGCCCTCCGTCGCTGTCGAGGTTGCCGCGATCGATGGCCAGCGCGCCGTCGAGCCGGATCGCCACGCCGCGCCAGGGGAACAGGTCGAGCCCGAGGTCCACGCGCTGGGCCAGGCGGTGCCCGTCGGCCACGGTCGTGATCGCGTAGTCGGGCGCGACGCCGGCCGGCAGCTCGAGGTAGTCGAACTGGTCGCGCTCGCCCGGGCCGATGGTCTCGGCGCGAGCGACGTACTCGCCGCGCTCGTAGCGACGATCGACGATGCCGGCGATGTTCGACCAGCGGCGCACCTGCCAGCCCGCGCGCACCGCCACGCGATCGCGGGTGTGCGCGAGCGCGAGGACGACGCGATCGATCCGCGGCTGGGCGAGGTCCACCGGCTCGCCCAGCACCGGCACGAAGCGGCGGCGACGCTCCCAGCCCGCGTCGTCGATCGTCGGCGGCGGGGCGCCCGGATCGCCGGCCCAGTCCCAGTACTCGAGGGGCGTGTAGGCCGCGCCGGCGGCGGCGCGCCGGTACAGCGAGGCGTCGAGGCGCTGGAAGTGGCGGCCGGCGCGGACCCCGATCGCGGTGCGGCCGTCGTCGGGGATCACGTCGATCGCGAGGCGCGGCGCCAGGCCGCTCGTGCGCCAGACCGTGGCGCCGTGCTCGAAGCCGCCGCGGAACACCTCGCCGCGCAGGCCGGGCGTGATCGTCAGCCGGCTCCCCACGTCGATCCGGTCCTCGACGTAGAGCGCGCCGTCGAGGCCGACGGTGGCGGCGTGGAGCTCGTCCCCTCGATCGCTCGAGTAGAGTCGCCAGCTGGTCCGGTCGGCCTCGTCCACGGCCGACCGGCCGTCGGCGAGTAGATCGGCGAAGGTGAAGCCACCGTTGCGCGTCTCGTCGTCGTGGCGGCGGTCGAGCTCGACGCGCAGCCCCGCGGTGATGGTGTGGATATCGCGCGCGCTCACGACGCCGTCGCGAGCGACCGCGACGTGGAGATCGCCTCGCTGGCGCAGGGCGCGGCGCCGCACCGTGAAGGGGTAGTTGCCCCACGTCTGGTAGCTGTCGAGGTTGATGTGGCCGGGGGTCGCGAGGCCGCCGCTCGCGCGCCAGTCGTCGCGCTCGAGCGTGAGATCGACGGCGAGGCCGAGCTCCACCGCGGGCGCGGGCTGGTAGCGGGCGGTCGCGATCGCCGACAGCTCGTCGGCGGTGCGGTCGCGACCCGCCGACGGCAGCTCCCAGGCGGAGAGCCCGGCGTCGCGCACCTCGAGCGCGTCCCAGCGCGCGCCGAGCGTCAGGCGCAGGGTCGCGCTCGGCTCGAAGGTGACGTTGGTCGACAGGCGGGGCCGGACGCGCCGCTCCTCGCGGCCCGCGCCGAGCGCCGTGATCGCCTCGTGGTCGACGAGGGCCTCGCTCCACACCCGCAGGCAGCGCGGGACCACCACCGCCCACGCCTCGCCAGCCAAGCGGTTGGCGTAGCGGCGGTCCCCTCCGACGAGCTCCTCGGGGCGGGTCAGCGGGTGATCGTCGCGCAGCTCGGTGAGGTCGCGTCCGCCGGAGATCATGGGTCCGGCGGTGAGCGCCTCCACGAGCGTCACCGCGAGCGCGCCGTCACCGGCCTCGGGCAGCACCCACGGCGCGTCGAGCCAGGTGCCCGGCGCCTGGTCGCGTCCCGGCCGCACGGTCCGGTCCTCGTTCCAGCCGCGCAGCGCGACGCCGGCGTCGCCGGCGCCGGCCAGATCGGGACGCGGTTGCCACAGCCGGGAGAGCGCCACCGGCGCCGCGTCGTCGCAGCGCTGTCCGCGGGCCGCGCCGGGCGCGGCGACGACCGCGAGGGCCGCGGCCGCGGCGAGGATCAGCGCAGATGGTCGCACAGCGCCATCGCGTTCATCGCGGCGCGCCGGGCGATCGAGTCGATCACCAGGAACTCGTCGCGCGAGTGGAAGCCGCCGCCCTCCGGCCCCACGCCGTCGAGGCAGGTGGCCCCGGCGCGCGCGGCGCGGTTGATGTCCCCGACGCCCGCGGTGTGGACCCCGCGCACGTCCATGCCGAGACGCCGGGCCGCGGCGGCGTAGCGGCCGACGAGGAGCTCGCTGGCCGGGCTCGGCGCCATCGGCGGTGTCTCGATGCGGGCGTCGACCTCGATCGTGACGCGCTCGCTCGTCGCGATCGCCGCCGCGCGCGCGGTCAGCTCGTCGACGACGCGCGCGCCGGCGGCCTCGTCGTAGAACCGCCACTCGAGCTCGCAGGTCGCGCGGTCCGGGATGCACGACAGCGCGGCCGGCGTCACCGTGACGGCGCCACCCGGGGACACGGTGAGGCACGGCGCGAGCGCCTCCAGCTCCTCGGCGGCGACGACGACGCGGGCCAGCGCGGTGAGCGCGTTCCCGGCCCGACCGTGGTCGATGCCGGCGTGGCCGGAGGCGCCACGCACGACGACGGTGGCGATCCCCTGTCCCTTGCGCGCGACGACCAGGTTGCCGCACGTGCGGGCCGCCTCGAACGCGAGCGCGAGACTGGCGTCGCGGGCCGCGCGATCGAGCGCCGGCGCGCCGGTGGGCGAGCCTTGCTCCTCGTCGGAGACCAGGAGCAACCGGAAGCGCGCGCGCGTGAACGCGCCGCGGCGCGCGAGCAAGGCCAGCGTGACCAGCGCCGTGACCACGCCGCCCTTCATGTCGGCGATGCCCGGGCCGCGCCAGCGAGGGCCGTCCACGACGAAGGGGAAGACCTCGTCGGGAGGGTAGACCGTGTCGAGGTGACCGAGGAGCAGCACGGTGGGACCGGCGACGGCCGGGGTCTCGGCGAGGAGATGGTCGCGGACCAGCGCGCCGGCGGAGGTGCGCATCGGCCTCGTCGCCAGCCCGAGCGCCTCGAGGCGGGGGGCCAGCAGGCGATGACACGCGGCCAGCCCGGCGGCGTTGTCGGCGTGCGAGTTGGTCTCGACCAGCGCCTGCAGGAGCGGCAGCGCCCAGCCCTCGGCCCGGCCCGCCTCGTCGAGCGTCGCTCGCGCCTCGGCGTCGAGGTTCACCGCGCCTCCACGTCGGCGGCGCGGCGGGGCACGATCGACCGGCCGAGCGCCCCGCTCGACAAGGTCAGTGGATAGAGCGGACCGGTGATGCGCGCGAAGCGATCACCTCGCGCCGGCCAGAAGTCGTGAAGCAGCGTGTCGATCTGGATCGTCGGGCCCGAGAGGTCGGTGCGCGAGGCCACCTCCCACACGTAGCCGTCGACATCGGGGTTGGTCACCTCGACGTCGCTGATGCGCACCAGGCAGCCATCCCAGGCGTCCTCGGCGAGCGCGGCGATCGCGACCACGTCGGCGACCGGCGTCGCGGTCCCCGTGGTGCTGACCTCCTCGACGTCGATGATGGTGTGACCGCGCGACTCTCCGGCGACGCCGATCACGCGGACGCGATCGCCCTCGGCCACCGCGGGCGACCCGGCCGGCCGCGCGTCCCGGAAGTACACGCCCGACCACGCGCCACCGCCGAGGTCCTGGCCCCAGAAGTCGACGTAGTTCGGGCCGGGCGCGACCGCGAACACGACCGCGTCGAGCTCGACCCGGCTGCCGGCCGGCACCTGACCGCGCTGCACGAGCGCGATCGTGGTCACCACGTTGCCGGCGACCACGAACCCGAGGGTGTCGGAGGCGCCCTGGAACTCGCAGGTGACGTCGGCGGCGCCTGGCGCCGTCGCGGTGAAGACCACGCCGTCGAGCGTGCCGCCCGCGCCGGCGAGGGTGCAGGTCGCGAGATCGGTGACGTCGATCGTGCTGCCGTCGTCGTAGAGGGCGCGCACCGTGATGGGCACGCGGGTCCCCACCTCGGGCATGGTGGTTCCGCCGGCCGCCAGCCGGAGCCCGACCAGCTCGTGGCCGCTGGCACAACCGCCGGAGAGCGTCGCGACGAGGACGAGCGAGTAGAGGTTCGCCACGTGGATGTCATGCCGGATCTGACGCAAAAGTGTCAACATCAAAGATGAGAAACAAAACTTTCACGAGCGCTCGACCCGCCGTCCGCGTCGGTCGGGAGGGCCTCGGGGGACGGGACCGCGTTATGCTCCGATCGTGCTCCGGGGTACGTTCGCGGTGCCGCTCGTCTGGGTCCTCGCGGTCGCGGCGTGCGGCGGCCGTGGCGCCGCCGGTCCGGCGGGGCCGACTGCCGAGGACCCGGCCGCTCGTGCCGAGGGCCCATCCGATCCGCCGCTGGTGGCGCTGCACGCGGTGCCGTTCGTGGCCGCGCGCGGGGCGCCGTTCGTCGACGAGGAGCAGGCGTTCGCGGCGGTGGCGGACCTGGCGGTGCGGCTCGGGTTCGAGGAGGCGCGCGACGTCGACCTCGACCTCGACGAGCTGGTGCTCCTGCCGTACGCGGGACGGAACGTCACCGCGTGGCGGTTCTACGGCGGCGGGCCCGCGGCGATGGCGCACGTCGAGCGCATCTCGCGCGAGCTCTACGGCGGGCGGCTCGACTGGGCCGCGGGGTTCGACAGCGAGGCGGACGCCGATCGCGGGCTCGAGGTGTTCCTGACCGTGATGCTCGCCCACGAGCTGGGGCACGCGCTCGCCTCGCGACGCCAGCTCGGCGCGTACGAGACCGATCCGTACCTGGAGGAGACACGCGCGATCCGGTTCGAGGCCGCGATGCTCCGCGAGCTGGTGGCGCGCGGGATGGTGCCGCCCGACTGGCCGGCCGTGTACGAGCGCGCCAACCGCGTGCTGCTGGCGGCGGCGGCGCCCGGCAAGGTGGCGTCCTTGCCGAAGGACCCGGCCGCGCGGCGCGCGCGGTTCAACGCCGGCTACTACTTCCTGGCCACCGGGAAGGTGGCCGGGCACGCCGACGAGGTCGACACCGTGCTCGCCATCTACACGCTGGAGCGGCTCGAGCACCTGGCGCGCGCGGAGCCGTGGGCCGACGTCATCGCCGCGCTGGCGCCGCCCGCCGCCGATCCGACGCCGGCGGCCACCGAGGCGCGCGAGGCGCTGCCCCGGCTCGCGTACGGATCCACGCTGACCGCCGACGGACTGACCGCCACCGACGCCACCGGGGAGCGGATGCTCGTGCTGACCCCGCAGGAGCGAGGCGATGGCGTCGCGGCGCAGATCCGGATCGAGGTGCGCCGGCGTCTGCCCGCGCCGATCCCGACGGCCCGCCGCGCGGCCGCGGCGCTGCAGGTGCTGGCGGCCGCGCGCGCCCACGACGACATCGCCTGCGACCTCGACGAGGCGTTCGCGCAGGTCCGGTGCCGGACGCTGGTGGTCGGCCTCGAGCGCGCCGGCGCGCGGCTGGGGACGGCGGCCGGTCGCCTCGACCAGGCGGTCGCGGCCCTGTACACGTCGCTCGCGGCACCGCCGACGCGGCGCCCGACCGGAGGTGCCCGATGAGCGCGACCGACTTGCTACGCCGCGCGCTCGTCCGCCTCGCGTGCCTGGCGACGGCCGTCACGTGCCTCGGCGGCTGCCTGATCTTCGACGGCCTGGTCATCTTGCTCGATCTCGATCGGCGCGAGGCGCGCATCACCATCCAGCGCATCGCCTCGAACGGCCGCGACGACTGGGACGAGCTGGTCGACGCGCCGGCCCAGGTGGAGACGGACTTCGCCGAGCTGATCACGAAGTACGTGGGCGGCGACCAGCTCGATCACGGCGGCGCCGACTGGGGCCTGCCGCGCTGGCGCCTGATCGACAAGCAGCTCGTGCCCCGCGCCGGCGCCCCCGACATCCTCGATGGCGAGCTCCGGGTAGGCTTCGAGCGCCTCGCCGATCTGCGCCTCTGGAGCTGGGATCGTGCCCACCCCCACGCCTGGTGTCCCCCGGCTGGCATGCGCGTGGTCCGCACCAACGCCACCGCCCGCACCGCCCGCGGTTGCCTGGTGTGGCGGACGAGCACGCGGTCGCTCCGCGTCGAGCTCGCGCCGGCGACGGCGCCGCCGTCGCGCTTCGACCTGGGGGCGCATCACGCGCGCTGGCGGGCGCGGCAGACCACGCCCTGAGTCACGAACGCCTGATCCGGCGGCGGACGACGGCCGCGACGCGGACGGCGATCGCCAGCGCGATGAGCGCGAGCCCGCCGAGGTGGAACGGGTCGCCGCCCGGGAGGCGCTTGGCGTAGCTGGCGGCGAAGACGAAGAGGATCCAGTAGCCGCCGGCGGTGTGGAGCAGCTTCCACCGCCGCGGGCCCAGGGCGGCGGCGGTGCGATCGAACGAGGTGATCGTCATCGCCGCGAGGAAGAGGAAGGCGAGCGAGCCGGCGGCGAGGCCCGACAGGTTGTCGACCGCGGCGTCCATGCCGGAGACGTAGGCACGCGTCCAGATGAGGACGCCGTGGATGGCGTGCGAGACCGCGAACGAGACGCCGACGTAGCGCCGGTTGCGCAGCAGCCACCTCGTCGATGGGTGCGGCCAGAGGGCGTTCGCCGACGACGCGCTCCAGGCGAGCAGGAACAGCACCAGCGACGTGCGGGCGGTGAGGCGCAAGCCCGCGCCGAGACCGGGGTCGCCGGGGCTCGCGGCGTACAGCGCCACGACCAGTCCTCCGACGATCACGGCGGTCCACAGGACGAGCCACCACCGGCGAAGCATCGCGCCGAGCGTAGCGCGGCCGCGCCCGCGCCGTCAGGTTCGTCAGGTCATGTCGAGCTTCACGGCGAGCTGCGAGATCGCCGCGTCGTCGGAGCGCGCGGCGAACGAAGCATCGAGGCTGTTTACCCGCTGACGTTGAAGAGCACGGCGCGCTTCGCTTTCGCCGCCTTCGCGTAGAAGCGCCTCAGCCCGACGAAGCTCTCCCAGACGTAGGCGAAGTCGTCGTCGTCGGTCGTGCCTTCGTAGTCGGTTTCGGCGAGCGCGCGATGCCGCCGGCGCATCTCGGCGCGCGTCACCCTGGAGAGTGCGGTCGCGACCCTGGGCGTGAGGCGCGCGGGGACGAGGTAGCTGTGGTTGCCTTCGTCGTCGGAGAGGTCCTCGCCGCCGAGCACGGCGCGTTCGAGCAGCGAGGGCCTGGTCGAGATCGTCGACGTGCCGTCGCCCAGGCAGCGGTGGATCCCATCCCACGCCTTGTCGGAGTCGTACGTCCAGCGCTCGTCGTCGGCTTCCTCGAGCTCGTCGACGTAGTCCTGCGAGACCTCCGCGCGACGCAGCTTGCGAACCTGGGACGCATCGAGGGCGAAGTGGCGACCGAGCACCGGGTGAGTATCGCATCGCCGCCCTTGCCGGCGGCGTGGTCGTTGCCTCGACCGCGACCAGCACGCCGTCCTGCTCGGCTCGCGCGACGGCACGGGCCAGCGCGGTGAGAGCGCGTGCGGATCGTTCGCTGCGGTCGTATCATCGGCCCCTGTTGTTTCGCGCGAAGCTGTTCAAGTATCCGGGGCCGGGCGGCTGGACGTTCGCGCGCATCCCCGAGCGTCACGCGGTGCCGGCCACGCACCCATGGGGCAGGACGCCGGTGTTCGCGACCGTCGACGGCAAGCGCTGGTCGACGAGCGTGTGGCGCGACAGGAAGCACGGAACCCTCCTCCCGGTCCCCGCCAAGATCCGTGGCGCGAAGCAAGACGGAGACACCGTGATGGTGACGCTCGAGCCGCGCGGTTCGCTGGAGGTGCTGTCGCCCGTGCGAAGCGCGAACCGTCGACGAGGGCCGCCGCCCCGCGCTTAGATCAGGTCGACGATCACGTGGTGGTCCTGGCGGTCGTCGCGCAGCGGGATCGCGCCGTCGCAGTCGACGCCGTCGCAGATCACGCGCGCGACGTCGCGGTGGGTGCGGACGTGGATGTGATAGACGGTCTCGCGGTGGCGGTAGTGGACCTCGAAGCCGGTCCAGCTGGCCGGGATCCGCGGCTCGATCCACAGCCGATCGACGTCGAGGCGAAGGCCGAGCAGCGACTCGAGCACCAGCCGGTACATCCAGCCGGCCGAGCCGGTGTACCAGGTCCAGCCGCCGCGGCCGGCGTGCTGCGGGTTGGTGTAGACGTCGGCGGCGACGACGTAGGGCTCCACCTTGTAGGTCGCGATCGCGGCGGCGCTGTCGCCGTGCGCGACCGGGTTGATCATCCGCAAGAGCTCCCAGGCGCGCTCGCTGTCGCCGGCGGCGGCGAACGCCATCGTGGCCCACACCGCGGCGTGCGTGTACTGGCCGCCGTTCTCGCGCACGCCGGGCACGTAGCCCTTGATGTAGCCGGGCCGCAGCTCCGAGGTGTCGAACGGTGGATCGAAGAGCTGGATCAGCCCGAGGTCGCGGCGGACCAGGCGCTGGTCCAGGGCCGCGAGCGCGCGGGTGGCGCGCGCTGGCTCGGCGGCGCCGGACAGCACCGCCCAGCTCTGCGGCAACGAGTCGATCTGGCACTCGGCGTTCGTGGCCGAGCCCAGCGGGGTGCCGTCGTCGAAGTAGGCGCGGCGGTACCACTCGCCGTCCCAGCCGCTGGCCTCGATGGCCTCGCGTAGCTTGCCGGCGTGGGCGGCGCAGGTCTCCGCGAAGGTCAGGTCGTTGCGGCGGCGCGCCAGCTCGCCGAACCGGCGCAGCACGTCGTGGAGGAAGAACGCCAGCCACACGCTCTCGCCCCGGCCGTGCTCGCCGACCAGGTTCATGCCGTCGTTCCAGTCGCCGCTGCCCATCAGCGGCAGGCCGTGCACGCCGACCGCGAGCCCGTTGCGGATCGCGCGGACGCAGTGCTCGTAGAGGGAGGCGCGCTCCTCGGAGTGCGCCGGCAGGTCGTAGTAGCTGTCCTCGTCCTCCTTGACCGGCCGGCCCTCGAGGAAGCCGACCACCTCGTCGAGCACGCCGGTGTCGCCGATCGACGCGACGTAGCGGCAGGTCGCGTAGGGCAGCCACAGGTAGTCGTCGGAGATGTGGGTGCGCACGCCGCGGCCGAGCGGCGGATGCCACCAGTGCTGGACGTCGCCGGGCGGGAACTGCCGCGCCGCCGCGGTCAAGAGCTGGGCGCGGTACAGCCCCGGGTCGGCGTGGATCAGCGCCATGGCGTCCTGCAGCTGATCGCGGAACCCGTAGGCGCCGCCGGACTGGTAGAAGCCGCTGCGGCCCCACATCCGGCACGCGATCACCTGGTACAGCAACCAGCCGTTGGCCAGCAGATCGACGGTCGGCTCCTCGGTCCGGATCTGCACCGCGCCGAGCGTCCGCTTCCAGTGATCCCAGACCCGCTCGAGCGCGTCGTGGGCCGGACCGGTGCCGCGGAAGCGGTGCACCAGGTGCCGAGCGTCGTCGAGGTGCTGGCCCGAGCCCAGCATGAACGCGACCTCGCGCTCCTGGCCATCGGCGAGCTCCACCGAGGTCTGCATCGCGAGGCAGGGATCGAGCGCGGCGCCGACCTGGCCGGGCAGCGGACCTCCGCGCAGCGCCGCGGGGCGGGCCAGGCTGCCGTTGCGACCGAGGAACGCGGTGCGATCGCCCGTGATCGAGCGCTCCCACTCGCTGCAGTCGAGGAAGGCGATCCGGGCCGCGAACTCGGTGTTGTAGGCGTTGCGCGCGAGCAGCGCGCGCGAGCCGGGATCGACCTCGGTGACGACGTGCGGCGCGTTGCCGGCGCGGCTGGCGCCCAGCACCAGCTCGACGTAGCCGGTCAGCGACAGCGCGCGCCGCCGGCCGGACACGTTGCGCAGCTTGATCACGATGAACTTCACCGGCGCGTCGGTGGCGACGTAGGTGGTGAGCGTGCTCGCGATGCCGGCCTCGGTGGTCTCGAAGACGCTGTAGCCGAAGCCGTGGCGGCTGGTGTACGACCCGTCGGCGCCGGCCGGCAGCGGCGTCGGCGACCAGTAGCGACCGTCGTCCTCGTCGCGCAGGTAGAAGGCCTCGCCGCTGGCGTCGGTGACCGCGTCGTTGTGCCACGGCGACAGCCGGTAGCTGTGGGCGTTCTCGCACCAGGTGTACGCGCTGCCGCTCTCGCTGATCACGGTGCCGAACCACGGGTTGGCCAGCACGTTGACCCACGGCGCCGGGGTGCATGCGTCGCGGGTGGTCGCGATGACGTACTCGCGGCCGTCCGGCGTGAAGCCGCCGTGGCCGTTCCACGCCAGCAGATCGGTGCGCACCTCCATCGTCGTGGCGCTGGGCGCGCGGTGCTCCGGCTGGGTGCGGCGGTCGTGCCCGCGGCGGTCGGTGGACACGACCGTGCTGCGGGGGCGTCGGTCGAGGTGATCGGCGAGGGTGCCGTCGGCGTCGCTGACGATCACGCGGGCGACGGTCTGCATCAGGACCTTGTCGTGCTCGGCGATCTGCTCGCTGCGGCGCACGAAGATGCCGCCGGGGCGATCGTGCAGGCCGACGTCGGCCAGGCCGCCGATCACCGCCATGATCTCGTCCTGCAGCACCTGGCGGTAGCCCGAGGGGTCCTCGTTCCAGATGACGAGGTCGGCGGCCAGGCCCTTGCGCCGCCAGTAGGCGTGGGCCTTGACCAGCTGGCGGACGAGATCGAGGTTGGCGACGTCGGCGATGCGAACCAGGATGATCGGCAGGTCGCCGGAGATCGCGTACGGCCACAGCCCGGCCTGGCCGCCGCGGTTGCGGGCGATCAAGCCGCGCGGCGCCCGCAGCGTCGGGTTGCCGTACAGCACGCTCGAGGCGAGGCGATCGAAGAGCTGGGTGTCGAGGTTCGAGGCCTCGAGCCGCCGCTGCACCACCTGGCTGTGGGTCCACGACAGCGCGAGCACGCGCTCGACGGCGTGCTGATCGCGGTACTTCTCGATCAAGCGCATCGCGCCGTCGCGCGACTCGGCGACGCCGGTGGCGACGTGGAGGCGGACGACCTGGTCGGGCGCGATCACGACCCGGCCGCGGATCGCGACGATCGGATCGAGGACGGAGCCCTCGCTGTCGCCGAGCTGGTCGCGGTACATCGCGAGCGGATCGGCCACGGTGCGGCCGCGGCCGAGGAAGGCGGCGCGGTCGGTCTCGTACGACACCGGCGCGGCGGCGGTGCCGTCGATGGTCATCAGGTGGACCAGCCACGGCGGGTGCTCGCCGCCCGAGCGCGGGCGGCGGGTGGCGAGGATGGCCTGGTGGGCGCGCACCAGCTCGGTCTGCACGAACAGGTTGCTGAACGCCGGGTGGGCGGCGTCGGCCGCGGCCTGGGTCAGCACCACCTCGGCGAAGCTGGTGAGCTCGATCGTGCGCGGCGTCCGGCCGCGGTTGGTCAGGGTGACCCGCCGCAGCTCGACGTCGTCCTCGGGCGAGACGCTGATCTCGACGTGGGTGTCGACGTCGCCGTCGCTGCGGCGGAACTCGGCGCGGCCCTGCGAGTAGATCGCCTCGTAGTGGCTGGCGCGCACCAGCGTCGGCTGGTGCGCGACCGACCAGAACGCGCCGCTGTCGACGTCGCGCAGGTAGCCGAACGTGCCCCAGCAGTCGCGGGTGGCGTCTTCGTGCCAGCGGGTGACCGCGACGTCGCGCCAGCGGCTGTAGCCGCCGCCGGCGTTGGTGATCGCGAGGTGGTAGCTGCCGTTCGACAGCAGGTGGACCTCGGGAGTCGGCGTGCTGGGCGTGGTGAACACGCGCAGCTCGTGGCCGCGCTCGCCGGCGGCGGCGGCGGTGGAGGTCGAGACCTCGGCGGGGTGCGGGTTGATCGCCTGCCCGCGCGGCACGCGCTCCTGCAGCAGCAGCTCGGTCGCGCGGAACGCGGGATCGGCGGCGAAGCGGCGCTGCATCGGGCGGTCGAGCAGCACGTAGGCGAGCGCCAAAAGCGCCATGCCCTGGTGGTGCGCCATGTACGACCGCACGGTCACGTGGTCGGTGCCCGGCGGCAGGCGCGCCGCGGTGTAGTCGATCGCTTCGTAGAAGCCGTGCACGCCGGCGTGGCCGGCGGCGACCAGGCGCTGCAGGTTGGCGGTGGCCTGGTGCGGCGCGACCATCAGCGCCATCGCCGACGCGTAGGGCGCGATCACCAGATCGTCGGCGAGGCCGCGCTTGAAGCCCAGGCCGGGCACGCCGAACGCACGGTACTGGTAGTTGAGCTGGGCGTCGGTCTTGTTGTAGCCGGACTCGGAGACGCCCCAGGGCACGCCGCGCTCGCGACCGTAGTCGATCTGACGCTCGACGACGGCGTGGTAGGTCTCGTCGAGCAGCGTGGCCGGGTAGGTCGGCATGACCAGCAGCGGCATCAGGTACTCGAACATCGAGCCGCTCCACGACACCAGCGCCGACCGACCGCGCGACGCGGTCAGCAGCCGTCCCAGGCTGAACCAGTGCTCCTGCGGCAGCTTGCCCTGCGCGATCGCGATGAAGCTCGCCAGCCGGGCCTCCGACGCCAGCAGATCGTAGTAGCCGGGGTCGAGCTGATGCTCGGTGACGTTGTAGCCGATGCTCAGGAGGTGGCGGGTGGGCTCGTAGAGGAAGTCGTAGTCGAGGTCGGCGAGCGCGCGACAGCGCGCCGCCAGCGCCTGCAGCTCGGCGACCCGGGCCGCGCCGTGAGCGATCGCCTCGGCCGGCACCGGCGGCGCCATCCACGCCAGCTCGGCGCGCGCGGCGCGGCACTGGGCGGCCAGCGCGTGCGCCCACCAGCGCGGCTCCGCGTCGGCGGTGTCGGCGAGGGCGTCGGCCAGCGCGTCGGCGAGGACCACGAGGCGATCGAGCTGGGCGGCGGCGAGGGTGATCGTGGTGGCGGTGCCGTCCGCGAGCTCGGCGCGCAGGCTCGCGATCGCCGCGCCCGCGGCGGGCGTGGGCGCGGCCGCCGCGGCGACGCCCGCGAGCGTCGACGCGAGCCCCGCCGTCACCTGCGGCCGCACCAGGGGGGCCGTCGCGAGCTCGTCCAGCCCGGCGGCCAGGATGAGGAGATGACCGGCGAGGTTGCCGCTGTCGACGGTCGAGACGTACATCGGCCGCAGCGGGGCGAGCGTGGTGGTGTCGTACCAGTTGTAGAAGTGGCCGCGGTGACGCTCCATGCGCTCGAGCGTGGCCAGGGTCCGCGTCGTCCGCGTCACCACGTCGCCGACCGTGATGTAGCCGAAGTCGTACGCGGCGAGCGAGGCGGTCAGCGCCAGCCCGATGTTGGTCGGTGAGGTGCGATGGGCCGCGCCGCGCGGCGGATCCTCCTGGACGTTGTCCGGCGGCAGGTAGTTGTCCTCGGGGCCGACGAAGGTCTCGAAGAAGCGCCAGGTCTGGCGGGCGACGCCGTCGAGGAACTCGCGCTCCACCGCGGACAGCTGCGGTCGCGGCGGCACCAGCGGCGTGCTCAGCCACCACGCCACGAGCGGCGCCAGCGCCCACAGCGCCAGCATCGGCGAGGCCGGTACCAGCCCGGCCGGCGCCAGGCGCGCGAGCGCGATCGCGATCGCGACCGCGGCCAGCGGGTTGATCCACATCGAGGCGACGGTCCCCAGCATCCCGGCGCGACCCGCGCGCTGCGCGTCGGCGGCGGTGCGCCACTGCAGGAGCGGTCGGCCGGTGAGGAGCACGCGCACGACGGTGCGGACGATCGCGTCGGCGGCCAGCGCCGCCTCGAACGGCAAGCAGGCGAGCGCGAAGCCCTCGCGCCCGAGCTGCCGGATCAGGCGGCGACCGAGGTCGCGGAGGTGACCGCCACGGGGCTCATCGGCGGGGCGGCGGAGCAGTGCGGCCGCGACCGCGACCAGGCCGGGCAGGATCACGATCGCGGTCACCGCGAGCGTGGCGGCCAGCGCCGCGCCGGGCCGCGTCCATCCGACCAGCAGCAGCCCGAGGAGCGCGAGCGGCACCACGCTGCGCCGCAGGTTGTCGAGCACCTTCCACTGCGACAGCACCGAGATCGGGTTGGCCACGCGGGCGGAGGCCCCGGGGACGCGGCGGCGCAGCCAGGCGACGATCTGCCAGTCGCCGCGGATCCAGCGATGGCGGCGGTTGACGTCGGCGCCGTGGGTCGACGGGTGGTCCTCGATCAGCAGGACGTCGCTGACCAGGCCGGCGCGCGCGTAGGCGCCCTCGAGCAGATCGTGGCTGAGGACGCGGTTCTCGGGCAGGCGCCCGCGCAGCGCGAGGCGGACCGCGTCGACGTCGTAGATGCCCTTGCCGACGAACGAGCCCTCGTCGAAGACGTCCTGGTACACGTCCGAGACCGCGCGCGTGTACGGGTCGATGCCGGGCTCGCCGCCGAACAGCCGGGCGAAGCGCGAGCTGCCGGTGCTGGTCACGCTGACCCCGACGCGCGGCTGCAGGATGGCGTAGCCGGCGGTGACGCGGCCGCGCGCCGCGTCGAAGCGTGGCCGGTTGAGGGGATGAGCGAGGGTGGCTGCCAGCAGGCGGGCCGAGTCGCGCGGCAAGGTGGTGTCGCTGTCGAGCGCGACCACGTACTGGACGCCGGCCAGGCGGTCGAGCGGGCCGACCACGGTGGTGAAGCGGGCGCGATCGCCGCGCAGCGCGTCGTTGAGCTCCTCGAGCTTGCCGCGCTTGCGCTCCCATCCCATCCACAGCCGCTCGCTCGGGTTCCAGCGCCGCGGGCGGTGGAACAGGAAGAAGCCGCCGTGGCCGTCGTGGCGGGCGTTCAGCGCGTCGATGCCGGCGCGCGCGTGCTCGACCAGCGCGTCGTCGCCGGGCACGTGCTCGGTGACCGCGTCGCGGAAGTCGGTGACGAGCGCGAAGCCGAGCTGCGGGTCGCGGTTGGCCAGGAAGCGGACCTCGAGCGCGCCGAGCAGCTCGTCGATCTCGGCGGCGTCGGTCAGCATCGTCGGCACCGCGACCAGCGTGCGGTGGGCGGCCGGCATGCCGGCGGTGAAGTCGAGCCGCGACCACACCGTCGGGCAGACCAGCATCGTCGCGGCCCAGTGGACCAGGCCGATCGCGAGCTGGCTGGCGCCGAGGGTCAGCGCGGCCCCCCACGCGACGGCAACGGCGACGCCACCGCCGACGCCGAGCGGCACCAGCCACGCGAGCAGCACCGCCAGCGCGGCGGTCAACGTGACGATCGCGCCGCCGTAGACCAGGTGCCGGGCGCGGCGGATGCCGCGGCGCGCGCGCAGCCCGAGCGGCCGGCGCATGTGCACCGCGCGCTCGAGGGCGGGCCGGCCGCCGGCGATCAGCCAGTGGCCGACGTGGCCGGCGCGGTCGGCGCCGCCGGTGGCGAGCGCGATCGCGGCGCGGGCGACGTCGACCTCGGGGACCGCGGCGTACCGCGCGACGTGCTCGACCGCGTGGCGATAGCGATCCCGGGTCGCGAAGTCCATCGTCGCGTAGATCCGCGCCGGGTCGTCGCGCAGCACGCCCTCGACCGCGCTGGTCGACTCGACGAACTCGCGCCAGTCGGTGGTGATCAGGAAGCGCAGGCTGCCGATGCTGTTGCTGATCGAGACCTGATCGGCGGCCTGGCTCTGGCTCGCGCGCTCGAAGACGAGGTCCGCGGTCTGGCCGAGCTCGGCGAGGCGCTGCTCGAGCCAGGCGAGCGGGAACGCCATCGCCGCGCCCTGGCCGCGGAGCAGGGCGGCGAGCTCGGCGACGAACGCGTCGGACAGCGCCGGGGCGGCGTCGACCAGATCGGCCAGGACCAGCACCACGCTGGGCGGATCGGTGGCGGTCACGTCGCGCAGCCGCTCGAACCATTCGAGCGCGCGCTCGCGGTCGCGCCGGCCCGCGGTGATCGCGCTGACCACGCGGCGCAGGTTCTCGAGCAGCGCCAGCCGCAGCATGATCGGGATGGCCCACAGCTCGCCGAGCCGCAGGGGCTGCACGGCCTGGTAGGCGGCGACGAACGCGCGCAGGCTCTCGCCATCGACGCGGCCGTGGGCGTGCGAGATGAGCTCGAGCGCGATCGCGTGGACCCGCGGCGTGCCCGGCACGGCGGCGTTGGCCAGGCGCGGCAGCTCGCGGTTGTACGCGCGCGGCAGGTGGCGGCGCGCGGTGCGGATCTGTTCCTCGACGAGCGGGTAGTTGTCGATGAACCACTCCGCGGCCGGCGTGATCTGGCGGCCCCGGTGCACGGCCTGGGTGATCAGCGCGTAGGCCTCGCGTAGCACGACCTCGTTGTCTCCGAGGCGGGCCAGCAGCTGGTCCGCGCCGCGCGGCGCGCCGGTCACGACGTCGTGCCAGCCCGCCATCGCCCGCGCGTGGCGCGTCAGCTGCCCGACGCTGAACAGCTCGGCCCGTAGCGGCGGCTCCCTCGGGTCGGGCACCGGCGCGTCGCGTTGCGGCCGGCGCGCGCGCCGGCGCGTCACCTCGTTGGGGCTGATCTGCAGGGGCTTTCTCTCGAACCAGCTTACCTCGCCGAAGCGGACGGGCATGCCCCGATCGCGGGCGGAGAAGCGGCGGGGCCAAGCGGGGCGAGGCGTGGCGCCTCACCCGAGCGCACGCGCTCGCAGCGCGGCGCCGGTCGCACCGCCCGCCGCGGGCCGCCGGGCAGCGCGAAGCGGACGATCTTGCCGAGCACGTCGCCGAACTGGCGCGCGAAGCTGCCGGTGCAGTAGCGCTGGCCGTAGCGCTCGCAGATCTCCCGGACCCGCGGCGCCATCTCCGGGTAGCGCGACGCCGGGAGGTCGGGGAACAGGTGGTGCTCGATCTGGTGGCTCAGGTGCCCGGTCATGACGTGGAAGCGCGGGCCACCCTCGATGTTCGCCGAGCCGGCGAGCTGCCGCAGGTACCACTGGCCGCGGCTCTCGTCGACGACCTCGTCGCGGTGGAACAGGCGCACCCCCTCGGGGAAGTGGCCGCAGAAGATCACCGCGAACGTCCACAGGTTGCGGGTCAGGTTGGCGACCAGGTTGCCGGCGACGACGCGCGGCGCGTTGCCGGCGGCGAGCGCCGGGAAGACGACGTAGTCCTTGAGCAGCTGCCAGCCGGCCTTGCGCAGGAACGGCCGGGCGCGCTCGCGGAGCTGCGCCCAGGTCTGCTTGCCGGCGATCAGCTCGTCGAGGCGCAGGTCGTGCGTCGCCACGCCCCACTGGAAGTTGAGGGCGAGGAGCATCGCGACGATCGGCTGGCTGAGGTGGTGCGGGTGCCAGCGCTGCTCGGGGCTGATGCGCAGGAACATGTAGCCGACGTCGCGATCCTTGCCGAGGATGTTGGTGAAGGTGTGGTGCTCGAAGTTGTGGGAGTGGCGCCAGTCGCCGCCGTCGCACGCGTTGTCCCACTCGTAGCTCGCGTCGAGCGCGGGGTCGCGCGTCCACGCGTACTGGCCGTGCATCAGGTTGTGGCCGATCTCCATGTTGTCGAGGATCTTGGCGACGCCGAGGGCGCCGCTGCCGAGCACGAAGCTGACCGGGCCGAGGCCGAAGTGGAGCATCAGCCGGCCGGCCGCCTCGGCGCGGTGCGCGACGCGGATGACCGCGCGGATGTGGTCGACGTCGCGCTGGCCGAGATCGGCGAGCACCTCGGCGCGGAGGGCGTCGAGCTCGCGCCCGAAGGCGTCGGCCTCGGCGCGGGTCAAGGTCCTGCTGGGAGGGGTCATGAGAGTTCCTTTCACAGGGCGAGCCGGAGCTCCGAGCGCGCCCTCGAGATGCAGAGCTGGATGTCCTCGTCGGGATCCGACGAGATCGCGCCGGTGCGCAGGTTCTCGACCACGCCGCTCTGCTTGCGGCACTTGCAGGTCTGGCAGATGCCGATCCGGCACCCCGACGGCGGTCGCTCGCCGGCGCGCTCGAGCTGCTCGAGCAGCGTGCCGGCGCCGTCGGCGATGACGGTGCGCGCCGCGCCGGTGAGGCGGACCGCGACCGGAGCGCCGGGCGCCGGCGTGGGGACGGGCGGGGCGGCGAAGTGCTCGCGGCGCAGGCGCGCGGCGGCGCCGGCGCCGGTCCACATCCGCTCGACCCGCTCCATCATGCCGCCCGGTCCGCACAGGAGGGTGGTTCGTGCCGCGAAGTCCGGCACCTGCCTGGCCAGCCGGACCTCGTCGAGGTCGCCCAGCTCGACGAGCAGCCGCAGGCCGGCGTGGCGCGCCGCGATCGCCTCGAGCTCGCGGCCGAAGATGACGTCGTCGCGGCGCCGCGCGTGGATCACGAACACGACGTCGCGCACCGCGCCGCGATCGACGAGGTCGCGGAGGATCGACATGAGAGGGGTGACGCCGCTGCCGCCGCCGAGCAGGAGCAGCGGCGCGGCGACCTCGGCCGGCTCGAGGCCGAAGTCGCCGGCGGCAGGGCCGAGGCGCAGCACGTGTCCGGGGCGGACATGCGCGTGGAGCCAGGGGGAGACCCTGCCGCCGGCGACCCGCTTGACCGTGATCGCGAGGTGCCGGTCCGACGGCGCCGACGAGATCGAGTAGCAGCGGCGATGCCGGACCCCGTCGATCTCGACCTCGACGGTGGTGTGCTGGCCGGCGCGGTGACCGGTCCAGTGGCGGTTGGGGCGGAGGACGAAGGTGCGGGCGTCGGGCGTCTCGGTGAGGACCTCGACGACCCGCGCCCGGATCTCGGGGGGCGAGTCGGCGGGGTGGAGGCGGAGCAGGCGGCGGGACAGGGCGCGGAACGTGTGAGACTGCATGGCTACGAGAAAGTAAGTTACGCTAGCGTAGGTATTCGTCAAGGAAGAACCCGCGTCACCGTCGGCGAATGGATTCGAACTGTCGCAAGACCTACAGTTGCGTAACTTACCTCCGTGTTCTACCGTGCTCCGGGTGAGCCGCCGTCTGCCCGCCTCCGAGCGCCGCGCCCAGCTGATCGACGTCGGCCGGGCCGTCTTCGCCAAGCGCGGCTTCGAGGCCACGTCGATGGAGGAGATCGCCCAGCGCGCCAAGGTCTCCAAGCCGATCGTCTACGAGCACTTCGGTGGCAAGGAGGGCCTCTACGCGGTGATCGTCGACCGCGAGATGGACTACGTCGTGCGGCGGATCGTCGAGGCGATCGCCACCGGCTCGCCCCGGGAGCGGGTCGAGAAGGCGAGCCTCGCCTTCCTCGGTTATGTCCGCGATCAGCCCGACGGCTTCGCCGTCCTCTCGCAGGACTCGCCCCTGACGTCGTCGCGCGGCCGGCTGTCGAGCCTGCTCAACGACCTCGCCGAGCGCGTCGGCGACATCTTCGCGTCGTCGTTCAAGGCCGCCGGCTACGACGCGCGCGCCGCGCCGATCTACGCGCAGGCGCTGGTCGGCATGGTCACGTTCGTCGGCAAGTGGTGGACCGACGTCCGCAAGCCGCCGATCGAGGAGGTCGCCAAGCACCTCGGCGCCCTGGCCTGGATGGGGCTGCGCCACCTGCCGCGCAAGCCGACGCTCAAGATCCGGCCGGAGTGATCACCGCCGAGCCCTCAGCCAAGGCGCCGCCGGCTTCGTCGCGCACGACGAGGTTGCGGATCGGCAGCTCGTCGTCGGGCGGGCCGCACAGGTAGAAACGGTCGCGGAGGTGGTTCCTCCTCGGAGACCACGTAGCAGGAGACCCGAGCCGCACGGGTCTCGCGTCGAACCTGCGGAGACGCCGGGCGTACTGGCGGAAGCGCACGGGAATCGAACCCTTGTGAACGCACGGCGAATCAACAACGACCGTGCAGCCTTGCAGCGATCATCAGAGGTTCGGCCTGCGCGTCATCCGTCCTGATCCGGCGTGGTCGGCGGTGATCGGCCCGAGCGTGGCAAGAATTTGCCACGGCAATGGACGGCGGTCGGCGTCGTGCGCGCGCACGCACGATCTAGGATAGGCGTAGATGACGTTCGCTGCGGCGGTGGTCACGATCGACGTGTCTGCGGCGCGTCCGCTGGTAGCGGCTGCCGAAGCGCCTCACGCCGACACGGTCATGGACCTGAGCGTCGGCGGCGCTTTGGTGGCGACGATTGACTTCGCGGGCAACTGGGCAGTGTGGCGGTGCTCCGATCTGCGGCGGGTTGCTGGTGGCACAATACGCGGGCGGGTGGGGCGGCGGGTCGCGATCTCGCCGGACGGTGCTCGGATCGTCGTGCTGACTGGCGCCGAGGGCATCGACTACCAATGGACCGCGGCGATCGTCGACACCGCTACGGGCAACGCTTCTTCGTTCGGCGGCAATGACTTCCGCCGAATTGCGTGGACAGACGCCGGCCTGATCGCGATGGGTTACCTCGGCTACCGCCTCTACGATGCGACCGGCCGCATGCTGATGGACGGCCACCACCGACCCGACCCGGGCTCGGCGTGGATGGGATCGGTCGCCACTCGCGACGGGTCGCGCATCTACTACATGAGCCAACGCCGGATCGCTGGTGTCATGGTCGCCAATGGAAGCGCTCTGCCTGCCCCGGACATCACGCCGTTCGCGCGGCCGTCGGGCAACGCTGCATGGGCGTTCCCTGACTTCGCCGTGAGTGACGATGGCGCCATGCTCGCGCTCGGCTTTCTCGACGAGGTGCTGGTGTGGCGCCTCTCCGATGGTGAATTGCTCGCGCGGATCATCCCAACCGGCGTACAGATTGTCGGCGCGGCCGTGCACTTCGTCGGCGACCAACTGATTGCCACGTTTACCCACGTGATGCACCAAAGCGGACAGCGCAAGACCGTCGTCACATATGACGTCGCCGCCCGCTGCATCAAGGATCGCCTCTCGACGGGCTCGGAATTTCACGGTAGCAAGGGCGGCGCTGCCGGAGACCTCCTCGTCGCGCACGGAGTTGCGTTGTCGCTCGTGAGGCGAAGCACGATCGGGCGCGAGGACTGAGGTCGCGGGCGCTCGTGCACACGGTCGAACGAGCCGTCCGAAGTTCGGCCGTGACGGCCGGCCTGCCGGACACACGTGTCCGATGTTCGGACAGCGGCGACGTGGTTTTTGACCGTTGCCGACGGCATGGTCGTTGCTCTCTGCGTCCGCATGGAGATCGAACCCGACCTGAATGACGAATGGCGTGCGTTGTACGACGCGTTCCTGAAGTCCGAGGAGTGTGCCGTCGCCGCGTGTGGACCCGCGCGCTGGCTATTCTCGTTTCTCGACTCGCTCGCGTCCTGCGAGTGGACGTTCGACGAGCTGGACATGCCCACGCTCAGCGCCGTTCTCTACGATGGAATGGGCTGGACGATCGACGCCGCTCCGACGGATCCGGCAGCTGTTGCGCGCGAGCTTCACGCGTTCCTGCGATGGGCAGCCCGCGTCGAGGCGTGACGAGCTCACCCGAATACGAAGAGTGCTGCGTGTACCTCCAATCGCCGGAGGGGATCTCGGGCATCTCGAAGTGGCTCACGCCGATCACCATCGAATGGATGGGAGAGTGGCCTCCCCAGGACGACGCGCAGCTCGAACCAGCGCCTTCGCGCCGCCGCCAGCTGGTCGCGTCATCGGGCCCGTTCGCCAAGTGTCCGCACAGTTGACTATGAGATCATGCTGGTGGTGAGTGCGAAGCTACCGTTCATCGCCGGCATACGCGCGTTCGAGGACGAAGTGCCGTCGTCCTCGAGAGACCTCGCGGCTTGGAAGAAGTCACTTGCCGACTGGGGTGTAGCGCTGAACGAAGGCGGCCAACTCAGCCGCGGCACCGCCGACATCGGCAACTGGATGTTGCTCGACACTGCGGCGGCGGAGGACGCTCTCATCAGCTGCCGTCACGATTGTCCGTGGGTCGGCCCACGCTTGGGCGCGCTCGCGTTCGACGTCTTTTCGTGGAGCGATCAGATCGACCGCCACGAGCTGTTCTGCGGACTCTTGAAGGTGGGGCGCGATGGGTTCGTGCATATTCCGAGCAGGCAAGCGTTCCCGGCGATCACCCGGCAGGACCGTTCGCTCTCCTGGTGCGTCGGTAAGGCGGCGCTAGACGATGGTGCTGAGCTTCTTACCCGCAACCTGGGGCCGTACATGTCCAGCGTATTCGCCGCGCTCCAGGAGGCACTCGGGCCCGACGGCGACGAAGACGCCATCACGTGGTCTCCCACCTGTCACAACCCGTTGCGCTGGCGGGCCGATGCACTGCCCGCCGACGTCCTGCGGGACCGCACGGTGTCGCTCTGGCTCTACGACTTCTCCGTCCTCGATCCGTTGATCGATCTTCCCGACCTCCAAGGTCGGTGACCGGCCGTTGCGTCAGCGCCGTCCGAGCCAGTAGTGAGGTTTTCGGCGTGCGTGGGCGAATGCCAAAACGCGGAAACGCGTCGGCAGCTCGATGAAGTAGACGGAATATGGGAAGCGCTTCATGAAAACCCGCTTCACGCCGAGGGCAGGATCAACTCCAGGCGGAGACCCGAGATGAGGCGCGTAACGGATCACGCGTTCGAGTACCTCATCGACGGCCGCCAGGAACTCGGCGCGCAACTCCGTTCGCTGCGCGCCGTAGCGCCTTGCAGCTTCCAGAACTTCTTCGCGCGCCTGCCGGGAGAGTCGTACCGGCTTGCTCATCCGCCGATTGGATCCGCATGCAGCTCGGCGCGCACTGCCTCCCAGGCGACATCGTCATCGGGATCGGCGAGTGCCTCTCGCGCTCGCCGCTCGACCTCCGACGCCCAGGCCGCTTCGACGTCGGCCTCTGGCTCGCCATCGAGGCTGGCGAGCAGATCCGCCGCCAACTCCGCGCGTTCGGCGACCGGAAGCTCCATCGCATCCTGCAATAGCTTGCGCGCCCGCTGCGACATGATTCGATCGTAGCATGAGGCTCGGCTGGTGAAGATCCGTGACAGCTAAGGCCGATACCGACGACGAACTCATCGAGGAGCCACCCCGTATCCGACCATGGCGCATGATCCTAGGCGGTGTGTTCGGGGTCGGCGGCACCGTGATGGCGCTGCTGTCGTGGTCGTTCTTGCGCGGTCCGCGGACCGAGCCACAGGGTTCGGCGGCGGCGATCGGCCAAGGGTACGCGTCGATGATGTCGTGGGGAACGCTGTTCGTAGGCGCGCTCATCGCGGTCGTCGCCACCACTGCGTTCGTCCTCGCGTTGCTCGAGGCTCGCGCTGCCCGGGCGCGCCCCTGACGAAGCGCACGGGTATTTCTGGGCGCGGCGCGCAGTTCTCGTCGAGAAACGTGATCGCGCAATGCCGAAGCGCACGGGAAAGTGATCCCAAGCGCGCAGGATGCTGGAGGGAATTGGCGGAAGCGCACGGGAATCGAACCCTCGTGAACGCACGGCGAATCAACAACGACCGCGCAGCCTTGCAGCGATCACGAGAGGTTCGGTCCGTGTTGGTGGTCTCGTAGATCCGCGTGAATCTGGATCGGGTCGGCGTCGCGAAG